>JACCDS011417493.1_pt1 | contig 49222 bp, 39 predicted proteins | sample 7446441 | NCBI WGS metagenome assembly JACCDS01 (sample SAMN15323445, study PRJNA562643) | freshwater metagenome | isolation source: river surface water | place: USA:Blue River Watershed | collected 2017-08-17 | reverse complement strand
TTTTTGAGAATGGTCGTGGACGCATCGAAGTCGATCCCCACCTGTGCATGGGGTGTGGCGCCTGTTCGACGGTCTGTCCGTCGGGTGCGATGCGCTACGCCTATCCGTCGGCGGATCGAATTGCACAAGAGCTTCGGGTGGTCGCAAAGGCATATCGAGAAGCAGGCGGTGAGATCGACGAGAGGTCTGCCCCCAGCCTGTTGATCTACGGACAGACCGATGAGTTGGGTGGGGCAGAGGGCTTGCTGAATGCCTTGGGCCGACAGGCGCGCAAGGGGCAGGCCGACGGGCTGCCGGCGCACTGGATACCTTTTGGCGTTCATCATCCTGCTGGCCTGGGCCTTGAGTGCTGGCTCGCTGCCCTGTGCTACGGGTTCGGTGAGGTCATGGTTCTGCTCACCGGTGAAGAAGATGGTCGCTATCACCAGGCCTTGTCGGAGCAGGTGGGGCATGCCCAGGCGATCCTGCAGATTCTGGGACTCAGACCCCAGGCGGTGCGGCTGCACCTGGCCAACTCCCCGGATGCCCTGCAGTCGGGCCTGTCGAATTCACCCGTAGCAAGCGCCGTTGAGCAGCCCGCTACATTTGGCCTGGGTCTCGACAAGCGCCAGGCCCTGGACATGGCGCTTGACTACCTGATGACCCATGGTCGTGTGACCTCAACACCAGCGCCTTTGCCGGCCCCGCTGCCTGCTGGTGCCCCCATGGGCAGTCTTGCGGTGGACCGAGACCGTTGCACCCTGTGCATGGCGTGCGTGGGGGCCTGTCCCGCTCATGCCCTCAAAGATGGCGCAGACCGCCCACTGCTGGCCTTTGTGGAGCGAAATTGCGTGCAGTGCGGTCTGTGTGTGAAGACCTGTCCCGAATCTGCCCTCACACTGGAGCCGCGATTGGCGCAATTGGCCGCTCGCAAAGAGAGTCGGGTGATTCATGAGAGCGAGCCGTTCTGTTGCATTCGTTGTGGCAAGCCTTTTGCAACCAAGGAGGGACTGCGGGCCATGCTCCTGAGAATTGGGCAGCACCCGGCTTTCGCGGGGGAGGCGCTCAAGCGGTTGGAGATGTGTGGTGATTGTCGGGTCGTCGACATGGTGGAGAAAAACGCATGACTAAAAGCGAGACAACAAGCGAATCCAAGGTTTCGCAGTCGTCGGTCCGTATTCAGCCGGCCTCGGTGGCTCTGGATCATGGTCAGTCAGACGAGGACCTGGCCCGTGCCGATCTCTATGGTCTGCTGGCAGAACTGTTTGGCGCACCGCCACCGGATGCCTTGTTCAATCGAATAGCCGCCTCTCCTAAGGCCAACGCAGACGATCCAGACACACCACTGACCAGGGCCTGGCGGGATCTGGTGGGTGCCTCGGCGAGTCTGGCGCCGGTGGCCATTCGGGCCGAGTACTCAGCACTATTTGAGGCCGTGGGTAAGCCAGAGGTCGTCCCCAACGGGTCGTTCTATCTGGCCGGTGCACTCAACCAAAGGCCTTTGGTTGAATTGAGAGAGGCCTTGGCCCAGTTCGGGATCGAACGTGACCCGCAGGCCACCGAGACCGAGGATCACATCGCAGCCGTCTGCGAGGTCATGCGTTTTCTGGTCGCTGGTGAATTGACCGACGAGGGCGGTGCCCCCATTGATCTATTGGCGGCCCAGCGACAGTTTTTCCAAGGGCACCTTGGCAACTGGGTCTTTGATTTTCTGCAGGCCTTGGAGCAACACCGCCATGCCGCTTTTTACGCAGCCGTGGCTCAGTTTGCTCGGGCGTTCTTTGAGGTCGAACAGCAAGCGTTTGACATCTATTCGGCGGGGATCGAGAGCGCCTAGGGAAGCCCCCACCCAGATTTCTAGGGTTTTCCCTATAACCCGATTTGCATAGGCCGATTAAGCTTCCCTTAAGTAAAAGTTTAGCAACACTTATGTGTCTAGCCGCATATAAGACCCTGATACGGACTGCAAAGGAGACCGCAGCATGGACCAACAAAAACGACGTCGGTTTTTTGGATTAATCGGTGGGGCAACTGCCGCAGCGGCAGCGGTGGTGGCGGTCAAAGCACCTCAGGCTCAGGTCGGCGAGGAACTCGCCAGCGCTCAGCAGGCTGCTGAGCCAAAGACTGGCTATCAGTTGACCGAGCATGTCCGTCGCTACTACGAAACCACTCTGTCGTAACCCAGCAGAACGCCGCCAAGGATTCCAATCATGACCATTCTTCGCAAAAAATCAGCAGCCCCAGCCTCCCGAGCCAGTGGACTGGTGTCTTCACTCGGCCGCGCCATCGAATCACGTCTCCCCACCCTGGACCGACGCAGTTTTCTGAAGCGCTCCGGGCTCGGTGTCGGAGCGGGTATCGCCGCCGGTCAACTCAGCTTCGTGCGCAAGGCCCAGGCCAAGCCGGCCGGTTCCGAGAAACTCGACGGCAAGGGCAAGATCGAGGTCAAGCGAACCGTCTGTACCCATTGCTCGGTGGGATGTGCCATTGACGCGGTGGTTGAAAACGGCATCTGGACTCGTCACGAGCCCGTGTTTGATTCGCCCATCAACCTGGGCGCTCACTGTGCCAAAGGTGCTGCCATTCGCGAGCATGGCCACGGCGACCATCGTCTGCGCTATCCCATGAAGTTGGTCAACGGCACCTACACCCGTATCAGCTGGGAAGAGGCGATCGACGGCATCACCAAGAAGATGAAGGCGCTGACCAAGGCTCATGGCCCTGATTCACTGTTCATGGTGGGATCCTCCAAGTGGAACAACGAGCAGGCCTACCTGGGACGCAAGTTCATGGCCTTCTTGGGCACGAACAACTGTGACCACCAGGCGCGGATCTGCCACTCCACCACAGTGGCTGGCGTTGCCAACACCTGGGGCTATGGCGCCATGACCAACAGCTACAACGACATGCGCAATGCCAAGGCCGCGCTCTACATCGGCTCGAACGCGGCCGAGGCCCATCCGGTCTCCATGCTTCACCTCTTGGCGGCCAAAGAGCAGAACGGCTGCAAGGTGGTCGTAGCAGATCCCCGGTTTACTCGAACCGCTGCCAAGGCAGACCAGTACGTTCGCATTCGGTCCGGCACAGACGTGGCCTTCTTGTTTGGTGTGCTCCATCACATCTTCAAGAATGGCTGGGAAGACAAGCAGTACATCAACGACCGCGTCTTCGGTATGGACGCTGTTCGCAAAGAAGTCATGGAGCAGTGGACGCCGGCCCGCGTGACGGAAGTCACCGGTGTACCCGAGGCCCAGGTGGCCCAGGTGGCCAAGACCATGGCCCTCAATCGTCCGAGCACCATTGTCTGGTGTATGGGCCAGACGCAGCACACCATTGGCCATGCCATGGTTCGTGCGTCCTGCATTCTGCAGTTGGCCCTGGGCAACATCGGCAAGTCTGGCGGTGGTGCCAACATTTTCCGTGGGCACGACAACGTGCAGGGCGCGACCGACGTTGGCCCCAACCCTGACTCCTTGCCGGGCTACTACGGCTTGGCCGAGGGTTCCTGGAAGCACTTCTGCGGCGTGTGGGGTGTTGACTTCGAGGCCATGAAAGCCCGTTTCGCACCCGGCATGATGGAAGAGAAGGGCACCACAGTCTCTCGTTGGGTCGATGCGGTGTTGGAGTCCAATGCCAACGTCAAGGGCGGCAGCGTCAAGGGCCTCTTCATGTGGGGCCATGCGCCCAACTCGCAGACACGCGGAACCGACATGCACAAGGCCATGGCGGCCCTGGATTTGCTGGTGGTGGTAGACCCCTATCCCTCGGCCACCGCAGCCATGGCCAACCACAGTGTGGATGGCGTCAAGAACAATCCCAACCGTGAGGTCTACCTGCTGCCGGCTGCAACTCAGTTCGAATGTGCGGGCTCGGTCACTGCCTCTAACCGCTCCATTCAGTGGCGCGAGAAGGTCATTGACCCGCTCTTCGAGGCACTGCCGGACCACGTCATCATGCAGGCCTTTGCTGACAAGTTGGGCTTTGGTGCTGACATGTCCAAGAACTTCAAGATGCTCAAGACCAAGTTTCACGGCAAAGAGTGGCGTGAACCAGAGGTCGAGTCCATCCTGCGTGAGATCAACAAGTCCGTCTGGACCATCGGCTACACCGGTCAGTCTCCTGAGCGTCTGAAGGCTCACATGCGCAACATGCACCTGTTCGACGTCAAGACCCTTCGGGCCAAAGCTGGTAAGGACAAAGAGACCGGTTACGACCTGTCGGGGGACTACTTCGGTCTTCCTTGGCCCTGCTTCGGCAACGACAAGCTCAAACACCCCGGCTCCCCCAACCTGTACGACACCAGCCGGCATGTCATGGACGGTGGCGGTAACTTCCGCGCCAACTTTGGGGTCGAGAAAGACGGCGTGAGCCTGCTGGCCGGCAAGGGTTCGCACTCCAAGGGAGCGGACATCAAAGAGGGCTACCCCGAGTTCGACCATGCCCTGGTCAAGAAACTTGGCTGGTGGGATGAGCTCACCGCAGAGGAAAAAGCGCTGGCCGAAGGCAAGAACTGGAAGACCGATCTGTCCGGCGGCATCATCCGTGTGGTCATGAAGAAACACGGCTGCCATCCCTTCGGCAACGCGAAGGCCCGTGCCGTGGTCTGGAACTTCCCCGACCCAGTGCCCAAGCACCGCGAGCCGCTCTATGGCACCCGTCCAGACCTGGTGGCCAAGTACCCAACCTACGACGACCTCAAGACCCACTGGCGTCTGCCCACCTTGTACAAGTCCATCCAGGACAAGGCGGTTGCTGACAAGGCCCACGAGAAGTTCCCTTTGATCATGACCTCTGGTCGTCTGGTCGAGTACGAGGGTGGTGGCGAGGAGACCCGATCCAACAAGTGGCTGGCTGAACTTCAGCAGGACAACTTTGTGGAGATCAATCCCAAGGCGGCCGCTGCCCGAGGCATTCGCGACGGTGAGTGGGTCTGGGTCAAGTCCCCGACCGGCGCACAGATCAAGGTCAAGGCCATGGTCACCGAGCGGGTTGGAACAGACACGGTCTTCATTCCGTTCCACTTCTCAGGCTGGTGGCAGGGTAAAGACATGCTCAAGGCCTACCCCGAGGGTGCGGCTCCGATTGTGCGCGGTGAGGCCGTTAACACCGCCACGACTTACGGTTACGACGCAGTGACGATGATGCAAGAGACCAAAACCACCATTTGCCAGGTTGTGAAGGCCTAAGGCAGAAAAGGACAAAAAACATCATGGCTCAAATGAAATTTATCTGTGACACCGAGCGCTGCATCGAGTGCAATGGCTGCGTGACCGCCTGTAAAGCCGAGCATGACGTCCCCTGGGGTGTCAACCGCCGTCGCGTTGTCACCATCAACGACGGCATGGCCGGCGCAGAGAAATCCATCTCCGTCGCCTGTATGCACTGTTCAGACGCACCTTGCATGGCTGTGTGTCCCGTCCAGTGCTTCTACAAGACCGACGAGGGTGTGGTCCTGCATGACAAAGACGTCTGCATCGGCTGCGGCTACTGCTCCTATGCCTGCCCATTTGGTGCGCCTCAGTTCCCATCCGGCGCGGCCTTTGGCATGCGTGGCAAGATGGACAAGTGCACCTTCTGCGCAGGTGGTCCAGAGGCCAACGGCTCCAAAGCTGAAAACGACAAATATGGCCGGAACCGTTTGGCCGAAGGCAAGCTTCCCGCCTGTGCCGAGATGTGCTCCACCAAGGCTCTGTTGGCCGGTGACGGTGACACCATTGCCGACATCTTCCGCAGCCGTGTCACGGTTCGTCAGACCAATGGCAAGGCCGCTGGCGCTGAGCTCTTTGGCTGGGGAACCGCTTACGGCAAGAAGCCTGCCGCTAACCAAGAGAAACGGAGCTAAGCATGCAAAAGGCAACTCTGCGACTCGCCGTGGTTATTGGTCTGGCAGCCGGCCTGACTGCTTGTGGTCAGGAAGCCTCGGTGACTGGATCAGGACCCAAGGCAGATCAGAAAGCGTCGGCTGCTGCGGACAACGGTTATCTGGAGAAGACTTTCACCTCTGGTGATAAAGCCAGCTGGGAAAAGGCTCTCAAAGACCGTGCAGCCGCCCAGAACGACTATGTGAGAGCGAAGCCTCTATGAGTCTAAAGACCTCTATGCGACAGGTGGTTGGAGCGCTGGTCGGGTTGGGTATGGCGTTTGCCGTGCAGGCCCAACAGGCTCCTGCCTCCACACCGGGAAGCATGCCCGGCATTCAGTCTCAAAACGTCCTAGACCTACCCAAGCCGGCGCAGGAGCAGATCGTTCGCGATCAGAGCCAGCCACAGAACAACGCGCCGGTCTGGCGTGAGGTGAACAGCACCATGGAGCACTACAGCTCCATCAAGACCCCAGAGGCGGGTGTTTTGATTCAGCAGGGTGGTCACCAGTGGCAGTTGTTTCGCAATGGCGTGGTGACCGTCTTCGGTGGTTGGCTGCTGGCCATTGCCATTTGTGCGGTTGGGGTTGTTTACCTGATCAAGGGCTCCATCAAGCTGCACGAGGGGGCCTCCGGCAAGATGATGCTCCGCTTTACTCGCCTGGAGCGCTGGTCTCACTGGTCAATGGCCTACAGCTTTGTCATCCTGGCGGTCTCCGGCATCATCATCATGTGGGGTCGTTACTTCTTGCTGCCAGTCATCGGCGGCAGTGCCTACGGGCCGCTGACCCTCATGCTCAAAAACATCCACAACATCGTGGGCCCTTTCTTTACCCTCAGTGTGATCGTGTTCTTCCTGCTTTATGTTCGGGACAACATCCCCACTGCACGAGATCTTCAATGGTTCCTGGCGGGCGGTAAGGGTTCGAGCCATCGTTTTAACGGTGGCGAGAAGCTGTGGTTCTGGTTTGGGGTCACCGTTCTGGGTGTGGTGGTCTCCGCTTCAGGCTGGGTTCTCAACTCGATCGTGCCTGGCATCGAGTACTTCACCCGCGAGCAGATGCAACTGGCCAACGTGGTTCACGGGATCGGTTCCATCCTGTTTATGGCCATGGCCGTTGGGCACATCTATATCGGCTCGATAGGCATGCAGGGCGCCTACCAGGGGATGAGCACCGGCTATGTGGATGAGAACTGGGGCAAAGAGCACCATGACCTCTGGTACAACGACGTCAAGTCGGGTGGTAACCATCGGGGACACCGCGCCTGAGCGGGCGATGTCTCGCATCACCTAGGTGATGTCACTACAAAGGGCGGCTCTTCGGACCCGCCCTTTGTCTTTAAAATGAACCGATGAGTCAGACTTCCCCTGGTATCTCCAATACTCGCTACCGTCCTCAGATGTCTGACGCGGCCGTGCCGCTGGTCAGCGAAGTGACAGTGGTCGACGAGGCCGGGCGTCAGAAGCAGCTTTTCATTCCCGGCGAGCGTCCTCTGACGGTCTATGTCGACAAGCAGGAATTGGTGACCCTGATGACCTTGGGTGGCGCACCAGAGGCCTTGGTATTGGGCTATCTCAAGAACCAACGCTTCGTTCAGTCTCTGGAGGAGGTGGTATCGATTCAGGTGGACTGGGAGGTGGGCGCCGCGTCGGTCAAGACTCGAGACGGGATTGCCAACCTCAAGGCGCGACAAGAAAAGCGCACGGTGACCACCGGCTGTGGTCAGGGCACTATTTTTGGTGACATCCTGGCCGATCTGGACAGCATAGCGCTCAGTCAGACGGCCCGCCTGGATCAAGACAGTCTGGTGAAGATTGTGGACCAGGTTCGGCAGCACAAATCCATCTACAAGCAGGCCGGCTCTGTCCACGGCTGCGCGGTCTTTCGAGGCACGAAACTGCTGATGTTCGTGGAGGACGTGGGTCGCCACAATGCGGTGGATGCCATTGCGGGACTGATGTGGCTCCAGGATCTCACCGGCGATGATTTGGTTTTCTACACCACGGGTCGACTCACCTCAGAGATGGTGATCAAAGGGGCCCAGATGGGCATTCCATTCTTGTTATCGAGGTCTGGCGTGACCCACATGGGTCTGGAGATGGCCCGCAAGGTGGATCTGACCCTGTTCGGTCGTTGCTCGGGCGAGCATTTTTTACTCTACAGTGGCATCCACAGATTCCTTTACCGGCATCACGTGGATCATGGTGCAGTCGAGGCCGAGCTCAATCTCTGAGCCAATCTCTAGCTGCAGCGCACGGCTCTCTCGCTGCGACAGGGTCAGGTGTAGGGTCTGGGGCAAGGCATAGTCCAGGTGGACCGAGCACAAGACCGTCTCACCGAGCTGACGGATCTGCTCGACCCGGCCGCGCACGCTGCAACTTCTGGGGTAGTCGCCCAAACGAATGGCCTCGGCCGGCACAATCCAGTCGACCTCCCGCTGCTGTGGAATGCGACCCTTATCGGTGACTTGCAGGCGCGGGTTGTCCGCATGCAAGCCCCATTGCAACTCGGCCACCCCATCGAGCGAGGTCTTCATGAAGATGCCTTTGTACCGATTCTGAATACCCACGATGTCAGCCACACGGGCGTTGCGTGGCTTGAGCGTAATGGATCGCGGGTCCCCCTGTTGCAGGCCCACGCCTTCATCCATCACCAACAATTGATCGGCCAGCAGGCGGGCCTCTTCTAGGTTGTGGGTCACCATGAGCATCGGGATCTGGCTGGTCATGCGAATCTCGGCGATCAGCTCGTAGAGCGAGGTCCGGGTGCTCTGATCGACCGCTGAAAAGGGTTCATCGAGCAGCAGCAAATGGGGGGATTGGGCCAACGCCCTGGCAATGGCCACCCGTTGTTGCTGCCCGCCGGACAGCGTGCTCGCGGGCTGTTGGGCCTGAGCTGACAGGCCAACGCGATCGAGCCAGTTGAGCCCGATGACATTGGGGGCACCGTGCAGGCATACGTTCTGCAGGGCGGTCAGGTGGGGCATGATGCCGTAGTTCTGAAAGACCACCCCAACGCCCCGGGCCTGCGGAGATCGGTGAATCCCGCGTTCGTGTGAGAACCAATCCTGCTCCCCGTGGCGGATGAAGCCGCGGTCGGGGCGAAACAATCCGCATAAGGCTCTGAGCAGGCTGGTCTTGCCGCTGCCCGATGGTCCCAGGACTACTGTCAGATCCCCCGGCCGAATGGTAAGGCTGACCTGAAGACGGGTTGGGGAACCTTGATGGTCCAGGTCGATGTGAATGGGCTGGGCGGACTGGATCATGCCTGCCTCATGCCTGTCTCTGGCCCAGCCAGTCTTGTTTGCGGGAGAGCACCAGAATGGCTGCCAAGGTGGCAATCGAGATGCCGAGGAGTACCGCAGCCATCTGGTTGGCGCCCGCCAGGTCGAAGGCCTGGACCCGGTCATAGATGGCAATTGACAGGGTTCTGGTTTCTCCGGGTAGGTTGCCCCCGACCATCAGGACCACGCCGAACTCCCCCAGTGTATGAGCGGCGGTGAGCGCCAGACCGGTGACCACACCGGGCCAGGCCAGTGGGAGCTCCACCTTCCAGAGGGTCTGCCACCTGGAGAGCCCGCAGGTCCAGGCGGTCTCTCGAAGGCTCTGTGGAATGCTGGCCAGGGATCGCACCATGGGCTGAACCATGAAGGGCAGGTTGGCGATCAGACTGGCGACGACCAAACCCTCGAATCGAAAGGCCAGGCCTTCCAGACCAATGAAGCGCCACCAGGCGGTCTGTCCATCCTGGCCCAGGGGGTTGCTAAAGGCCATCAGCAGATACAGACCCAGGACCGTTGGCGGCAGGATGAGTGGCAGCATGGTCAGAATCTCGACCGGCTTGCGGGCCCTGGATTCTGAGAAGGCCAGCCAGTAGGCCAGTGCAAAGCCAATGGGCAGGAGCAGCAGGCCGGTGATCGCGGCGAGCTTCAGGGAAATGGTGATGGCCTGCCAATCCATGCGTGGCTCGATTAGGGCCTTTGGTAGCCGAAGGACTGCAGGATGGGAGTTGCCTGTGCACTCATCAGAAAATCAAAGAAGGCGTTGGCAGTGGGGTTGGTCGGTTGAAGCAGGATCATGGCCTGTCGAATGGGATCCAGACCATCCTTGGGCAGATGCAGGACCAGGCAGCAGTCCTGGATGGTTGGGTGGCTGGTCAGTGAACGCGCCAACAAGGCGGCCTCGACCGAGCCGGTTAGCAGAAACTGGGCGGCCTGGCCAATGTTCTCCCCAATCGCCAGTTGCTGCGACGACAGGCTTAGGCCCGATCGGCTGAGCCACTGCTGGGCAGCCCGGCCATAGGGAGCGGTCTCGGGATTGGCGATGGCGGTTCGCCGGGATGCGCGAACGATTTGCTCGGCCGTGGCCTGCGCGGGCAGAGCAAGCCGCTTGACATACACCAGGCTCAGTTGTCCCTGGGCATAGGCGGCGGCCCGACTGGGTCGCCCTGCCTTTTGCTGAGCCTGACCGATGACTTCGACCGATTGTTCGTCGGCGGCCACCAGCAGTGCAAAAGGTGCGCCCTGCAGAATCTGACGCGTGAAGTTGCCGGTGCTGCCAAAGACAAAGTCGATGCGGGCCGAGGGGTGTCGAGCCTGAAAGGCTGGGGTGAGCTGATCGATAGCCATGCGCAGGTTGGCGGCGACGGCCACGCGGGTGGTCTCGGTCGATGACTGTGGAGAGGCCTGAGCCCACGACAGCGGAAGACTCAGTAAGAGTGCCAGGCTCCAATGCGCCAGGCCAAAATGCCACGGGCTGCTTGGGCCTCGGCATTGGATCGGCAGGCTGAGCAGCAGTCGGGACGGCCAGCCCAGCATCGATCAGTGCCCCCAGCCCAGCAACGGAGAATCCAGACGCCCGTACTGAATGGCCCGCATCGCCTGGGCGGTGACCGCGGGTTTGGCACGATAGGCGATCGAGAGTCCCGCGGCCGACATCATGGGCAGGTCATTGGCACCATCGCCCACGGCAATCGCCCGGTCTGGTCCCACGCCACGGTCGGTACAGGCCTGCAGCATGAGGCGTTTTTTGACCTCGCCATTGACGATCTCGCCGTTGACCCGACCGGTGAGGGCCTGGCTATCGATGTCGAGGACGTTGGCATGAAAGGCATCAAAGCCCAGGCGCTCGGCCACGGCCTTGGCAAAAAAGGTAAAGCCACCCGATACCAAGATGCAGTAAAGGCCCGCCTGTTTGGCGGCACTGACCCATTGGAGTGCGCCCGGGTTGGGTCGCAGTCGCTGGTCCAACACCTCTTGCAGGGCGCTGGCGGGGACGTCCTTCAGAATGGCCACTCGACGCGTCAGGCTCTCGTTGAAGTCCTTGATCTCGCCACGCATGGTGGCCTCGGTAATGGCGGCGACCTCGGCCTTCTTGCCGCAGTGATCGGCGATCTCATCGATGCACTCGATGTTGATGACCGTGGAGTCCATGTCCATGGCCAACACCGAGAAATCCGTCAGGGACTGACCCTCTGGCTGCAGGACCCAGTCCACCCGATGGGCCTGGGCCAGTTCGGGCAGGCTGGTGCGAACCGGCGCCGCGCAGCAAGGCGAGATGGTCTCGAAGACCAAGGCCCCGGCTGCATTGAACTGGCCATCGAGGAGGGTGGCCTGCTCAATCGCCTGCTTGGTCTGCTCGGTGATGGGTTGAAACTCGCCCTGGGCGTTGATGCCCGGCGTGACCACGAGGTTTAGTTTTGCCATATCGATTGATGAGTGGGAAACAGGTGAACCAGGGCCTCACGAACCGTGACCAGACGGGACTTCAGGTCGTCGGACGCCTGGCTCATCCGAATGCGCTCCGGTCCCAGCAGTTTAAAGCGTTTGTCCTTCTGGATCAGGGTGATCAGCCGGGCTGGATCGATTGGGGCATCGGCCAGGAGCGTCAGGGTCACGGCCTCGGCGGTGGCATCGAGCTTCTTGATCTTAAGGGCCTGTGCAAAGAGTCTGAGCCGATGGGTCTCTAGCAGCGTCTTGGTGGGTTCGGGCAGGCTGCCAAAGCGATCGACCAACTCCTCGTGGACCACGCGCAGGTCGGATGGGTCTTGAGCACTAGCCATGCGTTTGTAGAGGGTCAGCCGCTCATGAATATCGGCGCAGTAATCAGCGGGCAACAGGGCTGGCTGGTGCAGATTGATCTCCACACTGGTCTTGAGCGGGGCATCCATGTCTGGCGTACGGCCCGATTTCAGGGCAGCCACGGCCTCTTGCAGCAGGTCGTTGTAGAGCGAGAAGCCCACCTCGGTCATGTTGCCGGACTGGTCATCTCCCAAGACCTCACCGGCCCCTCGGATCTCCAGGTCATGCATGGCCAGGTAAAAGCCACTGCCCAATTCCTCCATGGCCGATATGGCCTCCAGGCGCTTGCCGGCATCCTTGGTGATGCTGGCCTCGTCGGGAATGAGCAGGTAGGCATAGGCCTGGTGATGCGAGCGGCCCACGCGTCCTCGGAGTTGGTGCAACTGGGCCAGACCGAACTTGTCGGCGCGATAGATCACGATGGTGTTCGCGGTGGGCACATCGATGCCGGTCTCGATGATGGTCGTACACAGCAGCACGTTGATGCGCTGCTGGTGAAAGTCACGCATGACCCGCTCCAGGTCACGCTCGTGCATCTGACCATGGGCAATCGCGATGCGGGCCTCGGGCACCAGTTCCTGCAGGTGGGACAGGCGCTGCTCAATGGTGTTGACCTCGTTGTGAAGGACATAGGCCTGTCCACCGCGCTTGAGCTCTCGCAGCAGGGCCTCGCGCACCGCATCCTTGGTCTCTCGACGAACGAAGGTCTTGATCGCCAGACGCTTCTGGGGAGCCGTGGCGATGACCGAGAAGTCACGAATGCCCTCCAGGCTCATCGCCAGGGTTCTGGGGATGGGCGTGGCGGTCAGGGTCAGGACATCGATCTCGGCGCGTAGATTTTTGAGTGCCTCTTTCTGGCGAACCCCAAACCGATGCTCCTCGTCGATGATGACCAGGCCGAGGCGGCTGAAGATGGTCTTGCTTGAGAGCAGTTTGTGCGTACCGATGACGATGTCCACCTGTCCATCGGCCATGGCCTGCAGGCTCTTGTCGATCTCTTTGGTGCTCTTGAAACGCGAGATCTCGGCCACCTTGACGGGCCAGGCCGCAAACCGGTCTTGAAAAGTCTGAAAATGCTGCTCGGCCAGCAGCGTCGTGGGGCAGAGCACAGCGACCTGTTTGCCATCCATGACGGCCATGAAGGCTGCACGCAGGGCGACCTCGGTCTTGCCAAAACCCACATCCCCGCAGACCAGGCGGTCCATGGGCTTGTCGGCAATCATGTCCTGGATGACGGCGTGAATGGCCGCCCGTTGGTCTGGGGTCTCCTCAAAGCCAAAGCCGTCGGCAAACCGCTCGTAGTCATTCGGATGAAAGCCAAAGGCATGGCCTTTTCGAGCGGCCCGGCGGGCATACAGGTCGAGTAATTCCACGGCGGTGTCGCGGGCCTGCTGGGCTGCCTTTCGACGAGCCTTGTCCCACTGACCGCTGCCCAGGCTGTGCAAGGGGGCCTGATCCGGACTGGTACCGCTGTAGCGGCCAATCAGGTGCAGAGCAGATACGGGTACATAGAGCACGGCATCCCCAGCGTAGATGAGCTTGAGGAACTCGCTGTCGCCCTCGCCCATGTCGATGTGCTCGAGGCCTTGGTAACGACCAACGCCGTGCTCCAGATGGACCACCGGATCGCCGACCTTCAGTTCGGAGAGGTCGCGGATCATGGCATCGACATTGGACTGCTTCTCGCGCTGACCGTGACGCAGACGGCGTTCCATGTCGGCAAAGAGCTCGGCCTCGGTGAGGATGGTGAGCGGGGCCCAGGGCAGCTCAAAGCCACGTTGCAAGGGGGCTAGCCACAAGGCGAGTTGCGAGGTCTCCACTCGCGCCTCGGGCTGGGCGCCGGCCGCCGGCACTGGGCAGGCGTCGATCAGACGATGGGGCAGGCCCAGGTCCTCTAGGTATTGGCTAAGGGTCTGGCGGCGACCTTCCGATTCGCAGGCCATGACCAAGGGCTGATCGCCAGACAGGGCAGCTCGGAGTCGGTGGACTGGGTCTTTGGCCAATCGGTCGGCACGGACATCCAAGGGCACTCGGCCAAAGCCCGAAGGCTGGTGGCTGACCAGACTGAGCCTGGCAAAGGCCTTGACCTGCTGATGGAACTCATCTGGCTTGAGCCACAGGGCATCGGGCGGCAAGACCGGTCGTTCAATGTCGTGGCTCAGAAAGGCGTAGCGGGTCTGGATGTCGGTGCGAACCTCTTGAAGCCGCTCGTCGAGTCCGGTGGGCGCAGCGGTGGAGCGCTCGGTGCTACTGGCATCCAGGGTCACCACCACGGCCTCTGGGTGCAGGTAGTCGGTGATGCAGGCCAGCGGTTGCTCAAAGAGCAAGGGCAGGTAGAACTCGATGCCGGCTCCAAAGACCGCATTGGCTGCGTCTCGATACAGGCTGCAGCGAGAGGGATCCCCCTCGAAGACCTCTCGCCAACGGCTGCGAAACTGACTGGCATTGCGCTCAGAGCGCTCGTATTCGCGGCCAGGCAGCAGGCGAATCTCTTGAACGGGATGGATGCTGCGCTGGGTGTCCGGGTCAAAGACCCTAATCGACTCGATGGTGTCGTCAAACAGTTCCAGTCGATAGGGCAGGGGGCAGCCGGTCGGAAAGAGATCCACCAGGCCACCACGCAAGGCGTATTCACCGGGCGAGACCACCTGGCTGACAGCGGTGTAGCCCGCAATCTGCAGCTGCTCTCTGAGCTGTGGCAGACGGATGGTCTGGCTCTGGCGTAGAAAGAACGTCTGTCCGGCCACAAAGTCGGTGGGGCAGACCCGGGCCAGGGCGGTGCTCGCGGCCACCACCAGGACATCCAGCGAGCCGGTGAGCGCCTCATAGAGCGTCTGCAGTCGTTCTGAGATCAGGTCTTGGTGGGGTGAGAAGGCCTCATAGGGCAGAATCTCCCAGTCGGCCAGCTGGCGAATCCGCAGGCCCGGTGCGAAAGCCAGGATTTCCCGACTCAGGCGCCCAGCATCACCGGGATCGGTGGCCACCAGCAGCGCAGCCGCCCCGGACTGGCGTCCGGCGAGTCTGGTGTGGCTCGACGACAATCGCTCGGACAGCCAATTGGCCAGCAGCAGGCCATCGGCGGACCCATGGGGTCTGGGCAACTGCAGGGACTGGCCTGGTTTGGGCCAGCGAATCGGACCCAAATCGGGACTGTCAGGAGCGTTCATCTGTTAATTTTAGGGGCATGTCAGTGATCACCGAAAAACCCGTCCATTCTCAGGCCGAACAGCTGGCTCTGTTGCGGGACTGCAGAAGACGTGCCCAGGATCGACCATCGGGTCCCCAGCCGCCCGTGCTCTGGGTGGTCATGCCTGCGGCCGGCTCGGGTCAACGGCTCGGTGGTCCAAAGCCCAAGCAGTACCTCATGCTCGACGACCGTTGCATGCTGGCCCACAGCGTACGGGCGTTCGCCGAACTCGCCCGCCAGCCAGAGGCTGCCACTGCGGCTGCGGTGGTGGTGGTCGACCCCAGTGATGTCCATTGGGAGTCGTTGGACCTGGCCGGTCAGATCGGCCAGGACCCCTCGCTGCCGGTATTGGCCATGCCGGTCGGTGGCCAGACTCGACAGGCCTCGGTGACCGCTGGCCTTCAACTGATTCTGCAGGCCTGTGGCAACGAGGCCCTCTTGGATTGGGTCCTGGTCCATGACGCGGCACGCCCGGGTCTCACCTGGGCCAGTCTGGCGCGTCTGGTGAGCGCCTGTCTGACCCATGACCAGGGCGGCCTGCTGGCCTTGCCGATTGCCGATACGGTGAAACGGGCCACGACGGGCTTGGCCGCCTCAAAGGGTTCGTCTGAGGCACCAGTGCCAGCGGTCAGCGAGACCGTGGATCGGACCAACCTCTGGGCAGCCCAGACCCCTCAGATGTTCCGATTGGGGCCGTTGCTGTCGGCCCTGCAGAACGCTGAGCAGCCTGTGACCGATGAGGCCAGTGCCATGGAACAGGCGGGCCTTGCGCCGCTGCTGGTCATGGGCGATGAGGCCAACAACAAGATAACCTTTGCAGATGACCTGCAGGGTTGGCAGACCAGAAAAGGACGTCGCATGAGCAGCATTCGAATTGGCCAAGGCTTTGATGTGCATGCCCTGGGGGAGGGCCGTCGCCTGGTGATGGGCGGTGTCGAGATTCCCTACCACCTGGGTCTGGTGGGGCACTCAGATGCCGATGTCCTGCTGCATGCCGTGAGTGACGCCATTCTGGGAGCCGTTGGGCTTGGTGACATCGGACAGCATTTCCCAGATACCGATGCTGCCTATTCGGGAGCGGACAGCCGAGTCTTGCTGCGTCATGTGGTAGCCCTGGCCAGGCAAGAGGGTTTTGCGGTCACACAGGTGGACGCCACCATCATTGCCCAGGCCCCCAAGATGGCGCCTCATATTCCCAGCATGGTGGACAACCTGAGGGAAGACACCCAGACCCGTCTGGTCAATGTGAAGGCCACGACCACTGAGAGGCTGGGCTTCACAGGACGTGGCGAGGGCATCGCTGCCCAGGCGGTGGTCCTGCTCTCGGCGCTGTAGTCGTTCCCGGACCTTGGGGCAGTTGCTGCGGTGAGCTTTGACCTCTGTCTGAGTCTGGATTGCAGTCAGGATGGTGCGACGGCCTGCCTCAGGCTGCCTGACGGCAGCATCTTGGTCCGCGCCAGTGATGCCCCCAGGGCGCAGGCCTCGGATCTCATGGCCCTGTCCAAGGCCCTGCTCTCTGAGGCCCAGCGAGACTGGTCGGACCTTACTGGATTGGTGTTGTGTCATGGACCTGGTTCGTTCACCGGTCTGCGCGTGGCCGCAGGTCTTGCCCAGGGTCTGGCCCGCGGGCTCAACATTCCAGTGGCCTGTGTCTCGGGTTTTGAGGCCAAAGCGTTTCTGCACTGGCTGGGCCAACCGCCTGAAGGTCGAGGGCCCTCGCAGACTTATGTGGTTGATGTGGATGCCCGACTTGGCGAGTGGTACCGCGCGGTGCTGTCGGTGGAGGCCACAGGCCACACGACACTCCTGGATGCACCCATGGTGGTCACAGCCGGTCAGCCCCTGCCCGTCAGTTCCGACTGGTCCCGCCCGGCCATCTGGCTGGCTCCAGATGATGCCGCTGCGGTGGTGAGTGTTGCGAATCAGAATGCCGCCTGGGCGATCCTGCAGACAGCCCTTCACAAATCCTCGCTGGAATGGGTGTCAGCGGATCGAGTCCAGCCGCTCTATGTCCGGCAAAAGGTGGCTCAGACCATTGAGGAACGTCGGCTGAGCAAATCAACCGAGCTGTTGCCGATGCGCTTGGAGGATTTGGCCTCGGTAATGGTGATCGAACAGCAGGCCTATCCCTACCCATGGACCAGCGGCAACTTTCGCGATGCCTTGGCCAGTGGCTATCACGGTCTGAAGTTGGTCGACCAAGGGGTCATGGTGGGGTATCTGGTCTGGATGAGGGTCTTGGATGAGGCTCATCTGCTGAACTTCACCATTGCCCCGGCCCGTCAGTCGCGTGGACTGGGTCAGCACCTGCTCAAGGTCTGGCTGGCTCAGTTGGGGCAGGCGGGCATCCAGGAGGTCTTGCTCGAGGTGCGTCCCAGCAATCCCAAAGCCATTCGGCTTTATCAACGAAATGGGTTTGTTCAGAGGGGTCTTCGCAAGGGTTACTATCCCAGTGGACCAAATGGACGCGAGGATGCGCTGCTGATGAACAAGTCATTGAGCCCTGTCGTGGGAGGCAGTCATGCAGCCTGAGGCATTGGCCCTCTTCGGTCTTCAGGAGCGCTGGCGGTTTCGTGGCGAGCAGGCCACTGGCGCCGCCAGTCTGGTCATTCACCTGCCCGGCGACATCGCCATCGACTCAGAACGGCAGCAGTTGGTGGCCGGTCAGTCTGGTCTCGTCGCGTCCAGTGCGGTGGTCGCATCGGCGATTTCTTGGTTGTTATCCGTTCAGGCCGAAGGACAACTGGTGCTTCGGACCTCATCGGACCAGGCCTTGAAGATTGAGACTGGCGCTGAGCTGCGATTTGAGTCGGCTGAGGTCCTAACGGCGGCGGGAAAACGTCGGCTCTGTGAGAGCCTGCTGACGCTGCGCGCTCAACTCAGGCAGGACCGCTAAGTCCCTGAGACGAGGGGCCTAGTGCCCGGCCGTCGGATGCGCAGATCCGTGGCTCGACTTTTCCTGCCCGATCAGGCTCTGCAGGTCGTGGTGCCGTTTGTTGTAGCGGTACCGCAGCATGACCAGGGCCATGGTCAGGGCCACAAATCCACCAAACAGAATGATCACTGCATTGACATGCATGTCCATATGAATCAGCAGGGCATAGAGTCCCAGCATGACCAAGACATTGAGGTTTTCATTGAAGTTCTGAACGGCAATCGAGTGGCCAGCCGACAGCAGCACATGACCCCGGTGCTGAAGCAAGGCATTCATGGGCACGACGAAGAAACCAGCCAAGACCCCGACCAAGACCAGCAGTGGAATCGCCGCATCGAGCGTCTGGACCAGGGTCATCAGGGGCACAGTCAGTCCCATGAGCACGCCGAGAACCAAGACCCGACAGGATCCCTTGAGGCTAATGAACCGGGCAGCGGCCACGGCCCCGCCGGCAATGCCGACGGCCACGATGCCCTGCAGAATGGCGGCCTTATCGAGTGACATGCCCAATTGCACCTCCGCCCACTTGAGGACTATGAACTGCAGGGTGGCCCCGGCCCCCCAGAACAGGGTGGTCACGGCCAGTGAGATCTGCCCGAGCTTGTCGCCCCAGAGGGTGCGGTTGCAGTGCCAAAAGGCCTTGATGAGTTCGATGGGGTGAATCGACTGCTTGGCATAGCGTGCCCCGGTATCTGGGATGCCAGCATTGAAGGCGGCCGCCAGTAGGTAGATGAAGGCGATCACCGCAATGGCCGACTCGGCCGCTGTATCAATACCAGTGTGCAGACCTGGGAAGTCAAGGCTGAGCAGCACCCCAGAGATGCTGGGTGAGATCAGTGCGCCGCCCAGCATGGTTCCCAAGATGATCGAGCCGACGGTGGTGCCCTCGATCCAGCCATTGGCCGCCACCAGTTTCTCGGGCGGCAGCAGCTCAGTCAGGATGCCGTATTTGGCCGGGGAGTAGGCCGCAGCGCCCAGACCCACCACCGCGTAGGCCAGCAGCGGATGAATGTGGAAGAAGAGCAGGCCACAGCCAACAATCTTGATGGTGTTGGTGATCAGCATCACCTTGCCCTTGGGCATGGCATCGGCAAAGGCACCCACAAACGGGGCCAAGACGACATAAGAGATGGTGAAAAACAGCTTGAGAAGCGGACGCATCCACTCGGGGGCCGACAGGTCAATCAGCAAGGCGATGGCGGCAATTAACAAGGCGTTGTCAGCCAGTGACGAGAGGAACTGCGCCGACATAATCGTGTAGAAACCGCGCTTCATGACGAGCCTTTGTTTCGAGCCTGCTGGATTAGAACACGAACAGCCTACAATCAGGGGTATGACCAGACCCGCCCTGCTGACCATCCACGAGGCTGCCATGGCCCACAACCTGCAGCAGGTTCGTGACCGGGTCGGGACCTCTCGGATCTGGGCCGTCTGTAAGGCCCGAGGCTACGGTCTGGGCCTGGACTCCTGTCTTCGCAGTTTTGCCAAAGCGCAGGGCATGGCGGTCTTGGAACTGACCGAGGCCAGGCATCTGCGCGATGCGGGCTGGTCGGGTCCGGTGCTACTGCTCGAGGGCGCTTTCTCTGCAGGCGAGACCCGTGAGGCCCTGGAGCTTGATTGCGACCTGGTGGTTCATCAAGCAGATCAACTGGGATGGCTCAAGAGTCACCAGAGCCTGCTGACCCGCCAGACCGGCCGTCTGTGGATGAAGTTCAACACCGGCATGCATCGGCTGGGGTTCTCTGCCACGACACCCAGTCAGCGGCAGGCTTTGGCGGAACCGGTTGAGGCCCTACGGGCCCTGGTGCCGGCCCATCGGCGGGGCTGGATGACCCACTTTGCCTGCGCGGATCAGCCCGATGGGATCCAGACCCCGATGACCCACTGGCAGGCCTTGATGCAGGTGATCACGCCCCAGGCCGGTGAATGCCTGAGCCTGGCGAATTCGGCTGCCGTCTTGCTGCACCCAGACGCCCATGCTGACTGGGTGCGCCCCGGCATCATGCTCTACGGTGGCTCGCCTGCGCCGCAGCTGTCGACTGCCTCGTCCTGGTCTTTGGAACCCGCCGCTACGCTCTCGAGCCGCCTGATTGCCGTTCAGACCGTGCCGGCCGGTGGGCGCATTGGTTACGGCGGTCGCTATGAGGCGAAGACCGAGATGCGCATTGGTGTGGTGGCCATGGGCTATGCCGATGGCTACATGCGCCAGGCCCCCGATGGCACGCCTGTGCTCGTGGACGGCGTTCGATGCCCACTGGTGGGGCAGGTCTCCATGGACATGATCACCGTTGACCTGTCGGCCTGTCCGCAGGCCAAGGTTGGCAGCCCCGTCACGCTCTGGGGTCGGGGTCTGTCCATCGATGAGGTCGCGCAGTGCTGTGGCACCAATGCTTATGAGCTGCTCACCGGTGTGACCTCCCGTGTGGCCAGACGTCTGGAGCCACACCTGGTGGATGAGGACTGATGGCCAAGGAAAAAGCCGTCTTTGTCTGCTCAGCCTGTGGCCAGGCCCATGCCAAATGGCAAGGCCAGTGTGATGGCTGTGGCAGCTGGAATTCGCTCTCACAGGGCAAGGCGGTTGCAGTCTCGACTGGGCGAAAGTCCTCTGGGGGGTTTTCTGGTCAGGCCGCAGCGGTTCAGAGTCTGGCCAGTGTGACCGTGGAGGAGCAGCCACGCTGGTCCATGGGGCTGGACGAATTCGACCGGGTGTTGGGCGGTGGCCTGGTCCCAGGTGGCGTGGTCCTGTTGGGAGGCGACCCTGGCATCGGAAAATCCACCTTGCTCTTACAGGCGCTGGCCCAGCAGGTCCGGCTTTCACCGCAGAGCAGTGTGATCTACGTGACCGGTGAGGAATCGGTGAGTCAGGTCGCCCTTCGAGCCCAGCGCCTGGGGCTGGATGCCGTCGCTCTTGATCGCATTCAGATTCTGGCCGAGACCCAGCTCGAGAGCATTCTGGCCACCCTGTCGGTGGCACGTCCCCGGCTGGTGGTGATCGACTCCATTCAGACGATGTTTTCCGAGGAGATCGGCAGTGCGCCGGGTTCGGTGAGTCAGGTGCGAGAAACCGCAGCGGCGCTGACCCGATGGGCCAAGTCCAATGGCGTGGGCCTGTTTTTGGTTGGCCATGTCACCAAGGAGGGCGCTCTGGCTGGTCCACGCGTGCTCGAGCACATGGTCGATGCCGTCTTGTACTTCGAGGGTGATCCTCAGGCCAGTTTCCGAGTGGTTCGGGCGATCAAGAATCGATTCGGCACGGTCAATGAACTCGGTGTCTTTGGCATGACCGATAAGGGGCTCAAGGCGGTCAGCAATCCCTCGGCCTTGTTTCTGTCGTCCCGTTATCAGGGCAGCGAAGACGGTGGTGCACCGGTTCCAGGCTCCTGTGTCTTGGTGACGCAAGAGGGCTCTCGGCCCCTGTTGGTCGAGGTCCAAGCCTTGGTCGACACGGCCCGTGTGCCCAATCCGCGGCGACTCTGTGTTGGTCTGGATCCGCAACGCTTGGCCATGCTGCTGGCGGTCATGCACCGCCATGCAGGGCTGGCCTGCTTTGATCAAGATGTCTACCTAAACGCGGTGGGTGGTGTACGCGTCACCGAGACGGCCTCTGACTTGGCACTCTTGGCGGCGGTGGTGTCTTCCATGCGCAACCGACCACTGCCGGTGGGTCTGGTGGTCTTTGGTGAGGTGGGTCTGGCCGGCGAGGTCAGGCCGTCGGTTCGTGGACAGGAGAGACTTCGCGAGGCCGCACGCCTGGGTTTTTCAAAGGCGGTGGTTCCCGCGGCCAATGCCCCGAAAAGGCCCATCGAGGGCCTGGATGTCATTGCAGTGAAGAACCTGTCGCAGGCGCTCGACTGTCTGTTTGAGCGCTAGCCAACTGCTGCTGGTGATCTGCCATTGACGTCTAGCCCTTATGAGTGGACGTCAAAGCTTCGATGGCCTGGTCAGCAGCCCGCTCTCCGGCCAGCACCGCTGATTCGATGGTCGCCGGCAACCTCGGCTGATGGGCGTCGCTGGCCAGCCACAGCCCTCCGGCCCCATCGGTCGTCGGGAGACCCGCACGAAGGTCTGCTGGCTGGTGGGAGTCTTCGCCATGTGTCCCGACCTCACACGACCAGGTGGCCTGTTTCTCGATGACCAAGCGCCTCGGGTGGTCCTGCGCCCAGGGCCCCAGCCAGGTCACAAACAAATCGTTGGCCTCTTGCTCGAGCTGAGCGCGGTCTGGATTCTGTAGGGCACTGAAACTCAGGCTGGCCAGCCGGCCCCAGGGGCCAGCGGGTCGGAAGAGTCCGATGGCTCGTACGTCCTGCCGAGAGGAGGGCAGGGAGAGGGGATAGACGGCGTGGGTGCTCAGGCCAGACCATGACAGTGCTCGATCAGTGATCGTGGCCGGCAGCCAGAGCCAGGCGGTTGCGATCGCCAGGGGTTCATGCTGAAGGCACCGATGCAGTTGGTGAATGGCTGGCGCATCTGACCGACAGGCAGCAGGCGACTGGTCCACCAAGTCTTTGGCGTGCCAAGGAGCGCAGCAGATCAGGACCGCATCGAACGGCTGGGCCATGACCGCAGGGTCGGTCGGGGTTCCCTTGGCCTGAAGCTGCCATCGCTGAGCGCCGTGAGCGGTCGGGGCACTTGGCTCAATGCTGGTCACTCGAAGTCCACAGTGGCGTTGCACGCCCCGCTCGGTCAACCAGGTCTGCCAAGGATCCAGGGCATCCTGACCCAGGTTGGTCAAAGGGTGCCAACACCTGCTCATGGCTGCTTTGGGGTCGAGTACCTCCGAGAGGGTGTTGAGAAAAACCGAGGCACTGGCCTGGTCCACTGGCGTATTCAGCATGGCCTCGACCAAGGGCCCATAGAAGCGTCTGTAGAACCCATCCGACAGACCAAGGGACTTGGCCAGGCTCGCCGTGCTCTGGTCCACGTGCCGCTGGCCTGGTGGAGTTCGCTGGCTGCGCGCCGAGCGAACGGCCGAGAGCAGCCTGAACAAGTCGATGGGCCAGACCATGGCCAGGTGTTGCCGCTGGACCCTGCTCTTGGCCCTGAGCCACAATTGCGCCAGGGCCAACTGCCAGAGGGGCCCGTTGCCCAGCTGCAGCTGCCGGCCAGCCTGACGATCCCGCCAGATCAGGGGGTTGCTCTGCCATTGGGTCTGCAGAACCCCAAGGCGGGAGAGCCAGTCCAGGGTGCGCCGGTGGGCCCCGAGGATAAGGTGCTGGCCATTGTCGATCGGCGCTTTCAGTGTTGGTTCACTGGGGTGTTGCCAGAACAAGCCTTTGGCCCGTCCACCGATCGCAGGAGCCGCCTCGAGCAGATGGACCTCTGCACCGGACTCGCCCAGCCGATCCGTGAGACGGCTGGCCGCTGCCAGCCCAGCCCAACCACCGCCAATGACGGCGATCCGCGGCCTTAACGAGGGAGCCATCCCGCCACGGTCTTGAGTCCCAGCCAGAGCTTGCGAGTCGGGGTCAGGGCGATGCGCTGGTGGAGCACCTCGTAGTTCGATTCTTGGATGACCCGCAGCAAGTCTCGATAGATGGCGGCCATGACCAGTCCGGGTCTCTGCTGGGCCACCGCCGCGGCTGGCAGATCGGCCAGGGCCTGGTCGTATAACTGCTGGGCCCGTTGGGCGAACTCAGCCAGTGCCTGGACGAGCTGCGGTGTCTCGGTGAGAGAGAGAAGATCCCTGCGATGAAGCCCATGGGCCTTTAGAAGCGTCTCAGGCAGATAGACCCGTTGGCGTCGGGCGTCTTCGCCGATGTCGCGAAGAATGTTGGTGTACTGAAGAGCCAGGCCCAGGCCGCTGGCATACCGAAGCACCGCCTCGTCGACCTGGCCAAAGATTCGGGCGGAGAGACGACCCACGGCACCGGCCACCTGGTCGCAGTAGTCATCCAGGGCTGACCAGTCGTCGAACTGAAGTGGGTAGAGGTCACGCTCCACCCCGGTGATGATCAGGGCCAGGTCGTCGATGGGCAGGCCAAAGTCGTCGATGACGGGGCCTAAGGCCTGGATGACCGGGTGACAGACGCTACCCGGGGCATGGACGTCTGAATCTTGCCTGCTGGTCCCGCCGGTCCGGCTGGTCTGGTCGGCGCGTTCGATCAATTGGGCGCGCCACCAGTTCAGGGTGGTCTGGGCCACGGCCTGATCCGAGCAGTCGTCTGCCACGTCGTCGACCTCCCGACAAAACGCGTAGAGGGCCTCCATGGCCGCCCGGCGCCTGGGATCCAATAGTCGAAAGGCGGCCGTAAAGCTCGAGGAGGCACTGGCAGCCTTCTGGGCGCAATAGGCTTGTGGCGTCATGAGGCCCGACTGTAACGGAAGAGCGCCGACCAGAAGACTTTGACAAAGCTCAGCCCTCCAAGCTTTGGGCCTTTTCGCCAACAGGCCAAAGGGTCTTGTCGAATGCGGGCTGCCATGGCCAGGCCACCAAGCCGGGTGGCCTCGATTTCGATGCTCAGCCGAAACCGCAGCTCGGGCTCGAGGCTGGATTTGAGCTGTCCGAGCAGGGGTTCGCCGCTCTGCAGGCAACGCTCGCCACGCTCGAGCAGGGCCATCACCATCTGGGATCGTGTCTGGGGCGCAAGCTCGGGCCAGCGCTCGAGGTCCTCGTGGGGCCATTCCGATCGGGGCAGGGTGGGCCGGGTCCGCGAGAGGTCCTGGCCAAAGTCTTGGGCAAAGTTAACCAGTTGCAGACCTGTGCAGATGGCGTCGGCACTGGCCAGGGTCAGACGCGCATCGGGCGCCGTCGCGGTGCTGTCCTCGCAGTCCAGGCCAGCGAGACCGAGCATCATGCGGCCCACCGGATTGGCGGAATGCTCGCAGTAGCGGTAGACCGCGGACCAGTCTGCGAAGGGCTGATGGGCTGCGTCGTACTCGAAGGCGGTCAACAGCTTGAGCATCCAGTCTAGGGAAAGCCCTCGACTGGCCAGGGCCTGCGCCAAAGCCCTGCAGGCCCGGTCGTGGCTTGGCTCGCCCGTTGGGGTGCCGTTGGTGAGGCAGGCCCGGATGGCCGATAACCTGCTCAGGCGCTCGGCGCTGGTCAGGCTGCCCTCGTCTGCGATGTCGTCAGCCAGTCGAGCCAGACGGTAGACCGACAGGACCTCGGCCCGAAGTCCCGCTGGCAGCAGGATTGAGCCAACCGGAAAATTCTCGTAGTGGTTTGCACCATGCACCGTTTCGCGGACCATGCCCGTCATTCTAGTGTTGTGGGTTTCGATACAATGCGGGTTCGACTGCGAGGGTGGCGAAATTGGTAGACGCACCAGGTTTAGGTCCTGACGCCCGTTAAGGGTGTGGGGGTTCGAGTCCCCCCTCTCGCACCATTTTTCTTTTGAATGAGTTTTTGAGATGACTGCTGATAGCACCCAAACCCTGGCCTCGAGCCTCGAGCGTAAGTTAACCCTGACCGTTGCCATGGCAGAGGTCGAGACCCTGGCCCTGAAAAAGCTCACCCAAATGGGCAAGAAGATGAAGATGCCGGGATTTCGCCCCGGCAAGGTGCCCATGAAGGTGGTGCAGCAGACCTATGGCCCCCAGGCTCAGTCTGAGGCCATCGGTGATGTGGTCAGCCGTGTTTACAGCGAGACGGTCATCGCCCAGAACCTGCGACCAGCTGGTCCGCCCGAGATCAAGCCCACCGACAGCGCATCTGCCGATGCGGGTGCGGCCCCCACCACCATGACCTTCGAGGCCACCATCGAGATCTACCCAGAGGTCGCGGTGCCCGATCGAGCCAGCCTGAGCTACGAGACGGTGGCCTGCGAGGTGACCGCGGCCGATGTGGACAAGACCATCGAGACCCTGCGCAAGCAGAAGGTGACTTACAAGACCGCGGATCGGGCCGCCCAGGACGACGACCAGGTTCGGGTTGACTTCAAGGGTTCGCTCGACGGTGAGCCCTTTGAGGGCGGCGCTGCCAAGGACTTCAAATTCATCGTGGGTGCAGGCCAGATGCTCCCCGAGTTCGATCGCGCCGTGGTTGGCATGAAGGCTGGCGACGAGAAGACCTTTCCGCTGAGCTTCCCCTCTGACTACCGCGCCGAAAAGTTGGCCGGCAAGACCGGTGAGTTCACCGTCAGCCTGCACGAGGTCCTGGCCCCTGAGTTGCCAGCACTCGACGATGACCTGGCCAAGTCCTTTGGCATTGCCGAGGGTGGCCTGGCCAAGCTGCGCGAGGACGTTGAGAAGAACCTCAAGCGTGAGGTGAGCGGTCGTTGCAAGGCCAAGACCAAACAGGCGGCCATGGATGCCCTGATGGGGGTCTCCACCTTTGATGTGCCAAAGGCCCTGGTTCAGTCCGAGTCTCAGCGCATGGCCGACGGCATGCGTCAGGACATGGTCTCTCGTGGCATGAACGTCAAAGACGCGCCCATTCCCGCAGAGTTGTTTACAGAGCAGGCCACCAAGCGTGTGCGTCTGGGTTTGCTGGTCGGTGCGATTGTTCGCGCAGAAAACCTGCAGGCCACGGAGGAGCAGGTTCGCGCCATGCTGTCCGAGATGGCCGAGAGCTACGAAAAGCCCGAGGAATTTATCCGCTGGACCTTGTCCAATCCAGAGCGCCGTGCCGAGGCCGAGGCCGTGGTGATCGAGGACAACGTGGTGAACTGGGCCTCGCAGGGTGCCAAGACCACCGTCAAATCCATGACGGTTGATGAACTCATGAAAGAGGGCAATGCCTAATATGCACAGCACAGAAGAGATCCGCGGCCTGGGCCTGGTGCCCATGGTCATTGAGCAGTCGGGCCGTGGTGAGCGCGCCTACGACATCTACTCTCGCCTGCTGCGCGAGCGCGTGGTCTTTCTGGTGGGGCCTGTGAACGATCAGTCCGCCAACCTGGTCATTGCCCAGCTCTTGTTCCTGGAGTCCGAAAATCCCGACAAGGACGTCTCGCTCTACATCAATTCACCCGGTGGTTCTGTCTCGGCGGGCCTGGCCATTTACGACACCATGCAGTTCATCAAGCCAGCCGTCAGCACCCTGTGTATGGGCATGGCCGCCAGCATGGGCGCCTTTCTGCTGGCTGCGGGCGAGAAGGGCAAGCGTTACGCACTGCCCAACAGCCGGGTCATGATTCACCAGCCCCTGGGTGGTGTGCAGGGTCAGGCCTCTGACATCGAGATTCATGCCCGCGAGATCCTGTCCTTGCGTGACAAGCTCAACGGCATTCTGGCCGAGCGCACCGGACAGTCACTGGAGACCATCGCTCGAGACACCGATCGTGACAACTTCATGTCGTCCGATGATGCGCTAAAGTACGGTTTAATTGATCGGGTATTGGTGAACCGCGACTGATGCTGACACAAGCCGTCAGCCAAAGATTTGGGGCTTGGCCCGGAGGCATGTATGTCCGATAAGAAAGCCGCAGGCGAGAAACTCCTTTATTGCTCCTTTTGCGGCAAGAGCCAGCACGAGGTCAAAAAGCTGATCGCGGGTCCTTCCGTCTTCATCTGTGATGAGTGCATCGACCTGTGCAACGACATCATTCGGGATGAGCAGGTCGCCACACCGGGTGGCCAGACGGGCGATGAGTCCGCACTGCCCACCCCGCAAGAAATTGCAGCCATCCTTGATCAGTACGTGGTGGGTCAGGACCGGGCCAAGCGTGGTCTGGCGGTCGCGGTCTACAACCACTACAAACGGCTTCGTCAAAAGAAGAATGGCAATGCCGACATCGAGTTGGCCAAGAGCAACATTCTGTTGATTGGGCCCACCGGCTCGGGTAAGACCCTCCTGGCCCAGACCCTGGCCCGCCTGTTGAACGTGCCCTTTGTCATCGCCGATGCCACCACGCTGACTGAGGCTGGCTATGTGGGCGAGGACGTTGAGAACATCATTCAGAAGCTGCTGCAGAACTGCAACTACGAGGTGGAGCGGGCCCAGCATGGCATCGTCTACATCGATGAGATCGACAAGATCTCTCGCAAGTCGGACAACCCTTCGATCACGCGTGACGTCTCAGGAGAGGGTGTTCAGCAGGCCCTGCTCAAGCTGATCGAGGGCACGGTGGCCTCGGTGCCGCCTCAGGGTGGTCGCAAGCATCCCAACCAGGACTTTGTGCAGATCGACACCACCAACATTCTGTTCATCTGTGGTGGGGCCTTTGATGGCCTGGAAAAAGTCATCCGCGATCGCACCGAAAAGACCTCGATTGGGTTTGGGGCCCAGGTCAAGTCGGCCAAGGAGCGCAAGCTCAGCGAACTCTTCAAAGAGGTCGAGCCCGAGGACCTCATCAAGTTTGGTCTGATCCCCGAGCTGGTCGGTCGTCTGCCGGTGGTCACCACCCTGGACGAGCTCGACGAGCCCGCCCTCATCGAAATCCTGACGGGCCCCAAGAATGCCCTGGTCAAGCAGTACCACGCGCTCTTTCAGATGGAGGGCGTCGACTTGGAGATACGAAGCCCGGCCCTCAAGGCCATTGCCCAGAAGGCCATCGCCCGCAAGACGGGTGCCCGTGGCCTGCGTTCCATTCTGGAGCAGGTTTTGCTGGACACCATGTACGAGCTGCCCAGCCAGAAGAATGTCACCAAGGTGGTGGTCGATGAGAACACCGTGGTGGGCGAGGGCGTGCCACTGCTCATTTACGGCGAAAACCCCAAGGTTTCAGGCAGTAAACACGCGTAGGGCTTGAAATAGGGCTGGCTCATCCCCAGTTTCGTAGGACACCAAAGGAATTCATCATGTCCAAGACCGAGTTACTCCCTGCTGACCAGACCGTGCTGCCCATGCTGCCACTTCGAGATGTGGTGGTCTTCCCGCACATGGTCATTCCCCTGTTCGTCGGCCGACCCAAGTCCATCAAGGCGATGGAGCGGGCCATGGAGTCGGGCAGTCACATTCTGCTGGCTGCCCAGAAGTCGCCCACCCAGGACGACCCGAGCATGGACGACATCTACAAGATTGGCTGCCTGGCCAGCATCCTGCAGATGCTCAAGCTGCCGGATGGCACCGTCAAGGTGCTCGTTGAGGGCAGCCAGCGGGCCACCTTGCTGGACATGCAGGACAACGGCGAGCATCTTGTCGCTGAGTGCCGGCCGATTGTGCTGGACGAAAAAGAAAACCCTGAGACCGAGGCCCTGCGTCGGACCCTGCTCGCCCAGTTTGATCAGTTCGTCAAACTCAACAAGAAGATTCCCGCCGAAATCCTGAACAGCCTGGTCAGCATCGAGGAGCCTGGTCGCCTGGCTGACACCATTGCCGCCCACCTGCCCATGAAACTGGAGCAGAAGCAGGAAATCCTCGAGGTCATGCCCGTGGCCGAGCGGCTTGAAAAGCTGCTGGCCCAGATCGAGACTGAGCTCGACATCCTGCAGGTTGAAAAGCGTATCCGTGGCCGCGTGAAGCGTCAGATGGAAAAGAGCCAGCGCGAGTATTACCTCAATGAGCAGGTCAAGGCCATTCAGAAAGAGCTTGGTGAGGGCGAGGACAACGAGCTCGATGAGCTCGACAAGAAGATCAAGGCCGCCCGCATGCCCAAAGAGGCTCGTGACAAGGCTCAGGCCGAGCTCAAGAAGCTGCGCATGATGTCGCCCATGTCAGCCGAGGCCACGGTGGTGCGCAACTACATCGATGCCTTGGTTGGTCTGCCCTGGAAGAAAAAGAGCAAGGTCAACATCGACCTGGTCCATGCCGAGGAAATCCTCGACAAGGAGCACTTTGGTCTGGAGAAGGTCAAGGAGCGCATCCTAGAGGCCTTGGCGGTTCAACGCCGTGTCGACAAGGTCAAGGCGCCCATTCTCTGTCTGGTGGGTCCTCCGGGTGTGGGCAAGACCTCACTGGGCCAGTCTATTGCACGGGCCACCAACCGCAAGTTTGTTCGCATGGCCCTGGGTGGTGTTCGCGATGAGTCCGAGATTCGAGGCCATCGTCGCACCTACATTGGGTCCATGCCCGGCAAGATTCTCAGCAGCCTCTCCAAGGTTGGGGTTCGCAACCCACTCTTCCTGCTCGATGAGGTCGACAAGATGGGCATGGACTTCCGCGGGGACCCAGCCAGTGCCCTGTTAGAGGTCTTGGATCCCGAGCAGAACCATTCCTTCACCGACCACTATGTGGAGGTGGAGTACGACCTGTCCGATGTCATGTTTGTGGCGACGGCCAACTCCCTGAACATCCCGCCAGCGCTGCTGGATCGCATGGAGGTGATTCGTCTGTCCGGCTACACCGAGGACGAGAAGGTCAACATCGCCCAACGGTACCTGCTGCCCAAGCAGATCAAGCTCACGGGCCTCAAGCCCGAGGAGATCTCGGTCTCCGAGGACGCCGTTCGCGAGATCATTCGCTCCTACACGCGGGAGGCCGGTGTTCGCAGCCTGGAGCGTGAGATCTCCAAGATCTGCCGCAAGGTGGTGCGCATGATCCTGACTCAGAAGGCCGAGGGTGCTGTGGCTGTCACAGGTGACAACATCGAGGAATTCCTGGCGGTCAAGAAGTTCACCTTTGGGGTGGCCGAAAAAGAAGACCAGGTGGGTGAGGTCACCGGCCTGGCCTGGACCGAGGTGGGCGGTGAGTTGCTCATGATCGAGGCTGCCGTGATGCCTGGAAAAGGTGCGATCACCCGCACTGGCTCGCTGGGCGATGTCATGAAGGAATCCGTTGAGGCGGCTCGCTCGGTGGTCAGGGCGCGTGCCCGTCGCCTGGGGATTGCCGATGACGTCTTCGAGAAAAAAGACCTGCACATTCACGCACCGGAGGGCGCCACACCCAAAGATGGCCCGAGTGCTGGTATTGCCATGACCACCGCCATGGTCTCAGCCCTGACGGGCATTGCCGTGCGGGCCGATGTCGCCATGACGGGTGAGATCACCCTGCGTGGAGAGGTGCTTCAGATTGGTGGCCTAAAAGAGAAGCTGCTCGCGGCCCACCGTGGTGGCATTAAGAAGGTCTTGATCCCCGAGCAGAACGTTCGTGACCTGGCTGAGATCCCAGCCAATGTAAAAAACGCGCTCGAGATTGTTCCGGTCAAATGGATCGACCAGGTGCTGGAGCATGCCTTGGCCGAGACGCCCACACCCCTGCCAGAAACCGTCGCCAGCCCTGCGCAGGCTGCTGCGGTCTCTGCCGAGCCGGCACCGGTCACTTCGACAGACACTCTAAAACATTGATTTGTCGCAAAACCGCTTCCCGCATGGCTTTGCGGGGAGTGGTTGACTTGACCTTAGAAGCGTACAGGGTTTAAATAGATCAACTGATCACGCCTACACAACAAGCTTTTCATCACATCAACTCAGGGAATCCTTCATGAACAAAACAGATCTCATCGAACACATTGCCAAGCAGGCCGACATCTCCAAGGCTGCTGCAGGACGTGCACTCGAGGCCGTGATTGGCGGCGTGCGGACCACGCTTAAAAAGGGTGGCTCCGTCACTCTGGTCGGGTTCGGCACCTTTGCAGTGAGCAAGCGTGCAGCACGTGCTGGCCGCAATCCTCGTACCGGTGAGACCATCAAGATCAAGGCCTCCAAGCTGCCCAAGTTCCGTCCAGGCAAGGCACTCAAAGACGCTCTGAACTAATCCCAGAGCAGGCGGTGCACCAGTGCATCACTGGTGCGCAAACCAGAAAGGCGCGTTTGATAGACGCGCCTTTTTTCATTACACTTTGCGGTCTTTGCAATGCCCGGGGTGCTTAGCTCAGTTGGTAGAGCGGCGCCCTTACAAGGCGTAGGTCGGGAGTTCGAGCCTCTCAGCACCCACCACCGGTGCATTGTCGAAGGCTGATGTAGAATGCTGTTTTTCTTCGCGCGGAGCGGTAGTTCAGTCGGTTAGAATACCGGCCTGTCACGCCGGGGGTCGCGGGTTCGAGTCCCGTCCGCTCCGCCAATTTTTCTCATGCTCGAGTTCATCCGCGGTCACCGCCGCATCCTTCAGTTTGTCCTGCTGCTCTTCATCGTCCCATCGTTTGTGGTGGTGGGCGCTTGGGACTTGATCTCTCCGGGTGCGGGCCAGGCCACCTTGGCGACCGTCGATGGTCAACGCATCGAGCGTTCTGACTGGGAGCGAGCTCACCGGGCGACACTGGATGGACTGGTGGCCCAGTTGGGTGGACAGGTGTCGGTGGGGGCTCTAGACACGCCTGCCGCTCGAACGGCCAGTCTGGATCGGCTGGTGGTTGATCGCATGATGACGGTTGCGGCCTCTCAGCGTGGCGTGGCCCCTAGTGATGAGACCGTTAAGTCGGTCATCGCAGGAATCCCTGAATTTCAGAAGCAAGGCCGCTTCGATCTCGAGACCGCCAAGGCGTTCTTGGCTCAGCGTGGTCTGACCACTGATCAGTTTGAAGCCAATCTGCGTGGCGATTTGGCCACCGAGATGCTGCCCAGGGCACTGTCCGACTCTGCGATTGCCTCGCGCACCCTGGCGCGGCGGCTGGCCCAGCTCGACACCGAGAGCCGGCAGATCCGACTTCAGATCTTTTCAGCCGCTGATTTCCGAAAGGGCCTCACGCCACAGACGGGAGACCTGGAGCGGTTCTATCAAGAGAACCAGGCGCTCTATCAGTCTCCAGAGCGCATCGATCTGGAGTTGGTGGTGCTGGCCTCGCCCACCTCGGCTGAGCAGATCGAGCGTTTTACCAATCTGGTCTACGAGCAGAGTGACACCTTCGAGTCCGTGGCCAAGGAGCTCAAGCTTCAGGTGACTCAGGTCAAGGGATTGTCGCGTGATGGGAAGACCAGCCAGACCGGATTGTCCCCAGCGGTGTCCGCCGTCATTCAAGACGCTAAATTTCGCACCAAGGTCTTCTCCGCAGAGACCATTGCCGATCGACGCAACACCGAGGCCTTGGAATTGCCCAATCGGCGTTATATCAGTGCCCGGGTCCTCGCCCATGCACCCGCTCAGTTGCTGCCCATGGCCAGTGTGATGGATCGCCTCCAGGCCGATTGGCTCCAGGCTGAAGGCTCCAAAAAGGCGGCCGCTGCGGCGCAGGCCTGGCTGAGCGCACAGACCGACAAACTCAAGACCGCAGCCGCCACGGCCGACCTGGCCGGCCTGCCATTAGAGGGCCGACTGGTCGCACTGGCGCGCAGTAACTTGGCACAGGCCAGCAGCCAACTCGGACTGCGACAGCCTGCCGATGTCTCCGCGCTGGCCCAGAAGATTTTTTCGTCTCAGCTGCGACTTCGCTCGGGCGATGTGGTGACGCTGCCGGCCGATGCCAGCGTGGCGGCTTTTGTACTGGTGGGGCAGCGCCTTGACAGCGCCCAGGCCCCCTTGGTCAGCCAGCGTCTTGGGCAGGCCTATGAGTTCGTTCAGAACTACGAGCGAGAGCAGGCTACGACCCGTTGGCTGCGCGACCTAGAGCCCAGGCTCAAGGTCAAGCGTTACGCCGATAAGCTGGCGGCCGCCGCGTCGTAATCTGCCTGGCCCACCGAGGCCATCGGCAGTCGCTGTGCCGCGACCACCCTCTGAAAGTTTCTCTTGATCGAGCGCTGATAGGCGGGGTCGTAGTGGTGAATCAGCAGATCCTGTACCAAGCCGTTCCAGTTCTGATCGGCTAGAAGCTGGCGCCAGCGGTCCACGGTGGCGTGGCCGGCCAGGTCGATGAGCTTGTCGAATTGCAGCTGCAGGGGCCGTGGGTCGCTCAGAAAGTGGGCGTACTCTTCGCAGAGCAGTCTGACGCGTTGGTCAATCGGCATGTCAATCTGTATGCAGTCACTGGCCCGCATGCGCTGCATGAGCTCGTCGGGCACATGCAGATTGCCCACCTTCTTGCTCTCGGACTCGACAAAAATCGGCTCGCTGGTCTTCATGCGGCCAAGTGCCTCGAAGATCAGGGATTCAAAGGCCTTCTGGCTGGGCTGCGGACGGTGTGGCTCGGCTCCCAGCAGAGACCCTCGGTGGCAGGCCAGGTCCTCCAGGTCCAAGACCTGCCGGCCCTGGGCTGCCAAGGCCTTGAGCAGGCGGGTCTTGCCAGACCCGGTAGGGCCACAGACCACCCGAAAGTCATGCTGCTCGACGAGGCGTGGAAGTTGATCGATAACCAGACTCCGATAGGCTTTGTAGCCACCCTCTAGCAGGCTGACCCGCCAGCCGATCTTGGCGAGCACGGTCGCCAGCCCACCGCTGCGGTTGCCTCCTCGCCAGCAATAGACCAATGGTCGCCAGTCTTTGGGCTTGTCGATGAGGGCTGACGCCAGGTGCTCGGCGATGTTGCGGGACATGAGGGCTGCACCGATCTTTTTGGCAGTAAAGGCATCGCCCTTGTACTGCGTACCAACCTGGACTCGCTGTGCATTGTCCAGAACGGGCAGGTTGATGGCGCCGGGTAGATGGTCTTCCTCGAACTCGGCCGGCGTGCGAACGTCGATGACCGCGTCGAAGCGATGCAAGGCGCCAATCGCCTCTTGGGCGCTTACAATGGCGGGATTCGTCAAGGGCTTGCTCATCATGAAGGTGTTCAATTTACAGTGTTCTGCTGGCCATCGTTTTGAGGGCTGGTTCAAGTCATCGGAATCCTGCGAGGACCAAAGGGCGCGGCGTCTGTTGACCTGTCCGGTCTGCGATGGTCTGGACATTGTGAGACTCCCATCGGCGCCTCACATTCAGACCTCTGCCTCGGCCTTGAACGATCGATCTTCTCCGCCATCGTGTGATCCTGCCGCATCTGAAGAGCCCGCAGCATCTGGCCGGTTTCAACCAGCACCAGTCCATTCGCTCAGCGACAAGAGGGCCCTGGTTCAACAGCGTCTACTGGAACTGGCCCGGGCCTTGGTCGAGAGTGCCGATGACGTGGGTCGAGATTTTCCAGAAGAGGCCAGGCGAATTCATTACCAAGAGGCGCCCGAGCGCATGATCATGGGGCAGGCCACGGCCGAGGAGACCCAGGCCTTGCAGGACGAGGGCATTGAGGTCGTGAGCCTGCCTTTTGTGGCCAAGCCCGACAGCGGCAAGCTGCAGTAAATCAGACTGGCGTTGCGTTAGGCCTTGCCGGTCTGACCAAACAGCAGGGCCCTGGCCTTGTCGTCGGTCAGTGGCTTGCGAAGGTCTGCGAAGAGGGACAGGCCTTTTTGCACCGCCTTGCGCTCGTTGATCTTGTTGAACCACTTGAGCACATTCGGATACTGGTCCAGATCGACTCCTTGGTTTTTGTGTGAGGCCGTCCAGGGCCAGCAGGCCATGTCAGCAATCGTGTACTGCCCGGCGGCCAGGTAGCCTGTTTTGGCCAAGGCCTTGTCGAGAACGCCATAGAGTCGATGAGCCTCTTTGGTGTAGCGATCAACGGCGTATTGAATCTGCTCGGGGGCATAGAGCCTGAAGTGATGGGCCTGTCCGAGCATGGGGCCCAGGCCCCCCATCTGAAACATCAGCCATTGCAAGACCTCGTAGCGCTCTCGATCGGTCTTGCCTAAAAACCGACCGGTCTTGCCGGCCAGGTAGAGCATGATGGCGCCGGACTCGAAGAGCGAGATGGGCTTGCCATCTGGTCCTTCGCTGTCGACCAGCGCCGGAATTTTGTTGTTGGGGCTGATCTTGAGAAAGTCGGGGTCAAACTGATCACCTTTGCCGATGTCGATGGGCACCGCCTTGTAGGCAAGGCCCAGTTCCTCGAGAAGGATGGAGATCTTTTTGCCATTGGGGGTGGCCCAGGTGTACAGGGTGATCACAGGTGTTCTCCTAGTGCAAAGACTTGTTGTGAGCCCGTGGCCGTCGGCAGCCAACGGGGCGTGAGTGTGGGAAATTCTCTCTCAAAAAGCTGTTGACAGGCAGCCGCTTCGTGACCGATCTCGACCACCAAGAGGCCACCAGGGATGAGGTGCTGGGGGTATTCCTTCAGAATGCGCCGCACCAGGTCCATGCCATCTCGTCCGCCTTCAAAGGCCTTGTGAGGCTCAGCACGAAACTCTGCTGGCAGTGCATTGGTCTTGTGGGTGGGCACGTAAGGTGGGTTGCAAAGGATCAGATCGTAAGGACCATCGCCGGCCTGCAGGGCCTGAAAAAGGTCGCCCTGTCGAATGGTGATCCGATCCGTGAGCCCGTGGCGTTGGATGTTCTCTTGGGCCAAGGCCAGCGCGTCAGGATCCAGGTCGGTGGCGGTGAGCTTGGCAGCAGGCCAGGCCTTGGCCGCCAGGATCGATAGGCTGCCGCCACCGGTACACAGTTCCAGGATGCGCCTCACAGGATGGTGGAGGCCTGGTAGGCGAGGCCCCACCAGAAACTCTGCGATAAAGGACCGCGGGATGATGGCTCGGCGGTCACAGGCAAAGGACTCTCCCATGAGCCAGGCCTCGCCAAGAATGTAGGCAGTGGGCTGCCGCTTGATTAGCCGTTGGTGCATGACGTCCTTGAGTCGCTGCTGCTCCGATGGCGCAAGTGTTCGTTGAAGTTGATCCGCACCCGCATCGAAGGACCAGCCCAATGCTCTGATGAGCAGCCAGTGCGCCTCATCGTAAGGATCCAGGGTGCCTTGGCCCAGTTGGCAGTTGGCCTGGGACAGGGCGTCGGTTAGCCAGTCTCGCCAGTCAGCGAGACACTGAGGCTCAGGCTGCGGGAAGTTCAACCAAGAGCTTTTCGATGGCGCGCTCATAGATGGCGCTCAAGGGCTCCAAATCGGCCACGGCGATCCGTTCGTTGACCTGATGAATGGTGGCGTTCGGTGGGCCAAATTCGATGACCTCACGGCAGTGCTTGGCAATGAATCGGCCATCCGAGGTGCCACCGGTGGTCGACAACACGGGCTTGAGGCCCTGGACCTGTTCGATCGCCTGGCTCATGGCATCGCAGAGTGTCCCTGCTGGCGTGAGGTAGGGGTCTCCGCCCAGGTTCCAGTCGATGCTGTAGCGCAGGTTGTACTGCTGGAGCACGGCCTCGAGTCGGTCCTTCAGGCTCTGGGGGCTGCTCACGGTGGCAAATCGAAAATTAAAGGAGGCGGTCAGAGAGCCGGGGATGACGTTGGTCGCACCGGTACCCGAATGAAGATTTGAGACCTGCCAGGTGGTGGGCGGGAAGTACTGGTTGCCATCGTCCCAGACAATCGCAGCCAGGTCGGCCAGGGCCGGTGCAAATCGATGGATGGGGTTCTCGGCCATGTGCGGATAGGCCACATGCCCTTGCTGACCAAAAATGGTGAGCTGGCCAGACAGCGAGCCGCGACGACCATTCTTGATCATGTCGCCCAGCGTCTTGGTGGAGGTCGGTTCGCCGACGATGCAGTAATTGAGCTGCTCGCCACGGTGGACCAGTTCGCGAAGGACCTGCACGGTGCCATCGATGGCTGGACCTTCTTCGTCGGAGGTGACCAGATAGGCCAGGCGACCGGCGAAACTGGGATGCTTGGCGATGAAGCGTTCGGAGGCGGTGACAAAGGCGGCAATTGATGACTTCATGTCCGAGGCCCCACGACCGACGAGCTCACCGTTGTGAATGGTGGGTTCAAAGGGGTCCGACTGCCAGGCCTCACGGGGGCCTGGTGGGACGACATCGATGTGACCGGCCAGCACAAGGGTGGGCCCAGGGCGACCACCTTCTCGGACAGCCCATAGGTTGGTGACCTCGCCAAAGGGCATGATCTCGGTCTGAAAACCCAGGGGCTTGAGCCGCTCGGAGAGCAATTCGCAGCAGCCCGCGTCAGCAGGCGTTACCGAGGGTTTGGAGATCAGGGCTTTGGCCAGCGCCAGGGTATCGGTCACGAGAAAAATCCTTGGTAGAGAGAGTCCGAAAATCCAACTGCCAGTTGATCTGACCATTCAAGCACAGGTCGCTTGATCACGGAAGGCTGGGCCAGCATGAGGTCGATGGCCGAGGCCTGGTCAACGATGGATTTCTTCACGGTCTCGTCGAGTTTTCGCCAGGTGGTGCCGCGGGTGTTGAGCAGGCTGTCATAGGGCAGGTGCTTGAGCCACTGCAGCAGCAGCTCACGATCTGGCGGCTGTTTCTTGAAGTCAATGAAGCTCACCTGCACGTTGTGCTCTGCCAGCCAGCGACGCGCCTTGCGGACGGTGTCGCAGGTCGTCAGGCCGAAGAGCCGAACAGTGGTCTGGTGGGACCCGCTCAATTAGTCCCCCCGAAGCAGGTCGTTGATGCTGGTCTTGGCGCGGGTCTGTGCATCGACCCGCTTGACGATGACCGCACACGACAGGGCGTATTTGCCGTCGGAGGAGGGCAGGCTGCCGGGCACCACCACGCTGCCCGCTGGTACACGACCAAAATGAATCTCGCCGGTGGTGCGGTCGTAGATGCGTGTGGACTGGCTGATAAAGACGCCCATGGACAAGACACTGTTCTCTTCCACGATCACACCCTCGACCACTTCGGATCGAGCACCGATGAAACAGTTGTCTTCGATGATGGTGGGATTGGCCTGGAGGGGTTCCAGCACCCCACCAATGCCCACACCACCCGACAGGTGTACGTTCTTGCCGATCTGGGCACAGGAGCCGACGGTCGCCCAGGTGTCGACCATCGTGCCCTCGTCCACGTAGGCGCCGATGTTGACGTAGGAGGGCATCAGGACGACATTCTTGGCCAGAAAGGAGCCACGGCGCGCCACGGCGGGCGGCACCACCCGCACGCCCATGGACCGCATGGTCTCGGCCGAGAGGCCCTCGAACTTGGTGGGCACCTTGTCATAGAACTGCAGGTCACCCCCCGAGACCGGGGCATTGTCTGACAGACGGAAAGAGAGGAGCACCGCCTTTTTGATCCACTGGTGGACGGTCCAGCTGCCGCTGAGTTTTTCGGCAACGCGAACCTGGCCCGCATCCAGGGCATTGAGGACGGTCTGAACCGCCTCGCGAATGTCAGCGGGTGCATTGGCCGGGCTGAGCTTGGCGCGGTCTTCCCAGGCGGCGTTGATCGTCGATTCGAGTTGGGCGTGGTTCATGTGGGACTCCGTTTGTAAATGGGCTTGCTGGGGTGGTGGGTGGCTCAGGACCGATGGGGATTAGAAGCGAGCTGGGTCTCTGACGGAGGCCTGCGATGGGAAGTCAGCCAGTGCGATGGTGGGTGCAGGCTGCCAGCCTGGTTGACGATGGTCGCAGACCACGGTGGTAAAGATTCCACCACGGACGTACCAACGGGCGGTTAGCCTTATGTAGCGCGGTGAGGTGGCCGAGACCAGGTCGTCGAGAATTTTGTTGGTCACTGCCTCGTGAAAGGCGCCCTCGTCTCGATAGGACCACATGTAGAGCTTGAGGGCCTTGAGCTCGACGTTTCGCCGGTCTGGGATGTAATCGATGGTGAAGTGCGCGAAGTCGGGCTGGCCGGTGAGCGGGCACAGACAGGTGAACTCCGGGACCTCGATGTGGATCTGGTAGTCCCGCTCGGGCTGGGGGTTGTCAAAGGTCTCGAGTTTTTTTGAGGGTCGGCTAGACATTCAAATCCTTGATGTTGCAGGCGGATCGCCGCAGCAAAAACGAAATTAACGACAATTAACGATATTTAGGGGTTATTTGGCAGATAAAAACAGCCAAATTACCGATGTTATTATAGCGCAGCACTTATCGGGAGCCCATTGCCGTGCGTCTGACCCAGCTTCGTTTATCCGGCTTTAAGTCTTTTGTAGATCCCACCACCCTGCAGATTTCCCGCCAGTTGGTGGGCATTGTGGGCCCCAATGGCTGTGGCAAATCCAACGTGATTGACGCGGTCCGCTGGGTGCTGGGCGAGTCGAAGGCCTCGGAGCTACGGGGCGAGAACATGCACGACGTGATCTTCAACGGATCGGGCACTCGCAAGCCAGCGGGGCGCGCCAGTGTGGAACTGATGTTTGACAACAGCCAGGGGCGCCTTGGTGGACCCTGGGGCCGGTTTGCGGAGTTGTCGGTGAAGCGGGTCCTGTCTCGTGACGGACAGTCCAGCTACTACATCAACAACCAGCATGTTCGCCGCAAGGATGTCTACGATGTGTTCATGGGCACCGGCCTAGGCCCGCGGGCTTACGCCATCATCGGGCAGGGCATGATCTCGCGGGTCATTGAGTCCAAACCAGAGGAGCTGAGAGTCTTTCTGGAAGAGGCGGCCGGCGTGTCCAAGTACCGGGAGCGGCGGCGCGAGACGGAGAACCGTCTAACCGATGCCCGAGAGAACCTGGCCCGGGTGGATGACATTCGATTGGAGCTGGGTCAGCGCATTGAGCAGCTCACTGGGCAGGCCGAGGTGGCGCAGGTCTATCAGGACAAGGTCGCCCAGCGAGCAGACAAGCAGGCACTCTTGTTGGCGCTGCGACGTCAGGAGTCGCTCGATGGCCTCAGCCGTCACCGACTGGCTCGTGGCGAGCAGGTCAATGCCTTGGATGCGCTGGTTGCACAGGGCACAGCCCTGGCCCGTGAGGTGGAAGAGGCTAGAGCCTCCTCCGATGAGGCCCAGAGCCTGTTGTCGGCCGCTCAGGCTGCGGTCTTTGAGATCAACACCCAAATCGCAGGGCTCGAGGCCGACAACCGTGCCCAGCAGCAGAACAAAGACCGGGCCATGCAGACCATTGCCGCTGCCCAGGCTCAGCTGGCAGCCCTGCAGTCTCAGCAGCAACAGGGGGCCCAGGAGCGCGAGCACTTGGCGGCAGAGATGGCCCAGACGGCTGCCCACCTGGCTCAGGCGCAGACGGCCTTGTCGCAGGCTCAGCAGGCCCTCATTCCCAAGCAGCAGGCCTTTGAGCAGGCCAATGAATCCCTCAACGAGGCTCGCACCACCGCGGCTGCCAGCGAGGCGGAGTTGCGTGGGCTGGGGGCGCGGCTGGCCGAGCAGCAGGCCATGGTGCAAAGGCTGTCGGCCCGACTGGGTGCGGCCAAGACCGAACTCTCGCAGCTCGAGACCATGGATCCGACGGCCCTTGCGGGCGTCCAGGCCCAGCTACAAGAGGCCAAGGCTTTGGAGCAGTCTGCGCAGCAGACCCTGGCGCAGTTGACCACCCGACTGGCCGAGGACGAGGTCGCCCTCGAGAGCGCTCGAACGCAATCCCAATCCACCAAGGCGGAATTTGATCGTCTGACGGCTGAGCACGCGGCCCAGTCCGAGTTGTTGGCTGCACAAGAGGCGAACGATCAGATGGACCCATGGCTCGCCCGCCATCAGTTTGCTGACAAGAAAAAGCTCTGGTCCGCCCTGCGGGTGGAGGATGGTTGGCAGACGGCAGTGGGGGCCGCCCTGGCCGAGAAGATGTCCGCGATCTCCCCGGGCAGCGGCCTGTCGGACCTGCTGACCTTGGCTGCCGACCAGCCCCCCGGCCGTGTGGTGTTCTACCAGTCACCCGCTCAGGATCCCGCAGTTGGGGCGGATCGACTGGCCTCCAAAATTCAGGGCCAGGGTGAAGCCGCCAGCATGGCGCGCTTCTGGCTCGGCGAGATGCTGCTGGCCGACTCCTTGGAGCAGGCCATTGCCAAGCGCGGGCAGTTGCAGCCACATCAGACTTTTGTGACGCAGGACGGTCACATGGTCGGTTCCCATGACCTTCGTCTCCATGGTCAGTCTGCCGCCGACGGATCGGGTCTGCTGGCGCAGCGTGATCGGGTTGAAGGGCTGGTGAAATCGCTTCGGGTTGCCGAGCTGGCAGCCTCGTCTGCCAAGGATCAGCTCTCGGGCCTGGAGGCCCGAGTGCAAGAGGCTCGTCGTGGTCTGGAGACCAGTCGGGCCACGCTCGCCAAGGCCACATCCCGTTGTCATGAGCTGAGCCTCATGGAGATTCGTCTTCAGGAAAAGGCCCAACGGCTTGAAACCAAGTCCGCTGGCCTTCAGCAGACCATCGATGCCACGCAGGCCGAACTTCAGTCGGTCGAGCAGACCATCGCCCAGATTCAGCAGACGCAGTCTCAGGCCGATGCTCAGCGTCAGGCCTTGCAGGCGTCTGTGGCAGCGGCCCAGCAGGCTGCGGCAGAGGCCCAGCAGCAGCGCGAGGCGGCTCAGCAGAGTCTGCGAACCGTGGAGGCCAGCCTGCAGGAGCACCGTCTCTCCGAGCGATCCCAGCAGGCTCGTCAGGAGGCTCTGGTTCGCGCAGCCCAAGAACTCCAGAGCCGCATGGCCGAGACCCAGCAGCGGGAGACGCAGGCCCAGCAAGAACTCCAGTCGGCCGAACAGGCACTGGCCCAGAGCCCCTTGCAACAGGTTCTTGGCCAGCGCGTCTCGCTCGAGCAGGCCCTGACCCAGGCCCGCCAGTATGCCGATGAGAAGGCCCATGCCACGCGCGAACTCGATGAAAAGCGTCTGTCCATCGACCGTGAGGCGATCCCCATTCGGGAGCGCATCAGCCACGCGGATGCTGCGCTGGCCGCGGCCCAGGCCACCATCGATCAGATTGACCAGCAACTCGCCGACCAAGGGATCGACTTGGAGCCGGTCTACGCCCAGTGGCCCAATCGCATGCCCCCGGCTGATCTGCCCAAACCGGCCAGCCTGCAGGCCGAGGTCAACCGCCTCAACCGCGAGATCGAGGCCCTGGGTCCCGTTAACCTGGCCGCCTTGTCTGAACTGGAACAGGCCAAGGAGCGCCAGGGCTTCCTGGATGCTCAGGCCACTGACCTCATGAGTGCAGTCGAGACACTCGAAGACGCCATTCGCAAGATCGATCGAGAGAGTCGCGCCCTGCTGCAGTCCACCTATGACACGGTCAATGCCAACTTTGGTCGACTCTTCCCCACGCTCTTTGGTGGCGGCGAGGCCAGGCTGGTGCTTACCGGCGAGGAGATTCTGGACAGCGGTGTGCAGGTGATGGCTCAGCCACCCGGCAAGAAGAACACCTCGATTCACCTGCTCTCTGGTGGTGAGAAGGCCCTCACGGCGACCGCACTGGTCTTTGCCTTGTTCCAGTTGAATCCCGCGCCGTTCTGTCTGCTCGATGAGGTGGATGCGCCCTTGGATGATCCCAACACCGAGCGTCTGTGTCGCCTGGTCAAAGAGATGTCGACGGCCACCCAGTTCGTCTTTATCACCCACAACAAAATTGCCATGGAGCTGGCCGAACACCTGGTCGGCGTGACCATGCAGGAGCAGGGCGTCTCACGTCTGGTGGCGGTGGACCTGGATGCCGCTAGCGCATTGGCCGAAGCGGCCTGATCGAGTCGGTCCGCATGGTGCAGGCCCTGCTCGAACAGCTGCAGACCTTGCCAGGACTGGTGGGCCTGATGATTGGGCTGGTCTTGATGGTCGTGCTGGCCCTTAACTTCCGTGAGGCCTTGCGCTTGCGCAGGCTCACCGCCCGCGTCCGGTCGCGCATCGAGCCGGTCGATGCGCCTGCGGGTGGCTTCTCTGCTGAGGAACCTGGCTTGTCGGTTGGTTCAGAAGAGCCCGCATTTGCGCGAGACACGATGCGCCATGGGGTCAATGGACTGGCCGAGCCGGGCTTTGGGCATGGTCTAAACCAGGGCGTGACACAGGGCCTGACACAAGGCCTGGCGGAAGGCTTTGAACAGGGCCCGGGTCTGGGGACTGCGCCTGTTGGCTCGCCTGGTCTGCGGGCCGCCAGTCCAGAGCGCCTTCACCGCGACCTGTCCGAGCAGGACGAATGGCTGGTAACCCTGGATGGATATGGGCTGGAACAGGTCTCGCACGAGTTGATCCTGGCGCAATTCAAAGACTGGCACCGATGTGGTCAGAAGACGGTTCGGTTTGGCTTGGACCGCCAGGACCGTTTGGTGGTGGCCTTGCTACTGGTCACCCGTCAGGGTGGTCTCTCGCTCAATGAATACAACCAGTTCTACGATCGGCTCGCCGCTGGCCTATCGGAGTGTCCGGGTGTCGATGCGGCGGGCTTCATGGCCACATTGCCGGATTTCTCGGTCTGTCATGCACGGTCGCGAGAACGCCTGCGCATGCTGGAGTCCCTGGATGGCCAACTGGTCTTTCACCTGCAGTCGGATCATCCCGCCAGTACACAAAACACGGCCTCCTTTTTGTCAGCGATGGGCCTGAGCGAGCGAGCGGAGGGACGTTTCTCTCGGCTCGACGAGCAGTCCGAGGCGGTCTACAGCGTTCTACCCGGCGACCAAGGCTTTCACTTGTCTTTCATGCTGGACTTGCCCCGCGTGAGCAACCCCACTGAGGCCTTTGCCGATCTGGTGGACCTGGCGCGTGCCTGTGCAGAGGCCTTCTCTGGTCGGCTGGTGGATGATGCCGGTCGCTCACTCAATTCGACCTTGTTCGATCAATTTGCCCAGCAGGTGGCCAGCCGCGCCGAGGCCCTGACGTCGGCCGGCTTTCCCCCAGGCAGTTGGGCCAACCGAAAGATCTTTTCTTAACGGGCCATGGGCGAGTCTGTGGACCAGCAGCGACTGGACTGGTTGACCCAGGAGGTTCGGCGTCATCAGCAGCGCTACCACCAGCAGGACGACCCCGAGATCTCCGACGCGCAGTACGACGCGCTGGTGGCCGAGCTTGCCGAGCTGGAGCAGCGACTTGGCGTCACCGAGAGTGCGGCGGCCAGCCAGGCGGTTGGTTTTTCTGTTCGTCGGGAGTTCTCACCAGTGCGCCATGCGCATCCCATGCTCTCGCTGAACAATGCCTTTGAGCTCTCGGAGCTGCATGCCTTTGACCAGCGCCTGGCTGGCCTGCTCAAGACCTCGAATCTGCGCTACGCGGTGGATCCCAAGTTTGATGGCCTGGCCATCTCGTTGGTCTATCGAAAGGGTCAGTTTGAACTGGCCGCCACCCGCGGTGATGGACAGACCGGTGAGGATGTGACCCACAACGTCAGAACCATTACCGATGTGCCCAGCCGACTCTTGGGTCAAGGCTGGCCGGAGCTGCTCGAAGTCAGGGGCGAGGTCTACATGGCCAAGTCAGATTTCGAGGCCCTGAATGCGGATCAGCTGAGTCGATCCGAGCGCGTCTTTGCCAATCCGCGCAATGCGGCGGCCGGCAGTCTGCGACAGCTCGATGCCCAGGTGACCGCCAGACGTCGTCTGCGTTTCTTCGCCTATGGCGTGGGCGGTGAATTGCAGCTGCCCCCCGGTCAGGTGAGCCCGGTTCATCACAGCGAGGTCTTGGCCCAGTTGGCGGCCTGGGGATTCCCAGTGGAAGCCGTTCGCTGCGGCCAGGCCGATCTGTCCCAGGTGCAGGCTTTTCTAGCGGACCTGCAGGCTCGACGCGCGAGTCTGGATTACGACATCGATGGGGCCGTGATTCGCCTGGAATCATTGGCCCTGTCTCGCCAGGCGGGCTTTGTGGCCAAGGCCCCTCGATTTGCCATGGCCTATAAATTTCCTGCCGAACAGGCGAGCACCCAGCTGTTGGACATTGACGTGCAGGTTGGTCGCACGGGCAGCCTGACGCCGGTGGCTCGCCTTGCACCGGTGCGAGTCGGCGGTGTGACGGTGACCAATGCCACCCTGCACAACGAGGACGAGATTCGTCGCAAGGACCTGATGATTGGCGACACCGTCTGGGTCCGGCGGGCTGGGGATGTGATTCCCGAGGTCTTGGGGCCGATCGCCAGTCTTCGTCCCCCCGATGCCCGAGCCTTTGTGATGCCCATGCGCTGCCCGGCCTGTGGGGGACCGGTGGCGCGAGCGCAGGACGAGGCTGTGACCCGGTGCGTCTCAGGCCTGTCTTGTGGGGCCCAGCGTCGAGAGGCCCTGCGGCACTTTGCAGGGCGGCGTGCCATGGACATCGAGGGCCTGGGGGAGAAGCGAATTGATCAGCTGCTGGCGGCCGGACTGGTGAACCAGATTGGTGATGTCTACCGCCTGCAGCTGGCCGATCTGCTGGCCCTGGAGCGCTCGGGCGAAAAATCGGCTCAGAAGCTGCTCGAACAAATTGAGCGGTCTCGATCGGTGAGCCTGGCTCGTCTGATCTATGCCTTGGGCATTCGACATGTCGGCGAGCAGACCGCACGGGACTTGGCCACCCACTTTGGGTCACTGGAGGCGCTTCTCAAGGCCGACTCGGAGGCCCTGCAAGAGGCGCCTGATGTCGGACCCGTGGTGGCGGAGGCCATCCTGGCTTTCATGAACAATCCGATCGTGCGTCAGGAGGTCGATGACCTGGTCGCGCAGTTGCGCATCACCCTGCCAGCAGCAGGGGTTGCGGACGCGTCTGGGCAGGCCGCTGGGGCAGGGCGTGCGCTGCCCCTGGCCGGCAAGACCGTGGTCCTGACGGGCAGCCTGTCTCAGATGACGCGTGACCAGGCTGGCGACGAGGTGCGCCGCCTCGGTGGTAAGGTAACTGGGTCTGTCTCTGCCAAGACAGACCTGCTGATCGCCGGTGAAGAGGCGGGCAGTAAGTTGGACAAGGCCTTGAGCCTTGGCATCGAGACCATGGATGAAAGCGCCTTCGTCGCGCTCATCGATACTTTTAATCGCAGTGAAGGCCAGACCAGATGACCTCCTCCAAACCCCAACGCGTTCGCAAGGCAGTCTTCCCCGTGGCCGGACTCGGCACGCGGTTTCTGCCGGCCACCAAGGCCAGTCCCAAAGAGATGCTGCCGGTGGTCGACAAGCCGCTCATTCAATATGCCGTCGAAGAGGCGGCAGCTGCGGGCATCACCGAGATGGTCTTCATCACGGGTCGCTCCAAGCGGGCCATCGAGGACCACTTCGACAAGGCCTATGAGCTAGAGGCCGAATTAGCGGCCAAGAACAAGACCGCCCTGTTAGAGGTGGTTCGCAGCGTGGCGCCCCCCAGCATCAACTGCATCTACATTCGTCAGCCTGAGGCCTTGGGCCTGGGCCATGCCGTCTTGTGCGCCCGTCCTGCGGTGGGCCACGAGCCATTTGCCGTGATTCTGGCCGATGACCTCATGGACTCTGGTCCCAATGGTCGCTCGGTCGTGGCCCAGATGGTGGACTTGTACGAGGAGCATGGGGCCAGCGTGATCGCTGTGGAGGATGTGCCGCCTGAGGACACCAAGAAATACGGCATTGTGGGCAGCAGGCCCTGGGGTCCTCAGACCGAGCGCATCGAGACCATTGTCGAAAAGCCCGACCCCAAAGATGCACCCTCCAACCTGGCCGTGGTGGGACGTTACCTGCTGACGCCGCGCATCTTCGACATTCTAGAAAACCAGACACCAGGCGCTGGTGGCGAGATCCAACTCACCGACGCCATTGCCCGACTGTTGGCCGATGAGACGGTCTTGGCTTATCGCTTCAATGGCACGCGCTTTGATTGCGGATCCAAGCAGGGTTATCTGCAGGCCACGGTGACGCTGGCCAGGCGGCATCCCACTGAGGGAGCGGCTTTCTCAGCCTGGCTTGACGAGCACTACGCCAGTCTCCAGCGCTAGGTGCGGCTTCAGCGCTAAGCCAAAGCGCATGGTCCCCAGCCGTACGTGGGCAGATGGGGCTGATGGGCTCGTCGGGGACGTCGGGGCTGGCGGATCTAACTGCTCAGCGCCTGCAGCAGGTCGCGCTCCAGGCTGACCTGCTGTCGCTCGGTGGACAGGCTCGGACCGCTCACCAGAAAAACGTCTTCCACGCGCTCGCCCAGGGTGGTGATCTTGGCGCTCTGAACCTCAATCTGATGACTGCTCAGGCAGTGGGCGATGGTGTAGAGCAGGCCCGGCCGATCGCTGGCCGTGACGGCCAGGTTGAAGAACAGGCCCTGGTGATCGGGCGTGAGCTCAACCTCGGGGGGCATGGGAAAGTGTTTGGACTGCCGCGAGACGCGCCCCTTGCTGGGACGGCTGAGGCCTTGGGCGTCCCCAAGGTGGGCGGCCAGTCCGGCCTCCACAAGGCTGATCATTTCCCGGGGGTGTCCGGGGAAGTCGTGGTGATCGACCAAGAAGGCATCCAAGACATAGCCGCGCTTGGTCGTGTGAATCTGGGCCTCGAGAACCGGCAGGTTCTCCTGATCGAAGTAGGCGGTGATTCTGGTGAAGAGGGCGGGGGCATCGGGCTGGTAGACCACCACCTGCAGACCATCTTCGTTGGGCGAGAGGCGAGCGAAGACCACTGGGCTCGTGACCGCCGGACGGTGCGCCAGCATGCGAGCGTGCCAGGCCATGTCAGCGGCATCGTGTCGCAGGAAGTAGCCCAGGTCCAGGTCTGACCAGAATTGTTGGGCCTGCTCCAGGTCTCGGCCGTACAAGAGCAGGATTCGGCCGGCCTCTTCTCGTTTGGCCATGAGGGCCTTCTCGCCGATGGCATCGCGGGCCGCCTGGGGTGTCTCGGCCTTGAGGTAGGCCATGGTCTGTTGATACAGACTCTCGAGCAGTCTGGCCTTCCAGTTGTTCCAGACCTTTGGACTGGTGCCACGGATGTCAGAGACGGTGAGCAGGTACAGCGCGGTGAGTCGCTCTGGGGTCTGCACCAGTCTGGCAAACGATTCGATAACAGAGGGGTCTGCCAGGTCATGCTTCTGGGCCACGGTGGACATGGTCAGGTGCTGGGCCACCAGAAACTGCAGAAGGTCTGAGGTGTGCTGGTCCAGACCATACTGCTTGGCAAAGCGGGCGACCTCGTGTTCGCCGAGTTCCGAGTGGTCTCCACCGCGTCCTTTGGCAATGTCATGGAACAAGGCCGCCAGGTAGAGTCGCCAGGGGTCACCGAAGTCAGACATGAGGGCGGTCAGGCTGGGCAGTTCATGGGCATGCTCATGCATGGTCAGCCGTCGCAGGTTGCGGATGACCTGAAGGATGTGCTGATCCACCGTGTAGACGTGGAACAGGTCGTGCTGCATCTGGCCAACAATCTTGCGAAACACCGGCAGCATGCGGCCCAAGAGTCCCAGGTTGTTCATGATCCGCAGGCTGTGAACCATGCCGCGACCTTCTTTGAAGATCTGCAGCAGCTGGTCCTTGTGGCGGGGGTTCTGCCGAAAGTCCGCATCGATTCGGTCGCGTGCATTCCAGAGGGCCCGCAGGGTTCTGGCTGTCATGCCCCTGCGGCTGCTGTGCCGGCACATCAGCACAAAGGCCTCCAACAGGCGATCAGGATTGCGCTCGAAGACTTTGTCGTCCTGAAGGTCCAGCAGCCCCCGGGTGATGCAGAAGTCCTGGTCGATGGGCTTGCTCTCGGCCAGGGGATCTTGGCGGCCCGCTGCGGACGAGCCTTTTGATGCCTTGGGCAACAGGGTGGGCTCCAGGTTGGCCAACAAAATGGCACTGACCTGCCAGACCACCTTGGCCGCTCGGTAATAGCGTTGCATGAGCATCTCGCTGGCACGACGGCTGTTGGTGGCCTTGATGCCCATGCGCTGGGCGACTGCGTTTTGCAGGTCAAAGACCAGACGGTCCTCCCGTCGGCCGGCAGCCCAGTGCAGGTGGGCCCGCAGGGTCTGCAGAACCTTCTGTTGGCTCTCGAGGGCCTTGGCCTCTTCGAC
>JACCDS012318777.1_pt1 | contig 49402 bp, 44 predicted proteins | sample 7446441 | NCBI WGS metagenome assembly JACCDS01 (sample SAMN15323445, study PRJNA562643) | freshwater metagenome | isolation source: river surface water | place: USA:Blue River Watershed | collected 2017-08-17 | reverse complement strand
TTCGAAATTCTGTGATCTGTATCTTCAAATGACTTTCCCCACTGCCCAAAGAGGCAAATCCGTATTTTTTGAGTTGCGCTACCAAATTTCTTTCTGCTTCGGCCAAGGTGAGACCACTCAACATGATTTTCCCACCATATGGAATCACCACGGAACCGTTGTTGCCCACCACAACATTCATGGTTTGTTCTTGCAAACCGTAGATACGGATCGACAGCCTATCATTGGGACCCAAAATATAGCCTGCGGTGGGTGCCAAATTCAAGCTGGGTGCGAATCCTTGGACATTATTTTCGAATAACTCTTGGCCATAAATGGCCACTGTTGACTGCAACACATTTTCTGAAACCCCTTTTTTCTTTGTATCAGATGTATCCGATTTTTTTAATGGACCCTCTGTTTCTATGACTTGAGAGCGCTTGATATCATCCAAATTCAAACCCCTTGCACGCGCCATGGCCTCCAAATCGGCTTCATTGAATCCTTGTTTTTTGGCGGCACGTAACACTTCGTCTCTTTGAGCAGAAGTTAACTCTTTCACATTGATATTGCTGAGGTCTTTACCAAGCCAACCTTGGGCATTTACATGGCAAAATGAAGCCATGCAAATGAGCCATGCAAAAAATACAAACTTGTTCATGTCACCTCAAAATTACATTAAAAATTCACCAGGCCCTATTTTTTTAGAACCACACCCACACTGCGCCACAAAATCTCGATATCCCTCCACAAGCTCGCGGTCTGGATATAGGCCAAATCATGCACCAATTTTTCTTGGTGATCGTCGATGGTGGCATTGGGGTTGTGCACTTGGGCCAAACCGGTGATACCAGGTTTTACCGCATGACGGGCATCATAGGCCGGGTATTTGGTGATGCAATCTGCCACAAAATCCAGCTGCTCGGGTCTGGGGCCCACCCAGCTCATGTCGCCCCGCAATATGTTCCATATCTGGGGCAATTCATCCAAGCGGGTTTGACGCAAAAAAACCCCCATCACCGGAATCACAGTACCATCTCCCTTCACCATACCCGCCCGGGGATTGTTGTGATTTTTCTTTAAACTGCGCACTTTGTACAAATAAAAACGTTTGCCGCCCAAACCCACCCGGTAATGACGGAAAATTAGGCTCCAGCCACCAAATACCGGATAGACCAAAAAAACAGGCAGCAACAACAATACAGCTACCGGCAATACACATAAACTAAACGCCACATCAAACCAACGTTTCGTATGGCTCATGGCGTAGGGCGATAATACCACAGGTTGTGGAGTTATATTCAATTGCGCCGCATTGATGGGTTTCTGTTCATCCAATTGTTCAAAGGGCGAATTCTCGCTGATGTATTCTGGCACCAATCGCTTGAGCCATCCCACCAGCTTTTCTGAACGTTCACCGCCTTTGATCATGTCGAGCAAAGATCGCCATTCTTGCCTAAAATATTCGGTCTCTGATTCCCTCACTTTTGCCACCATGATTTTGGGGTGTTTGGTGGGCAAAGTGGTTTCAGCGTCGCTTAACAATTCTTCGTACAATTTCTCCCCCGGACGCAAACCGGTGTAGACAATGTTCACATCCAAATAGGGTTTGAGCCCCACCAACCGGATCATGTTTTCTGCCAAATCACGGATTTTTACGGGAGATCCCATATCAAATACGTAAATCTCACCGCCATTGCCCATGGCGCCCGCTTCCAAGACCAACGAACAGGCCTCGGGGATGGTCATGAAGTAACGGGTGATTTCTGGGTGGGTAACTGTCAATGGACCACCTTGGTTCAGTTGCTGTTGAAACAAGGGAATCACAGACCCATTGCTGCCCAATACATTGCCGAAGCGGGTGGTAATAAACTGCGTTTTACCCAAAGCCGACAGCGATTGTATGTATCGCTCAGCCGCGCGTTTGCTGGCCCCCATCACATTGGTGGGGTTTACGGCTTTGTCGGTACTCACTTGCACGAAACGTTCAACCCCAAATTCCAAAGCCATTTCAGCCAACTGGGCGGAACCCCAGGTGTTGGTATAGAGCGCTTGGGCGGGGTTGCCTTCCATCAACGGCACATGCTTATAGGCGGCCGCATGAAACACCACGTGAATGCTGTGCTGGCTAAAAATTTGCTTCAGGGTACTAGCCTGACAGATATCTGCCACTAGGTATTGCTTTTCAATGCCCTTGTAGGTTTCTAGGTCATTAAGATCCCGTTCCAAATGAAACAATGGGGTTTCCCCTTGGTCTAAATATAAGACTTTGGCTGGCCAAAAAGATAGTACTTGCTTGGCGATTTCAGAACCAATGCTGCCCGCCGAACCGGTGATGAGGATGGTTTTTCCAAAGAGCACATCCGATACTTTCTTTTGGTCTAAGACGATGGGTTCTCGGCCCAGCAATTCTTGCACATCCAAGGCCCTCAGGTTTTGGGTGGTTACGCCCTGACTCAGCATTTCATCCAACTTAGGCACCAATTGCAATTTCACTTGGTTGGCCATGCAAAGTTGGGCGATTGTTTTCTTTTTATCCACAGACAAGCCATGAATAGCCAAGATCATCAAATCTATTTTTCCTGTTTCTATGAATTCTGTTTGGGCTTGTTCCAGTGAAAAGATCTTTTTGCCTTGGTAGCGTTTGCCTTGTTTGCTGCGGTTGTCATCCACAAAACCCAAGACTTTGTATTTGGCTTGAACGGCATTGAAGGTGAGTCCGCCAGATTCTCCTGCCCCATAAATCAGCACGGCATGTGCTTTTTGATCACCGGGTTGCATAAGGCCAAAAATCCATTTCACAAAAAGGCGCAGTGCAATGAGCAAGAGTGCACTGAGCAGAAAATCCACCACCAAAATGGCATGTAAGTATTCAGGGTGCCCGGCATTTCGTTGTTTCAACACAAAGAGCACTGATATGGCCAAGACCAAAAAGCGAACGACCAATAACTTCACCAAATCGTAGAGGGCTGTTTGGCGGATGATCCCCATGTGAGGTCTCAGCAATAAATGAATTACCACACTAGTAGGCCAAACAATAGCTCCATGCAGGAGACATTGCGATAAAATGAAATTCACCGATTGGTGAAAGTGAAACAATACGGTGGTCAAGAGCAACGACAGACCACACAGCATCATGTCTAATAAAAACACAACCCAACGGTGATAATACGAAGTCTTCAATTGCAATGCCATTGACTGAACAAAGTTAATGGATAATTCGAATTGGGGTTGGCTCTAAACCAAGAAAGTAGTGTCATTGGCAAAATGATAAAAAACAAAAGCCACCGATTTGGTGGCTTTATTCACGGAGGAAAGAGCAAATTCACTTTCTCACCCTATCCCCAAACCCTTTACCAAATACGGTAAGGAGGATGTATTTAAAGTAGTACCACATATTGAGGTGCTCAATCATCTTAGCATCGGTTTCTGCCAAGTGTTGTGGACCACACTAATTATAGGGTATTTTACTATTGATTATCAGTTAGTTAAGTTTCAACTGCGCACCAAATTGCGCACCATGTAAGTTGTTGATAATCAGTGCAAACCTATTTATCAACTTTTAGATTTTCTACGAGCATATTGAAATAGTCTTTAGACCAAATATCCAATTCATTTGGATTTTGGACAAACCTAATTACATCCTCTTTCGCATTTTCAATCTTAGTAGAATTGATTTTGGCGTGCAGCAATTCCAATAATTGATTTTTAGTGATTGACGTTTCTGACCAATCTCCACTCTCCGTTGCTCTCTGACAAAAGTGCTCTAAATTTAGCGCTACACCATTTCTGATATACCATTCCATATCATACCAATCTCTTCCCTTCACTCTATTTTGCCATTTTCGAAAAAGTAGCGCATGCATTTTACCGGCAAATAAATTAGGCAACGTAAAGCAATTGACATAAAATGAAAAGGGCTTCAATAAAAGTCTATTTTCTGTTTCGAAGAGCAATGGAGGTTGAGTATCTACCTCTAGCTTGATTTTAATGCTGAGTTTTTGGGAAATAGAAAATTGAGATAGGTTTGTTTCAACTACCAGTTCTCCCCAAAGGGTTTCTGATTTCAAAAAAGCGGAATCGATTGCAGAAGCCTTGGACTTAGTTTTCTGATTAAACGTCACCTGCATTCCCATCGAAGCAAATTCCGTTTTAACGCCTTCCAAAAATGGAGCTAACTTAAATTCTTGATTTTTTTCTAGTAGAGAAAAATCCAAATCTTCAGAAAACCGCTTCAAGCCGTGAAAAATTCTAAGTGCAGTGCCTCCATAGAATGCAGCATACTTAAAAAAATTTGCTCTGTATAACCCCGCAAGCGTGATTTCCTGCATTATTTCTCTCAAAGCTTGTTCTGCCTCCTGAATATTCTTTGGCTCATACGATTCAATCCATTGCTTTATCATATTGCTGATAGTGTTTCAATTAATAGTTGAATACTCTTCCTCTTTGGACATACTGACAACCAACTTATTATTTCTGTTGTGTTCAGCTCACGAAGTTGGTCTTCCTCTATACGTAAATCCTCAACCAAAAAAGCCATAGCTTGTTGCTTACTTCGAAGATTGATGCCTGCCGATGTAATCACCTTGTCGCAGAGCGCCTTTTCGGGACTAGCAATTAAAACCGTCTGTGTTTTAGTCAATGATAAAGATTGAATGCCCAGTGGATAATAGGCTATTGGTAAATGCGTATAGCTATAGACTACATTTTGAACCATGATTTTTTTTGATATTTTCGGCGTCACGCTTGATATCTCAAAAACCCGCTCTGGAATCAATCCCCAATGAAACAAGGCTGAATCTAATGAAATATAACTGGGTCCGTAAAGATGATTTGCGATTAAAAATGGCTCAGGTGTTATTTTACTTACCAAAGGAGATGTCATATATAGCCCCCTTCTCAGTTGAATGAGAATTCCTTGATTTACCATTTCCATGATCTTGTCATACGGTCGACTATACCCCTTCAGCAATCCAAGAAGTACCTGGGTGCTAATAGGCTGATCACTATACTCTGACAAATCCAATCTATAATTCATTTGTCAAAAATAATAAAATAATTCGGAATTTATCCGAATTAGCAAGTTTTTTTTAACATAAAATACAGGTGATAACATAGCTGTTTGGTATAGTATTAATTCATGAAATAGCCAACCAGCGTGAATTGGTTTGAAAAAATCGCTATTCTAACTCCTCTGGGTATAAATTTTGCGTTAGAACTTTGAAGTCAAGTATTCAAAAATCCTAAAAGTACGTCTTGACAGCGAACTCAAACTGATCGATAAAGATGGATTTGAAAGCCGATATATTGTTCTGCTCATAGAACAGTAACATTGCCTTTTTGTATTCAACTGAATCTATGGTTCTGAATGAGATTGGACAGTGTTTGTTGTGAATCAAGCATGCATTACTCACGATGCGTGCCGTTCTTTTATTTCCATCGTTAAAAGCTTGTATGTAGGACAATAGAACTAACAACAGCAATGCTTTTTCGAATATACTTTGCTTTGAGTTTACCAATGCACACATTTCCTGCATGGCTTCACGTATCTGATGGTCGTTGTCTAGAGGTTTGTAGTTGGTCCCAGATATACCTACCCTATGCGTTCGGATATTTCTATCAACTTTAAGGTCTTTTACTAAAATGCTGTGAATGTCTTCAATGCGATTAACCTGAATAGGATCCAGATAATCCGGATGTTCCAGAATAAAGTCTAAGGCTTCTTTATGGTTGAGCAGCATAGTGGCTTCCGCCTGCGTTTTCCCTTCTGCAGTCTGTTTGTCTCTGAGTAATCGCTCGGTTTCCAGAAGGGAATAGGTGTTACCCTCTATCTGTGAAGATTTCCAGCTCAGATCAATCGCCAGTCGCTCCAGCTCTTTTTGATATTGAGCATCTGATAATGTTTTGATATTTTCAAGATAGCGTTTCTGGAGCCTTTCAAGTTTTTGCATTTCATCCCCGGTAAATAATTCCACCTTTGTCAAGATCCCAGACATGAGGTCGAAGTTGAATGATTCAATAATTTTTCTTTCATCGATCTCTTTTTCAAAGTAATCATCTAGATCAATTGGCTTTATAGTAGCGTAGGCTGGACTGATACGGTATTTTGTACCTTTACCCTGTCCTTCAATCTCAATGTAATTCGATTCATTCAGCTTTTTGAGAATCCGCTTTACAGTTGCATAACCAATATTAAGCTGTGTGCCTTCATGGATCTCCTTAGAGGAACTGAATGGATTCCTGGCAAGAAAGTCTATTATTATTTGATCTTTTCTGTTCATTTAAAGCTCAATTTACATGGAGATTTGGCTCAAATCTGCCGCATTATGAGCTCAAATATACGTAATTATGAGCTCTATTTTACTTAAAGCTCATTAAAATTAGTTTTGTGGCTCAAAGATTTGAGAATTTGAGCCGCATTTTCGGATTGAATGAGCTGAAATTATTCTTTCATTTAAATAGTCGACTCTGATTTTGTCCGGTATTTGCGCTATTATATAGATATTATGGCAAAAAAGTTCTATGCTATCAATAAGCCATGAAATCAAGTTCTCAAAAAACTGATTTTATGCTATCGTAAAATAACTACACCCAAATTACTTTTTAAATTCTATCCACGCTCCGCCCAAATCTGTTCTAACTTATCGGCAAACTGCTCGCCCGATACTTTGATGTAGCGCATGAAGGACTTGTGGCTCTTGTGACCACTGATTGCCATAATCACCATAGGGTCCGTACCGCGCAGGTATTCGTTGGAGCAAAAGGAACGACGGGCCGTATGAGTTTGCAAGAATTCGTATTTCATCATCTTCACCTGTTTGCGTTCGCGTTTGTAGGTGATTTGTTTTACGAAACTCACATGCAGCGACGGAAGTTTCTCACCCACCAATTTGATGATTCGATTGAACTCATTGTTCGCGGGCACCTCAGGAAGTTCGTAATTGTATTTCTCTAAAATCTGCCGCACCGTGGGGTGAATGGGAATGGTCACCTTATTTCCGGTCTTCTTCTGTACAAACTCCAAACGATTATTGCGGATGGCTTTGGTGTCAAGCGTAGAATAATCTGAAAAACGCATCCCGGTAAAGCAACCCAACACAAATACATCCCGCACTTGCTCTTCCACTGCATTGTTAAATTGATTGATAGCCATCAACTCTAACAGCTCTGACTCTGTGAGGTAAATACTATCTGTTTCCTCCCTACGAGTGTCAAACTCAAATTCTACCAAACGCGACGGTGGCAACAACTTCAAATGAATGGCATATTTAATCACTTGAAGCATATCCGTCAAAACCTTAGCATGGGTATTCATCGCCAATTGGCAGTCGATAATCAAGAAATCACTGAATTGATCGATGTCCTTTTGGTTGAAATCTTTCAAGGCGATTTTCCGCTGTTGAACTTCCTCGAATTTCTTCCAATGACCCAAGGTTGTAAAATATGTATGGAGACTTGTCGATTTTAATTTCTGCCTTTTCGGGCTCAACCTCACACCCGACTGACAATCCACAATAAAACGCTTCTGCAGAAAATCGGTAACGAGTTCTTGGGTCTTCGCACTGCGATTGTATGATTTACTAAATTGTGTGTTTGGGTTATCAATCAATAAATTCAATTTCTCCCTAAACTCTAAAAAGGTCATTTTGGGACTCCCATTTCGATACAAGTCCAAAAGGTCCAGAATTTGAATTTCTAGACCCTTTAGATACTTGATCACACGCGCACTACTGACACCTGTAGAACTGCGAATAAAACACTTCTTCTTATCCCAATCTGTCGTCGGAATATTTCTACCTGAATATAAAAATATACTCACACCATTCACCGACACTTTAATGCGGATGCTACTGGTGATTGCGTTTGGACGCGCGAGAGAAAAAGAAATACCCATGTTACCTGCCCTTCAAATAGTTTAATACGCTGCTTTTTAAAAAATGCCACTTTCTACCTGACTTCTGAGAAACCAATTTCCCCTCCAAAGCCAAAATAGTCAATGTTTGCTCTGAAATTCCCAAAAAACTGGCAGCCTGTTTGCGGGTCCAATGCTCCTCTCTAAAGGCATCTCCAAATTGGGGATTCAGATACAATACTTCCATTTCTTTTCTTACCACTTTAGCCATCAACTCTTCCAATTCCTCGGTGCTGATGGCCACAATTTTTGTAGTCATAAATTGCCTGATTTGCCACTGATATTGGGGGTATTCCATATATCGTGCTTGTTTACAATGGGTTGGTGTATCCATTCCCGTTATCATATTTTAATTTTTGTCCTCACCTCGAATAAGCGAATTGAAGTGCCCTCGGTTTTGATTGTAATATCCTTGTACCCTTCTTTCTTCACAATTCTGTCCAACTGCAATAAGGTTTTCTCAGTATCTTCTCGATGAACGGTTTCGATTAAGATATATCCACCCTTATCTGGCTCGAGTTTGATTTTCACTTCGGTAATACCCTCAGTGCGGATAATTTCAAAGAGTTTGATCTCAGTGTTGGTTAACTGAAATACCTGCTTAATATCCTTGAGTTTTATATCTGGACTATTATAAAAATCATCCAACAATCTGTAAATGGGAATACTAACATGTGTCTGATTACTGAATAGCAGAAAATCCCTAAATACATCAGGATTATCCACCAACTCCGGATAAAACCATCCGATTTCACCATTAAAATTTACCAATAAATTAAATCGCGTTCTATTTAAAATCAAACCCAATACAAATAGATTAAATGGCAAGAAGTATTTCCTGAACATCGGAACCACATAATTGAATCCGTCCCGTTGAATATCAGCGATTGCATTTTCAGGAATGGCATTTGGATATTTTAAAGCTTCGGAAACACCCCTGGTCAGCATAGTTATGATATCATCATCACTAATGGTAAAGAACTGCTGCTTAACCTTTGTTATTTCTTTCGCGGGCATATTAAACTTTCTCAGCTCAGATACCAATTTCAACCATACATAATCAAAAAAATGAAATCTTGTCCATTCACGATCCTCGGAGACAATTGCGATCTCAAACAAACCCTCCTTTTTCCAATAAGCTAGCTCCTGCTTTTTAATATTGGCATGCTTCAATCTAAAACGACGCTCATACAACGAATCCATGAACTGTAAAAAATCCTTTGCCCCATCTTCTGAAGATAGTTTTTGGGCAAGCCACTGCTCTGAAATTTGGTCCATTTTTATCATATTTTGTCAATTTGGTATTTTTGTATACTTTTTGTTATCTTTGCAAAGATAATAAATATTTTTCAATTATAGAACCTGTGTAAACTAAAAATGCGAACCAAATACTGTTTAAATCCAAAATGTGGCGCGCCGATAACCTATGGCCGCTCTGACAAAAAATTCTGTAATGCCTCTTGTAAGAGCATGGCGGACCGAATTAAAAATCAACCTATTATCAAAAAGTTGCAATTCCAAAACATCATGATAAAGCGAAATGAAAAGATCTTGGAAAATTGTTTCAATAACATTAACCCGAACAATGGCAACCCAATGGCTCGGATTGTACATCGCGATGCATTCAATGCAATGGGGATTGACGAAAATTATTTTAGAAAAACCACGTATGAGGATGTCGGAAATCTCAAAAGTTCACCAGTGTTTTACCTCATCAATTACAATTTCACCACTCACCCAGAAATGGAAAATCACATCCTCATCTTCAAAACCAACCTAAATAATAATAAATCATAATGACAGACAAATTTATCGAGTTCATGGATTCGGCGAAAACCAATCCCCTCAAAAAAGATATCCAATTATTAGAAATTAAAAATGCAAAGCTCCAAACCAACCTGAACATATTACTTTATGGAGGAATGGGGCTATTGCTTATAGTAATAATTTATAATGCCAAGTATTCAAATGATGCAATTACTCGGCGCTTATCAATTACAGAATTAAAGAACAAAGAAGTTTAGCCTGTGCCCCAAAAATCACAAATGAATAAAATTTTGTAATGATCCAACCACATGAATAAAAATCAGAATAACCTACACAACTACCTACAGTTTCATAATAAGTTAACTATCAAAATGCTGAATGACAGCATCGAAAATGACATCATACAGAAAGAGGAATACATAGACTACTATGTTGTCCAATCCAAGTTGTTAACCTTTGTGTCGAATATGCCCATGGCCTTCCGGGCAATTCTTGAAAAATCACTTATGAAAGATATGTCCCTCAAGATAACGAGGTTCAATTTTTTCGCAGATGTCAATTCTACTTATACTCCAGGATTCACATCTGGATTCAAAAATAATGATTCTAAAAACCCTCAGTATTCATTTTTGGATGTCGATTTGAATTTTAAATTAATAAATATGCAGCTCGAAGACGTAGATATTATTTCCGCATCATTTGATTTTCTTGATCCTGAAAGTGCTGAAAAAACAAAAAGGGCGAATACTGAAAGGGCGAATGAATTTGATTTCGATTTTTCGAGCGCTAAACTGCTCAATTTTGAGGATGTTATTGAAAAATTGGATGACTTTGCAAGCCCAATTGCGGCGCATCACTATGAAGACTATGATGAGGACGACGATGATGACGATGATTTTGATGAAGACGATATTTTCATAGGTACCGACTATTAAATAATTAAATACAAGACTACTACCATCTAGACCATCATACGCCGCACCTAATTAACACTTGAATTTTATTTTCTAAAATAAAGACTTTTGATGATTTTATTCAAAAAGCCCGCAACGTTTATTATTCTCGGGAATAAAAAACGTTGCGGGCTTTCTACGTAATTTCAGAAAATAACCGCTCGCGAACGGCTAACAAACGGAAAACATTCGCATCGTAACATCTTCGTATCTGCTATTATTCGAATACAAACGACCATTAACGACTACTAGACAGTTATCATACCAATCAATTACACTTCACCAATATATAAGCTGAATAAATCGAATATACGACATACAAATGAAAGACCCCATAACATACAAACATATGGGCGTGAACATTCAATTTTATCATGTATCACATATTGATGGTATACAAGTGTATATGTAATTTGCTATATACATATATGACAAGACGGCCTAACCTTCAAAATCGAATTGGAACATACAGACCCAAAGTTACCCGACGCTTTACAGTGTCTCCTATCATAACAATTTATGAATTGCATCATATCAATCAAATTGTTATGGGCTGGGCCAATGTTTAACCCAATGCACTTTGATATGAATTCAACTCAAAAAAACCTGACCACATTGACGAAGTTAATTCAAGAATATGAGGCTGGATTTTAATACGCAAGGACGGGGCTGAGCCAGCGTTCTGCGGTTTCCAAATCCATTCCTTTACTTTCTGCGTATAACACCACTTGGTCTTTGTTGATTTTACCTAGTCCGAAGTATTTACTTTGGGGGTGGGCAAAATACCAGCCGCTGACGGAGGCCGCGGGTAGCATGGCCATCGATTCGGTTAAGATGATACCGGCTGATTCTGGTGCATTTAGCAGGTTAAATAACGTAGATTTTTCGGTGTGGTCTGGACAGGCTGGGTAGCCGGGCGCAGGTCGGATGCCCTGGTATTTTTCGCGGATGAGGTCTTCATTACTCAACTTGGCCTCATCGGCGTATCCCCAGAATTCGGTTCTTACTTTTTGATGCAATACTTCTGCAAAGCTCTCAGCCAATCGGTCTGCTAGGGCTTTGGCCATAATGGATTGATAATCGTCGTACTGGGCTTCAAATGCCGCTACAATGGGCTCTAATCCGATTCCAGTTGTTACTGCAAATCCTCCAAAGTAATCAATCTGATCGTCGGCGATAAAATCAACCAGAGAATAGTTTGGCAATCCACCTGCCATTTTGCGCTGTTGACGCAAGAAGTGGAAGTTCTCCAATCCTGCTGATCCATCCACATCATTTGTGGCTTCTTCCGCTGAATTATATACCACTACATTTTCTCCAAATTTCTTGGCGGGCAAAATGTACCAAACGCCTTTGGCGGTCAATTTTTTGTTTTCAACCAAATCGTTCAGCATCGTTTTTGCATCATGAAGCAATTTCGTCGCTTCAGATCCTACGATTTCGTCTTCCAGGATTGCGGGGTACTGACCGGCCAACTCCCATGTTTGGAAGAAGGGTGTCCAATCGATGGTATCCACCAATTCAGACAAGTTCAATTCGATGGCATGAATTCCAATTTGCTTGGGTTCAACCACTACTCCATCATGTTTCCAGCGATTGGCAATGGCATCATCGATGGTAATTAAATCTTTGGTAGACTGTCGTTTGGCATGATTTTCTGCCAAGGCTATATATTCATCTTTGGTTTTTTTGGCAAAATCGACTTTGGTTTCATCGCCCAATAAACTTCCAGCAACGGGTACTGAACGGGACGCATCCAAAACATGGACAATTGGGTGTGCGTAAACCGGTGAAATTTTTACGGCTGTATGAATTCTAGAGGTTGTGGCACCGCCAATCAACAAAGGGGTTGTCATTCCACGCCTTGTCATTTCCTTGGCCACATGCACCATTTCATCCAAACTTGGCGTAATCAAACCGGATAAACCGATGATATCGGCACCCCAAGCTTGTGCTTCATCCAATATTTTATCGGCGGGAACCATCACACCGATGTCTTTGATTTCGTAATTGTTACAAGCCAAAACCACTCCCACGATATTCTTGCCGATATCGTGTACATCGCCTTTTACTGTAGCCATCAAGATTTTACCTTGGGGTTTGGCGTTGGGGTTGAGGGCTTTTTGGGCTTCTAGGTAGGGTTGTAAATAGGCTACCGATTTTTTCATAACCCTGGCACTTTTTACCACCTGGGGAAGGAACATTTTTCCCGCGCCAAACAGATCACCCACATGATTCATGCCATCCATCAAAGGACCTTCAATCACGTGCAGGGCTTCTTTGTATTTCTGGAAAGCTTCTTCGGTGTCTTCGTCGATGAATTCGGTAATTCCTTTGATCAAACTGTGACTCAATCGCTCTTCTACACTGGTTAATCGCCAAGCTTGAGTCTCTTCAACCTTTTCCTCCTTTTTGCCTTTGAATTGATCGGCCAATGTCACCAATCGTTCAGTAGCATCGTCTCTGCGATTCATCAAAACATCCTCCACGTGTTCGAGGAGGTCTTTTGGAATTTCATCATAGACTTCAACCATACCGGCATTCACGATCCCCATATCGAGACCGGCTTTGATGGCATGATACAAAAATGCTGAGTGCATAGCCTCTCTCACGCGATCATTGCCACGGAAAGAGAAACTGATATTGGAAACACCGCCAGAGACTTTGGCTCCTGGAAGGTTCTGCTTGATCCAACGGGTAGCGTTTATAAAGTCAACTGCGTAGTTGTTGTGTTCATCAATTCCCGTTGCAACGGTTAAAATATTGGGGTCAAAAATGATATCGTTTACAGGGAATCCGATGCTTTTTAATACATCATAACTGCGTTTACAAACATCAATTTTACGCTGAAAGCTATCGGCTTGGCCGGTTTCATCGAACGCCATTACCACTACAGCGGCGCCATAGCGATGTACCAGTTTGGCTTTTTGAATGAAGGCTTCTTCACCATCTTTTAGAGAAATTGAATTCACGATGCCTTTGCCTTGGAGACACTTCAAACCGGCTTCGATCACTTCCCATTTGCTGGAGTCGATCATCAAAGGAACGCGAGAAATATCTGGCTCTGCGGCAATTAAATTTAGGAATGTAACCATGGCTTCTTTGCCATCGAGCATTCCTTCATCCATGTTGACATCAATGACTTGGGCGCCGTTTTCAACCTGTTGCCTAGCCACGTCCAAACCGCGATTGTAATCTCCGGCTAGGATCATTTTGGCAAACTGACGGCTTCCGGTTACATTGGTACGTTCACCGATGTTCACGAAGTTGGTTTCACGGGTGAGTGTGAAAGGCTCAAGGCCTGAAAGTCTGAATAAAGAAGGAAAGGTGGTATTCACTGTTCAGCAAATTTCGTTAAAAAGAATTGCATATGGGATTTGCACATTAATTAATTATAGCCAAATACAAATGAATTAAAACAAAAACGGGACCCTTTTGAGTCCCGCTTTTGGTATTCTGAAGAAGAAAATTTGATTTATATCTTGAATGCGAATTTAACCTTATCGACAAAGTCCAATTTTTCCCATGTGAATAATTCCACCTCTAATGTCGTTTTCTCACCATTGGGTTCCTCAAAAGTTTTGGTAACAACTTCATTTTTTCTACCCATGTGACCATAAGCAGCGGTTTCACTATAGATGGGGCTGCGCAATTTTAATCTTGTTTCAATGAAGTATGGTCTCATATCAAAAATCGTTTCAACAATTTTGCTAATTTCACCATCGCCCATACCCACCTTGGCCGTGCCATACGTATTGACATTGATACTTGTAGGCTCAGCAACTCCAATGGCATAACTTACTTGTACCAAAACCTCGTCGCACAATCCTGCTGCCACCAAGTTTTTTGCAATGTGCCTGGTCGCATAAGCCGCTGATCTATCCACTTTGCTCGGATCCTTACCTGAAAATGCACCACCACCGTGAGCGCCCTTTCCGCCATAGGTATCAACAATGATCTTTCTCCCCGTTAACCCGGTATCTCCATGGGGTCCACCAATAACAAATTTCCCTGTGGGGTTGATATGATATTTGATCTGATCGTTAAACAAATGCAAATACATGGGATATCTCTTCTGAACCCGCGGAATCAAAATCGAAATGATATCAGATTTGATTTTTTCCAACATCACAGACTCTTCATCAAAATCATCATGCTGTGTGGAAATTACAATGGCTTCAATTCTCGTGGGTTTGTTGTTGTCGTCATACTCCAAAGTAACTTGCGACTTAGCATCAGGTCTGAGATACTTGATTTCATTGTTTTCTCTTCTCAAGTTGGCCAACTCAATCAATAGTTTGTGTGCCAAGTCCAATGCAAGTGGCATGTAATCCTCTGTTTCATTGGTTGCATAACCAAACATCATACCCTGGTCTCCAGCGCCTTGATCTTCTTTCTTTTCGCGTTCTACCCCTTGATTTATATCGCTGGATTGTTCATGAATTGCAGAAAGAATCCCGCAGCTGTTTGAATCAAACATATAATCACTTTTTGTATACCCAATTTTAGCGATCACATCTCGGGCAATTTTCTGCACATTGAGATTGGCTTTTGATTTCACCTCACCAGCCAGAATAACCTGACCCGTGGTTACCAAAGTTTCACAAGCAACCTTTGAATCTTTATCAAAGGCCAAAAAATGATCTATCAACGCATCCGAGATTTGGTCTGCTACTTTATCGGGGTGTCCTTCTGATACTGATTCTGATGTAAATAAATATGGCATAAATTCTTGTCTTTAATTAGTTATCAATACCTGTAAGTATCCTTCTTGAAAGGACCATTCACATTTACACCAATATAATCGGCCTGCTCTTTCGTCAATTCTGTCAACTCAGCGCCAATATGTGCCAAATGCAATTTCGCTACCTTTTCATCCAAATGCTTGGGCAATACATAAACTTCGTTCTTGTATGATGCATGATTGCTCCACAATTCCAACTGAGCCAAAGTCTGGTTCGTGAAACTGTTACTCATCACAAAGCTAGGGTGACCCATTGCGCAACCCAAATTCACCAAACGACCTTCAGCCAATACGATGATTTCGTTGCCCTTCAAGTTGTAAACATCCACCTGAGGCTTGATTGTATACTTCGTATCGCCGTAGTTCTTATTCAACCAAGCCATATCGATTTCATTGTCGAAGTGACCGATATTACAAACAATCGTCTTATCCTTCATCGACTCAAAATGCTTCGCAGTCACGATGTTACAGTTACCTGTAGCAGTTACAACGATGTTCGCCTGAGGAATGGCCTTGTCGATGTGTACCACCTGGTAACCATCCATCGCAGCTTGCAATGCACAAATCGGATCGATTTCTGTCACCATCACACGTGCACCTGCACCGCGCAATGAATCGGCAGAACCTTTTCCTACATCTCCATAACCACATACAACAGCCACTTTACCAGCCATCATCACGTCGGTCGCTCTGCGAATGGCATCAACCAAACTCTCTTTACAACCGTATTTGTTATCAAACTTGCTCTTGGTTACGCTATCGTTTACGTTGATCGCTGGGATGTGCAAAGTGCCTTTAGCCATGCGCTCATACAAACGGTGAACACCTGTTGTAGTCTCTTCGCTCAATCCTTTGATACCCGAAATCAACGCTGGATATTTATCAAAAACCATGTTGGTCAAATCACCACCATCGTCCAAAATCATATTCAATGGGTTTTGCTCAGCACCAAAATGCAAAGTCTGTTCGATACACCAATCAAATTCCTCTTCGTTCTGACCTTTCCAGGCGTAAACAGAAATACCTGCAGCAGCAATTGCAGCGGCAGCGTGATCCTGCGTTGAGAAAATGTTACAAGAGCTCCAAGTTACCTCAGCACCCAACTCAGCCAATGTTTCGATCAAAACCGCTGTCTGGATTGTCATGTGCAAACAACCCGCGATGCGAGCTCCAGCCAATGGCTTAGACGCACCAAACTCAGCGCGAAGTGCCATCAAACCAGGCATTTCAGCCTCGGCCATTTTAATTTCTTTCCTACCCCATTCTGCCAATGAGATGTCTTTTACTTTGTAAGGGATGTATGTTTTCATATTAATAAATTTGCTTAAGTACGGCAAGTGTCGTTTCGCTCCGACTCATGGTATAAAAATGCAAAATAGGGACGCCGGCTCGCATCAGTTCTTTACATTGTTCTGCACACCAATCAATACCTGCCGATTTCACTGCCGAATTGTTTTTACATTTGGCCACTTCCGAAGCCAAATCTTGGGGTATATCCAAATGAAACAGGTTGGGCAACGTATGCAGTTGTGGCAGTGTTGCCATAGGTTTCAATCCAGGGATGATAGGTACTTGAATCCCAATATCTCGACAATCTTTTACAAAATCGAAATATTTTGCATTGTCGAAAAACATTTGGGTTACAATGTACTCTGCACCGGCATCAACCTTTTGTTTGAGGTAGACCAAATCCCAAGCTTTATTTGGTGCATCTTGGTGTTTTTCTGGGTAACCAGCAGCCCCTATACAAAATTGAGTAGAATGGGTATCCACTTGCTCCTCATCCAAATATTTACCCTCGTTCATGGCTTTGATTTGTGCGATCAGCTCCAAGGCACTAGCATTTCCTCGCTCTTCGGGTTGAAAACGTACTTCATTTTTTAGGTTGTCGCCCCGCAACGCCAACACATTATCGATACCCAAATAATGAAGCTCGATAAGAGCATTTTCGGTTTCTTCTTTGGTAAATCCACCACAGATTAAGTGAGGCACTGCATCTATGTTGAAGCGATTCATCAAGGCAGCACAGATGGCCACCGTACCCGGGCGTTTTTTTGTGCTTTTCTTGATGAATGAACCATCACTTTGGGGTTTTAATACGTAGTCTTCACGGTGGTAGGTGACATCCACAAATGAAGGATCAAACGCCATAAGAGGTTCGATATTCTGAATCATTTCCCCTAAGGATTCTCCTTTCAACGGCGGTAACACCTCAAAAGAAAATAGCGTTTTTTTGCCTGCGTTCGCTATGTAGTCGGTAATTTTCATTTTAATATGGGAATGGGTCTTGGTGAATATTTTGCAGCGGCTTTTGAGATAGCGCGAATGTGATCCGGCGTTGTACCGCAACAACCACCCACAATATTTACCCAACCTTCTTTACACCAGTCTTCCAAAACCGCCGCCATCCCTTCAGGAGAATCGTCGTATTCGCCAAATTCATTCGGCAAACCAGCATTCGGATAACAGCTAATCGGCACCCAAGCAACACGGGCCATTTCTTCGATAAAAGGACGCATTTGCTGGGCTCCCAAAGCACAATTCAAACCTACGCTCATCAAATTGCCGTGAGAAATCGACACCCAGAATGCTTCAGCCGTTTGACCGCTTAGCGTACGTCCGGAATTGTCGGTAATCGTACCGCTCACCATCACTGGAATATCCAAGCCACGCTCTTCCTTCACCGTATTGATTGCAAAAAGTGCCGCCTTACAATTCAGGGTATCAAACACCGTTTCCACCAATAACAAATGGACGCCAGCATCAATCAATGCAATGACTTGTTCGGTGTAGCAAGCCACTAAATCATTAAAGGAAACCGCACGATACCCAGGGTTATTGACATCCGGCGATAGACTAGCCGTTTTATTGGTTGGTCCGATAGCACCAGCCACAAAGCGAGGCTTATCAGGATTCATAGCTGTGTATTCTGCTGCCGCATCCAGAGCCAATTTAACCGCTGCCGTATTGAGTTCCTTCACCAGATCCACCATGTGGTAATCAAGCATGGAAATCGAATTGGCATTGAACGTATTGGTCTCTAAAATATCGGCACCAGCCGCCAAAAAATCCTTGTGAATATCGGAAATAATTTGCGGTTGAGTGAGCACCAGCAAGTCGTTATTCCCTTGCAATGGATGCGCAAAATTGGCAAATCTCGACCCTCTGTAATCCTCTTCCGATAGCTTATGCTTCTGAATCATGGTGCCCATGGCCCCATCGATGATAAGAATTCGTTCCTTTAGTAAATCTTGTATTTTCAAAATTAATTTAATAAATTACTTACTCACTCTATCCCCAAATCCTTTACCAAATACCGTAAGGAAAATGTATTTGAAGTAGTACCATACATTTAGGTGGTTAATCATTTTGGCATCCGTTTCTGCTAGGAGTTGTGGGGTGGACATATCGATTTTCTTGATTTGCGCCAATCCAGTAATCCCAGGACGAAAAGAATACACCCCTCTCTTTCTACGTTCTTCAATTAATTCTAATTGATTGAATAAATTGGGACGCGGGCCCACAAAACTCATATCACCCATAAAAACATTGAATAACTGAGGGAGTTCATCCAGCTTTGATTTACGTAAAAACGAACCCCAACGGGTAATGGCACTTATTTGAACCAAATGCGTTGCCACGGCCTGGGTATTCAGGTGCATGGAACGAAATTTTAACAAATTAAACGGTTTTTGATTGAACCCAACACGCTCTTGAAGAAACAAAGGTGAACCTGTATCAAATAATCCAATGATCAAAAGTACAAGTATAATTGGACTCAAAAAAAGGAGCCCAAAAAAAGAAAATATGATGTCAAAAATTCGCACCATTAATTAGTCAATCTGTTTTCACTTTTTGTCCTGAAATTAGAGGCATACACCAATTGGAACTTTTAACCAATAATAGCTCCCGCTTTTTTGAAAATGACGGAAAGTGATGTCCCGCCGTAGTATTTTAAAACCTATCCCTTATTGAATGACTCTATAGTTCTTAAAATCCCATCAGAGGCCCCTACCGGTAAAGCTTTACCTAAAGCTGTCTTTAACTTGGTATTATCAACTATATAATTTTCAGTGAGCTTGCTAAGACGTTCACTGTTTAACGGCAACTTAAACAAGTCCCCAAATTTTGAAATTGCAATAATTAAGTTGGTGCTGATATGCCACAATTTTGGCTTTCGACTCGAAGCCTGGCCTATCAACCTTATCAGCTCATTGGTGGATAATGCCTCATCATCAGCTACATTATAAACACCCGAAGGAATATCATTACGTTCCAATAGTTCGCGGATAACGAAACATAAATTTTCTATACTTAAAAATGAACGCTTATTTTCAATGGCTGCAAGGGGATATGGGATCCCCTTGGAAATAAATTTATTTAGAAGATTAAGATTGCCTTTATTTCCAGGGCCGTGGATCATACAGGGGCGAAGAATATAATAGGACTTTCCTTGGGGTAAATACTGGCCTTGAATATATTCTTCAGCCATTAATTTTGATTTTCCGTAATGGGTCTTAGGGTCGGGGTTATCACTTTCCTTCAAAGTACCTTCAATATGATCCGCGCAGGCTTTCACTGAACTGATGAAGATGAATTTCTCAGCATCAGAACTGAGAAAGGAATTATATAGTTGTTTAGTCAACTCATAATTCACCTGATAATATTCTTCTGGCTGTAAAACAATTTTTAGATCATGGGCTTTACCAGCGAGGTGGATAATTACGTCTAAAGTATTTAATTCAGCCAGGTTTATATCCTCTCTTAAATTTAATGGATATAAAGTTAAAAATACATGCTTTTGCAAGTATTCTTTAACGTGTTTACCTACGAAACCATTTATACCAGATACACCTATTTCCACAATAAATCGAACGTTAATATATTTTCGTTAACTGATTATAAATTAATCAAGCTAAATGTTTCTATAATATTTTTCTTTGAAGACGCTCCGAATACAACAGATTGAACATTTTGCCGGTTAATAAATTCATAAGCCTCCGCTGCAGGAATTGCACCCGAGGCAAGCGTAGACATTGCCATTAACTGATATTTTGATGAGTCGTTGTTAAGAGCAGCTTTAGTGTATGATTCAATATCCGGGGACATTAGGTAACCTATCTTGTTGAATGAGCTACATATAACAACTTCTTCTATTCCCCATATCTCTAATTTTGACTTTAACATGGGCATATTTTGAGTGATTAACCCCGGCAAAACCTTATACTTTTTCTTTATATAAATACAGTACTCATGGAAAAATTCCTTTAAGTCATAACCTAATAATAAATCTGTAATTATGTTTTGAAGAAATATGACTTTTACGTTGAGCCCTTTAAATATTTTCATCTCCATATCAATAAGCATCTGCATTAACTTTACAGCATCCTTACCAAATACAGCAGCCCCCCCTTTGGCCATCAATCCAATAATACCCAATGCCGAGTTGTCCTTAAAAAGTACTTCATTTATAGTGGGTATAATTCCTTTTTCGCTAATTAAATTAGCATATTTATGGGGGTATGGTATAGAGGGATACCAACTGAGATCTGGATACTTTGAAGAATTATTCTTAAAATAATTGCATATATCCGCAGCTCTGTCATTACTATTTAGCATAATACCTCTAATTCCTGAATCGTAAACAAGGTCATAAACTTTTATAATATTGGATAAATCATAAAACATCTCGGACAGTTGCTGCGCTTTTTCCTGAGACATATGGTTAATACCAAAAAACTGGTTATCTCCGAATATAATTTTATTAATTGCTTCCATTTTAAAATTTACCGTTATGTTCAAAGTCATTAAAAATTCTTTCAATTACGTCTAACGTATCTGACCCGTCCCTGAATGAACAACTATTATTTAGCGTTGAATCAGTAATGCAATCAATAAAATGATACAACTGACTTGTAAATTCATTCCCTCTGACATAAAAAGGAACTGACTTAAAAACATCGGTTATATTAATTGAATTCCAACCTTCCCGCAGATTATATGCAGGCATTGATGTTTTCAGAAATATTTTCAAGCCATGCTGATCAGCCAGGATTTTACCTTTTGATCCGAACAATTCAATTTTATTAGTTGGTTTCCGGTAGCTTTCATCGCTCCAATTTACATTAAGAGTACCCGAAATGCCATTTTGATAAAGGAAAGTAGCATTGACTGCATCTTCCACATTTTTTGAATATATCTGAGTCAGACTCGAACCGATAACCTTAGCAGGTTTACCAATTAGAAAGTTGACAAGATCAATTGCATGTGAAGCAACTTCAAAGAGCGCGCCTCCGCCTTCTTCACGTGAATCACGCCAGGTATTTCCCTCCTCAGATTTAGTGATGGTCCTACTATACATTTCTGATTTAAACCGGATTAAATCCCCAATTACTCCTTGGTTCAAGTACTTTTTTACTGTTAAAAATATATCATTGAAGCGATTTACATAACCTACCTGATTCACAAGTGTTTTACTCTCAAATAAATCGGCAAGCTCTACGGCCAAATTCATATTGGTTGTAAAGGGCTTTTCGGAAAAAACATGTATATTCTTGTTTCCTGCGGCTTTCGCAATTGGATAATGCAAAGTTGGAGGAGTGCATATTATTACTGCATCAAGATCTTCATTTTTAAATAAATCATTGTAATCTTTATAAGTGTTTATTTCCTGAATATACTTTTGCAACAGGGATAATATTAAGTTAGAAGTATCAACTATTGCTGTTATGGTTACATTAGGATGGCTGTTTATAATCGAATAATGGGTTATTCCCATTCGACCTATTCCAATAATTCCAATTTTTATTTTTTTCATATGATTATTCAATACATCTTCTATATAGAGAAACGATACGCTTCCAATTATACCTGTTTTCTGCAATTCTCAGCATATCATCTCCAATTTTTTGAAGATCATACTTTTTTAGGTGCTTAAGGATGATTATCAGAGACTCGACATCGCTAAAATAAAATGATTTCTCTTCCGTTGTCGACCGGTTAGTTTCAACATCAAAGCATACTATCGGCAAACCCATATTCATAGCTTCAACAAGAGATGGCGCAGTACCACAGAGAGAATGTGTATGAAAGTATATCTCACCGTTACCCCTTATAACGTTCAGATAGTCCAGATCATAAACAGCATCCTGGAGAAAAATATTAGGATATTTTTCGTAGTTGTCACATTTTAATTTTATTCCATAATCAGAAATATTCCAATTTGATACTACAACTAAATTTCTTTCAGGTATCTGCTTATATGCATCTATTAGGAGGTGAATATTCATATCCTCCTGTGCCCGAGAGACCGTCACATCATACTTAGTCTGCAGAAATGGGAATTTAACTATCAATTCGTCTGTTATAGGCCTGCGAGTCGCATGATCACCACCATATTCAGCTAATACACTATCAATATTATAAGTATCCCTTACATAATACTGTAACACCTGGTTATCAACAACTACTACATCCGAGAACCTGATGCATAACTTTTCAAACCATTTTTTAATTGCTATCTCAAGAGCTGCAAGGGATTTTTTTCCACGAACCTTTTTCCATTCAATCCCTCCAATATTGAAAACTATCTTTTTCTTAAAAAAAACACGGAAAGGAAACGCAATTGCTCCTGAAAATCCTAGGATGACAAGTACATCTGAAGTAAATAGTGCGTGTAATATTGACCATGCATCATATAACATAGACTGCCAGCCATTTGCCTTTAAAGGCAAATAGACAAGATTTGAATTATGATATCGTTTTAGGGTTTTATCCATTGAAACTCCCGAACAGTAAAATGTAAGGTCATACTCGGTATTCAGATAAATAGCTAAATATTCCGCAAGTGTCTCAAATCCGCCGTATTTAGCGGGAATACCATTAGTCCCGATAATTGCAACTTTCTTTCGACGCATTAAGGCAGATAGTTTGCGTAATAATCCTTGATATATTCTTTTAGGGATACTCTCCAATCACGCATAAGATTGAGGTCCCGAATTCGTAATTTCCTGTTATCTAAACGTTCGTTTGGCGGTCTTTCAGCAAAATATATGTCTTTAAAATGGTCTGATTTCACCGGAGTAATCTTTACCCTGGATTCTAAATTAAGTACTTTAAGCAGTTCAATAGCAACATCAAGCCTGCTTGTTTGGCCTCCGCAAACCATATTGTATAAACCCCAATATTCTTTTCGGATAAGTTCTTTGACATTTTTAGCAAAATCCTGAGTATAGGTAGGGGTACCATCTTTATCATCAACAATAAAAAGTTCCTCCTTGCCTTCCTTTAATTGTTTCATGATTTTTTGTATGAATTTTTTATCTTTCGACGGCCCTGCTCCCATCATCCACCCTGCCCTACATACCAAAAAGCGTTTTGCATTCGTTTCAACAAATTTTTCGGCCATATACTTAGAACGGGCATATACACCTAATGGATTAGGAGTATCCCAATCATCATACAGCTCTTTCTGGCCATCAAAAATTCCGGCAGTGCCAATATAAAGAATCGGGATATCCAGATCATTTGCAATACCAACGGCCGTTTCCACAGACAATGTGTTTGTGGCATACGTGTCATCTGCATTTTTTTCACAAAATTCGAGATCTGTATATGCCCCTAGGTGGAATAAATAGTCCGGTCTGAACTGCTCAACATCTTTTCTGTATGATTCTGAATCTCTAAAATCCAAAAAGGATAACCAAGATTCATTAACGTCTTTGTCTACGCACTTTAGTTCATAGTCATTTGCAAATTGTTTATAAAACGCCTCTCCCAGCATTCCTCCACAACCTGCTAAATAAATTTTCTTTCTCATTTTTCTCTTAATTTTTATTTATTAATTTTTTATAGATACACATTAAATTCTGAGCTACTGAATTTATATCCAGCCCTTTTTCAAAGATCTTCTCTCTCGAAGAAAATCCGTTAAATTCCAACGCATCCCTGGAGAGTATAGCCAATTCATCAGCCTCAAAAGTATTAGAAATAAAACACCCGGCTACATCCGACATTATTTCTTTAACATTTCCGACCGGTGTAGATACAACAGGGGTATTACAAGCCAAGCATTCTTTGACAGAATTTGGAGATCCTTCAAAATCTGAAGTCAGAACATGCAAATCTGAAGCAACTATATAATATGGCATCAGATCTCGCCGTGTATTTGTTAAAATCAGTGGCTCAATATTTTTGAATTGGAACCGGTTATTGAGTATCTCAATGACTTGGTTAAATCTGTCTATTCGTTTTTGTGGCCTGACGTTATTTGATGAAAAAAAGAGAATATATCTTTTCTGCCTATCTAACCCAAGTTTATCTTTGCAAATGATCCGATCATGCGGTGTGAAAAATTCCGTATTAACACCATTGGGTAAATAAACGGTTTTTTTATGAATTATTTCTGGAGACTTATTCTTAAGGATTATTACATCAAACAATGCAATTAATACCTTGAACAGCAATGTTCCGCCTTCTTTTACTGGTGCGTTTTGATAGGACATGACGCATTTAGAATTAAACACACCGCCCGACAAAACTAAAATCAAAGCGCTAAAACTATGATGACAATGTATGACATCATAGTTATTTCGTTTTAAATGCCTCCGAAGATTAAAAATTGCTTTAAAGTATTGGAATTTCCCCCCCTCCTTTCCATTGATAAAGAAAACTTCGGTTTCGGCTCGCTGGGATTGAAGAGACTCTATTTGTTCCTTAACAAAAATACCAAATACGGGATAATTAAGAGTAGGGTAATTATTTGTTATATGAAGTATTTTCATTGGATGATATAATATCGGATCAATGCGTTAAAGACTTATATACATCAATAAATTCAGAGCCCATTTTATTTATGGAGAATCTTTCCTCGATTATACTTAAGCCTTTTTTCCCAAAATCATCAGCGATGCGCTGATTATCAATTAGATATAGTAGCTTTTTTTCGATTTCATGGAGATCGTCATTAGACAGGATATAGCCAGATTCGCCGTGCCTGACAAGCTCTTTAGTACCGCCATATCCGGTAACTATTACGGGTTTTTTTAGCGCCATATATTCCATGACAGCATTAGATATCCCCTCGAAATGAGTAAACAAAACGCCAATATTTGCAATGCTAATTAGTTGTTCAACCTCTTTCACAGCGCCGGTAACTAATACATTGTCGATATTTTCGTTCACCAAGCGCTTTCTGATATGGTCCAGTTTATCGCCGTCGCCTACAGCAACAAATTTAATATCTTTTCTTATCAATGAAACTCTTCGGGCGAGATCAATAAAAAGATCATTGCATTTAAATTGACTAAACCCTGCAACCATTACAACTACAAACGGAACATCAATTCCCCATTTTTTTTTAATTTCTGTAGAATCGTAACTGCATGAAAACCGCCCCAGTCTTAAACCATTATAGATGACCCGGGCTTTAGGAGAACTTATGTGATATGCTTCTAATCCGGCATAAGAGTTTGCAAGAACACAATCAGCAAACAGTACATTCAGTTTAAAAATAATTTTTGAAAACGCCCATCCGCTTTTTTCTGGTATTGCATCTGCTATCATGCTTGAAACGAGTGGCATCTTATTAATCCATTTTGATGGTATAGCATAAAAAGTTTCCATGCTACCCCATGCATGAATAATATCGGGTCTTATATCCTTACAGATCCTGTTGAATTTAAAGAACATTATAATGTCTTTTTTCCGCCCATTCCTTTTTTTTATTATAATTTTTTCAAACAGATCCGCTTCGATATCATAATGAATATTATCATTCATCAAAACCAAAAATAATCTATACTTGGTATTTGCCTTAAGATAATGTGCCAATTCCAACAATCTACGCTCCTTCCCGCCGGCGCCCAATGAGTAAATAAAAAAAAGTATCTTCACGCTAAGTTGTACTGCTCTTTTTTCTAATTACGGGTATATTTATACATCCTGCTGCTGCAACATAAGCAAATAGAAGCCATATCGTTTTTGATTGGAATATTTGCCCGGTAAGAAGTATCCCAATGATGGGAATGAAAAGTATGACTGGAAGTATTTCATTATTTTGATTTATAGTCATTAATGCATGCTTCAAAAGACGAAAAATAAAAAGCAAAAGGAATGTAGTTCCTGCTAGGCCAGTGTAACATAGCGCCTCTATTATGCCATTATGGGGGCTGACCATCCCGCCGAACAATATCTCCATCTGATTGGCGTATCCTGTAATTCCAATTCCAAATAGCGGAGCGTCTGATATAAGCGGAAGTATCAATACCCAAATATAATCCCTATTGCCGAGGTCCCCGGAATTTAATGATTCGGATAACCGTGAAGCAATAATCTCATTTGTTGCCAGATATGCAAAAACGCTTCCTACCACCAATAATCCAACGATTACAATTACAATTTTTTTAGCTGTAAACTTTGATTTCCACAATAATAAAAAAAATAAGAGCCCTAAAAAACCACTAAGAAAAGCAAGCCGGGATCCCGTAATAACCATAACAAAAAATAAAAATGGCAGGAGCCACAATAGCATTAAACGATTTATACCCCAACCGCTTTTATTTTCAAAAACCAAAGACGTAAGTATAAATATTGCACAGGTTAGATTTAAACCAATATTATTCTGATTATCTCCAAGTATAGCAATCCTTCCATCCAAAGAATTATCAATCTCAATATTTAGAAAGTAAAATACCGTTAACAAAACTGCGCTTAGCATGAATGCTAGAAAGCACTTATAGATGACTCTTGGATCTCTACTAAAATGATTCGTACCTAAAACAAAAAGCAATATGTTGAGAAATAGCAATACGTCAAAAAAGGAAGATGAGAAAGCACCCTTGTTAATAAAACTTACAACTGTCAAGATAGAAAAGTATATAAGTATAGGAAGGAAAACCTTTTTGTGCTTTTTAAACGAAAAGAAAAAACCAAATTCAAATAGCACAGTGAACATATAAAAAATGACTGTTATTTTAGTTACCAGAAATTCCACGTCGGTATCAAAAGGTTTCCAACGTTCAAACGGAACAGAAAAAAAAAGCAGGTACATGGCGAAATTCTGTAATTTATGTAAAATGCTTTTATAAGTCATCGAACAATTGCTTTAACTACATCCATTGCTTATACCACATTTGAAACTGTATTAATTTCCAAATAATCGTCTCGTCTTTCAACTTGTTGGCTAGGAATAAATCCTTGAGATTTTGCATATAAGGAACTTGAAAGAAACCGGATTCCTTAATGTTTTCTATTCTAAAATTATCCTCTATCAACGAAATCAAATCTGTTTTAAGCCATTCCGAAAGAGGTATCGAAAACCCGCTTTTAGGCCGGTCCATCATTGATTTGGGAATGTAGTTGTGAACAATATCCCGAAGAATCATTTTTTGAGTTGACCCATATTTATACTCGGAAGGGAGCTGGGCAGCAAACTCGATGATACGCTGATCAAGAAAAGGTTCACGTCCTTCTAAAGAGACTGACATAGTCGCCCTGTCAACCTTCGTCAGGATATCATTTTGCATATACATTTGGTAATCTATAGCAAGCGCTTTCGATAGAGTATCCCTGAAACCTCCGAAATCACCATCATAAGCAGAAGGTTGATAATGGTAGGGATCAACGTATAAAGAATTCCTTACAAATCTACTAAGTAGGAAATATTCTTTAAAGATCTTTTCCGAGATATCATTGTGATTATCCCGGAATATCCGAGCTATGACATCAAATTTGTGTTTTAAATTTAGCATCGAAACCGGTAAAACTGCACTGGTTAATCCTGAAACATATCCAGCTACCGGGCGCAATGCCCCCGGAATCTTATTTAATTGCGCCAGGCGATCAAGGTAAGATTTGTAAATTGAATACCCGGCGAATATTTCATCGCCTCCATCTGCAGACAATGAAACGGTGACACTTTGCCGTGCTAATCGGCTAACCAATATTGTTGGTATAGCGGAACTATCGGCAAAAGGTTCATCATAAAAATAAGGTAATGTTGGAATTATCTCCTGCGCTTCTTTCGTAGTGCAATAGTATTCAGTATGATCCGTGCCAATATATTTTGCAATTTCTTTAGCGAAAGGAGCTTCATTATTTCCTTGTTCAAAACCTATGGTAAAGGTTTTTATTTTACTATTGGACCGTGTACTCTGAAGGATCGAAGCTACAGCCGTAGAGTCATAACCCCCACTCAAAAATACACCAACGGGTACATCAGCAACCATACGGTATTCAAAGGCGGAATGAAGCAATTTTTCGAGTTGGGTTTTCGCCTCTGTATATGAAATCTCCAATCTGGGCAAATTATAATAATCCTTAACGTCCCAATATTTATCAATTTGTATATCTTTAGTATCGAGCTTTAACGTCAAAATATGACCAGGGTTCAGTTTCTTACAATTTTCAAAAATACAATTAGGAGCAGGCACATAGCCGAAATCCATATATTGATGGACAGCTTGCACATTGATCTGCTTGACAAATCCGGGGTGCTTATGAAACGACTTGAGTTCTGAGCCAAACAGGAGCAACTGACCATCCCAATAATAGTACAAAGGTTTTACACCTGCTCTATCTCTAAACAGAACCAGCTCACGGCTTTCCTGATTATAAATAACAAACGCGAACATCCCGATAAACTTCGAGACACATTTTTCTCCCCATTCATCGAATGCATGAAGAACAACTTCGGTATCAGATTCAGAATTAAATATATGTCCTTGTGCCCTGAGTTCTTTTTTTATTTCCTGGAAATTATAAATCTCACCATTAAGGACTATACTCAATTGTTTATATTTCATTGGCTGGTGTCCCGCTGCAGACAGGTCAAGAATTGATAATCGCGTATGACCTAACGCAAGGGTGAAATTAGGCAAATTGAATACATCACCACCTGCATCATCGGGCCCCCGATGTTTCAGAGTAGAGGTCATTTTCATGAGCTCCGCTTTTCCGCTCACACTTTTAAAGTCAACAAAACCACAAATTCCGCACATGATTAATTATATTTTAATTATTAAAAGAAGCAATTTTTCTGATATTCTTTAATACCGAAACTCCCGATGCACCAATAAGAACCCGTATTAAATATTGCGGCATCTCTTTTGCCAAGATATTTTTATCAAATGACACCGCTTTATAAAAGGCTATTATTGATTCGAGCCTAGAGCAACTAATACAGTATAACGCACAAAATCGATATTTCCGGGCAACACTTTTATTTACAGCTTTATCATGAACAGCTTCTGGATATTTGGCAACAAATTTTTCATATATATTATCGATCATTGAAGTTAACAATTTCTTCTTTTGTGCAGGAATGGAAAACTGGCTGGACCTCTTTGCGCCTAACCACACATTAACAAAATCGGCGGCACTATGTCGGTCACCTGTAACATCAACTATATTATCGATATATATTGGCGCTGTTCTATTTAAATTCTCTACGCTATAATTACTTGAAACAGATTTTTCATGGGTTCTGAAATCAAGTAGTATCTCATTTAAATTTAAAAGAGTATTTTCCTTGGACAATTTTGACCATAACACAAAGTCCTGGCTGGTCCTAAACTGTTCATCATATCCTCCATATTTTTCATGAACGATATCTTTACGAAACATCACGGTAGAATGGATAAAGGGACTGTCGAACATTAGCTGCCAGATGACAGATAACTTTGATGTTTCCTTTTCCTCTGCCCCTGATCGTAAAGGTTTTCCGTCACTATCAATTATTCTGGACTGAGCCCCAACCAATATTACTTCCGGATTTAAATCTAAGAATTGAACTTGTCTTTCCAGTCGCAGCTTATATGAAATATCATCGCAATCCTGACGGGCTATATACTTCCCCTTTGCGAGTTTTAGACCAATATTGAGGGATTTTGTGAGCCCAAAATTAGTTTCATTTCTAACAACCGTAATTCTAGGATCCGAATATGAACGCAAAATTTCAATTGTTTTGTCGGTCGAAGCATCATCTATAATCAAAAATTCAAAGTCTTCATATGATTGCTGTAAAATCGAAATAATAGCTTTATCAAGATAGGTTTCCCCATTGTAGACTGCCATTAAAACAGATACCTTACAATCCTCCATTTAATTAATCGAATCAACTTTTTTAGCTACAATATTACCCTTGCCACAATATACCAAATCCATATTTCCGGCCTCAGTAAAATATTCAGCAAATTCCTCAGGGGTCAAAAATCGTTGATATGTATGATTTCCATAATAATCAAATGTATTTGTCCAGGTTGTTTTAAAATCAGGCATTAATTCATAATATAAAACTGTCCCGGATTTACGCAAGAAATATCCTATTAGCGGAACATTATTCAAGGCTGCTATCAGGCCTGTAACGAATAACAATTTAAATCTTTCCATCTGGCTTAGTCTTTTCCTGACCAAATCATAGTAAGATTTGTAAATACTGCCTTTGATTTTAGCTGCCGTGGATTTGGTCTCGTCTCTCGTGTAGTGTGCTGCTAAAATTATTCCGCCGAGTTTGAGAGTTCTGCATAACTCTCGAACTGTCATGACCGAGTCCTGGGTATGTTGAATTACACCTTCACAATACACCATGTCAAATTGTTCGTTTGCAAAAGGCAATTTAGTTATATCCGCCTGAACACCGACCCAATTACTATTCATTCTTAATTTTCTTGCCACAACTTCGATTGCAGATGAAAGGTCAACCGATACAACAAATGCACCAAGCGATAATATATATTTTGATTGATCACCGGCACCGGCACCGGCATCAATAATAACTTTACCAGTAAATTCTGTAGTATCAACTTTGAATTTTTGTGAAACACGCATTTTTAAATCCTCGTCACTTCTCATCATACTATTCCAGCTCCATTGCCATCCAAAACTATCAACAGTCTCTGTTTGTTGGAATAAGTGATTATCTTGAACTGCAACGGGAGGGGTTAAAGAGTATATTGCAAGCCAATCCTTATATTTTACAGCAAGCTCAGGTGATAATCTTACAATACCATCCACTATAGGATAGCCAGTATCTGTTCCTGATATTCGCATTGCACCGCATATGGGTACACCAGAAGGGGCGCGTGCGGATATAATAGATTCTAGTGGCTTACCGCTGATGGGATCTTGCCAATTTAGCCTGTCGAATAAAGGCGTTACAGTTTCATTGTCTTGCATTGATATGACAATATTTATTACGCAGTAATGATATTCGTTTTTCGAATTTGATATTTATGATCTTATCCAATAAAGAGGGATATAGAAATCCTATGAAAAGAGTGCCCCAAAGCCTGAAGTTAAAAGGTGTGATTTTTAATAATGCGTAAATTTTTCTAAATCCTTCGCTTTTATGACCGGTCTTAAAATCTTTTATTCCCGTCTGGATTTCTAATGCTGAATGAGCTTTCTTATCAACATCATGGAAATAAACTTCCATTTCCTGAGGAGTAAAAGCATCTCGCGCTTCAGATTGTATCTCTACTCCCGCTTCACGGCAAATCTCAAGCCCTTCGGGCTTCCACTTCCCTTTTTCTACGCATTGTCTATAGACAATCGCCGGGGCATATAAGCCCCAAAACGGCTCATTAAGCCGCTTGCTTAGATAAGTACCTATTTCTTCAAATTCCCATGCATTCATGCCATCGATAAGAACTTTTCGTAAGGTCTCAACCTTCCAAATCGCAACCTGTGCAGAAACACGATAATTTTGTTCTTTATCAATTGTGCCAATTCCCGGATAGCCATCAACTGGAGCAGACGGCGGAAAAGCAAGTGGAAGGCCAGCAGCCAATCGCAAACAGCCAACATCTTCCCTGAAAGCAATTTCCACTAATTTTAAAATATAATTGTTATCTATATTTTCCGTGATTAAGAAATCTTCGAGAAACATGATCACATGTGACGAATTTATTGTGTCTAACATCTTGTGCAAATTAGACGCCCAGTTTAAATCCTCTCCGATCGCAATAGTCTCAACATCCGGATTATCAATTTGCTTATAATTAGTGCCAAGGTATATTGGGAAAGTACAATCAGGCCATTTATTGCTGAATATTTTAAAAAACGGGTCCCATAGATCTGCATATTTATCACACGAGACAACTAGTACAGGAATTTGCAAAAGACTTTTATCGATCATATTTCCCGGTCTTTGATAGCCCGCACATGATATCCATAGCAAAGCAGTTCACTTCCAGAACAGCCCTCAGAATGTTTACTTTTTAAAAAGTACAATAGAAATGCAATACAAGCTTTCAGCAGATAAGATTCTTTCCCGTAGGTTTCCTTTAATCTTCGTAGTTCCTGTGCAGTACATTCCTCATAATCCCCGTTCGGATTTAATTCCACTATTTGGAATCCTAAAGCTGAGAGATTATGTTCATAAAAGAACTTGTTAAAACCTGAATAAAAGTGATATGGTGCCATGTGGGTTAAACTGCAAAATGGAGCTGTAAGAATAAGTTCACCCCCGGGACGCAAAAGCCTTGAAAATTCTTTTAAAGCTGCTACCGCATCGGGCACGTGCTCAATTACCTCGGTACACAATATCGCATCAAATGAATTGTCTGGTGCCGGAATTGCAGTTATATCTGATACCAAATCAATTTTTGAAGTATCCCATGTACCAGATTGGAGAGAAGTACCATCACCTAAGCCATCGTATTGACAAAAATCCTGACTCACATATTCCAGATGAGAACAATACTTTCTAAACCTTTGAGTACCTGCACCTGCATCCAACAAACGTTTACCAGGTGAAAGTTTTGAAAGTGCGTGATTTACCCAATTATCTCTGATTAAAAAATTATTGGTCCCAATATCTCCAATAAAAAATTTGAATAATTTTTTCATATAATTATTTATTTTTCAGGTTTTTTAGCAACGAGAACATATCCATTATCGCCTCGTCCGCAATAAATGATTTCCAAATTAGTCGTAACTGCCCATTGGCGAAGTGTTTTTAATGTTTGAGGCTTATCGTAGGCAGGTGACAGCATATCAAAAGTATCAAGGATCGCCCAATCGACAAGTTCCTTTTTAGAAAGCTCAGGAAAGTGATCCGAATAATTTAAAATCGGAATAATTTGAGCCAGAAATTTACCAACATATGGCACCTTCAAAAGGTTAGTGGAAAGAGGAAACCATTTCGGGACATACCACTGCACAAATTTCAAGAGTTTTTCCTTGTCCATTCTTTTTGTAATTGGTCTTACCCAATATTTTGTAACAAACAACGATTTCCAGTTCTTTAAATATACGTCTACTGCAATCTGGCCACCTGGTTGAATAAACTCTACCAGTTTCAAAAAACTAAGTTTCGGATCTGGTGTGTGCTGTAATACACCGAAACAAAACACATAATCAAAGGAATTCTTTCTAAAAGGTAGGTTATATATATCCGCTTGAGCGATGAAAAACTCTTTGTTCTGCTTATTATTTTTCCAATTCGCTTCTACCGCATTTGAATAATCAATAGTGAAAAGATTTACGCCTGTTTTTAAGAGAACTTCAGTAAATCTGCCCGCTCCCGATCCCACTTCTAATAAGTTTTTACCCTTTAAAGATTCGGCATCCCAATTCGTATTTTTATAAAACCTTTTTGAAGTCAAATCATGACTGCTAAATCTATCTAATTGAACCTTATCAAAAATATTCCATTGATATCCAAAACTATCTGCATAGTTAACTTTTTCAACAAAGCGGGGAATTTCATCTTTTATATCGAACAAATTACCCTGATTGTCTATTAAACGATCCTCGTCAACCGACAATTCACTCCCATTTATAGGGCTTCTTAAAAAGCTAAGGTATTTTATTATATCCATTTCACAAAATTACATCTGATTTAACTCAATATTTTACAAGGTGGTTTCAACTACCTACAACACATATCTAATACTGTCCAAATGCATAGAAACTATTACAACTAGCCGTTGAGAGTGTTCTTGGTGTTTTTGTAGTAATCCACGTACCATTTTATAAAGTCCTTGATTCCATCCCTTACTGCTGTATTTGGCTTAAAACCTATCCATTCGGCTAAATCCTTAGTGTCAGCGTTAGTAGTTGGTACATCGCCTGGCTGCATGGGTAAGTAGTTTTTTATTGCTTTTTTACCTAAAAATTCTTCAATAAATGCTATATATTCATTGAGCTTAAGTGGATTTGAATTTCCAATATTGAATATTTTATAAGGGGCTGACGAAGATGAAGGATCCGGATTACTTGAATCCCAGCATGTATTTTTCTCTGCTGGTTTTAAACACAGTCTGCCTATACTTTCAACAATATCATCGATATACGTAAAGTCCCTTATCATATTTCCATTGTTGAAAATATTTATTGGCTCGCCTGCCTCAACTGCTTTGGTAAAAAGAAAAAGTGCCATATCCGGCCTTCCCCAGGGACCATAAACTGTGAAGAACCTTAAGCCTGTAGTCGGTAAGCCATATAAATGACTATATGAGTGAGCAAATAACTCATTCGACTTTTTAGTAGCGGCATATAAAGACATGGGGTGTTCTGTAGATTCATGCGTACTTAATGGCATCGTAGTATTTAGTCCATATACACTAGAACTACTAGCGTAGACTAAGTGCTTTATGTTGTTATGCCTGCAACACTCCAAAATATTAAGAAAACCGACAACATTGCTATTGATGTATGCACCTGGGTTTTCAATAGAATACCTCACACCCGCCTGAGCAGCAAGATTTATCACTACATCGAATTGTTCGTTAGAGAACAGCTGTTCTATTATCTGCTTATCTTCGAGTTGCGCTTTTATGAACCTAAACCGTTTAATAGTTTCACTTTTAACAATCTTGTTATCAACTATTTGCTCTCTATCTAGCCCAATGACTTTTAAGCGGTCATATTTAAGGTTGATGTCATAATAACTATTAATACAGTCTAAACCCACGACTTCAAACCCTTTCACAAGAAGTTGGCGGGTAACGTGAAAGCCTATGAATCCAGCTGAACCGGTAACTAAAATTTTCATTTAAATCAATTAATTAGTTTTGTTTAACACTTGCCCTAATGAACTCGACGACTTACAATAGGATGGAAAAGCGCCTGGAAATTTAGATTTTAAGACATTTGTAATATAATTATTTATGTTCATAATAAATGTGTTAATTATTTTTTATTTCTTTATTAATTGTAATTTGAGCAGAGTATGACTTGATTGTAATTTTTATCAAATTATAATAAAAGCTAAAATTCTTTATTTTAGAATTTTCAAAAAGCAATATGATTATTTTTTTTCTAAATAAATTGAAATCTACATATCTACCAGTTATTGAATATGGCTTTCTTTTTGACCCATTTATTCCTACCCAATAAAGAACCTTTGGAATGATGAAATATTTTCCCTTGGAAACTAATCTTGAAACAAATAATACATCAGACCAATCAAATGGATCAAGTGGAATGTCAACTATTACGGATTTTCTATGTATACCATAGATCAAACTAGGTACTAAATCCTCTAATGATCGCTTGATTCTCAGAAAAGGGGAATTTGAACTTATCGAGCTTGGGGTAATCTTTTCGAGAATATTACTATTATTTATATCAAAAATTTCATAATGAGATAAAACTGACACACAGTCAAAAGAATTATCCAAAATCTCGATGCTCTGCTCCAAAAAAGTCTGATCTCTTTTTTCATCCACCGCGCACCACATAAAATACTCGCCCACTGATTCATCTAGCACAAACTGAAAATTAGCGACTGGTCCGTGATTTTCCGCCTGACGAAAATAACGAATCCGCGCATCTTTTGCAGCAAATTCTTTACAAATTACTTGGGTTGAATCGGTGGAGCCATTATCAGAAATAATTAACTCAAAATCGGCATAGGTCTGCGCCAATAATGAATTCAGCGCTTCGCGGATGAAAGGTTCGCCGTTATACACCGGCATGCCGATACTCACTTTGGGTAATAGTGGGGTATGAACTTGCGGTATTGTGTTTTTAGTTTCCATGTGCATTAGATCGCCCCATCAATCGGGCTTTTAGTAGGTTGAAAAAGGGTTTTCGTATTTCGCTGGACGCGAGAGTAGCTGCGCTCAAGGTGGCGCAGGCTGCCACCACAAGTAATGCCAAGTCGGAGATGCTACCTTGCCATACTGGCCACAACCACTGCACGGCTTTTGCTGTAAGGAGTGAGGCAACTAAAGGGACTACAACGTCCCGACCATACCATTGCCACTTCTCTTTCGTCAGAATTCGCTGATACATGAACTGCACTGAAATAAGACAATAACCGGCGTTCAAGATTACCCATATCCATGCGGCACCCATTGAGCCGTATTGCGGCACTATCCACAGAATGGCCGGCACGAATACGGCGACGGCAACGACGTTGGTCCATATCGCCAAACGCGTCCATCCATAGGCTAATTGTGTCTGATAGGGTATCCACATCAAGGCATTTAGTAGCGTACCCAAGGACAGAACACTCATTAATGGGGCAACGCGCTCAGCTAATTCGGCATCGTGCATCCAAAGCCTTAATAATGTCTCGGCAAAGAAAAAAAGCACAATTGCTGCACTGCCGACAACGATACTGACCAGTTGCGCGCCTTGATGATAGCAAGTCGCTAGAGCAGCTTTATTTCCTTGGGCAACAAACTGGCAAAATTTTGGGTAATACGCTTGGGTAATAGGACCGACTAACATATATAATCCACCAGCAACAGTGGCAGCCAAAGTATAAAGACCATATTCGCTAAGCGTCAATAGTTTGGATAGCAAAACTTTATCCACCTGAGTGAGCAATAAAGCTAGTAGAGTGACGCCCATCATTCCCCCTGCAAAGCGCGACACGCTTTTCAGTGCATCGACTGAAAAGCGTCCGCTACGTTCGCCTTTTGGGAAGCACCGGTAAGCGGCAATGCCTAGTATGGCCAGTGTTGTGATAGATACTAATGCCTGCCAAAGAAAAAACGCTCCGATAGTGGGTGATACCCAAATCAAGATGCCAATGGCGCCTACACCACGAAGTGTTGCCATGAGACCGTTGACGACATTCAACAACACTTGTCGTTGCAGGCCAACGAGAGTGCTGCGATAAATGTTTTCAACAAATCGTAATGCGGTTACCAACCCCAAAATTACAAAAGCCTTGGAGACTACTTCGGTGGATAGGGTTTCAGCACGGAGCCAATCGGTAGCGATCCAGTTGGCGCCTAGGGCAATGCCGCCTGTGATGACCACGGCGATGGTAACTGCGATGATTTCAATGCTGCGAAGCAAGTCCAAGATAGATTCATTGCTATGGCTGCCACCTGTAAAGCGTGCCATTTCTCGCCCCAAAGTAGGGCTCATGCCCAAGTCAAGCAAAACCAGAAAAGACTGTAACAATGCAAACAAGCCAATTAGCCCGTAGGACTCCATTCCTAAATACTTGATGTAAACTGGGACAAAAGCAAGACTCATCAGGACCGTCCAACCTTGACCTAAGTAGTTAGCAATAAGATTTTTCTTAATCATGAGGTTATTTCAAAAAAACTGGTTAAAAACAGAGAAGACAAACCCTGCAACCAAAAGGCATATGACTATTTTCGTCAAAAATATCGTCATACTTTATTTTAGATTTTCTCTTGGCAATCAAACTTAGGGTGTCAAATGATATCGTTTTAATATTTGGCTTACAAAAAAAGTAAAAAAATACTTCCTACCTGTGCTAGAACGAGCGCAAATGAATGTAACAAATTTAATCAGCCATTAATTCTTATTTGCGACCGGCCCAAGAGTAAATCACATCAAGCGAAATAAAGCTGGAAGAACTGCTTGCCCGATCGTTGCTGTATTTCCAATCAAGCTAAGTGCCCCTCCAGTTACCAATTACCAAAAAAGAAAAGCTTGATAAATCAACATCGTGATAAGGCGAATTATATAGTTTCTTGTTAAACATAAATTATAATCTTGAATCTATAATTTCTTTTGGTAAGACTCCTTTAACATCAAAAACAATACCTTTTGGACAAAATGAACGGATGTCTAAGTCCAAAAATTCCTTGTGTGCAACAGCTAAAATAACTGCTGAGAATTTTCCGGTGGGAAGAATATTCGAAATTTCAACTTTATATTCTTCCTGAACTTGTTTGGCTATTACCCAAGGATCATAAATTTCAACTTGAATATTAAAATTTGTTAACTCATTATAAATATCAATAACACGGGTATTGCGAAAATCAGGGCAATTTTCCTTAAATGTAAAGCCTAATAACAATACTTTAGAGTCAATTACTTTCAAATCTTTTCGCATCATTAATTTTACTACCTCTGCAGCTACATATTTACCCATAGAATCATTTAATCTTCTGCCTGCCAAAATAATTTCAGGATCATAGCCAACCTCTTGTGCTTTCTGGGCCAAATAATACGGATCAACACCAATACAATGCCCCCCAACTAAGCCAGGTCTGAATTTTAAAAAGTTCCATTTAGTGCCTGCAGCTTCTAGGACATCATTTGTATCAATATCTATCAAATTAAATATTTTACTTATTTCATTTACAAACGCTATATTAATATCTCTTTGTGAATTTTCAATCACTTTAGCCGCTTCAGCAACTTTAATACTAGGTGCTTTATGCGTTCCTGCGGTTATAATTGACTTATAAAGTTCATCAACTACTGTGGCAATTTCAGGAGTAGAACCACTGGTCACTTTAAGGATTTTAGTTACGGTATGTTCTTTGTCTCCTGGATTAATACGTTCTGGACTGTATCCCGCAAAAAAATGTACATTAAATTTTAGCCCGCTAACTCTTTCAAGTATAGGCACGCATATTTCTTCAGTTACTCCGGGGTAAACTGTACTTTCATATATTACTATATCTCCATGTTTAAGAATCCCTCCGATTGTCTCGCTGGCGTTAATCAATGGAGTAAGAACAGGCCTATTATTTCTATCAGTAGGAGTGGGGACAGTTACAATAAAAATTGTACAATCGGCAATTTCAGAAACTGAATTCGAAACTGAAAATAATCCATTAGCTAATGTTTGTTTGAGATAGCTATTTTCAACTTCCAGTGTGTAGTCTTCCCCACTTTTCAATTCAGCAACCCGTTTAACATTAATATCAAAGCCAATGGTAATATATTTACGCCCAAATTCTACAGCCAAAGGTAACCCTACATATCCAAGACCAATTACCGCAAGTTTTTTATTACCCAAATTCATCTTTATTGTTAATCTTTCTTTATATTATTCGCTTTAAATATCCGTCAGGGGCTACACTAATCAATAATTTATTGTCAATAGATATATCTATTTTAAAATTATCATTTACTTTAAATACTCCATAACGGATACTTTAATTAAATTCGTTAATAATTATACTACATAACGGCACAAAAATAATTTTTTTTACATTATCTAGCGGTTTTTTACTGCAATCGTAAATATGTACTTTAAAACACTTCTTTGTTAAGGAAAACTATATAGAAGTCTATACTACGGCTTTTCTAATTTAAGTTGTAATTATAAAAGTCAATATTACTTGATTTTTTTCAAATAACACGAAGGCCAATATGTAACTCTTTCATTTATTGAACTTTCATTAAATGGAAATTTTGGCTCAACGATTTCAAAGTCAGAATTATTTGATGCAAACTCAATGGCAGCTGACTTAGGGTTATTCCAATTCCAATCCTTTTCTGTTCTGTTAAGCCCCACTACCAATTCCATAATCCCATCAGTTGCAACTATAAAAGAATCGATTGTAACTAAGGAAGAATAGGCTATTAATTCTTTCAGCACATGGTCCTTAGTATGATTTGAGTCAAGAATTACCATTACTTTTCGAAAATCTTTAACTTTACTTTTGACCAGGTTAATCGTATCGAAACTTGTAGAATCTCCCTCAATCATTTCAATATAATCGTCGTACAAAAAATGTTCTTCAATAGCTTTTCGATTATGTTCTCTAATCTCAATATCCACACCAATAACTTTACCTTTACCTAGAGCCTTAAACAAACTAGCATAAAATATTAAAGACCCACCATGTGCTATTCCAGTCTCAATAATAACGTCTGGCTGAATTTCAAAAATAATTTCTTGAATACGAATCATGTCTTCTGGAAGTTGAATAACCGGTCGTCCTAGCCATGAAAAGCTATACACATACTTGGCTTCCCATCCGGATTTCAACCAAATATCACTTAAAATTTTAAATGCCTCTGGTGAGCCAATAGGGTAACTAAGCTTCTTCTCGGTGTCAATTACGACTTTTGCAATTTCATCTACTTGTATCATATTTATAGTTTTTAATTAAATTAAATAATTTTTGTTTTGTATTTTCTTTCTCATATTTAAAATCTTGCTTTATCTTATCTATGCTTATCAAGGGATGAATTATTTGTTTAGCACTTAGATTGACGGAATATTCGAAATCGTAAAATTTATTTATAATTAATAAGATTTCTTCATTAGTTATATTTTCACCATTAGCAACATTGTAAATACCTGAATTACCTCTCAATGAAATATCTACCAATAACGATGTTACAGATTCGATTGAAATATAATCTTTTGCTGAATTCAATGTAGTATTTAATTCAATTTTCGCTGTCTTTCTTACGTTGTTTAATAAATCAAAAATGAAGTTTTTAGAATTGAAATCCTCTCCATATACATTGGATAATCTAACTATTTTAGTGTTTTTCCCTGAAGAAAGACAAATTCTTTCTCCGGTTAATTTTGAAAGCGTATATAATTCATCTGGATCATTAATTACAATTTTAATTTCGCTATCTTCATTTACCTCTAACTCTGAAGAGTTTATATAAACCCGTGAAGATGACAAATACGTTAGAGAATCAAATTTGGCTTTTTTTAGGATTTCAGATAAATAACAAATGTGTGCTTCTACCGTTTCGAATGGTTTTATCCTAAAATCAGCAGTCAATCCAATACAGTATATTATATTACCTAAATCTTTACCACTTAAGTTTTCATTTCTTTCGGGGGCATAAAAATCTAAACCTCGTTGGGATATAGCATTTAATAGTTTTGATCCAATAAATCCTGTGGCCCCTAGCACTGTAATCATGTTATTTCCTGTAGTTTATTAATCGTAATGGACTTCCAACATAAACGCCATACTCTTCAGTTATTCCCGCTACAACACATCCTGCGCCGATAACAGAGCCCTTTTTAATATAGGAACCATCAAGAATTATTACGCCAGCGCCTATCCACACGTCGTCTTCAATAATTATGCCACCTTTAGTTGGCTTAAACCGTTGCGATATAATTATTTTATCTCGTGAGTAATATTCATGATTAACTGGAGCTAAAGTGCAATTTGCAGCAATAAGTACATTTTTGCCAATTACTATTCCGTTCCCAGAATACAGAACACATCCTGAGTTAATATATGTATTTTCCCCGATTTCAATGTTAGAAAGTCCCCCAACAAATTTAATTTTTACAAAAGAATCTATATTAACATTTGCAGAAATAATTAATTTACTACCCTTTGAGGAGGTTTCAATATCTGCTAAAGAGGATATATTCGCAGTATTTGATATCTCATTCATTTATTAAAATAATTTTAGTTCAGGAATAACGGTAACAAACTTAGCATCCCAATCATAGATATAGTTCAATTGAGTTTTTATCTCTGAGGTCAAATTCCAAGGAAAAATAATGACATAATCAGGCTTCTCTAACTTCAATACATCCTCATTCACCACAGGAATATGACTGGCTGGTAAAAATTTATCTCGTTTATGCGGATTGGCATCCACAACATAATCAATCAAGTCATTTTTAATGCCGCAGTAATTCAGCAGCGTATTGCCTTTAGCCGCCGCCCCGTAAGCCGCGACTTTTTTACCCACCCTTTTTTGTTCTATTAAAAAAGACCATAAATCCAATTTGATTTTTTCCGCTCGTTCTTGAAAACCTTTGTAGTACTTCAGGTCATTGATGCCTTTATTGATTTCTTTAGCAATCAAATTTTCGACATTATCAGATATGCTTTTGGTGGTATCTTCCTTGTGCTTGGCATATATTCTGAGCGAACCGCCGTGCGTAAGTATTTCTTCTACATCAAACATCTCTAACCCCTTCGATTCAAAAATCTGCTTGACTGTATAAAAAGAGAGATAAGAAAAATGCTCATGATAAATGGTATCAAACTGATTGTTGTCAACGAGTTGCATAAAGTGCGGAAACTCCATCGTAATTACCCCCTCAGTATTGAGGGCTATTTTCATCCCCCCGACGAAATCATTGATATCAGGCACGTGCGCCAAAACATTATTGCCCAATAACAAATCCGCTTTTATGCCTCTATCTACTAATCTTTTTGCGAAATCCGTCCCGAAGAATTCTGTCACCGTCTCAATTCCTTTAGAGATAGCAACTTGTGCTGTGTTTTTAGTTGGTTCAACACCCAATACAGGGACATTCCTTTCTTTAAAATATTGCAACAAATAACCATCATTAGACGCTATTTCAATCACTTTCGATTTTTCATTAAAACCAAAACGAGCTATCATCGTATCCGTATAGCGTTTAGCATGTGCCAACCAACTGTTAGAATAAGAAGAAAAATAAGCATAATCACCATTAAATATGGCATCTGATTTTTGATATTCATCCAATTGGACCAAAAAACAGTCGTCGCAAACAAAGACTTTGAGCGGGTAAAAGGTTTCAGGTTCGTTGAGTTGTTCTTTTGTCAAAAAAGAGTTGGATGCAGGTGAATTCACTAAATCAATGAACTCAATACTAAGAGGATGATTACAAAAACGGCAATTCATAGGTTGATAGCTTCAATATTTTGATTAATTAATGGGTATAATAAATCTTTCGGACTGATATTGACTGCCGGCAATGGCCACACAATATTCAAGGCAGTGTCATCATATCTGAGACCCCCCTCAGTATCTGGCGTGTAATAACAGGTGTGGTGATAAATAAGGGCAGTATTATCTTCTAAAGTTTGAAAACCATGCGCAAAGCCTTCTGGAATCAAAATGCAGGTCATATTCTCAGCATTCAATTCAGCCCCAAAGGATTGTAAATAGGTCGGTGAGTCTTTCCTTAAATCCACCGCCACATCATACACACTTCCTTGCACGCAGCGAACGAGTTTAGTCTCCGCAAAAGGCGGCTTTTGATAATGCATCCCTCGAATCGTTCCTTTCAAGATATTAAAAGAATGATTGAATTGGACAAATTCTTTATCAAAACCAATTGTTGAGAATTGTTCTTTACAAAAGGTTCGAGCAAAAAAGCCTCTATCGTCTTTCAATATTTTAAGTTGAATGAGGTACAAGCCTTTGAGGGGAGTTTCTATGAATTGCATTTAATAAATTGCTCTAATTGTTCCCCCGTTCGCAAATACCCAACATTACAAAACGCCGTATACCATTCCAAAGTCATTTCAATGGCTTTTCGAGAATTGTATTGCGGTTGCCACCCTAATTCATTCGTTGTTTTACTAATATCCAATTTGAGTAATCCGGCTTCGTGCGGCTGATTAGTCAAGGACGGTGTTTTGTATTCTCCTTTACCCCAAGCAGAAATGGCTATTTCTACTAATTCACCAACATTCAAACTATCTTCTGCAAAAGGTCCGAAATTCCAAGCATCCGCATATTTTTTGGGGTCATCCATCATTTTAGTACCCAAATGCAGGTAACCACCAATCGGTTCTAAAACGTGTTGCCACGGACGCACTGCATGTGGGTTACGTATAACAACCGCTTCATCTTTATTCAATGCTCTGACAATATCTGGAATAATACGGTCTTTCGCCCAATCGCCACCACCTATCACATTACCAGCTCTTGCGCTGGCAATGGATTTTTGATGGGCAGCATATCCCTCATTATTGAAGAAGGAATTGCGGTATGAACTGACAATGAGTTCCGCACATGCTTTGCTCGCACTATATGGGTCATAGCCTCCTAAGCGATCGCTTTCACGATAAGGATAATGCCATTCTTTATTCTCATACACTTTATCTGTTGTAATTAAAACAACTGCACAAGACTTGGCGAGTTTGCGAACGGCATCTAATAAATAAGCCGTTCCTACCGCATTGATGGCAAAGGTTTCAGAAGGACTTTGATACGACAATCTTACAAGTGGTTGTGCCGCTAAATGAAAAATAAAATCGGGTTGAAAATCCAATATTTCTTTTTCCAACCGAGCATTATCCTGAATATCAGCGATGATAGATTCGCACAGTTCTGAACCCCTGATGATATTAAAATGATCGTCTTCACTCCAAGGTGCTAACGCATACCCTTTAACCTCTGCTCCCAATAAATTTAACCAATAGAGCATCCAAGACCCTTTGAAGCCTGTATGTCCTGTTAGGAAAACGCGTTTCCCTTTGTAGTATGATTCTAAATGTGCATAGGTCATTGGATTTGTTACCATACTTTCCATGGACATTCAGTAGAATTCCAAAGTCCTTCTAATTCCATTCTATCCCGTAAAGCATCCATCGGTTTCCAAAAGCCATAATGACGATAAGCCGATAATTGTCCATCTTGAGCAATTTCTAAAAGAGGCTTTTTTTCCCACTGAATCTCGTCCATATCACCTTCTAGATAATCAAAAATACCAGGTTCCATTACAAAAAAACCCCCATTGATCCAAAAGCCATCGCCATCGGGTTTTTCTTGAAAATTTTTGACTACGCCGCTTTCATCGATTTCCAAATTACCAAATCTTCCTGGCATTTGAATAGACGTGAGAGTGGCTAGTTTACCGTGTGACTGATGAAATTTTATAAGCTCCGGAAGATTAACATCCGACACCCCATCGCCATATGTGAGCATAAAAGTTTCGTTACCGACATATTTTTGCACGCGTTTCAAACGACCTGCAGTATTTGTATTTAAACCGGTATCAATCAGAGTGACTTTAAAAGATTCTGTATTGGAATAATGTATTTCAATATTGTTTTTTTCTAATTCTATGGTTACATCTGAATTGTATAAATAATAATTTAGGAAGTATTCCTTTATCATCTGTGCTTTATAGCCCAAACAAATAATAAAATCATTGAACCCATGATGTTCATATATTTTCATTATGTGCCAAAGAATCGGTTTACCACCAATTTCTACCATCGGCTTCGGGCGAGCTTCCGTTTCTTCCATTAATCTAGTTCCCAATCCGCCGGCTAATATTACGACTTTCATATTTATTAAAATTTTATTAAAGCTCTAATTTTTGCTCTGGTAACTTGAAACCACCACTCATTTTTCTCGCACCAACACTCTTTATTTTGATTGTTTTTAAAAGTGTTTGATAATTTTTCTTAATAATTAAAATTGAAAATCAATAATTTAATTATTAAGAAATGGTCCTCGTTGCCCTGGACCAGACTGGTTGATAAACTGCGCACCAAATTGCACACTAACTACCTCGTTTTTGATCGATTTTTGAAGATTTTGCAAAAACTAAGAATTTGATTTTTAGTTGGTAATCAATGACTTAAGTGTTTTAAGGTGAATAACAAATGGGCCTCGTTGCTCTGGACCACACTAATCAAATTGCGTCTTCCACCAACGTCGTAACAGCAATGTGATGATTCCTAGAAAGCCCATTATAAATGCACTGCCAACCGCCGTTAGTAGTTTGGATGATTTCTTTTTTTCCAACGGAAATCGGGGTTGATCAATCAATTGGATCAACGGCTGTTCCTTAGCCATCAAGGTTCTGCTCAATTCTAGGTTCTTTAATAGTTCCCCATACATCGTAGAAAGGACCTGAATCTCCAATTGCTTCTTCGCTTGAGGGACTTTGGCCACACCCCTCACTAAAAACTGATTACCATCTACTTCAGACGCTACACCATACATCGCTCTGCCCAACGCCTGCTTTACACTGTCAACCTTGTGCTCCATCATCATGACATTCTTATGCATTTGGCGGGTTTTGGTCTTTACATAGAACTCTGTCACGTTTTGGGTCAATACTTGGGTAAAATGCTTGGCAAACCATTCATCGTTTCCTGTGAAAGAGACTGATACGATGGCCAACTTTTTATCTACCTTAGATACCGTCAAATGTTTCTTGGCCAACTCCCCACACACTTTACCCAAAAATGAATCCTGTGCCAATGAAAACTGATCTGGATTCAATTTGTCAGCACTGTAAAGCACGGGTAGTGGATCAGTGGGTTTTCTGGGTCTGGGCTTCTTTGGTTTGTTAAAATCGAGGTATTGATTGATAAGCAATTTCCGCTTACCATTGCTATCCACTTCAGTCAACAGGGTTTTCTCCACCAATAAACGGCTTTTCATGAGTTCGAGGAGGTTGTCGCCACTGAATGCACCACCGGAACCTCCACCCAAATCTACCCCAAATTGGGATGCGATTGACCCCAATCCACCCACTTTATCCCCCCCCTCAGCCAAAGCGAAGGTCAACTTAGCCGTATATTCAGCTTTTTGGGATTTGGCATAAAAAAAGCCGCCTAAGCCCCCTAAAACACCCAATAACAACAGTTTCCACCACTGGGTTTTTAAATAGCCCAAGGTTTCACCCACTTTTTGTATCAACTCTTTTAATGAGATTTCGTCGGTTTCTTGTTCTTGCCTATCCATGTTATGGTTTGATTAATGCCCACAAAGTCGCCAAGCCCGTTAATTTCACGGTGATGTCCTGAATGATTTTGTTCCAATCCGTAGGGATTTTGTTCAATTTGTCTTTTGTACTGCTCTTGGCCTTCTTTTCCTTGGATATCACATGGACCGCGCTGCCCTTTTTCACCTTGGGTGATACCCTGAATAAGTAGCAATTTACGGTTCTTCTAACACGGCCGTTTGCTTCCACCACATAGGTCTTCGAACGCCATGCATCCGCTGTATAGCCGTTGCCAAACGTTCGAATGTAATAACCCGCCCGTTTACCTGATACAAAGGGAGAGTTCATCACCGCATAATTCGTTGTACTGTCTAAATTTAATAAATTCTCTATGTATTGAATGCCCGTACCATAAATGCTGATATAATCAATCACCTTTGGAACCGAAATGATATCGCCCTCTTTCAAGGTGTAATTGTACATCGATCCACGGCGGTTCATGGCTTTCTTCATGTCAAACACCAAGAATCCCCCGGGCAAATTGGGTCGGTCAAATTTGGCACCCTCTGGAAATGCATAGGCAGTTAACCCACCGGCCAATTGCACCGCATCATGTACCGTGAATCCCTTGTCCTGAATCACATAGGTACCCGGGTATTTGAATTCACCCCTCAATTCAATCACCTTTTGCAATTCAAAGTTGGGTATCCTTCTCACCGATACGATATCAAAGGGCAATAGCGCTGTCTTCAACACTTCCTGGTTCTCGGTTACATCTTTGGGAATGGTCAATTCCAACATCGACGTTTGGTAGGGCTCCCCGGGTTTGTAAGTGGGTGCAAAAATGTTACTGCGTGCAATTTCAATCTTGGTCAATTCAGCAGATATCTTGATACCACCTGCCAATACCAATACATCGCCCAGCGTCAATCCCTCTTTATACGCCAACGTCCGGGGGTTTTTCACCTCACCGTTCACATTCACAGTAAACGTATCCAAAAACTCTGCTTCTGTGTACAACAGCAGTACATCATTCTTTCTCAATACAAGGTTGTTGACGTTCTCCACGCTGTTGACCAGCGCTGTAACTTCCAGCGGAATGTATCTTCTTGTTTCGTCTTTCTCTGTTCTCACCAAATAGGCCCGCTTCAGCATGGCCTGCTCTTTGAGCCCGCCCGCTTTTTGAATCAAATCCAATACCCGCTCCCCAGAAACCAGCGGAAATACTCCTGGAAAGTACACCGGTCCTTTGATCTCCACCTGGTTTTCCAAATCGTCATTTACCATACCCACCACCACGGAATCACCGGCTTTGAGACTGAAATCTGCATTGAGCTTACTCAAGCTATCCCAATTCACTGGAAACAAACGCTGGTTCTTATCAATGTAGCGCTGCACTTGGGTATTTGCTGCCAATGCATTGGGTTGGAATCCACCGGCATATTTGAACAAATGCGACAGTTGTTCTGTCGGCAACAACTCATATGTCATCGGTCGTTTCACCGCACCCGCTATGCTCACCAATTTCCCTACAGTGCCCACCACCAAGTAGTCATTGTCCTGTAAAAAGAAATCATCTTCCGATCCTGGATTTTGCAAGAAAGCATATACGTCAAACGTCTTGATTACTTTGCCATTTCTGCGTAGTTGTACGTTTCTCAAGGTACCGATATCGGTGGGACCGCCTGCGGCAATCAAGGCATTGAAGGCTGTATTCAAAGCCGGAATTTTGTAAGAGCCGGGTTTGAATACCTCACCCACAATGTTCACGGTAATGCTGCGGCTGTAGGCCAAACTGATTTCCAGTTGATTGGCCCCCATATTGAAATTGTTGCTCAGTGCAGTCTTAATCAACATCTTGGCTTTGTCAAAGGCAATGCCTTTTACATAGATACTGCCCAACTGTCCCAATTCTATTCGTCCGCGACCATCCACCTTGGCCACAGTGTTATAATAACTCACCCCAAAGATGGAGATGCCCAATTCATCGCCCACACCCAACTCGTAATTGGCTGGGGCTTTAGCATCCAGACTGCGCTCGTAAATTTTCAGATCACCCTTTCGAAACAACTCTTGTCCATAGACCGTAACAGCACGTGCTTCTTTGGGCGCTACAATTTCAGAGCCGGTCAGTGGCGTAGCAGCTTCTATGACCGCTTGTTTGGCTTTTTGCTCTGTCGCTGCCTGTGTGGCCAACCCAGGGGTATTGGCATTCGACGGGGTTTGGGTCTGGATCTTGTTCAAACGGTCTTTGAAGGCCTGTGCCTCAGAGGCCGGCATACCCTTGGCCATGGCCAACTTTTCTGCTTGCTCCACCCCCAAACCGGCGGCCTGGGCTTGGGCCAAAAAATCCAACAATTGGGCATCGGTGAAATCAGCGGCTTTTATGGTCGCTGGATTCTGTGACAATGCGGGCTGGGCTGTCAAAGACAAAACCCCTAAAAAAAAGATAATCAGTGCGTTGTGTTTTT
>JACCDS011131251.1_pt1 | contig 49641 bp, 44 predicted proteins | sample 7446441 | NCBI WGS metagenome assembly JACCDS01 (sample SAMN15323445, study PRJNA562643) | freshwater metagenome | isolation source: river surface water | place: USA:Blue River Watershed | collected 2017-08-17 | reverse complement strand
TTAGGATTGGCGTACCACTTTAGGTATTCTTTCCAATCACTCTTCAAAGCTTTCCAGTGCTCCGCATGTTCGTCCTTTTTCTCTTTTAAATACTTTGCGCGCAGGATTTTATACTTTTTCTGCAAAGTTTTTGGCGGGACAATACCGTGCTCGACATAATCATTAATGTCATCTAATACCAATAATGACGTTTCATTGGTCAGCAAGCGATACTGCAAACCAAGCTTCAAAATACTTGCTTTGTGCAATTTGGGCTGTTGTTGTAACTCGTTTAAATAGGCTATTGCCCACATTTTTTCATAAATATTACTTTTTGCGGGACTTGTTTTGATACGGATGCGCTCCTGATGAATGATTTGCTCGCCTAAGCCAAACTCGGCAGTTAAATGTTTTTTAGTCAAAGGTAGTTCACCAAATAGTTGTAGCCTTCCAAAATGTTGAGAAGCCTCCATTGAACATTGATTCATAATCGAGGCCTTTTCTTTAAAACCCATGAATTGAAGTGGTACTGTTCGGAGCGCGAAAAATGCTTGCCCTAAAGTAAGCTGCGCTAAATTGAGCACGGTGCCGTGATTGGAACGAGTTAGGGCGCTCATGAATCCGAGATCTGTTTGAGCAGCACTGTGTATTACATAAAGCGGCTTCTTACAAGCTAATTTCTTTTGCTGACCTATGGTTTGAATGCCATCGGTAAATAAAAGTACTTCTTCCCCTTTAAATTGCTCAAAGGGCAACGCACTGATCACAGTAGCACCATCATAGACTTGCGCTTTTAAATATCTTTTCAAGGATTTTGCAGACCCATTTTTAATTTTAAAATCCTTTCGATACAGCACCCGATGTGCAAAACCGATCAGTTCAACATCAACTTTATTTAAATACCTCAGGTAGCGATCTAGCATGCGCAACTCTTTGGCAATTTGCGCACGATTTCTAGACAACGACTGATCCCAACAAATCGTTATTTTTTGAGGTTTCTTTTTGACGGCATAGCGCAATGGCACGGCAAGGTCTGCCATGAAAAACTGTTGTTTTGTTGAAGGGCTGGCCACAATAGTAGATTGTGCAGGCGTAGGTATTTCGAGTAAAAACTCTCCTTTCGGTATGGTTTTGGTTTGGGTGCAGCGATAAGTATAAGATTGATTGTCTAGTTTTCGCAATGAATGTTTATTACCAAATGATTTTAACATTTTGGGTGCACGATTCAAGCCATAAACTTGCAACTTCAAATCGAAAGTACTGAGTTGTTGCGTAAAGTGCGGTGCAAGGCGATAATAGGCATGTGTTGGATCGGCTAAGAGTAATTCTTGCGTTTCGATGATGACACGCTTCTGGCCTTTCGCCGGGACTGGAAAAATGCGCAAACGAAAAAGATTACCTTGGATTTTCTCTACGAGCCCTGGATCCACTCCTTTTCTTACCGTTGCTTGATAAGCTACACGTGCTTGGGTGCGCTCAACAGCAACCCCAGGACGCATTTCGCCATTGACCTCAAGTGCAAAATAAGAGATCGCTTGTCCGTCTTTTAATGGAAACTGCAATTCACCTTCAAGCTGCCGATTATGTGGATTTGAAAATACCATTTCATAACGTGTACGCGCGATGTTGTGCTCGATAAAAACCGAGACTTTCAAAGCCTTCATGGGTACCGACTTCTCTCTGTCATTCTTGATTGAAAGCTGAGGAGCGGCTGTATGATCCGAAAAATCCTTAGCAAAAAGACGGGGCTGCATCTTATTGAAATAAAGCGCTTTATAAGGGTCTTTTGTATCCTTCTCTTTTTTCAAAAAGAAGGTGCCAAGCAAAATGACAATCAATAAGAATAAACCAAGTAAACCTACACTACGCTTCATCAGATGAGTTTTTAACGATAGACGCATACCTAACGTACAAATAACAAAAAAGCCGCTTTTTCAAGCGGCTTTTTTCATTCAAATAAGAATTTCTTGCTTAAGCGCGTAAACGCTTAGAGAAGTCAATAAGGATTGGTGTTGCCACACAAAGTGAAGAATAGGTACCAATTACGACACCTACAAGAAGTGCAAACAAGAAACCTTTAATGGCTGGGCCACCAAACAAGAACATGATCAAGACAACCACAAATAAAATCATGGACGTGTTGAAAGTTCTTGAAAGTGTTCTGTTCAATGAAGCATTGATGATTTCACCGTGGTTGTCTTCAGGCTTGCTGCGGCGAAGGTTCTCGCGGATACGGTCAAATACAATAACAGTATCGTTCATGGAGTAACCGATGACGGTAAGGATAGCCGCAATGAATGCTTGGTTTACATCTAAAGTAAATGGCAAGTAACCATGAAGCAAAGAGAAGATGGAAATCACAAAGAACGCATCGTGAGCCAAACCTACGATAGCTCCCAATGAATATTGCCAGTGTCCGAAACGGATAAGGATGTAGGCAAAAATGGCGATGAGCGCTAAAGTAATAGCAATAGTTGAAGAAGTCCAGAGTTCAGAAGAAATGGATGCTGAGATCGCACGCGTTTCTAAGATTTTGTATGAACCCATTTTGTCTTTACATGCGTCTAGACCAGATGTAAGTTTTTCGTTTACTTGATCTGTTGCACCATCGTTGTTCAATAAATAGTTGGTAACGATTTCAACGTTGTAATCATTGGTTTTAGTTTTGAGGTCGATAGATGCTGTTTCACCATTCTCAACAAATACTTTTGATAATTCTTTGCGAATCACTTCGATATCTGCCTTCTTTTCAAATTTAACAGCAAAAGTTCTACCTCCTGTAAACTCAACACTTTGCTTAAGACCACGTGTTGAAAGCGCAATGATACCTACGATTGTAACCGTGATGGAGAACATATAGAAGTATTTACGCTTACCGATCCAGTCGAAGTTGAAGTTTTGGAATAAACCTTTAGAATACTTCGTGTTGAAACCAACTTCTTTGCCTTTAGCTAACCATGAATGGATGGCTAATTCAGCAATAACCATTGCGGTAAACAATGAAGTAAAGATACCAATGATGAGGGTAGTTGCGAAAGATTCAATTTCACCTGTACCAAATACTTTAAGGATGATGGCAACAAGTAAGTGTGTGACGTTGGCATCGATGATTGATGGCAAGGCCTTGCGGAAACCAGTATTAATGGCTGTTTCAGTGTCGGCACCAGAAGCTTGTTCTTCACGCACACGCTCGAAAATCAAGATGTTGGCATCGACAGCCGTACCAATTGTTAATACGATACCTGCAATACCTGCAAGGGTAAGAACGGCTCCGAACGAAGCCAAAGAACCAAAGATGAAGACTACGTTGGCGATAAGTGCAATATTTGCAGCCATACCCGCCTTACCGTAGTAGAACATCATGTAAAGTAGTACCGCGATAAACGCAACACCAAATGAAATAAGACCAGCTTGTGAGTTTTGAGCACCAATGGTAGGCCCAACTTTTTGAAGGTCTTTAATGACACAAGGTACAGGTAACGCACCACCGTTCAAGAGACCAGCGAGGTCTTCAGCTTCTTGGAAAGTAAAGCTTCCTGAGATTTGCGTATTGCCATTTAAAATTGGATTGATCACGCGCGGTGCACTATAAACAACGCTGTCCATAGTGATGGCAATGATGCGATCTTTGTTTTCAGTGGTCATGCGACCCCATTCGTCTGCACCTTCATTGGTCATGCCGAGGCTTACAATGATGCTTCCGTCTGTTTGATCGTAGTCAACTTTAGCTGAGCTAACGTGCTCACCTCTAACACGTGCCTTACCTGTGTCAGGAATACGACATGCATATAAGAAATAAGCTGTTTTTTTCGATTTGTTATCTACGCTTTCTGGCTTAGCTGACCACATGAACTGAATGTCTTGTGGGAATACTGATTTGACATCTTTACGACGCAAAATTGCAGCAACAGTAGCTTTGTCGTTAGCGTTTACGTAACCAATGGCATAGCCACCAACTGGCACTACTAATTCAGCAAGTGATTTTTTAGAAGCCATGGCACCAGTTGTGTTGGTGGTGGTTGGCTTTGGATCTTCAACAACGCCTGTATCTGCAGCAACAGCAGTTGTATCTGCGGTTGTATCTGTGGCAAGGGCTAATTCGTCAATGTTCACTTCATTGAGCTTGCTCAAACGCGCAGCTTCTTGCCATTGCATTTGAATTTGCTCAGGCATGTAAGTTTCGAAAAACTCGAGGTTTGCTGTTGAACGGATTTTACGAGATACCGTTTCTTCGTCTTGTACACCTGGTAGCTCGATGAAGAGGCGGTTAGTAGCGAGGTCGCGTTGGATGTTTGGTTGTGCTACACCGAATTGGTTGATACGACGACCGATGATGTCTTCGATGCCTTTCATTGAAGAGGCAACGAGCTCTCTGAGGAAGTTTTCTACTTGCGCATCAGAAGTTTTGATACCGATGCCCTCACCTTTGATGATATAGCTTAATGGTAAAGAACCGTTTGCTTTTTTGTAGGCTGCAATAAAGGTACCGATGAAGTCACCACCGTTTTTGTTGTAGTCAGCGACAGCGCGATCAAAAGGCTTCGTGAATTTTGGATCTGTGATGCTTTTAACGTGTCCTTTGATGAGGTCTGGGTAAGAGATCTCAACGGTAACACTCATACCACCAACGAGGTCAAGACCAAAGGCCAATGACATTTTTTTAACTTCACCGAAAGTAGAACCAAGTACTGGATAAACAGGCTTCTCACCTTTTTCGCGAAGAATTTCATTGATGAATGCAGCTCTTGCAAGTTCAACTGCCTCTGGATTGTTGAAATCAACTTGAGTGTTGTTGGGTAGCATTGCAATTCCGCCGGTTGCTTTGGCTTCATCACGGAGCATTTTTACTTTGAGGTCTGCCTCTTTAGCAGCTTTGGATTCTACATTACTAGCAACCCATGTGAATGAGAGTTGGTAAACGCATACCGCAGTAAGAAGAATGGACAAGAACCAAAAAAATCCTTTTAAACGCATTTCTTGAATATTTGAATTTGAATTAAGGTTGCAAATATAGGATTTAGGATCCTGAAATTCAAATAAAAAATCTAGACAGTCTCACTGAATTCAATTATTGCAGCAGCGAAGTCGAGCCAAGCTTGGTCCGTGTTGGTATTTTTGAGGGCAAGTCCTCGATTACAAGCGCTTATATTTCCATTATTGAACAAGTCCTGTATTTGATTTGCAAAGCTTTTTTGTTCGGTTTGCGCCAATTCAAAGCCTTCTTGATTGGCTATGAGTCCTTCGGCTAAACCTCCGACATTTGTGCACAAAACGGCTCTTTTTTGCGCCAAGGCAAGGGCGCGTACCCCTGACTGCGTGGCACTGAGATAAGGAAGCACCACTAAATCGGCCGCCTGGAAGTAAGTTGCGACCTCGTCATTGGGTATAAATTGGTTGAAAAAACGCCAGTTTTGATTCGGTGAATCGGCGAGTGCTTGTTCGTAAACACTGGCAGAGCCGTAGACTTCGCCTGCAATCAATAATTGGTATTGATCATCGAGCAGACTAAAAGCTTGAATGAGTTCGAGCAAGCCCTTATAGCTTCTGATCAGGCCAAAAAACAACAAGGTTTTTTTATGGGGGTCCAAGCCGAGGTGCTGACGACACTTAGCTTGATCAAGCGCTGTTTGTTCGATGGCATACGGTGGATGCGCGATGTGCTTGATTTTTGCGGTCGGTTTTAGTTGTAAAATATCGTGTCCTACAGACGCTGAGAGCACGACAAAACCATCGTAATGCTTTAAAAAAAGCCGATTAAAAAACGTGTCAAAGAATCGGGCTTCATGGGGTTTTAAATTGTGTACTATAGCGATTTTCTTGGTTTTTTTGGGAAGAAAAGCAGCCCAAAAAGCCATCATCGGCGCAAAAAATGTCATCCAATAACTCGTGACAAAAAAAGTAGCTTGCTCTTTTCGAAAACGGCGCAAAGCACTAAGGTAGGTCCAGGGCAAAAAAGTGGAAACGATGCGTGGGTATTGCTGCTGTTCGGAAGAATTGGGGTCGAGCTGAGAGCTGCCCGGAAATAAGAAATCTGGATATTGTTGCTTGAAGGTGTATCCCTTGACTGAAACACGGGCAGCTAATGCTTTTATGGTAGCCAAGCTAAACTGAGCAATCCCTCCACGAAAAGGCGGAAGGGCCGAAAAAAACAACCATTTTTCAGTTTCTTGCTGACTCATTCTACCGGCTTAATATTTCTTGCTTTGCAGTTGGATAAATAAATAGTCAATTCTTTTTCAGATAGTTTTTGACCATCCAAATAAAGGGTCTTATTGAGCACCTGACCCGCTTCGTCATAGGTTATCACCCAACCATGTAAAAAGTCGTTGACATATTTCATGGTGCCAATCAGGACGCCTTTTGAGTTGTATTCAGACCACAAACCTTGCTTCAAGCCGCGCTCATAGCTTCCCTCCTGCTTGAGTTTACCATTGTAAAAATAGCTTTGGTACTTGCCATGGAGTTTGCCATCGAGGTACTGAACCCGTCTTTCAACCTGTAGCTTGTGTTCCAAAACCTGGCCTTCTTTGTAATAATACAGTGCTTTGCCATTCAATAAATCGTTTTTGTAATTCTCGGCGCTCATGAGCTCGCCAGATTGTGCATAATTGAACCACAACGAATCTTTTTTCTCCTGCTTATAAAAACCATCCGATAACACCTGACCGTTGTCAAAATAAAGCTGGACAGCAGACTTTCCTCCGGGTAAGCCGTGTTCTATTTTGGCCTTGAGTGCACCGTCCGGGAAATAATAATTGAAAACACCAATAGGCTGATCATCTTTGAAGGAACCTTGATAAATCAGCACCGAAGAATTGGGGTAAGTTTTTTGCCAAGGCCCTTGTTTTTTGCCTTTCGCATCGGTTTGGTTCATTTGTGCTTGAAGCCCAAATAAAAACACTGAAAACATCAAAAAGAAAAAGTATTTCATAAAAGCAATTTTGGTAAATCAGCTAAATGATCAATGTAGAGATCTGGAATTTCTGAGGTCTTTTCTTGTGAACGAACAAGCACCGTAAACATGCCAAGGGCTTTGCCAAAAACGATATCCGAATCGGTGTCGCCAACCATGACTGCTTTTTTAAAATCGAGCTCGGGATAGGCCTCTTTCAGCTCTAGTGCCATTTGCGTATTGGGCTTGCGCCTAAAGGGTTCCTGATGCTTGCGTTCAGTGGCTACTTTGATATCGTCTATTTGAAGACCTCTAGCCGCTAATTCCATTTTCATTTTTTGATGAAGTTGGGCCAGTTCTGACTCAGTAATAAGTTGTTTGGCGACACACTGTTGGTTTGTCACAACAAAAACGCGACCAAAGTGTTGTCCTATTTGAGCCGCGGCATCTAGCAAACCAGGTGTAAAATGAAAATCGGACCACTGCAAGATATAACCATCGAAATTGCGCTCATTGATGACGCCATCACGGTCTAAAAAAAGCGTCCAGCTCTGATCGATCTTTGGAAGTTGATTCATAGACCCAAACGGCTAGCGACCAGGTAATGATTGCGGGTACTTGAGTTGCGCCCAATCAGTTCGGCGATGAATCCGGTGAGGAAAAACTGAACACCAATAACCATTGCAACTAATGCGACATAAAATTCCGAGCGCTCAGACAAACGTTGAGCGATCGGATGAAAGAAGATTTTATCAATGCCCATGTAAAGGAAAAGTCCAAAACCAAGCATAAACATGAGTACGCCAAGCGCCCCAAAGAAATGCATCGGCTTCTTGCCAAACTTACCCATAAAAGCAACCGTCATGAGGTCCAGCGGGCCATTTAAGAAACGATTCAGGCCAAATTTAGTGACGCCAAATTTGCGTGCACGATGCTCGACAATTTTTTCGCCAATTTTGTTGAAACCAGCATATTTAGCAAGCGCTGGAATGTAGCGATGCATGTCTCCGTAGAGTTCAATACTCTTTACAACCGCTGATTTATAGGCTTTCAAACCACAATTGAAATCGTGGAGGTAAATGCCGGTAATGCGTCTGGCAGCCCAGTTATAAAGTTTGGTTGGAATTGTCTTGGAAATTGGATCATGACGCACTTTTTTCCAGCCTGAAACCACATCGAGGTCTTCTTCGGTGATGAGTCTGTAGAGTTCTGGTATTTCGTCAGGAGAATCTTGGAGGTCTGCATCCATGGTAATGACTACAGCTCCTTGCGCCGCTTCAAAACCCATGTGCAAAGCGGCAGACTTGCCATAATTTTTTTGAAAACGAATGCCTTTTACTGCAGCGTCTTTGGCACTTAAAGCTTCAATAACCGCCCACGATTGGTCTTTACTCCCATCGTCAATGAACAAGATTTCGTAAGAAAAAGAATGGGCGTTGAGCACGCGTTGCAACCAACTGTGCAGCTCTGGTAAAGATTCCTCTTCATTGTATAAAGGAATGACAACAGATATTTGTAAAGCGTTCATGTGTAGTCAAAGATAAGCCTTTTTTTATTGCGCAGACTTTACCCATTTATACATTTGAACTCCGATTTGCACCCAATAAATACCTGATTCAAGATGCTGGGTGTCTAAACTTGTATGTTGCACATCGTGCACTTGCTCGTAAACACATTTGGCATCAGTGGTATAAATAGCAATTTTTGTGGGGGCTTGAAGGCCTTTGACTTCGAGTAGTTCATTGCCCGGATTGGGTTGAAGCAGGTAGGCATTTACCGGATTGTTTTGCTCGACACCTAACACGGACTCATTGGTGATACTAAAATGATCAAAGGCAGCTTCAGTGATATTTGGGTTTCCTGCGTAGTCAGCGGTTCTGATAAACAATTGTAAATTGGAATTTAAATCAAGGAGGCCATTGAGTGGAATACTTTTGTATTCCCATTGCATTTGTTGACCTTGCGGGCCAATGATTTGTTCGAGTACAACTTCTTGCAGACCATTACTCAAGACAACTAAAAACGTATCTGAGAAGGCGCCGGGGCCATGATAACAATAAAAGGACCTCGCATAATTTAAGTGTGGTGTACTCAGGCCATTGGTATTAAATACTGGTGAAATCAGTTGCGTATAACCGTTGTCTACATCGTTGACATCTGGGTTTAGAGCTGTTCCAAGACCTGTATACATACCGAGATCTGTACAATCGATATCGGTGTCGGCAGACATGACGGTTTGGGTAGTTGCAGAAACTTTTCCGCGCTGCCACATACCCGTTTCAGCATCCCCTATGACCGACCAACCATAATCAAAGCTGAAATCATCGTAGAATCCTTTTTGGAGATAAAAAGACAGCGCTTGCGTGCTTGCATCTATTTGCAAATTCGCACATTTGCTTTGGTAGCCCCATTTTCCGATGACCAAATCATAGGCTTCTTGATAAAATAAAGTCAATTCTTCTTGCCCTAGCCCATTGGTGAGACCAGCATGAATAATTTGAGGATGCTTCAATTCAATTTGGACGTTGCTCAAAGGAATATTGGTGCCCTCTTCGTAAACATTGATTTGTAACTGGTAAGGTGGGATTGGTAAAAGATTGACATTTTTAATGACCGTTTGGCCCGCTATTAAATTCACGGTCAATGTTTGTGGGTAATAACCCGGTTTGTTGACCGTAAGCACATAGCTACCGCTTTGGCTCATGCCTGTTTTGTATACACCTGCACTACTTGTGAGTTCATTCATGGCAGCTCCTGTAATACTCACACTGGCTTGCTCTAAAACAGCACCTGTCAGTAAATTTTTGACAACACCAGTGAGGGCTGCGGCTTGTGCATATTGCACTTGCAAGATGAATAAGCCCTTTGTGATATCAGCTGCTACTGCTTTATTCGATGGAAAAAACGGATAAACTCCCCAGCAACCATCAAAACCTGGTGTTTGCCCTGGGTAAGTATCAAAAGAACCTAATTTGATCAGGTTCTCGGGGTCATGTGCGTCGTGAATCACAACACCATCGCTGTAATAACTCGTCACTAGATAGTCACCCTTGACATGGACATTATGAGGAATCACAAAAGTTCCTTGCGCGCTCTGGACTTTATCTAGAGGCGTGATTTGTTGTAAATCGGAGATGTCGTAAGATGCCACATAAGCTCCGGAGATTTCATCGGTGGTATAAACCACTTGTCCATTCGCACTGGGCCAAATATTGTGTGTGAAAAAATTGGGCGTACTTTGGGTAGCCAATAATACCGGATTGGCCTTATCGGCGACGTTTACTATACTAAAAAACCCGTCATAGATATGCCCTACATACAAGGTGTCATTGCGCTCAAAGCCGTCGTGTACATAAAACGGATCATAAGTCCCTACTTCAATCGGAGCCATCGGGTTACTATTTAGATCAAGCATAATCACACCGCCATTTCCTCTGTTTGCACCAAAAATATAGGCGTAGCCACTTGGGCTCGTATAACAGGTATGCGCACTTTGCCAAGGACTTGCTGTTGGGCCTGTGTAGAACACATGACTCAGGTTGTTGGATTGCGGCAAAGGACTTAAGTCAATGATGAGCAGCCCATCTTCGGCTTCGGTGGTTACATAAGCGTAATCATCAAAAACACATGGGTCTCTCCAGATGGATTCCGAACCTGGTAACCAATATATTTCTTGAGGTTGTGCTCCGTTGGTGATATCGACAATAGAGGTGCCTTTGGAGGTGCCAACAATGGCATATTCGTTGCCCAACTCATCTACATAACCCCAAACGTCATTCAAATTGGCACCATGCAGCGCCTGATAATCTATATGAGATAAAGAGTCAATGGAGAATTGTGCACTTAGACTCCAGGTGATGAAAAAAGAAAAAATGAAAAGAATGTTTTTCATAAAAGACAAGGTACTAAAGTTGAAATCGTCAAATGATAATTTTTATTGCTTGATTAATTTTTGTGCATAGCGGCGGCCATTGGCTTGAATTTCTACCAAATAGGTTCCAGGAGCAAACTCACTTATATCCACGAAACTTTCTGCAAAATTGGCACTGGCATTCATAGCTGATTGATGACAAACGCGTCCACTAAGATCCATAATTTTCAATTGCGCATTTCCGTTAACTTCACCACTCAATTCAATAGTAGTAAACCCTTTACCCGGGTTCGGGAAAATACTGATTTGAGCCTCTGATTCGAGGTCTTGTGCGTCTAGCGTGAAGCCCACTGTAAAATCATAGCGATGATAACGCCCAAAGTCGCCGGGGAAAAACTCAATGTAGCTTCCTCCTACTTGTCTGAGGCGCATTTGCCCTGAAGTTTCACCCTCAACTTGCGCAGAATACCAGAAGGCCAAGCCATCGTGATCCGTATCTTCTATAATGATTGAGTAGCAGCCTGGCGCTAAATCAAAAGTGTCCTTGTACTGTGTGCTATTCTGAAGATTACTGCGCTCAAACAAGACTGTGCCTGCATGATCTAGCAATTGGTAACTGTTTTCTGTGGCTTTATTATTGGTCGTTAACCAAATGAAAAAGGGCCCGTCGATGCGCTCCGGTGCATCATATTTGACAGTTTTGAGACTATTCTGATTGTAAAGATCTGGACCTATATTGCCATTGACATCGGCCACCCAAGCAGTGAAGGTAAAAGAGCTATCTTGTTCGTACCACCAATTTTGATCGAGCACAGGAATTTCTACGATTGTTTCTTCCAAGAAACCAAGATTTCCGGTCCAATCATAGACAAGGTTAGCACCGTAGTCTAGCCAACAGAAAATGCGACAAGAAGTCAGGGCTTGTTCACCTGTATTCTTTAGAATAATTCTAGGGTTTTGGCAAGTTGGGTTCCATTTGGAATAATATTCATAGTTGTTCGGATTCAAGACATCGACAATGGCTGCGTCATAGGTAAAATTTGGCGCGCCATATGAAATGAGGTCATAAGCGGCGATGTAGTTACCACCAGCCTGCCCAGGATCTGTGCTCGGCACTGCATTAATGGCGTAATCGAGGTTGACGGTATCTCCGGGTTGCACATATGGCGTGAGCTCAAATTCAAATTCTTTTACCATGTCTCCGGGACACCAACCTTCGCGGGCATAAGGCCAGGTTCCACCCTGCCCGATATTTGGGTTGTCGCCACAAACCATGGCATCCCAGATACTCCAGTTGAAACGCGGCAGCCCATCTACTTTGATTTGATGGCTATTATTGACCCACTCACAACAAGCGTAGTCACCAACCTGTCCGTGACCAGACATGCGGGTCTTGATTTTAAACATTTCAGCTGTATCTGAGAGCACTACTGCCTTTTCTGGCAAGACAACATCAGCTGCCATTTGCCCAAAGTTATATGACTTGAAGTCAGACCAAATCGGCTCGCGTTTGATGAGGTCACGCGGTGGAATGCCTTTCACAAAGGCAAATTTGAGGTCGATGAGTTCTTGGGTGTTATGCGCGGCTAAGTCTACCAAACCGTGCAAGTATTGTTGGTAGTCTGTGACCTCATAAATCCAGGTAAAACCATTCGGGCCCAGGTCAAACTGAATGCCGTAAGGCGTGATGTAACGCGCAATCTCTACATCGTGAATAATTTCAAAAGGCGGATTGTAAACCACGATTGCCTGATTGTTCAAGCTAAGTGTTGTTTGAATTGGTGTACTTGAAGTCACGAGCCCATTGAGGTCAAAATGTTGGGTCTGACCCGCGGCCACACCTACCCAAGTTTGGGCCAATTCAAAATGACGATCCACAGGCACCTGCTTGAAAACAACTGTGGCTTCTTTGAGTTTAGCTTGCGTATGCAAAACGGGTTGTGCAGTACTACACGTGCCCTGACCCAACTGAATGAGTGGGCGTTGATTGAGCGCTTGCACACCAGCCAAATAAGCAGTGTTGCTTTGAATGAGTCCAAAGCCAGATGGCATCAGTACTTCATTTTGTGGACTGAGGTCTTTAGCATAATTCACCTCATCAAAATCGTGGTAAAGCAGTAAGTCAGCCCAGTTAGGATGCGTGTTGTCTACTTTAGCAGTATAATGCGCTAATATGGTATTGGCCGAGAGGGCCGTGTTAAAAATACGCAACTCATCAATATTTCCTTTCCAACCAAGGTTTTGGTTATTGGTAAACCCAATGGCCATGCGGTGGATGTAACCCATTTCACGGTTCTTGTTGGTACCTGAATGCCAAAGTTGTCCATTTTGGTAAATGAACATTTGCCCACTCGCCTGATCCTTGACAAAAGCCCAATGTGTCCAGGTGTCGTCGAGTTCAGCAGGCGTTGCCGCTTTGTTGATGCGGTCATAGCCAGTTTCATCACCGGCATCAAAATAAATATTGTTGTTACTCCAGGGCAAGTGAATATTGAGCACGCGGCGATTTGCGGTGTCTAGCGCTTCAATGAATGTAGAGTTCTGCCCAGCATTTCCAGCACCTTTTGCCCAAAATTCAATGGTAAACTGCCCACCAATTTCCTGATTTGCCAAAGAAGAAATGGTATAATTTGAACCGTCAAATGTTAAAGCTCCATTGCGTGTAGCATAGGCCAATGACGCAGGAGCAGCCGTGTTTTCCATCACAAATTCCAAACCTTGAGCCGCTTCAAAATCATGGCTAAACGTGAAATCTACTAGAATATCTGAACTGCCATCCCAGATATAATCTTGGTAGAAAACAAACTGATTCCAGCCCGCTTGCAAGGCATTGGCTCCTGTTCTTGAAGCCTGATACACTTCTGTAAACGGCCCCGCATACAAACTATTTAAACTAGCGCCCGTGAAGGCTGCCAAACTAATTTTTGGTTGCCATAACTCGCCAGCATTGGCTAAGTTTAATTTCAAGGAACTTATTGGCCCCGCCTGAAGCCCCGCCGCAGCAAGCTCAGCAGCTGTCAGGACAAACTGAAACTTACTCCCTTTTCGGTTGGTTTGAAAAGGCGTCGTTGCGACTTGTGTGCCATTATTTAGTGAAAAATAAGTGAGGTTCAAGGCCTGTCTGACCAGCTCTTGTTGATCATAGAGATCCGCTTCAGCATAAGGCAGTGGCTTGAGCTGAATTTGAGCAGGTGTAGCACAGTTAGATAAGTACATCTGGCCGTTGATGGCAACAGAGTCATAGGCTCCCGTATGATCAAAAACGCGCGTGTAAGTGAGGTAATCCCACTCGCCGCAATCATATTGATCCCAGGTCGTGAGTGGAGAACACTTCAGTTTGTAGTACATGAGTACTTTCTCGAAGCGCTCGGTATCTAGACTTGCAGGGAATTGGAAGTTTGCCCTGCGCGTAGTAATTGAATCAAAAGTAAAGGTTTGAACCCAGGTTGTATCTTGGGCCCAAGCTTGCAATAAACTGAGGGTAAAAAGACTAAATAAGATGTATTTCATAATAGAGGACTAGGACCTCTAAAATACAAACTATTTCAGACTAATTGAAAAACAACTTCAAGGACAGGCCGAGTGTCTCGCGAATCTGTGTGCGCTCAATGATGTAGTCAAGAAAACCATGCTCGAGTAAGAATTCACTGGTTTGGAAACCTTCAGGAAGGTCACGACCGATGGTTTCTTTTACAACGCGCGGACCTGCAAAACCAATCAGTGCACCAGGCTCTGCAATATTGATGTCACCAAGCATGGCAAAAGATGCAGTTACGCCACCAGTAGTTGGGTCAGTGAGGTAAGAAATGTACGGTAGTTGGGCTTCTGATAACTGACCCAATTTGGCCGAAACTTTGGCCATTTGCATCAGGGAAAAACCAGCCTCCATCATGCGGGCACCACCTGATTTTGAAATGATCATAAAACCAGACTTTGTTTTGATGGCTTCATCAATGGCGCGTGCAATTTTTTCTCCCATGACAGAACCCATGGAACCTCCAATAAAATTGAAGTCCATGGCTGCAATCACGAAATTGATACCGTGCAATTTACCCTTAGCAGTACGAATGGCATCTTTGAGACCAGTTGCTTTTTGTGTAGCCGCTACGCGGTCTGTGTATTTTTTGGTGTCAACAAAACCAAGAGGGTCACCAGAGCTGAGTTTTTCGTCGAGTTCTTTGTATTTAGCATCATCAAAAATGAGCTCAAAATACTCAGCAGCACCGATGCGCTCATGATGTGAACAGCGGTCACAGACGTAATTATTGCGCTGTAAATCTTCACTTGTGTAAAGTGTTTTACAATTTGAACAACGCACCCAAAGCCCCTCAGGGACTTCCATTTTATCACTTGTGGAAGTAGTGATTCCTTCTTTGTTTCTTTTAAACCAAGACATAGTTATGACAACGTATTGATATTATTTAAATCAGCGAAACAAACCGAAAGGCGCTCGATAAATGTGAGTTCACCTTCGCGGAGCCATTTGCGCGGATCATAGTATTTTTTATTTGGTATATCGGCCCCTTCCGGATTGCCAATTTGCGTACGAAGGTAAGCTATTTTTGCCGTAATGTAATCGCGAACTCCTTCGGTAAATGCAAATTGCATGTCCGTATCGATGTTCATTTTGATCACGCCATAGCTGATTGCTTCGCGAATTTCTTCAAGTGTAGAACCTGAACCTCCGTGGAAAACGAAATCTACGGGGTTAGGACCTGTGGCATATTTTTCTTGGATGTAATCTTGAGAATTTTTCAAGATAACTGGCGTAAGCTGTACGTTTCCTGGCTTATAAACCCCATGGACATTGCCAAAAGAAGCAGCAATGGTAAAACGCGGAGAAATTTTCATCAGGGCTTCGTAGGCCTGAGCTACTTCTTCGGGTTGTGTGTAAAGTTTAGCGTTGTCGATGTAGGTGTTGTCTACGCCGTCTTCTTCACCACCAGTAATGCCTAACTCGATTTCGAGGGTCATGCCAATTGCCGACATTCTTTTTAAGTAAGCTTGGCAAATTTCTAGGTTTTCAGCTAAGGGCTCTTCACTGAGGTCAATCATGTGCGAGCTAAAGAGTGGCTTGCCATTTTCTTTGTAAAACGCTTCACCAGCTGTGAGTAAGCCGTCAATCCAAGGAAGTAATTTCTTAGCACAGTGGTCTGTGTGTAAAATAACGGTAGCGCCGTAAGCTTCGGCTAAAGCATGTACGTGTTTGGCACCTGAAACCGCACCTAAAATTGCGGCATTCTCTGCTTCATTGGATAAGCCTTTTCCGGCAAAGTAATGCGCTCCACCATTTGAAAATTGAATAATAACTGGTGCTTTGAGCTTTGCTGCGGTTTCCATGACAGCATTGATGGTGCTGCTGCTGGTTACGTTAATGGCAGGCAAAGCAAAGCCTTTTTGCTTGGCTAAGCTAAAAATCTCTTGGACTTCAGCGCCCGTTGCGACCCCTGGTTTGATCATGTTGTTGGTTTTGTTGTTGATGATGCAGCAAAATTAGAAATTATTGGCCACAAACAATATTACTAATTGTTAAGCGTTAGTTGCTTAAACTTTTTATTTGCCTATGGTTAAAAACAATTACTCCGAAACTTTGCCACAAAACCAAACCCTACTTCCTCATCCTAAAGTGCTTAATTTTCTAAAAATGTACAGCAAATCTTTGGAGGTCAAGAAGAGTAAACAAATGGTCTTATTGCTTGGCAAAAACTAATGAGCGCCTTCGGGCGCTTTTTTTGTGCGCTTATTTTTGCAACAAGTAGCCGATGATTTGATCCACTAAATCAAGAGGGAGTTCTTCCTTTAATGAAAACTGAACCGCGCCCTTAGAATATTTGTAGCCACGTTTTTCAAATTCAGCAGCAAATGCCGCTATACCTTTGGCACCAGGGTATAAACCGATGTGTTTGGAATAGCCGGCATAATGAATGAAATTTTTGCCGTTGCGCTGAAAAGTCGGGATGCCATAAGCCATCTTTTGGGTCAGGCCCGGAACTTCGGCATTGATAAATGCATGGAGTTCTTTGAGCTTGAGTTGCGTATGCTCAGGAAACTGCGCAATATGCTTTTCGATATCCGGATGCATTTCCAATTTAATTGGCTTGCTCGCAATAAGCCTTGAACTGATTGAGAATGGCCTGCCAACCTTGCTCTTGAAGTTCTAACGTATTTTCAGTCTCAGGCTGGAAGCGTTGCTCAATAAGCGTTGAGTTTCCGTTAGAAACAAACTTAACGTCTACCAGTCTGCCATCTTCCAGAGCACTCGAGATGGATTCAAAAGGCGTAATGGCTAAAAAATCTGCTTTGAGGTCAAAACCAAAACTGCCGTCTTTGGCTTCCATGCGGTAATTTGAATGACCACCTTCTCTGAAATCGACCTCGGCCTTTGGGCAACACCAAGACTCGTGGGCGAAGTTCCAGTTGACGACATGTTGTGCTTGGGTCCATTTTTCCCAAACCGTAGAAACAGGTGCTGCGATCAGTGCTTGCACCTTGATGAATTGCTGTGCTGACATCTGACAAAAATAAACAATTGCACCCATTAAATTGGTAATTTTGACGCATGGAATTTGAGCTTGTATCCGATTATAAACCAACGGGTGATCAACCCGAAGCCATTCGGCAATTGGTCGCTGGCATACAAGATGGCATTGAGCAGCAAACCTTGCTTGGTGTTACCGGTAGTGGTAAAACATTTACGGTTGCCAATGTCATCAAAGAAGTACAGCGCCCCACGCTCATTTTATCTCACAACAAAACTCTAGCTGCGCAGCTCTACGGCGAATTCAAACAATTCTTCCCCAATAATGCCGTCGAGTACTTCGTATCTTACTACGACTACTATCAACCCGAGGCCTTTATTCCGTCCACGGGTACTTACATCGAGAAAGACCTACAAATCAACGATGAAATTGAGAAGCTCCGTTTAGCAGCAACCTCTGCCCTGCTCTCTGGCCGCCGCGACGTCATTGTGGTAGCTTCAGTGAGTTGTATTTACGGTATCGGAAACCCAACAGAATTCAAAAACAGCATTTTGCACATTCAAGTGGGGCAAACAATTGTGCGCAATAAATTTTTGTTTCGCTTGGTCGAGAATTTGTACCAACGCGCCGGCAACACCGAGTTTCAGCGCGGGCAATTCAGGGTAAGCGGCGACACCGTTGATATCTATTTAGCCTATACCGATTATGCCTTGCGCATCGGCTTTTGGGGCGATGAAATTGAACAAATCAGCGCCATAGACCCCGAAAGCGGCCAAGTGCTGGAGCGCTTTCAGAACATCGATATTTTCCCGGCCAACCTTTTTGTATCTAGTCCAGAAAACACCCGTCAAGCCATCTTGCAAATCCAAGATGACCTCGTGGAGCAGGTGGCCAACTTCAAAGCAGAAGGCAAATTAGAAGAAGCCAAACGCCTCGACGAACGCGTCAACTACGACCTCGAAATGATCCGAGAGCTCGGCTACTGTTCAGGTATTGAAAATTATTCGCGCTATTTTGACCGCCGTGAACCTGGCGAGCGGCCTTTCTGCTTGCTCGATTATTTCCCAGACGATTTCTTGATGGTCATCGACGAAAGCCACGTAACGCTGCCGCAAGTCAGGGGGATGTATGCCGGAGACCGCGCCCGAAAAATCAATCTGGTAGACTACGGTTTTCGTTTGCAAGCCGCCATTGACAACCGCCCTTTAAAATTCGAAGAATTCGAAGGCTTTTTAAATACCGTTATTTACGTATCAGCAACTCCTGCCGACTACGAAATTCAGCAAGCCGAGGGCATCATGGTTGAGCAACTCATCCGCCCAACTGGCCTTCTGGACCCGATTATTGAGGTGCATCCTACCAAGCACCAAATTGATCACCTCATCGAAGAAATCGAAAAACGCAGACAACTTGAAGAGCGGGTTTTGGTCACGACACTTACCAAGCGCATGGCTGAAGAGCTGCAAAAATACCTAGATCGCTTGGGCATTCCGTGCCGCTACATCCATTCGGAAATCGACACCATTGAGCGCGTTGAAATTTTACGCCAGCTCAGGCTCGGTGTTTTTGACGTCTTGATTGGTGTGAATCTATTAAGAGAAGGTTTGGACCTCCCCGAAGTTTCGTTGGTGGCCATTCTAGACGCCGACAAAGAAGGTTTCTTAAGAAACGAACGCTCTTTGGTCCAAACCGTAGGGCGCGCGGCCAGAAACGTCAACGGCAAAGTACTCATGTATGCCGATAAAATGACGCCTTCCATGCAGCGCACCATTGACGAAACCGCGCGCCGCCGCCTGACCCAAGAGGCCTACAACACCGCACACAATCAGGTACCTCAGGCCCTCAATAAATCCAAAGACAAAATCTTGGAGTCGACTAAAGTAGCAGACGGCGACCAAACCACGCGACAGGTCAAGCAACTGCAAAAAGAGCAGCTCCAAAACGCTCCCGAGCTCCAAAGCGCCATGGATCCTGAAGAGCGCGCTCAAGAAATCAAGGCGCTCAAAAAACAAATGGAGCGCGCCGCCAAAGACCTCGACTTCATCGAAGCAGCCCGCATCCGAGACCTCATCAAGGCACTTGAAAAATCAAATTAAAACACCTAAATCCTTCATACATGACAACAGAATCTCCTTCAAAAGCACTCAAGCAATTCAGAATCATGGCCATCGCCGAGGGCTTCTCGTGGCTCGCCCTTTTAGTAACCATGTATTTGAAATATGGCCTAGATATGCCCGAACCCAACAAAGTGGTCGGTTATATCCATGGTTTTTTATTCCTGATTTACTGCTTCTATATTACCTATTTCCTCTTTGAAGAAAAATGGAAATTTGGCAAGTGTTTGGTGCTTTTCATTACCGCATTTTTACCTTTTGGCACCTTCTGGGCCGAGCGCAAGTATTTGAGATAGGCCGTAAATACCCACCTAAAAAGGACTAAAAAACTTAAAGGTGCTGCTAGAAAAAGAAGATTATTAACTTTGTTTAAAATTGTAACACATGTCTAATCACTTACTCAAAGGAAAACGCGGTATCATCTTTGGTGCCCTCAACAATCAAAGTATTGCTTGGAAAGTAGCGGAGCGCGCTCATGAAGAAGGCGCAACGTTTGTTCTGACCAACGCACCTATCGCTATGCGCATGGGAGAAATCAATGAATTAGCTAGCAAAACAGGTAGCCAAGTGATCCCTGCAGATGCCACTAACCTTGAAGACCTCGAAAACTTAGTTACCAAAGCACAAGAAATTCTTGGTGGTAAAATTGACTTCGTTTTGCACTCTATCGGGATGTCGCCAAACGTTAGAAAAGGCAAGCACTACACTGAAAACGACTACAACTACTATGGTCAAACCATGGATGTTTCAGCGATGTCTTTGCACAAAACCTTAGCTACCCTTTACAAGCACGACGCCATGAATGAATGGGGATCTGTAGTAGCGCTTTCTTACATTGCTGCACAACGCATCTTCCCTGACTACAACGACATGGCAGACGCAAAATCTTTACTTGAGTCTATCGCACGTTCTTTCGGTTACCACTACGGTATCAAGAAAAAAGTGCGCGTCAATACCATTTCGCAGTCACCAACTGTAACCACAGCTGGTCAAGGGATCAAAGGGTTCACAGAGTTCATCAACTTCTCTGAGCAAATGTCGCCACTCGGCAACGCAAGCGCTATTGCCTGCGCAGACTACTGCATCAGCATGTTCTCTGACCTCACCAAATACGTCACGATGCAGAACCTCTTCCACGACGGCGGCTTCTCCAACACTGGCGTCACCCAACAAGTCATCGAACGCTTCGGCGATCAGTAATATTCAAATTATTTTGAACAAAAAAGGCCGCAGTAGCGGCCTTTTTTGGTTTTATAGCTATTCAAAGTCTAGTACTAAAACCTCACCCCAACATTGAGTTGGACGTTGAGTTGCCCGTATTTGATAGTGTTTTCTTGTAAGGCGGTGCCAGTAGATGAAAAGCCTCCACCATTTGGTATCCTTCTCGAACTGTAACTATCAAAAGTATACGAGAGTTGATTCGAAGGTTGATATTTGGCCCCTACTTCAACAAAGGCTCCCTTGTAAACATTTTTACGCATACTCATACCCAATTCAAAGCCATATTTTGGCTTGTCTAGCTTAGGCACTGTGCTTTTATTGAAGTAAATGGCACCCTGCCCATCCAATTCTAAATAGATTGGTTTAACTTCAAAAATGTAATCATGCTGCTGAATCATATTGTAATACATTACGGCACTTACTGAAATTTCATCAATCCAATGTTTAATTTGAAAATTGTGTTCAATACCTAGAGAAATATAAGAGCTTTTGAGGGTATTTTTAAAATTTCCGTAAATCGAATCTAGTTCTGGATGTTGCGCGTGATCAATAAGCGCATTGTAGTTGCTGATATTGTATTTCTCATTACCATTCATTACCCCTACTTTGATGGCCCACTTGTTAATCGGACTAAAAGAATAATTCAAACCACTATAGTAGGAAGACGCATAAAGCTGAATGTTTCCACTGGCATAGGGACTAAATTCTAAAGACGCATTTTGATGTATCGGAAAAAATCTTGACTCAGAAAACGTGATTTGATTTCTTTGAGCAAAAAGTACTGCTGGGCTCAATAAGAGCAGAAAAATTATATATCTCATTTGCTGATTTTTAATAAATTTCTATAATCCCGTAATAATAGTACTCCTTCGTCCATTGGTTGTAATCAAAATACTCTCCTTTAATACGAAGTGTTTTGAAACTTTCGTCAATTATCTTTCCGGTAAACTTGAATACATGGGTTTGATTAACTCGGAAATCACTTATTTTTCCTTCAAGATTCTTACCCTCCTTAATAAATAGGGTATCGATATAAGTTCCCCAACCATTTACATGTTCTAAAACAATCCAATCCTTAGTCCTTTCAATGATTGTCATATAATCAGCTTCATGAGCAAGATTATTTCCATTCGCATCCGTTGCTCTAAAATTGTATATATGCTCTTGTTGCTGCTTCTTGAAATAACTACAACTTGTCAGCAACAATAAACTAAAAATGAGAAGTGTTTTCATGGGTGGGGGATTTATTGTTTCAGTAACTTTTTCATATCTGATCGTACTCCATCAGCGACGAGTGAAATGTTGTAAATACCTGAATTGAAAGACTCTATACTAATCTCTAAAGTACGATTATTTAAATCATTTGAACTAAGTTTAATATAATTAATTTGTTTTCCGCTAGCATCTGTGATTTCAAATGCAACATTTCTCACCTCAGAAGCAAGCTGAAAATCAACTTTGAATTTTCCATCATTTGGATTTGGAGAAAGATTCGTAATAATGGATCTTTCAGTTTTTGTTAGACTGTGACTCATTTGTGATCTTTCGGTTCCAACTTGACAGCAATTCATAATTATAGATTGCAATGAATCAATCTGCTGCTGCTGTTCTTTCATTGCAGCAACTATTATTGGAATTATTTGATCATAATCTAATACTTTATAGTCATGAACATCCTTTGTAATATCTACATCTGGTAAAGCACTCGCTACTTCCTGCGAAAAGAATCCATACTCAGAATTCATAGTAACAACTTGATTTTCATTAATAGAATACATGTTATAAAAATAAGGTTGAAGTGACTGCAGTTTTGCCATTGGATTTTGAATCTCAAAATGATTGAACTTCAAAATTGAGTCTGAGATTTTATAAAGATTCGAGCAATAAATTGGTTGATATTTTCCCAGGTAATAGAATGCAACACCTTTATTTGTACCTCCTATATCTAAACCTGGAACTCCGTTATTGACTTTAAAATAGGTAAAGTTTGTACCATTGTTTAGGGAAGAAACAAGTTTTAAATTCCCATAAATCAAGGATGATTCCGGGTCGTTAGAACCCATATTTCCAATTATTATTTTGCCATTTGCATCAACTTTTAATTGACTAAATGAATTAAAAGATGCGATAAAAATTAAAAGTAAACACGATTTTTTCATAATGTAAAAATTAATGGCACATGCCTGTTTGAAATAAAAGTTCTGTCCCAACTGGGCAATTAAAATTATTGTTGATTTGTATAAATTCTTGAGCATTAAATGAATAATTTGTTCCAACAGGAATATTATTGAAACAGTTATTATTGCCTATTAAAAGAGTATAGAAATAAGTATTCAATGGGAATAAACTATTACAAACTAGTCCATCATTTTGACAGCCGTAATTAACACTGTAAGATTTAAAATAATCAACTTGAATCGATTCATTTATTGTAGACGGTAATGAACTTGAACCACGTATCATTAAATTGAAAATGATTCTTTCTTCATCTAACATATTGTGATTATATAATACTCTGACTGGAACATGATCAACATACCAAACTAATCTATTTGGTGATTTTTCTAATCCATATGTATGCCAATCAGAAAAATTAAAATTGGTTGGAGATACTTCCATGTATAAATTTCTTTCATCATACGAAGGAAAATCTCCAGACATATTCGTATGAATATTTGTACTGAATTTTGTTGTCGTATATGTGGATATTGGATCGATTGTCATTTCTACTATATCAACTTCAGCTTCATTAAAAAATGGAAAATCATCATCTCTCCAGGTCCAAAATCCTCCGGAAGCATGAAAATTTGCCGGAAGTTTCATTCTTGCTTCTATATAACCGTTAGCAAACGCTCGCCAATTGGTCGTCTCAACCCAACCAGAGGAATAATTATAAAGTAAAGAATTGTATGTCCCACAGGCATATGAATCAATTTGACTGGGATCTAATTGGCTAAATGCAGTTTGCTCATTTTTTAAAAGTAAATTCATTTTACCATTCGAAAATGTAACATTTCCTGATTTATATAACTGTGGGTCACCATTGTGATCACCATTATTTACAATAATCCAATTATTAGGATTATAGTAATTAAACTCATCTTGCCAGATAAGCGTTGCATACCCAAGATCTACAGGAGTTTGGGCGTCCACTTTTACGTAGAGCAACAAACTTAAAAACGATAAATAAAGTATTTTCATATTATTCAAATTAGCATTGAGACAAAGCTATTTGATTGAATTTGAAAACTCTATAGGGGTTTGCACCTATATTAACTGGATAAACCCCTAAATAAACTAATGCGAAATAAATTGGATTTTCACCAACCTATGCTTCACAGCATACATGGCGATGCCGACCATGTTTCGGGCTTTGATTTTGGACATGATGTTGTCGCGGTGGGCTTCGACGGTTTTTCTCTGGATAAAGAGAATATCGGCTATTTCTTGGCTTGTTTTTTCTTGACAAATCAATTGCACGATTTTGATCTCTTGGGAGGTGAGTTCAGAGGTGTTAAATGTGGGGACAACAATGCTTTGGTTGATTAATTCCTGAATTTTGGAAAACGGCACCCGGTCAGAAAGATAGTAGCCGCAATCCATTACTTGTTCAATGGCGTCTACTATTTCATTAATTTCTTGTGCTTTCAGCAGATAACCTCTGCCTCCACTTTTCATGAGGCGATCCACAAAGGCTTCGTTGTCATAAGAACTCAGCCCAATTATTTTGATGTTTTCGTGATTTTTTACTAAGAATTCTGTGGCCTCCCAGCCATCCATATTGGGCATTTGCATGTCCATCAAAATGACGTCTACATGTATTATTTCTTTATTTTCTTGGAACCAATTCACGATTTCAAGGCCATCGGTTGCCTCAAAAACAACTTTTATGTGAGGATAATCCTCTAACATTCTTCGCATACCTTGCCGGATCAATTTTTGATCATCGACAATAACTACGTTAATTTCTGAGCTCATGAATTGGAATGTTTATTTCGATTTCAGCGTTGCCCTTTTTATCAATTGAATAATTAATCTTAGCGCCAAAATTATTGATTCTTGTTTGTATGCTTTTTAATCCCATGCCTTCTTGCTCCCGAAGTAATTGGTTTACCTGAGCATTCGTTAAACCCATGCCTTGATAGTTAAAAAGTACTTTGAGCGCATCATTTTGTTGAGCCAATTTCAAGTTCAATTGAGTAGTTTGACCATGTTTTAAGATGTTGTGAATGGTCTCAATAATGATTCTATAGATATTTAATTCAGCATCTAATTGAAAGCGCCCTCCTTCCAAATTGCTTTGGTAAACAACAGTCATTTTACCTGTAGCATTGATGGTTTTGACCATTTCCTCCAGGGTGGCATCTAAACCTAATTTTGCCAAGGTTGGAGGAGAAATTCGATTCGAAATGCTTCGAATGATTTCTGCCGTTTGTTCAATTAAACCAGCAGTTTCATCTAGAATCTCAAGCAATTCATCAGGCTTGCCAAGTCTATTCTTAGCATTCACAACATTAATTTTTAAAACCGTCACCAAAGCGCCGATTTCATCATGCAAATCCATCGCAATCTGAACCCTTTCTCGTTGCTCTGCCTGCAAAGTTGCTTCATTGATATCTCTTTCAAAATTGATTTCCACAGACCGCAACAAAGCTTGTTCACGCTCAATACGATTTTTGAAGGCCCGGAAAAGCAGGAAGAACGCAATTGACATTATTGCGAGCACCCCTGTAAAGGCAAAGATTAAGCCAAAGAATTCGTTTGTCTCGGTAGTTTCCAAAATGCGTATGCGATTAGTAATTTGGATATGCCTTCAATGATATTATGGATGTACCAGAGGTCGTTTTTTGTAAGTGATACCAAGAAATAAAAAAGAAAAAATGATGAGCAATAATAGATAAAAATCACTGTATTTATAAGTATCATTGAATCATTCATTTCTAATTGATTGTCAATTAATAAACTTACATAATATAAAATGGGAATAATGATAAAGCTAAGATTATTTAAAACCAATCCATAGTGCGGTTTTCTCAAAAAATATATTTCTAATGAATAAGTAAGAATACTTATTATTCCAAGGCATACGATAACTATACAAATAGCTTTTGATCGAATATTCTTTAAATAAAAGAGGGTGAGTATGATGATTGAACAAAAATAATAGCCATCAAAAATTAATGTATTTTGAATATTATTGGAGGTGAAATAAAGCATTGCAGTAGTTGCAATCACAGAAGCTAATAATAGTAAAACATATTCGGTGCTAAACCTTCGTTTACCGAACCATAACACAGCCAAAGGTATTAGGCCTGTTAATAGTTGGAAAAATAATGATATTATAATTTTCTGCACTATGAATTTAATGGATTGTTTGCTGGAGTTAGTTCTCGAATACCAAAATCATATATTTTTTGGTCATACATATCATTCCCATCCGCGTCTACCCCGACTAAAACATTAGTCATTTTGCCAGCTTCATCGATGGCATTGTAGATTCGGATACCGACGCAGCCGTCTTGTGCAAGTAAGTCATTATAAACATCGGCAGAATAATAAACTGCTTTGGTTTCATCCGGGAATTTTGAACGGAAACTTGCGGTCATTGTTGAGCCTTCTTCTAATGAAATGATTGATCCTGCCATAATTAGTTTTTTAAAGTTAAGAATTTGTTCCTCAAATTTAGTAATGCTTTAAATTCATGTTGAGGAAAGTATTAGTTGTGGAATTTTTACGCATTGATAATCAGTTATTTAAAATTATAAATTAGGGGTTTACCCCTATATATTTAGGGATTTTTACGTAGGTCATTTAAGCCGTTGAAATTTCTTACACCCCCCCTATTTTCAAATTTCTTCGTAATATAAACGTTGGCAGAAAATAGCGGAATTATTTGAGACTTAACCAGGACGACATACAACGGATACGGCAGAAGGATGAGCGGTATATCATGGAACTCTATAAGCAGACGTTTCCGTTAATGATGTCTGTTGCGGTAAGGTTTGAGAAGAATCGGGAGGAGCAATTTACGGCTGTGCATAATGCGTTTTTAAAGATGCTGCGCTTTATTGATCAATTTAAGGTCAATTCTTCGTTTGAAGCATGGTTACTCAGAATTGTAAGAAACGAACTCATCGATACTTACCGCCGTCAACACAAATTGTCAAATATTGAGTTCACTGAACTTAAAAACGAAATACCAGAACCTGAATTCCAACTCGAACAACTTGAAAACACAGCGCCTTCACAGGTGCTAGCTATCCTCAATGACTTACCCCCCGCTTCAAAATTAGTTTTCAATCTTTTTGCAATCGATGATTACAGTATCAACCAAATTAGTGAGGAACTCGGTATCAGCAGAGAAACCGTCAAATGGCACTTAAAAACTTCGCGCAAAATACTACGCGCAAACCTTGCAAATCTCAAAAATCACGAACATGAAATCGAGTAACAAGCAGTTTGATCAAATTATAAAGGAGAAGCTACATTCTCTTGAGTTTTCGACGCAGCTCGCCGATCAAGAACTCCTGATGAAAAAGCTGCATTCCAAAGATTTTTCCACGAAGAAATATACGGGGCTTAAATTCCTGATGGTGCTTGCATTACTTTCTTCTTTTGCCTTTATTCAGTTACAGCAGCAAAAAGGGACAGCGCATTATTTTCAGGTTCAAGAAATTTCAAAAGATGCTCCTCTTCTTGCCAAATTCATCAATGAAGCCCCTGTATTTCAAGCACCAAGAACAACTATTGCTCAAGTTAATGGGAATCAACTTCAGCAATTAGTTGCTCATTTTCAGACCCCACAGCAACAAACTTCCAATTCAACTCCTATTGAAAAGCTACAACACTTACCAAAATACCCGCAGGTCCGCTCTACCTTGACTGGTTTAAATCGGATACAAGCACCAGCTATTGATCAGTTTGTAAAATACAACGGCAAGCCTTTGCAAGAGGCCCAAACCTCGGTGCAAAAAACATTAGTTTGTGGACAAAGTGAAGATGGTAGCAAACTCATTGTTGCACAATCAAAAGTGGCTAAATTTAAGGCCGATAGCACACTCGCCAATGACGATTTTGGCGTGTACCGACCAGCAGGCCTGCAAGAAGATGCGGTTATCCAGTATGCCGTTTACGATAAAAAAACCTTGTTCAGAAGGTTCCAATTCGAGCATATCCATCACGGCATCAGAACCACCAAAATTGCCAAACCCCAAAGGGCTGAAAAGGTGAAAACCGAAAAAAACAAAGTTCCGGCTGCCTTTCATTCCTCTTACATGGCACCGAACCCACATGTGCATCACACGCGTCAATATTTAGAAAGTGAATACGAAGAGTATACCTATTTCATCCAAAACGACAGTATCTTATTTATCAGTGACCGCGTCAACTTTGTAGTCGTCATGACACCTCAAGGCGATATCTTATCGAAAGCACAAATTTCTATTTCAGAACCTTACATGTACTACCTCGGGGAGAAAACAACCTTTTTTGATCAGGCAAGCGGAAAGGTGTACCTCAGTGTTTCTACTTTGTATCGCATCAACCTCTATGAATTGGATCCGAGTAACGGGCAAACTACCTTTTTAACGGCACTAGATGACGTCTGGCCAAATCCGAACTTCAAGGTAACGAATGGCGTCTTGCATTATCAAAAAGGCAGCAAGCTCTTTGAGCAACGTTTAACCAAATAAAAAAAGGCCGCAAAAGCGGCCTTTTTCATAGCATTAAAATCTACTAATCTTCCTTCCAATTGAGGCGTGACTTCGTGTAAGGGATATTCGCTTTTTCGAGTTCGAGCTGTAGCGCTGCGAGGCGCTTGTAGTAGTCTTGAAGCTGTGGGTAGAGGCTGTCGTATTGCTGTTGTACCATGCTCAGGTTGGCCTGATGCGTTTTGCTGACGCCAGTGGTGTTGTCTGAGAGTTGATACTCGAGCAAGCCTAGGCGACTCGTTAACGATGGTACGGTTTCGAATTCGTGCTTGGTTCTGAGGCCGTCACCATACAAAGTTACTTTTGCTTCTTCTTTCAAGAGTTTGAGTTTTCTGACTTCAGCCAAGAGTGCCATATTGGTATTTGGGAAGTTCAAAATTGCTTTTTCTATGAGTTCAAGCTCTTGGTTGGCTTCTTCAAAGCGCTTTTCTTGCCCACTCACTTTTCTATTGAGTTCAGCCACTTGTGCTCTGAATGCATCTAGGGCTTGGTTGTCTTTGGCAATTAAAGTTTGATTATTGAGGCCTTTCACATTGAAAGCGGTAGCGGCTATCAAAGTATCGACTTGTCCATTGTGTACTTGCAAAACGCGCAAGTAATAAGTTCCTGGCACAACAAGTGGCCCTCTGCCCCAGCCTCCGATTGGGTTAGTGCTGGCTTTGCGCAAGTCCCAGTTTTGGCGAACCAAGCCTGCTTGTGCCGCACTGCTCATTCTTCTGATTTCTGAACCTTTGGCATCGGAAATGATCCAAATGAATTTTGCAGCTTCGTCGAGTTCTTCGGCCTTGAGGGCATCAAAACTTGGGTAGCTGACGTCTTTTCCTTCTTTTTCGAGGTCCTTTTCTTTTTGCTGACGCGTGCTTTTGAGGTCTTTTGGAACGTCCTTAACGTGTAAAGAGAAGGTAGCTCCGAAGCTCGGGTTTTTCGCAGACCACATGTTGTGTCCTTGAAAACCAGTACCTTCCAAACCAAGTGGGTCAGCTTCAATGTAAAGCAAAGCATCTTTTACCGGGAATAAATGCGCTGTTTTTTGTAGGTTTTCCTTACTGAGGGTGCGCAGTGGGCTGTAGTTATCTAGGACATAAAAACCACGGCCAAAAGTAGCGGCTACTAAATCGACTTCGCGTTCTTGGATGTCGAGGTCATAGACCGCAACCGTAGGCAAGCCGCTTAGTTTGGTCCAGTTGAGGCCGCCGTCTGTACTAAAATAGGCACCGAATTCTGTCCCGACAAACAATAAGTTTTCTTGGACCGGATCTTGCTTGAGGCAATAGACGGTGCCGCGCACTGGCAAATTGCTAGCAATACTGACCCAAGTCTTGCCTTTGTCAGTGGACTTCAATAAATAAGGCTTGAAATCGCCTTGGCGCTGTGCATTAAAGCAGGCATAAACCACATTTTCTTGGTGCAAAGAAGCCGTCAGCATATTGACACGTGTGTTGAGTGGAACACCCGGGAAGCTTGAATAGCGCGTCCAGGTTTGGCCATCGTTTTCTGACACCTGTACAAGGCCGTCATCGGTACCCACATACAACAAACCTTTTTTGCGTGGCGATTCATCCAAGGCCACCACATTGCCATAAATGGTAGTCGAGGCATTTTTCATAACGGCGTCGATGGTCCAGACCTGACCCATTACTTCGATTTCATTGCGGTCAATTTGCTGCGTGAGGTCAGGGCTAATGGTTTGCCAATCATCTCCGCGATTGCTCGATTTGAAGAGTTTATTCGCCGCAAAATAAAGCGTGCTGGCATCGTGCTTAGAGACAATTAAAGGGGCGTCCCAGTTCCAGCGGTAAGCTGCCTCACCAAGTGCTGGCATGGGCTGAATAGGCACTTTTTCACCGCTAGCACGGTCGTAGCGCACCAACCAACCGTATTGTGCTTGCGCATACGTGATATTAGGGTTGGACCAATCTGTAGCCGATTCAAAACCATCACCACCGTTGGTAATGAACCAGTCGGTATTGAGGACACCTGAAACATTGATGCTTGCCGAAGGGCCACCCATCGAGTTGTTGTCTTGGGTGCCGCCGTAAATATTATAAAATGGTGTCGCGTTGTCAGTGACTACTTTATAGAACTGAATGATCGGTAAGTTGCCATAAAAACTCCATTCTTTGGCGTGGGTATAGGTTTCATACAAGCCACCGTCACAGCCTACTAACCAGTGATTGGTGTTGTTAGGGTCAATCCAAATGCAGTGGTTGTCTACGTGCTTGTTTTTTTCACCGGTCGGGACAAAAGTCTTGCCGCCATCAGTGCTATGGTGCATGTAGGTATCCATCGCAAATACCTTATTGACATCTTTGGGGTCACAGAAAATTTCTTGGTAGTAATTGCCGCTGGTTGAAAAACCACCTTGCTTGGACCAGCTTTCAGCCTTGTTGGTGCTGCGAAATACGCCGCCTTTGTCGTAGCGCGCTTCTACAATGGCGTAAACATAATTAGGGTCAACGCTAGAAATGGCAAGACCAATGCGGCCCATGTCACCTTTTGGCAAGCCTGCATTGATTTCTTTCCAAGTGAGGCCACCGTCTGTGGATTTATAAAGCCCTGATTCTGGGCCGCCGCCGATATAGGTGAACTCATGGCGTCTGCGTTGGTGAGCTGCTGCAATTAAAATATCAGGGTTACTTGGGTCTATGATTAAATCAGAGATTCCGGTGTTGTCAGAGACAAAAAGCGTGCGCGTCCAGGTCTTGCCGCCATCGGTGGTTTTGTAAACGCCGCGCTCGCCACCAGCGCTCCAGAGCGGACCATAAGCCGCAACCCAAACGATATTTTCGTTGGTCGGGTGCACAATGATTTTTCCGATGTGTTCTGAGGTCTTGAGCCCCATATTGGTGAATGATTTTCCGCCATCTACTGACTTATAAACGCCATCGCCATAAGAAGCCGAACGTTGGTTGTTGTTTTCGCCTGAACCTACCCAAACGGTATTAGGATTGCTTGGAGCAAGGGTCACACAAGCCAAAGAATACGAACCGTATTGGTCAAAAATGGGCTCAAAGGTAATACCGTGATTATTGGTAAACCACAAGCCACCTGCTGCACCGGCAATATACCAAGTGTCTTTGTTTTGAGGATGCACGGCAATATCGGCAATACGCCCCGAGGTGAGTGCTGGGCCAACCAATCTGAAAGAGAGCGCTGAAACTGTTCCGGCGTCATAAGGTAGCTTTTCAGGGCTGACGGTTGTTTTCTTTTGAGCAAAAAGCGCGCTACTCGTTAAGAGTAGACCAACTAGTAGGTACTTCATAAAGATTCAATTTTTTGCTAAAAATACACTAAATTCGTGCAACCGCAAACCTATAAACAACGTCTTGAGGTTCAGCTCAAAGCCTGCTTACTATGCAAAAATTTATCCTCCTCTGTCTTTTTTCTTGTTTCGCTTTACTTTCTGTCAAAGCCCAACAAACCAACGTACTCGCCGATTCACCACTGTATCAACAGCTCAAGAGCTCGGGTCAGTTAGGCACCGTTAATGTAGAAGCCAATACTTCTTATCAGTTGCCTCCTGCATCTGTAAAGCCAGCATCGTATAACAAGGCCAATGCCTGTGATTGCTATATCACACCAGACTCCACTTACACCCTCGCCATGCAGCCCAATGACGACGGTTCAACAGGTATCATTCCCATCCCATTTACTTTTAACCTTTACGGTCAGTCTTACAACAACATTTACATCAATAACAACGGAAACCTGACGTTTACAGGCCCAATGTCTACCTTTTCTGCCACTGCCTTTCCTTCCGTCGGAAACGGAATTGTAGCGCCGTTTTGGGGCGATGTCGACACCAGAAACGGCAACGGGCAGGTGCTTTACAAAATTACCCCAACTGCTGTTTATGTCAATTGGGTTGCGGTTGGTTACTACGCTTTTCACGGCGACAAACTCAATACGTTTCAATTGATCATTACCAATGGCTCTGACCCAGTCATTGATGGTGGAAACGTGGCTTTCTGCTACCAAAACATGGACTGGACTACCGGAGATGCCTCACAAGGTGTCAATGGTTTTGGTGGTATTCCTGCAACTGCAGGTGCCAACAAAGGAGATGGTTTGGCTTACTTCCTCATTTCTCGCTTTGACCACCCCGGCAATGACTTCGATGGTGCACTTGGCAACCCAGACGGCATTGACTGGCTAGACTTCAAGAGCTTTGCGTTTGATGCCTCTAATGGAGGTAACATCCCGCCAATCCCTGAAGGCATTGCCTCTTGCGATACCTTTAAAATTTGTGCGCTCGGCGACTCCGCAGATTTCTCCATCAACTTCTTATCGCCTGAAACCAATCAAAGCACGAGCATTACCTACAGCAACGGTGGTCTCACCTCACTACAACAAATCTCAAATACACCCGGAAACACTGCAAATATTGTACTAAGAGCCATTGGTAGCTTGGCCACCATGGGCACCTACAACATCACGGTTACTGCCACTGACAACAACGCGCCAACACCTGGTGTAACAGCCCTTACCTTCGTTGTGGTCATTGATACCATTGTCAATAACCTCGACTCCGCGGCTTTACTCATTACCAATTCTTGCGGCAGCATTGACCTCAGCGTAGCCAATGCCCCCTATGACAGCTACCTCTGGGATGACTTCACCGTGATGCCAACAAGCTCAATTAGTACTTCTCAGATATACGGCGTAACCGTCAGTAAAAATGGCTGTTACAAACACATCACCGATACCTTTACGGTCATCAACCCCTTACCGATCAACTTGCAAGGCCCTTTGGCATTCTGTCCACCAGATACCAGCGTTACACTTACCATTCCGAATGCAGCAGCTTACTCTACGGTCAGTTGGGGCCTCAGCAACCCAACACTCAATGCGCAATTCACCAACGCGCTGGGGGCTGGCACCTACACCATCAATCTCCTCGATTCTGCGGGTTTATGTAGCACAGACACCACGTTTACCGTTTTTGGAACCAATGCCTCAACTATTTTTGATGACCAACTGCTTTGCCAAAATACTTTTCAAGTAAGCGGCACAGTTGCTCCTGGCGGTACTTGGTCTGCGTCTTCTCCGAACGTGAGTTTTAGTAGTGTATCCAACCTCAACCCCTTGATCACATTAAGTGCGCCAGGAAATTATACGATATCTTTCACCGACAACGCCTGTCAACAAACCTTAAGTAGCATCCTTACACTCCCAATTAACCCCGTGATTTTTGCAGATACGGCGCTTTGCCAGCTGAGTTATCAGGTCAGCGGTACCCAAGTGGCCGCTCCTGGTGGTTTCTGGACCTACACCAGCAGTACTGCACAAAACACGCTCACTTTTGGTCCGAATAACACGGCAGCAAACCCACAGATCACAGCGAACAATTCTGGTGTATACACGCTTACCTTTACTGATTCTATTTGTAATCATAGTACTTCTACTCAACTCGAACTTTATGTGCAACCATACATTCACCTCGATAGCATCGGTTGTGATTACAATGTTCAAATCAATAGTACCATTAGTGCGCTTGGCGGCACCTGGGGTTGCCTTGATACAGCTTTGCATTTTTCAGATATTCATGCCAACAATCCGAGCATCACTACCGACTACGCAGGTGTTTACAACGTTTTCTTCATAGACAGCGCTTGTGGTACAGTGCTCACTGAAACCATTGAGTTTCCGCCATATATGTACTTAGCTTTACTTGACACCAATATTTGCCAAGGAAGTAGTTTCTCACTAGATCCGTTTTATATCAATACCGCCAAAGACACTACTATTTCGGCCTGGACGCTTCAACCTACTTATGTTCCGGCGGTCACTGCCATATGGACTGACGGCAATACCGAAGATCCAAGAATCGTGAGTAATCCGGGTAATTATGTCTATACTATTGCCAATGCTTGTTATAGTTATTCAGATACGGCTACCATTGGGATCAAACCATGTGACATCTTTGCCCCGAACATCATCATTTTGTCTTCCAACTCGGGTAACGACGCATTTTATGTAGAGTACAGTGGCCTAAGCTCCTTTGAATGCAATATTTTGAACCGCTGGGGTAATGTCATTTATACTTATAACGACCCAGCAGGTGTTTGGAATGGCAAGACCTCTGATGGCGAAACAGTCACTGAAGGCACCTACTTTTATGTGATCAAAGCGATGTTTGAAGGAGGAATACCTATCGAGAAACACGGATTTGTCGAGGTGAAGTATTAACTTTGCCAAATGAAAACTGCACGCGTAAGCTATTTAGGTGAACTCAGAACCCAGTGTGAACACCTCGGTTCAGGCACCAAAATCATTACTGATGCCCCACTAGACAACCACGGCCGAGCAGAAGCGTTTTCACCGACCGACCTCGTTGCCACCTCTTTGGCCTCGTGCATCATGACCATCATGGGCATCTATTGTCAAAACCATGGCATTAGCTTTACGTCAGCTGAGGCAAGTGTAGAAAAAATCATGGCTTCCGAGCCCCGTCGCATTGCAAAAATCGTCATTGACCTCGACCTCAGTGGCAACAACTGGGACGAAACCACCAAGAAAAAAGTGATCGCAGCAGGCAAAGCTTGCCCTGTAGCTCGCACCCTCGAGGGCAATGTAGACCTCGAATTTAACATCCACTAATGGAAAATAATTACCAAAAAAACGAGCGTCCAGAACGCAAAGAAAAAACGTACCAACGCAAAGAACGCACCGATATCATCTTTGGTATCAGAGCGGTTCTCGAAGCGGTTCATGCAGGTCGTGAACTCAATAAAATCCTGATTCAAAAAGGTATTAATAAAGAGCTATTTGAAGAACTCAGAGCAGCTCTTGCCGGAAAAAACTACTTCTTACAGTACGTTCCGAATCAAAAACTAGACTCACTCACAACAGGCAATCACCAAGGTGTCATTGCCATGATCCCTCCTATTTCTTACCAAGAAATCGAACCGCTCATTGATCAGTGGCTCGAGGAAGGTAAAAAACCTAGTGTGCTTGTACTTGACCGCATCACCGATGTGCGCAATTTCGGCGCCATAATCCGAAGTGCAGAATGCATGGGTGTAGACGCAATTTTAATCCCGAGTAAAGGTTCGGCTCTTGCCACTGCAGATGCCATGAAAGCTTCTGCCGGTGCACTCAACCGTTTGCCAATTTGTAAAACTGAGCAACTCAAGCAATCGTTGTTCTATTTACAGCAATCGGGCTTGCGATTGGTCGCTTGTACCGAGAAAGCTTTAGTGCCTTTGCACGAAACCAACTTGCGCGGTAGCGTAGCCATCATTATGGGTTCTGAAGAATCGGGCATTACCCAAGACCTCATCAATATGGCCGACATCAGCTGTAAAATTCCGATGAAAGGCGCTATTTCTTCTTTAAACGTAGGCGTGGCAACCGGAATGGTCTTGTACGAAAGAACGCGCCAAGAACTAGTAGGTTAAGCTCAATTTAGGTATTAAGGTCAAGAGTTCCGAGAGCTCTGAAATGCAGTGCTCATAAGCGTAGCTATTTTTTGCACTCGGATCAAACCAAATGGCTTGCATTCCGGTACGTAAAGCACCTGCAACATCCACGTGGTAGTCGTCTCCGATCATTACTGAAGCTTCTGCTTTGGCATTGGCCTGGTTCAGTGCATATTTAAAGATGGCTGGATCTGGCTTGTTTTTACCAATGAACTCGGAGCAGACAATTACATCAAAAAAAGCACGCAGGCCACAATTTTCAAGCTTTACAAACTGTACCTCCTGAAAACCATTGGTAATAATGTGCAATTGATACCCCATTTGCCGAAGGGCCTTTAGCGTTTCTATGGCTTCTGGGAACAAGGCGGTTTGTAGCGGAGAAATCTGGACATAAGCATCAGAGAGCCTTCTAACTAAATTTTCGTCTTGGATTTTAAAGTGCTTGAGCGTGACACGAAAGCGCTCATAGCGGAGTTCATCCTTTTTAATTTTCCCTTTCCCGTAGAGCTTCCAGAGATGGGCATTCTGATAAATATATTGCTGATGGAAATGCTCAAAACCACCCAAACGCGCCTCGAGTTCTTCTTCCTGAAAAATTTGTCGCAAGGCATTCTCGGAATTTTTATCGAAATCCCAGAGGGTGCGGTCGAGGTCAAAAAAGAGATGACGATTAGAGGAGGGCATAACTGATTAATGTCAAAAGAAAGGCATTGAAAGCCAAACCAAGCAGCACAAACCAAAAAGTGGTTTGGTATTTTCCATAAAACTTAGCCACTACATAATTGCCAATCGGGACCGAGAATAAAAGCGGGGCAAAAAGCGTAATGCCATAAAAACCAAAGCGATGCTTGACCTGAATGATGAACTTTTTGGTTCGGGTTGGCTTGTTATAATTGATGGGTTCTTTACCCGCAGCCAATGCGGCCTCGCGCTTTTGAATGCGGCGCCTGTGAGAAATGCGCATCACGACTTCGCTACCAAAATAAAATATGGCTGAAGCCGTTGCCGCACCTAAAAATGCAGCCAACCAGGTTTCGTGAAAGGCCATTTTAAAGCCCGGGCCTGGCAAGGTTGACACCATGAATTTAACCATGGCTAAAAAATAAATACTCCAGAATCCGATCCAGTTCATGTGGTTGTTAGCTTATTGTTTGATTCCGAATGCGAGGTCGCCGGCATCTCCTAGACCTGGTACAATGTATGATTTTGCGGTGAGCTCTGCATCAATGGCACCTACCCAAATTTGAGTGGTGCTAGGTAGTTTTGCCTTCACGAAAGCCAAAGCCTCCGGCGTAGCAATGGCCGATACAATATGCACCTGACTAGGGGCGCCGTGTTTTCTGAGGGCCTGATAGACCGCCACCATAGAACTGCCCGTGGCCAACATGGGGTCCGAGATGATCCAAATTTTGTGATCGATATCTGGGATCGACAAATACTCTACCTCTATTTCGAAATCTTCCGGGGAGCTGTGCTTGCGATACGCAGAAATATAGGCGCTGTCTGCGTGGTCAAAGGTGCGCAATACGCCGTCGTGCATGGCCAAACCTGCACGTAAAATTGTAAAAAGAACGGGCTGCTCTTGCAGTGCTGGCACCATTGCAAGACCAAGCGGAGTTTGCACTTCTTGCTGTACGCTTGGCAGGGTTTTAGACAGCTCATAACTCAGGATTTCTGCAATTCTAGATAAGTTGTGTCTGAAACGCAGGCGATCTTCCTGGATACCAACCGCTCTGATTTCGGCCATGTACTGACCCAAAATTGAACTTTGTTGACCGATGTGATGTACCATCTTGATTTTTCTTTAAAATTACGTATTATTGGACGATTTTTCTATTTAATTCTCAGTCTATGCAAGCGCAGCGCAAGGTTCTGTTTCTCATTATTATAGCGGCTCTCGGTTACTTCGTCGACATCTATGACCTCGTACTTTTTGGGGTTGTTAAGGCTGAAAGTTTAGCAACAATCATGCCTGATGCAGACGCTGCTCTTCGGGCAGCCACAGGAAAGTACTTATTTAACATTCAAATGCTCGGGATGTTGCTTGGCGGCATCTTGTGGGGCATTTTAGGTGATAAAAAAGGTCGCTTGAAAGTGCTTTTTGGCTCTATTCTGCTCTATTCCGTAGCCAATATTTTAAATGCCTTTGTCACTGATATTCAAAGTTATACAGTGATCAGACTCTTGGCCGGGATTGGCCTAGCCGGAGAATTGGGCGCAGGCATTACCCTTATTAGCGAACTCATGCCCAAAGAAACGCGTGGCTACGGCACCATGATTGTGGTCACATTCGGAGCACTTGGGGCGGTTGCTGCCTCACTGATTGGTGCCGAAGGACAAGCAGTCGGGGCAGTCATTGAAACGATCTCAGGCTGGAAACCTGCCAATTGGCAAGTGGTGTATCTGATTGGAGGGGCTATGGGCTTGGTTCTACTGCTCTTGCGCGTTGGCGCATTGGAATCTGGATTTTTCGAACAAATGCACCAAGACAACAGCATTCAAAAAGGAAACTTGAAGCTCATTTTCGGTCAAAAACAAAACTTCGTTAAGTACTTGCATTGTATCAGCATCGGTATCCCAATTTGGTATACGGTTGGTTTGTTAGTGATGAATTCTGCCGATAATTTTGGGCCTTGGTTGGGGGTCTATGACATTTCAAACGGGAAGGCCGTGATGTATTGCTATCTTGGCCTCAGTGCTGGTGATTTACTGGCTGGTTTTCTGAGTCAGTGGTGGAAAAGCCGCAAGAAGGTAGTGCAGCTTTATTTATGGTTTTCATTGGCCATGACCCTCTTCTTTTTGGTCTATTTGCATAACCTCAATAATAGTTCAGCTACCTATTACCTCATGTGCTTTTTGTTGGGTACAGGCACAGGTTATTGGGCCATTTTTGTAACCATCGCTGCCGAACAATTTGGCACCAATATTCGCTCAACTGCTGCCAACACGATTCCGAATTTTGTAAGGGGTTCGGTCAATATTGTCGTATTTCTTTTCGGCCTTTTCATCGGAATGGGCATCAATGACGGCGTATCCGCCTCAGTGGTAGGAATTATTTTTATTGGGCTCGCACTTTATAGTTTGAGCCAGCTACATGAAACCTTCGGTAAAGACCTCGATTACTTAGAGGTATAATTTGTAGAAATGGTTTGCGAGTAGTTCTCGAAGTCTTCAATGAGTTCTTGATCGACTTGCTTGGCTACCGTAATCGGAATGTAATCAACAACTACATTGGTTTTGTCGAGACCGAAATCTTCAGCAGGTTTCAAGCCTGTTGACTTCACAAAACGATAGGCGCGCACACACAATTTTTGGAAAGGTGTAAGCTGGTTGTCCATGGCTACTCTTGAATTCAAGACCACAAATTTGAAATCGACTTGATCAAGCTTGCCGCGAACACTTTCAAAGACGCTTTCGCCGCTGAGTTCGCCTTTTTCAATCATCTTGCAATAAATCTTGCGCATCATGTATTCAATGCGGTGCTCTTCTTTGAAGCCCATTTGTAGCGTCACAAAATAACAACGCTTGTCAATGATTTGATGCACTGAATAATGAACTCCCCACGGCTCATTGAGGATATCTAGGTGTAAGAACCAGATCGTAGAGGCCTTGCGTGGCTTTTTGTAAAACAAGGAATGATAAACTGTTAAATCGAGTTTATTAGCTGAATCTGAACGCGTAGGAAAGACCAAGTTGGTTGCCTCAAAAACGACACCTTTGTCTTCATGAACGGCATTGATCAACGGAATCACTGAATTCATTGGTAAATATTCCGTGATGCTTGTACGTAAATTTTTGGCCTTGAAGTACAAGAACAACAACAAGAAAAAGCCTATTGAAAGCACCAAAGTAAACCAACCACCAGAAATGATTTTACCCATATTAGAGACCAAGAAAATCATCTCAATACTGATGAAAATAAAGAAGATGGTACTAAACACCATTCTCAATTTCGGGTAACGAATAAACAGTAGAGTTGCCATCAAAATCGAGGTCATGACCATGTTGATCGTGATCGCCAAGCCGTAAGAATGCTCCATTTCAGAAGATCTTTTGAAGATGGCAATAACCACCAAACAACCAATCATCAAGAACCAATTGATAAACGGAATATATATTTGTCCTTGGTGTTCTGAAGGATATTTCACTTTTAGGTTGGTCCAAAGCTTCAATTTGATCGCTTCGTTCATGAGTGTAAATACCCCTGTGATGAGCGCTTGTGAAGCAATAATGGTAGCAGCCGTAGCAATACCAACTGCAAACGGAATCAGATTTTCAGGCACCATGGCATAAAACACGGTTTGTTTTGGGGCCAAATGAAAATCAGGAGACAAACAAAGTGCTGCCTGTCCAAAATAGTTCAGGACAAGCAAAACAGAAACCAAGGCCCAAGAAAGGCGAATATTGCCTTTACCGCAATGCCCAAGATCTGAGTAAAGCGCCTCTGCACCCGTTGTACACAAGAAAACAGAACCCAAAACTGCAAAACCACCGTCAACATTAGCTACTAAGTTGTAAGCATACCAAGGGTTAATTGCTTGCAAAACCGATGTGTTGTGCATGACATTAATGAAGCCCAAATAACCCAAAAACGCAAACCAAATAATCATTACGGGGCCAAACATCTTACCAATAGCCGCCGTTCCAAATTGCTGAATCACAAACAGAATCACAATAATTGTGACGACAATCGGTATGATGGGCATCTCCGGGAAGATATTATTTACACCTTCAACGGCCGAAGAAATAGAAATGGCTGGCGTGATAAAGCCATCGGCCATCAGTGTCGCACATCCAATAAGAGCCGGAATGATAATCCATTTGATATTTTTCTTCTTTAATAAAGCAAAAAGGGCAAAAATCCCACCCTCACCTTTGTTATCTGCATTCAAAGCGAAGTAAATATACTTGACCGTTGCCAACAAGATCAAAGTCCAAATCACACTCGATAATGCCCCTAAAATAAATGCTTCCGAAACATGTTTGCCGCCGTCTGTAATAGCCTGAAAAACATAGAGTGGCGAGGTGCCGATGTCCCCAAAAACAATACCTAGTGTAATTAAAAATCCAGCTAGTGAAATCTTTTGGGTAGAGACGTGTGACATAGTCGTAAATGAAAAATTTTGTCGAAGTTATACCTTTCTTACATTTCCTCACAAACATTTCCATAAAATATTTATCTTTGTACCCCGATTCCAAATCGGATAGTCTGCTGCCCACGTGGTGAAATTGGTAGACACGCCATCTTGAGGGGGTGGTGCCAACAGGTGTGCTGGTTCGAATCCAGTCGTGGGCACATTGATCAAAGCATCTTGCCGTAGGCAGGATGCTTTTTTCTTTTCTACGAGTCCAAAATGAAATTTTGAGTGAGTGAGAAAGAAAAAAGTATCCAATTTGCGAAGCAAATAAGATGCTTTGATCCACTATAAAGCTTAGACTGGTTCACCGAACGCAGTGAGGTAATCCAGGATTGCGTTGCAAACGCTAGACTTTTCCTTGTACTTCAAATAAAACATCTTTGGAAAACCGAACGCAGTGAGGTAATCCAGGATGCCGAAGCAAATAAGATGCTTTGATCCACTATAAAGCCAAGACTGGTTCACCGAACGCAGTGAGGTAATCCAGGATTGCGTTGCAAACGCTTGACTTTTCCTTGTACTTCAAATAAAACATCCTTGGAAAACCGAACGCAGTGAGGTAATCCAAAAGACTGGTTCAACGAACGCAGTGAGGTAATCCATTTTGTCCTAGAAATTACTGAGCAGTCATTGAATAAATCTTTGATTTCTATTTGACTTGAATTCCAAATTCAGAAATTTGAAAATTATCTATTTTTTCATTTGTACGGATATTTTCCGTACTTTTAACCTTGAATTTATGAATCTTGTCCTTATGTCACAAAATGCACGCTTTGATGCTCGCCTCAGTTTAACCCAAAAAGAACTTCTTGAGAAAGCCGCTCATCTTGGTGGCTATCGCAGTCTTTCAGATTTCGTTATTAAAGTTGCCGAAGATAAAGCCAATGAAATCATTGAACATCACGAACAGATTAAATTAAGCGTCTCTGATGCTGAAGTATTTTATGCCGCTTTAATTGAAGATCAGCAACCAAACGAATATCTGCAAAAAGCAGCTGAAGAAAGCGCAACCTACTTTCAATGGAAGCGAAAGTAGTCGTTCTTAGCCCTCAACACAAGGATGCCAAAAAAAGCTTCAAATGTGGTTCCGATATTCTAGACAAATACCTTGCACAATTTGCTTTTCAAGATCAACAAAAAAAGCTGAGTGTATGCTTTGTATTTGAGAATCCATCCGAGGAAATAATAGGCTATTACACTTTAAATGCCAGCAGCATTGATGCAAAAAACATTATTGATCAACGCTTGATGCCTTTTAAAACAAATTACCAAACACTACCTATTATTTTAATTGGTCGTTTCGCAATTGATCAGCACTATAAAGGAAAAGGTTTCGGAAAAAAATTACTTTCAGATGCACTCAAAAGATGCACGCAGCAAGCGCATCAAATTGGAGCCTGCGCAGTTTTTGTAGAACCCAAGGACGAATCTGCACGTCAATTCTATCTCAAATTTGGTTTTAGAAGCTTACCCGACCAAAACAAGATGTTTATCACAATGCAAAATCTCATCAAAATTTACAGTGTATTTCACTAACTTTAACCAACCAAAACTCAAGTTATGAAAACGCAATTTATTTTGCTCTCTACCCTACTGATCGGGCTTAGTGCTTGCCAAGATGCCAAGACAACAGAAACGGCGCCTGAGCAGCAATCTATTGTGGCTACCGATGAAAATACCAAGGAACTGCAAGAAAGTTTAAAAGATGTTGCTGCTGAAGAAGAGCGCTTGGCAGCTGAGGCTGCTGCCAACATGACCACCATGAGTTTTAAAGAACTTTCGCATGACTTCGGAACGGTTATGGAAGACACCAAGCACCTTTACAATTTTGTCGTGACCAACACCGGCAAAAAGCCCTTGTTTATTCAAAATGTCAAAGCATCTTGCGGCTGCACCACGCCTAAAAAACCAGAGAAAGCCATCGCACCTGGAAAGTCTGATATCATCGCCGTAGAGTTTCACCCAAAAGTTGGGCAACTCGGGCGTCAAGACAAAACCGTTACCGTTATTGCCAACACCAAGCCCGAAATGGTGATCTTAAATATTGGCGCCATGGTCACTAAAAATCCTGAAACAGAAGGTCGTCTTCAGACCAATTGATATGAAATTACACGTACTCAACACCGGTTTTTTTAAACTAGATGGCGGCGCTATGTTTGGCGTAGTCCCGAAAACTATTTGGCAAAAAACCAACCCCGCAGACGAAAACAACATGTGCTCATGGGCCATGCGTTCCTTGCTCATCGAAGACGGCAAGCGCCTGATCCTAGTAGACACCGGAATCGGAGACAAGCAATCAGAGAAGTTCTTTTCGCATTATCACCTCTTCGGCACAGACACTTTGCATGGTAATCTTGCCAAACTAGGTTTTCATGCCTCCGACATCACCGATGTCATCCTGACGCACCTGCATTTTGACCATTGTGGCGGAGCAATTGCTTTTGATACCCAAAAAGAAGCCTACCGCACTGTTTTCCCGAATGCCACCTACTGGAGCTCCAAAGAACACTGGCAATGGGCCACTGAACCAAACCCACGTGAAAAAGCATCTTTCTTGGCTGAAAACATCTTACCCATTCAAGAAAGCGGACAACTGCAGTTCGTAGAGCGCAACGGTCTGCTTACCAAAGATGCCCTTCCCGGCATCGACCTCTCCTTTTTTGACGGCCACACCGAAAGCATGATGCTGCCGCAAATCCAATACAAAGGACGCACCCTGGTTTTCATGGCCGACCTCCTGCCAAGCACTGGGCACATTCCGTTGCCATACGTCATGGGCTATGATACTCGCCCGTTGCTGACCCTCACCGAAAAAGAGCGCTTTTTAATCGAAGCCGCTGACAACAACTACGTTTTATTTCTCGAGCACGACTCCGCACACGAATGCTGCACCGTACAGCACACCGAAAAAGGAATCCGTCTCAAAGAAACCTTTGCTTTTTCAGATTTATAAATCATACCCATGAAAAGTCCCGAAGCCATTGTCAAAGGCATGCTCGACAACGATGCATTCAGCCAATTACTCGGGATGCAAGTCAAAGAACTAGGCCCAGGCTTCTGCACGCTGAGCTGCCCTGTTAGCTCCCAGACCACCAACGGCTTTGGCATTGCCCACGGTGGCCTCACCTACTCCTTAGCCGACTCCGCACTCGCCTTCGCAGCCAACACCTACGGTTATCAATGCGTCAGCATCGATACCCAAATTGCCCACCTCGCCAAAGTGCAACTCCACGACCAACTCACGGCAACTTGCACAGAACTTCATCGGGGCAAAACCACTGGCGTCTACGAAGTACGCATTGAAAATCAAGATCATAAACTCGTTGCCTATTTCAAAGGCACCGTTTTTATCTCCAAACAATTGTGGTAAGCACATTTTTTTTGATTTTTTTCTTCCTAAACCTTGGTTTATATCAAAAATTACGTACTTTTGTATCCGCTTTAACGAAAGCATCACACAATTCTGAAGCAACTGTTGTTGCTCACGCAAGTGAAAGAAATTGGTTTGGTAGTTCAGTTGGTTAGAATACCTGCCTGTCACGCAGGGGGTCGCGGGTTCGAGTCCCGTCCAGACCGCAAAACGCTAACGTTAAAGACAAGTCCTATATGGCTGTAGGAAATAGAAAACCCTAAGATGTATCAACTATCTTGGGGTTTTTGCTTTTTACGGTACGATTAGATCAAAAACTCAGAATTGAACCTTATAACGCATTGAACACGATTAATTTTATTGATTCATTAATTAGACGTGAAGGATTTGTAATTTCTAATGATGGAAAATAGTGGATGCTTCAACAAGTACTTATCGTAAGAAGAACATAAGTTTCATAGAAACTACCTTTAAAAATATATAGTTATCCCACGAAATGGTTTATTGTAGAAAAAAACGTGCACAATCGCATTTTTGCCGAATCAGGAACTTTTTAATTATATTTGATAGAAACAAATCGATTGATTAATAGTCCTTTAAGAATCTACCATGACAAAAATTTACTTTATTCTTTTCTGTTTGATTGGAGGATTCTCTTTCGCTCAAACTTTTAGTTTCGAATTACACTTCAAAGATGCCACTGGTGCAAAAGACACCTTAATTTTTGGCTATGACCCGAATGCTACAAACGCTATTGACGTTTCGTTTCAAGAAGAAAATATTATTAATCAAGCCTGGTCGAATGAATTCGAAGCGAGAATAACCGTTATCGACCCGAATTCCATGATTGACGATGGTGAATATATGCAAATTTCGGAAGCTGGACAGTTAAGAAAACAGATTACAAAGGAAGACTGCATAGACCAAAGTGTATTTATACACTTTATTCAATTGAAAAATGCTGTATATCCAATTTCCATAACTTGGGATAGTACACTTTTTAATATACCTTGTTTGAGTAACACTATAATTACAGATTGGTATCCAGGTGTATGGTTTGATGCTATCCTTGGAGTTGATCCTCAATTTCCATTTAAATTCAACATGACAGATTCTGGAACATTTACACATACATCTACTTACATGATCAATAGCCATCAAGACACCTTGGGGTTACTTTATTTTGCAATGGCTAATGAAAATCAGATCTTTGTTGGACTAGATGAACTTGAAAAAATAGCATTAACTGTATCCCCAAATCCAACTAACGCGTTGTTAAATTTGAGTATTCGGGGTAATCAAGTTATTCAAAGTGCAGTGTTATTTGACATCAATGGGCAACGAATGCGGGTCCCAATGCAAGCAAATGCATTTGATTTAAATGAGTTGTCTAATGGAATTTACTATCTTGAAGTGCTGTTTGAATCCGGAAAAATTGAAAAGCGGAAGGTTGTCAAGCAATAACGCAACTGTTAAAGAAAAAGAATGGGCCGCAGTGACTTTTTTCTTTTTTAGATTCAATTAATTACCTTCCTTACCTCTAAGAATCTCTTCATGTAGTTGCTAGAATTGAGGTGCGTGATGACAACCCCGTTGTGTTGGCTCGAACTAGAACAATGAATCAGCATCAATAGGCGGTTTACTTTGGGCAAATGAAAAGCAGGCTGCCACACTATCCAAACAGGTCAAAATAAATTTCATGAGCGCATTATTTCAAAGTCTCCAATGGGTGAATCAGGGGCTTAATTTTTTCTATCGAATGATCACATCCATGCCTACGAAAACGTTATCATAAACCAATGGCGCCATTTTGCTTTTATAGACCTTTCCATCAACAAGCATCGAAATCTGTCATTTTGTTTAAAGCTGATCGCTAAATGTTTGTGAGAAATTTCTACTTTTGAGCTGTTTTTAGGACGGGCTTAAAATTGTTGAATATGATGACCATCATTTCCTAGAATTGAAACAAAAACGAACTTAATGATGTCTTCAGTTTTTATATTTATTACCATTCTCGTTCTTGAAAGTATTTTATCCATAGACAACGCCGCGGTGTTGGCCGTCGTGGTCAATAAATCCCTTTCTGACCCCAAGGACCGTAAAAAAGCCATGACCTATGGCATCGTTGGTGCTTATGTTTTTAGAGGTGTTTCGCTGTTTTTTGTGAGTTATATCCTTTACAACCCAATGTTTGGCATCTGGACCAAAATCATAGGAGGCTTGTATTTAATCAAATTGGTGTATTCCTACTTTTTGGGAGCTGCCGACGGAGACCCTAATACAGGTTGGGCTGTTCGTTTAGGCAAACGCCTGGGCTTAAATATCTTTTGGCAAACGGTAGTTGCGGTTGAATTTCTCGATATCGCTTTTAGCATTGATAATTTGTTGGCGGTCGTGTCTTTGACAGAAAACATGGCTATCATTGTTTCGGCTGTGTTTTTGGGAATACTCGCCATGCGGTTTGTCGCACAAAAGTTTTCCGTGCTCATGGAAAAATATCCCAAATTAGAAGCAACAGCTTTTGTGGTCATCCTTTTACTGGGTCTCAAACTCATCCTCTCCGGACTCGCAGACCTACTGCCCTCCTTGGAAGCAATCAAAAAGCTTTTGGCAAACCACTCATTTGATTTAGCTTTCAGTTGCCTAACGATGGTGATTTTCTTTTTGCCCTTATTGTTTCCGAACAAGAAAAGCAAGCATCCCAACAAATAGTTTTTCTCAAAAATGGATTCAAATAAGTCAAGCGAAGAAGCTTTACAACCCACCAAGAAAAAGCGCCGATTTTTTAAAATCGCCTATAAAATTACTGTGCATTTATTGGCCGCGTTTGCCGTTGTACTCATTTTTGTTGCCCTCGCTGTCAAATTCAAATGGACCAACACCAAAGGGAATATCGATATCAACAACCGTTACTTCTCCAAAATGGCGAGCCAGTACGGTAAAGATCTCAGGGCCAATAAACAAAACTTTGACAGCGAAGAAAACTTACTGCTGCAGAAAATTGGTTTACTTGCGAAATACAAACCTGTAGACGCACTCAAAATTAGTGCAGCTTACCACCAATCTAAAGAAATATTTATTGCGCAGCGCATGTTCGATGCAACGGTCTTGTTGCTCCAAGACAACAAAGCGTTTCAAAGAGAATTAAAAGCCCTAAAATCTAAAAAAGACCGCAAATCTTTATTTGAATTCTCGAACTACGCCGTTTGGAAAACATTTTGTGACGCTGTGCGCAAAGATAAAGCAGCCATAGACTCCGCAGCACGCATTACGGGTGTAGAGTCTCGCATGATTGTGATGTGCCTAGTGGGCGAACAAGTGCGCATGTTCAATGCGAACCGAGAGCGTTTCAAGCAGTATGTTTACCCTTTTAATAGCGTCATCTTACCGCGCAACCGTGGCTATGGTGTCACGAGCATCTTAGAGCACACTGCATTGCGCATCGAGCGCCAATTGATCGATAAGAATAGTAAATTCTACCCCGGCGATTACTTCTATAAATGTCTCAACACCACCGACGCCGCGCCAGGCTTGGTGATAGACAGCATCAAAGCGCATCAGCACAAAACCATTCAGCGCCTCATCAAAGGCGGCGATCATTTCTACGCCTACCTCTACACCGCCTTCTTGATACGTCAATACCAAGCGCATTGGGAACGCGAAGGATACGATTTATCTTATCGACCAGAAATTGTTGGGACACTCTTTAATTTAGGTTTTGAAAAGAGCAAACCAAGTAAAAATCCAAAAGTGGGTGGCTCTTCTTTCAAAGTAGGCGACAAAGCATACACCTTTGGAGGGCTTTGCTTTGAATTTTACTACAGTGGCGAAATGATGAAAGACTTCCCGATCACTACCGTGCCCTTTACACCAGTTGCCTTGCTTGAAAAGCAAAATAAAGCGCACTTAAAAAAGGTAGAAGATGCCTTGCATTTATCGGACTCCTTGAGCCGAGAAGAAACAATAGTTCAATAAATAATTATTGCTTTAAGTAACCAAACGTCAACTTTCCATTGTAGGGTATAGAAGCTTCTCCAAACTTTCTTACTCACCCTATAAACTCTCGGAAATGAAACGTTTGTCTCTCCCCGCTCGCCAACGCGCAGCCAATAAAGCTCAAGAAAACCCGTATGGAGCACTCGTCGTGTTCTTGCTATTCTTAGCCGCAGTTTTATTGAGTGCTAGACCTGTATATGGTCGTTCTTCTTTTGACAACAAGCACTTTACTACCATTGATGCCTACGCAAGGGCTTGCCCTACACACGTAAAAACAAGTTTGGATGCGGTAGCTATTTACTTGAAGAAGGCCACTTTTTCCGACATCGAGAAAGCGCGCAGTATCTACGTCTGGCTAACAGCACATATCAGATACGACGACAAAAGTTACAATTCTGGAGACTACGCCGACAACAGTGCCGAGGGGGTATTGCGCAGTAAGAAAGCAGTTTGTGCGGGTTTTGCAGACCTTTACACAGAACTAGGCTTGCGCATGGGCTTGCAAATAAAAACGGTGATTGGCTATGCAAAGGGTTTTGGTTATTCAGAAGAAGCGGGGTTTGACCACTCCAACCACGCTTGGAACGCCATACAAATTGACGGAAAATGGCGCATTTTTGATGCTACTTGGGGCGAAGGTTACGGTGTTGAAGGTTCAAAAGGGGAATTGGTGAGCGTCAAAAAGTTTGATTCTGATTGGTTTGATGTCGAGCCGGAATACGCTATTTTCTCGCATTATCCCGAAAATCCAGCCGATGCCTTCCTAACAACTAAACTCAGTTTGTCGGAATATGTGCGCCTCCCTTACTACACGCCACGAGAGCTTTACGCACAAAATAAACAACCCTATCTATTGATCGCAGATGTAAAGCGAACCAAAAAAAATCCTTAGCTTTAATTCTTCCAAAAAAAAGCCCGTTTCATGAACGAAATCAAATGCCCACATTGCCAAAAAACGTTTAACCTCGACGACGCTGGCTACGCCGACATCTTAAAACAAGTGCGCAACCACGAGTTTGAAATCGAGCTAGAGAAGCGCGAAAAAGAACTCGAGCGCCAGCGTCAGGATGCCTTGAAAGTGGCCCAAGCCGAGGCCAACGAGAAAATGCAAGCGGCTTTGCGTCAAAAGGAGGTAGAATTCGCGGAACACCGAGCTAAAGTTGGCGCTGAAGTAGCAGAACTCAAAAGCCAACTCAGTACTTTTGAGCTACAGAAATCGTTAGCGGTGAAGGAAGCAGTGAGCGCTCTTGAGCAAGACAAAAATAAATTGGCTGCCGAGCTTCAAACCGAGAAAAAACTCAAAGACATGGAGCTCCAAAGCCAGAAGGCGGCGCTCGAAGAAAAACTCCGCTCAGAAGTGGAGCGCAAAAACGACGAGCTGCGCCTCAAAGACGAAGCCATTGAGCGCTTGCGCGATTTCAAAGCAAGGCTTTCTACCAAAATGCTTGGCG
>JACCDS010619464.1_pt1 | contig 49699 bp, 50 predicted proteins | sample 7446441 | NCBI WGS metagenome assembly JACCDS01 (sample SAMN15323445, study PRJNA562643) | freshwater metagenome | isolation source: river surface water | place: USA:Blue River Watershed | collected 2017-08-17 | reverse complement strand
AGAACCGCGACGCCACCGACGACCAGGTGACCATCGACGCAGCACACGCCATCAAGAAGCACGGCGTGGGCGTGAAGTGTGCGACCATCACCCCGGACGAGGCACGTGTTACCGAATTCAAGCTAAAGAAGATGTGGAAGAGCCCAAACGGCACCATCCGTAACATTCTGGACGGCGTGGTTTTCCGCGAGCCAATCATCATCTCGAACGTGCCAAGACTGGTTCCAGGCTGGACCAAGCCAATCATCATTGGTCGTCACGCTCACGGTGACCAGTACAAGGCCACCGACTTTAAGGTTCCTGGCAAGGGAACCGTCACAATCACCTGGACCCCAGCTGACGGTGGCGAGCCACAGACCATGACCGTTGCTGACTACCCAGAAAACGGTGGTGTCGCAATGGGTATGTACAACTACATGGACTCGATCCGCGACTTTGCTCGCGCATCTTTCAACTACGGACTATCCCGTAACTACCCGGTATACCTCTCGACCAAGAACACCATCCTGAAGGCCTATGACGGTGCCTTCAAGGATGCCTTCGAAGAGGTCTTCCAGAACGAGTACGCGGACAAGTTTGCTGCTGCTGGCATCACCTACGAGCACCGCCTAATCGACGACATGGTCGCAGCGGCGCTGAAGTGGGAGGGTGGCTACGTCTGGGCATGTAAGAACTACGACGGTGACGTACAGTCCGACACCGTGGCTCAGGGTTTTGGCTCCCTTGGTCTTATGACCTCGGTGCTAACTACCCCAGATGGACAGACCGCTTTGGCTGAGGCCGCTCACGGCACCGTGACTCGTCACTACCGCCAGTGGCAGAAGGGCGAGAAGACTTCGACCAACCCGATTGCGTCGATCTTCGCCTGGACCAGAGGCCTAATGCACCGCGCCAAGCTAGATGGCACTCCTGAGGTCCACGCTTTCGCCGAGACCCTAGAGGATGTCATCATCAAGACTGTCGAGGCTGGTCACATGACCAAGGACCTGGCTGCCCTAGTTGGCAAGCAGCAGTCCTGGCAGACCACCGAGGAGTTTATGGCCACCTTGGCACAGAACCTAAAGGCCAGACTCGGATAATCGATAAGGCTGTGGAAAACCCCCTGCAAGAAATTGCAGGGGGTTTTACTTTTCTGCCATGGCTCGAATTCTAAGGTTTCTGCTGGCAACGATTTTTATGACTTTTGGCCTACCCGCTCAGGCAGCAGCTCCGGTGGTGCTTGGGTACATGGCCGAGCAGCCGGCTATAAACAAAACCCGGTTCATAATTCTCTTTGATGCGCCAATCGAGAACCTCGATGCTGGAGACTTCGCACTGAGTTCAGGTTGCGCCTTCGCATACCTGGAGATCCTGGATGCCACCGCTCAGGTCGAGTTGGTGGATTGCCCAACCGGCAGGGTGCTGCTCACCCTAAAGGCAAACTCAATGGGGTCGACGACGCTCGGGCCAGCCCGCGATGAAAGTTTTGAGATTGAAATTGATGCCACGGTACCGACTGCGACATTTAGCGAAATCCAAATCTCGGGCAACGGCCCATTTAGCTACACCACGCAGTTGCGCTTTAGTGAAGCGGTTGAATTCGATGCAGCTAGGTTGATCTTTAGTTCTACTGGCCAATGCGAGTCGAAATTTACCGCCGTCTCGGGTGGGCTAGATCTGCAGGCGGACTGCGCATACAGCGAGCTAAGTTGGACCCTGCCGGCTAGGTCACTGCGCGATAGCTACGGAAACCTAGGGCCCTACCGAGACCTCAAAGTCTCGCTAGCCAACCTTGCTCCAACAGCTACGCCAACTCCAACACCTACGCCCACTCCATCACCTAATCCAACTCCAACACCGGCCCCAAACCCACCCGTGATTCCCATTCCAATACCAACACCAATCGAGGTAGCGCCTGTTATTCCAGTGCCGCAGTCACCATCTCCGATGGAAGTCCTGCCTCCAATTGCAATCGCCCCTTCAATCAGTTCGGAGGTGTTTCCGGCGACTACTTCCGATTCGGTAGAAGTTGCAATCGAGGATGGGTTTGTTTTTGAGAATGTTCCGCTATTCGCTTTTCCCCAACTACCGATTGGGCTCAGCGAATCGGTAAAACCAGTTGCGCAAACCCAGGATTCCAGCACCCTCTCGCAACTAACAACTGAGCAAAATCTGAGCGCGATCGATGATGTTCAACCCAAAGTCGAGATGACTGCAGCACCCGCTTCCGGGAAGCCGGTTGAATTTCGGGCAGCAGATAACTCAATCGGGGTGTGGTTGATCGGTGCGGGTTCAATGAGCCTGATTTTGCTTGGGCTCTATCGGAGATTTAGCGGAAGATAATTGTGCGCTGCCCATCCAGCAGCACTCGGTGTTCGGCGAACCATTTGACCGCCTGAGTTAGAGTCTTCGACTCGGCGTCCTGACCAATCTCGACCAGCAGCTGCTTCGAGTCTGCGTGATCCACTCGAGTCACATTCTGCTCGATGATTGGACCCTCATCCAAATCCTCGGTAACAAAGTGAGCGGTGGCACCAATCAGCTTGACGCCGCGAGCGTGAGCCTGGGCGTATGGGTTTGCACCCTTGAAACCCGGCAGGAAGCTGTGGTGAATATTGATGATGCGACCTGCAAAATCACTGCAGAACTCAGGCGAGAGAATCTGCATGTAACGAGCAAGCACGATTAGCTCGATGCCATGCTCTGCAATCAACTTGCGCAGGTGGCTTTCAAAGGCGGCTTTCTCCTCTGAGCTGGTGACTTTGAAGCTGTCAAATTCAATGCCGTAGAACTGAGCGAGGTTCGCAAGATCGGGGTGGTTACCCACAATCTTTGGGATTTCAATAGGCAGGAGCCCTGCGCGCTGACGGTAGAGCATGTCATTGAGGGTATGGGAAGCCTTTGATACCAAGACCAGGGTCTTCATCTTGCGCCCGACGTGATCTAGCACATAGGTCATGTCAAACCGTGCAGCGATTTCTTCAAACTGCTTACCGAAAGCCTCCTTGGTGGTCTCGGCCTCGATCTGCAATCGCATGAAGAATCGACCGGTGTCTAGCGAGGTGTACTGCTGGCTCTCGGTGATGTTCCCGCCAATCTCAACAACTGCTCCGGTAATTGCATGCACGATACCTTTTTGGTCGGGGCACACAAACGTCAGGACCCAGTGTTCTCTTGAGCTAGCCATCCCACAATCCTATTGACTCAATAGCCAAAGAATGGCGCTGTAGGGCTGGTAAACTCTGGCCATGTCCACTCAACCAGCCAGCTTTAGTTCACCGCTTTCCGAGGTCGATCCGGAAATTGCTGCCGTCTTGGAGCAAGAACTGGATCGTCAGCGTCACACCCTAGAGATGATTGCCAGCGAGAACTTTGTGTCTCGCGGAATCCTAGAAGCTCAGGGCTCTGTACTAACTAACAAGTACGCCGAGGGCTACCCTGGCAAGCGCTACTACGGCGGTTGTGAGGCGGTTGACGTTGCTGAAGAGTTGGCACGTAATCGTGCCAAGGAGCTTTTTGGTGCTGAGCACGCCAACGTCCAGCCACACTCCGGTGCCACCGCTAATGCTGCGGTGATGATGGCTTTGGCAAATCCCGGCGACAAGATTCTGGGTCTATCGCTCGCCCACGGTGGTCACCTCACCCACGGAATGAAGTTGAATTTCTCGGGCAAGATGTACGACGCCCACGCATACGAACTGGACCCAAACAGCTACCTAATCGACATGGACAATGTTCGCGAGCGAGCATTGGAAGTGCGCCCTCAGGTGCTGATCGCAGGCTGGTCGGCATACTCTCGCCACCTGGACTTTGCAGCCTTCCGTTCGATCGCCGATGAGGTTGGAGCGAAGCTTTGGGTCGACATGGCTCACTTTGCAGGTCTAGTTGCAGCGGGCGTTCACCCGAGCCCAGTGCCTTACGCCGATGTGGTTTCTTCAACCGTTCACAAGACCCTCGCGGGTCCACGCTCAGGCATGATCCTTTGCAAGCAGGAGCTAGCCAAGAAGATTGACTCTGCGGTTTTCCCAGGCCAGCAGGGTGGTCCACTAATGCACGTCATTGCAGCCAAGGCAGTTGCCTACAAGGCCGCGATGCAGCCAGATTTCATCGACCGTCAGAAGCGCACCATCGAAGGTGCTCAGATTATCGCCGAGAGACTCATTCAGCCAGATGTAGTCGAAGCCGGTGTTTCAGTACTAACCGGTGGCACCGATGTGCACCTCGTTTTGGTAGACCTCCGCAACGCACCGATCACCGGTCAGGACGCTGAGGACATTCTGCATGAAGCCGGCATCACGGTGAACAAGAACTCTGTACCGTTTGACCCACGCCCGCCAATGGTTACCTCCGGTATTCGCATCGGAACCCCGGCACTAGCAACTCGTGGCTTTGGTGCGCAGGAGTTCACCGAGGTGGCTGACATCATCGCGAATGCCCTCAAGCCAGGCGCAGACCTGCAAGCACTGCGTGCTCGAGTTCACAAGCTAACCGACAGCATTCCGCTTTACTCAAACCTAGAGAACTGGTAAGCCTTTGACTGCGATTGTGCTGGATGGCCTGGCAACTGCCAAGGCAATCAAAGCCGAGCTCGCAGTCGAGGTTGCAAAGCTCAAGCAGGCAGGAGTTAATCCCGGTCTAGGCACTATTTTGGTTGGCGATGACCCGGGTTCGCACTCTTACGTCGGTGGTAAACATCGCGACTGTGCTCAGGTGGGCATCAATTCAATTCGCATCGACCTACCCGCATCGGCAACCCTGAATGACATCAAGGCTGCTGTGAAGGAACTAAACGACTCCAAAGAGGTAACCGGCTACATTGTGCAGTTGCCGCTTCCGGGAGGAATCGACTCAAATGCGATTTTGGAGTTGATGGATCCGGCCAAAGATGCCGATGGACTGCACCCAATTAACCTGGGTCGCCTGGTCATGAACGTATCCGGTGAGATGACCTCACCGCTGCCCTGCACGCCAAATGGAATCGTTGAGCTGCTAAGGCGCTATCAGGTCCCCACCAAGGGAGCCGAAGTTGCGATTATTGGCAGGGGATTGACGGTCGGCAGACCGCTTGGTCTATTGATGACCCGTAAGGACATCGACTCAACCGTCACTTTGCTTCACAGCGCTAGTCTTGACATTCCAGCTGCCGTCCGCAGGGCGGATATCGTGGTGGCAGCGTTGGGTCAACCACACTTTGTAAAGCCAGAGTGGGTCAAGCCTGGTGCTGCGGTTTTGGATGTTGGCATTACCCGAACTGAGCAGGGTCTAACCGGTGATGTTGATCCACGGGTGGCTGAAGTCGCAGGCTGGCTTTCGCCAAATCCCGGCGGTGTTGGTCCAATGACCAGGGCAATGCTTTTGAAGAACGTTGTGCTGGCTGCTCAGAACTGAGATCTAATCGCCCAGAGGTCTGGGAAAACCGGGTTAAACAATGTGCTTGCGAGATAGCCCGCACCGGCCGAACCACCAGTTCCCATTTTTCTACCGATGGTTCGCTCAACCATCTTGACGTGGCGGTAGCGCCACTCCTGCAGCCCTTCATCAAAATCAACCAGTGACTCTGCGACCATGGATGCCTCCGGGTCAGATCTGTGAAGCTCGATCAGCACCTTCTGCACCGATTCATTTGGCTCCCAAGCCTTTGTAACATCGCGCTCAAGCACGTTTTTTGGCATGGGCATTCTGGAGTTGAAGTAGTGCAGCGCTGAGTCCCAGAGTGAAGGTCTCAGCATTGCGGCTTCGACCCGAGCCCTGGCTTCAGAGCCCGGCATCAGGTGCTCTGCCATGCCCATGCCACTGCCCTTGTCGGCATTAGCACCGGCCTGATCGCGACGCCCTAAGACCGCCTCCAGCTCTCTGAATTGGGCGGACTGAAAACCAGATGCGCTGGTGAGTCTGGCCCTAAAGGAGTTGAACTGTAGCGGTGTCATGGTCTCCAAGATGTCGAGCTGTGAGACACAGGTCTTCATGATCGTGCGCACACGTCCTAGCAGCGCTAGCGAGCGGTGGGTGTCACCTCGGGTGAGCGAGACTTGCGCCGCCCCCAATTCGTGGAGGATTTGCTTGAACCAAAGCTCATAGACCTGGTGGATGGTGATGAAAAGCAACTCATCGTGCTCCGGGCCATCGCTGAGCGGCTGCTGCAGTGTGAGTAGCTCATCAACTTTTAGGTATGAGATGTAGCTAACGTGCTTATCGTGGGTCATGTTACGCGGTTCCCATCTAGCTGAACCTGTTGGTATTCGCCAGAGGCAACCAAGTCACGCAGTCTGGCAAAGCCGTCATATACCTCGGTGTAGCTGGTGGTAAGAGGGGATATGGCGAGACGAATTGCGCCTGGCTCGCGGTAGTCCGGAATCACGTTCTTAAGCTTTCGCAGCGCGACTGCAATCTGCTTGGCATCTTTGTGAATCACGATGATATGGCCACCACGTTTTTTGGCATCCCTTGGTGTTCCGAGAGTGAAACCAAGAGGAGCCAGCCAAGCATCAAAGAGCTCGATCATCAGGTTGGTGCCCTTGGCTACTTTTGCCTCGATATTTTTGATACCGGCCTCTTCAATCATCGAGAAGGCCACTTCAACACCGCGAATTCCGATGATGCTAGGGCTGGCAATCTGGAAACCGCGAATGCCCTTAGCTTTCTCGTAGAACGGACCCATTGCAAACTGCTGCTCATTTGAGAACCAACCCTGAATTGGAATCTGGAGCTGCTCCTGCAGTTCTTTGCGAATGAACATCCAGGCCGGTGAACCAGGGCCTGAGTTTCCGTATTTATAAGTGCAGCCAACCGCGAGATCGACGCCGTTGGCATCGAACTGCAGGTCAATGGCACCGGCCGCGTGTGAACAATCCCATATCACAAGTGCCCCGTATTTGCGCGCGACAGCCGTGATGCCCTTAATGTCTGGTCTACCACCGGAGCGATACTGAATCGCCTGCAGAGTTACAAAAGCGACATCCTCGCTGAGGTGCTTCTCGAGCTCCTGTGGGCTAATCAGTTCGCAGTCGCTTACCACTTCAACCGAACCCGGTCCACCCATGCCGTCGTTGTTTAGCGTGATGAGGTTGAGGCCAAGTTGCTGGGCAATGCCGGCGAGGATGTAGCGGTCAGTGGGGAAGTTGGCGGAGTCGATGATTACGGTCTTGCGACCAGGTCTTGCCTTCAGGGCTGCCATGCAAAGTTGGTAGAAGTTCACGCTTGTGGTGTCACAAACCAGGGTCTGACCTTCGGTTGTGCCGAGCACACTTCTGGCCAGAAGGTTACCGGCGGGCTGAGCCTGGTCAATCCAGTGGCTCCAGCCGTCCACCAACTCAGTGCCCCATTCATTGACCAAGAAGTGATTGATTGCCTCAACGGTCTGCTTCGGAAGTCGGCCCAGGGAGTTGCCATCTAGGTAGCAGAGGTCTGGGTCGGTTATGACGAATTGGTCTTTGTAGTGCGCCAGCGGGTCGGCAAGATCGAGCTCTTGAGCAAAGCTTCGTTGCGTTGCCGAGGGCTGGCCATTGGCAGCGCTCATGCCCCCACTCTACAACTAGACCAGCAGCTGGTGCTTGGCTAGCTCGGCATAAAGTGGCGTGGTCTTTACAAGTTCAGAGTGGGTTCCCGCACCGATGACCCGGCCTCGCTCTAGCACGATGATCTGATCGCTGTCCACCACAGTGGAGAGTCGGTGCGCAATCACAATTAGGGTGCGATTCTTGGCAACCGCATCAATCGCCTCGCGCATGCGCTGCTCGTTCGGGCCATCAAGTGCACTGGTTGATTCATCGAGCAAAAGGATTGGGGGAGCCGCCAGCAACGCTCTGGCGATTGCCAGTCTTTGACGTTCGCCACCGGAGAGCATGATGCCGTTCTCGCCAACCTCGGCATCTAGGCCCTTGACATCTCGATTCAGCACTTCGGTTAGATTCACCATGCCCAAGACTTCGCGAAGATCATCATCAGAGGCCTCGGCACGACCAAGCAGCAGGTTCTCTCTAATCGACCCGGCAAGCACTGGCGCGTCTTGCTCTACATATCCAATCTGAGAGCGCAGGGTGTCCAGCGACAGCTGTTTCACGTTGGTGCCATCGAGCAGGATCTCGCCAGCAGTTGGTTCATAGAAGCGTTCCAGCAGCGAGAAGATGGTGGACTTGCCGGCACCGGATGGACCAACCAGTGCAACCCTGCTACCGCGAGGAATTTCGAAGGAAACATCTTCCAGAATCGGCTTTGGTTCTTCATCCTCGCCGGGTTCGTAGTGGAAAGAAATCTTTGAGAACTCCACCGCGTTGTCGCCTTGGCGCTTGAGCGCACCTTCGCCTTGGACTTCTTCGTCGATCACCATGATCTCCTGGATTCTCGCCAGTGCGCCAAGGGCACTCATCACCGAGGAGTAGGCACCAAATGCCGAGATAAGCGGGCCGACCATGAAGAACAGCAAAATCACAAAAGTTACCAAGCTAGAAATTGATGTTGCTCCGGTGGCAACTCGCAAGCCACCAAGCCCGAGCACCACAATGAATGCGGTGTTGAAGGCGATCTGAGCAATTGGGGCAACGATTGCACTGAGCTTTGCGATTTTTACGCCCTGGTCATAGGCGGCGGTCGCATCCTTATCGATTGCCTGCGCCTCCCGAGTTTCGGCTCGAGCAGCACGAATGGTTCTAATTGCCCCGAGGGCTCGCTCGACCGATGCGCTCATCGCACCAACTTTTTGCTGAGCCTTGGTAGTCGCACTGCGCAGCTTGCGTCCGGTGGTTGCAATTGCGGTGATTGCCACAAAAACCACCAAGAGCGTCGAGCCCAAAAGAATTGGGTCAATAAATGCCATCAGGATGACAGCGCCCAAGAACTGCAGCAGTCCTCCAACCGCGTCCACTAGCCCCTGGGTTAGCACCGACTTCAATAGCGTTGAATCTGCACCAACGCGGGAGACTAGATCGCCAATTCTTCTGCGGTCATACTCTTTGATCGGCAGCCGCAACAGTCTTGAAACCAGTTTTTTCCTGGTGCCGAGCACAACTCCTTCGCCGGTTCGGTAGAGCAGGTAGTACTGAAACCCATTGATCAGTGCGGCGCTAAACAGCAGCACCACAATCCCGATGGCAAGGTTTGTGAACTCTTTGCTTTGCTCAACTGCTGAGATGACCTGACCCATTAGTAGCGGCTGTCCCAGTGACAGCAGTGAGGAGACGATCGATAGCACTAGAGCCAAGATGAGAGCTTTTTTGTGGTCCGCCAGGTAAGGCAGCAGGTCCTTCAGGTTCGCCCTCGGGCCCTTGTATTCTCTTGACCTTGGGTTCTGAGTTGGGTCGCGGTAATCGCTCAATTTACGCCTCTAGTCTGATCATTGGGTCTCCGAAAATTGCCTCATTGAGTAGGTAATTCAGCTCCGGCAGCGCAAGCGCTCTGGTGTATGAGGTGTTTAGGGAGAACCTCTCATAATCTAACCCTTCAATTACCTCAAATACCCTGGCATCTAAAACTGTCAGGAACATCAGAGTTGTGTTAGCCACCCTGGGGAAATCTCGGTAACTCTTGCCGCAACCAAACCCAAAGACTCGGATTGCGACATCGGCTATTTCGGGTTTGCATTTTTTCACAAGACCCTGGTCTTGAACCCTAATCAGTGGGCGCAGGCTGTCTTGGCGCTGCCAAATCTGAAAGCAGGTTCGCAAATCGTTATTGGCACCAATGCGCTCTCCGGTATCGGTGACGTAGTTCACTGCGACATCTCGGTCGAAAATTAGGTGAAAGCGGCGATCGAGTCGATTCTGCACCGACCACTTGCGCCAGGACCTGGGCACTAAAAAGGCGATGTATTCGCTGTGATTTGCAGCGTGGTTGAAGAAGGGGATTGAGAGCGAGTTATTTCTTCCAAAGGGCGGGTTCGAAATCGTAACCAGGTCCCTGCCCTTTGGATTGTGGCTCAGAAAATCGGCGCTTTTTACTCTCGGGTGCTTTGGGTAGAGGTCGACCGCCTCAATCTTTTCAACACCGAGCGATTCGAGTGCTGAGACAAATGAGCCGTTTCCGCCAGCGGGTTCAAAAAATTTTCGATCTGGCCCAGTAATTGCGACTAGCTGCCCACTCAGCTCTAGTGCCAAACCTTTTGGGGTGTAGTACTGCTCGACACCGGTCTTACGACGATTGCCTAGCTTCTCCATTTGAGAAAGATATCAAGAATTCGAGTTCACCAGGAACCAATCGTCTAACCTGGTGCCTATTTGGTAGATAGCCTTTCGGCAGCCGTATTGCGAGAACCAGACGCGGTCTGAAGTCTGCCAACTTTTCCGAACCCAAATGGAGGCATGTTCACGTATATGTTCTCGGTTTTTGATTTGTCGATTACGTAAGTCTCGTGCCAGATTCCAACCGCGTCGGTCGCCATCGCCGCCCTGTTGTAGGCCTTCCATGCCGGTAGATGCTCAGAATCTTTGGCTTTCGAGTAAGAGACTAATTTTTCGGCGCTTTCCCAATACTGAACCAAGATGATGGTTCGCGAGAACCACATTTGATAAGACAAAAACCCTAACTCTCGATTGATGTGCAACTCCTTAAGCATTTTTGGCATCGCAGCAAATACCGGCAGCCAACGATGGATTGCAAACCAATTGTTGATTCGCATGCCTATAAGAAAGAGCACAAAATCACCCTCTGGCACCGCCGTCAATCGCTCTTTGCTTACTCTTGTCATCTCTCAAGCCCCTCCGTCTATGATCCCAAGGATAGGGGAGTTCGCCTATTTGGAGCGTCTTGTTTCCACAGGCATACGCTGCCCTAAATTTGCCATCGGCATGCGGAGGCAATTTGAAACATGATCTTGGATGCTTGGCAAAACCGAGTGTTTTGATAGTCTGAAGGGCTGCCCAGATTTTGGGCCTGAAATGGAGACAAAGTTGTCAAACAATGTTGAGCGTGAGTCAGTTATCCGCGCTCGTTCCCTAACTAAAAAATACAAAGATTTTGTTGCAGTTGATGGCATCGACTTTGACGTTTACCGAGGCGAGTCATTTGGACTTTTGGGTCCAAACGGTGCCGGCAAGTCGACCACTATGAAGATGATCACCTCGGTGTCGCAGCGCTCCTCCGGTGAGTTAACCATTTTGGGTAAAGAGCCAAACGATCAAGGGCCGGAGATCCGTGCCCACCTGGGCGTTGTACCGCAGAAGGACATGCTCGATCGCGAGCTCAAGGTTTGGGAAAACCTGGTCACCTACGGTCGTTACTTTGGCCTGCCACGCAAGTGGCTAAAGACCAAGGTCGAGGAGCTTTTGGAATTTGCGCAGCTAACCGATAAGCGCAACGAAAAGGCGGATGACCTCTCCGGTGGCATGCAGCGCCGTTTGGCAATTGCCCGTGGCTTGGTAAATGAACCAGAGATCCTGTTGCTAGATGAGCCAACCACCGGTTTGGACCCGCAGGCCAGGCATATTCTTTGGGATCGACTATTCCGCCTCAAGGAGCAGGGCGTCACCCTGGTGCTCACCACCCACTACATGGATGAGGCCGAGCAGCTTTGTGACCGCATCATCGTGATGGATAAGGGCAAGATCATGGCCGAGGGATCGCCCGCCGAGCTCATTCGCGACTACTCATCGAAAGAGGTAGTCGAGCTTCGCTTCGGAACCGATAAAAACGAAACCGTAGCCAAGCAGCTTGAGGGTAGGGGAGATCGCCTAGAGCTTTTGCCAGACCGCATTCTGATCTACACCGAGAAGGGCGAAGCGCTGCTGACCTCAATCCTGGATTCCGGTCTTCACCCGGTAACTTCGCTGGTCCGCAGGTCCTCGCTGGAGGATGTGTTCTTGAGACTAACGGGCAGGACGTTGGTCGACTAATGACGCTCGAATTTAAGCCCGGTAGCGCGGTGGATCCAAAGCGCGCGGTGCGCTTTGGCGCTTGGCGAGTTGCTGAATATCGCTTCTACTCGATGAGTAAGTGGATGGGTTCAGTGCTCGCATTTGGATTGGGTAACCCGATCCTGTATCTGATTTCAGTTGGACTTGGCATCGGAGCACTGGTTGATGCCAACACCGGTGGCGGTGGAATTTTGGGAGTCCCATATATTCAGTTCGTCGCTCCGGCGCTGCTGGCATCGGCTGCAATTCAGGGCGTGATGGATGAGGTCACTTTCCCAACCATGGATGGTTTTGTTTGGGACAAGTTGTTCTTTGCCATCAATGCCACCAGTGTCTCGGCACGGCAAATTGCCGACGGCGTCATGATTGTGGCGCTGGGTAGGGGATTGTTCACCACCCTGATGTACTTGGGTGTGCTACTGGCTTTTGGCGCGGTCCCGCTAACCAGCGTGATTCCACTGCTGCTCTCCTCGATGCTGGCAGCCTGGGGTTGGTCATCGGTAATGCTGGCGATCACAGCACGATTGGAGCGCGATGAAGGCTACTTTGCCTTGATAGGACGCTTTGTTATCGCACCGATGTTCCTATTCTCAGGAACCTTCTACCCGCTTGAGCAAATGCCAATTTACCTCCAGCCGCTGGGATGGGTCTCTCCGCTTTGGCACTCGGTTCAGCTAGGTAGGCACCTGTCATACGGCATGGAGCTGGCAGACGGCATGTTCTTTGTCCACCTCGGCTACCTTGCAATCATGGGCATCGTTGGGATGCGATTCGTCTATCCAAAGTTCAAAGAGAGGTTGTCGCGATGATCACTCAGGCTTTGATTACTCAGGCGGTCGCTATTGCAGAGAAGCGAGCCAAGCGCCCTGGTGCTTCGGTTTACGCCGGTCGCGCCATGGTGATGATTGAGCGTGCCCTGTATGCAGCTAAGAGCTCGAACTGGCTAATTATCGTTTCCGGTTTTGTTGAACCGGTGCTTTATCTTTTAGCCTTTGGCTTTGGCATTGGCCAGCTAATTGGCGATATCCAAGACGGCAATGGCAACCCGGTTAGCTATGCGGCGTATATCGCCCCTGCGCTGTTGGCCACCAGTGCCATGAATGGTGCGCTCTATGACGCCACCTGGAATGTGTTTTTCAAGATGCATTTCGGCAAGGTCTACCAGGTGATGCTCTCTAGTTCGCTTGGTCCGATGGATGTTGCCCTCGGTGAAATCTCTTGGGCCTTGATACGCGGCGCTACCTACTCAATTGGCTTTATGGCAATCGTGACTCCACTTGGCCTGGTTACCAATGCGTGGGGTCTGCTCGCGATTCCAGCGGCAACTCTGATCGCATTTGGTTTTGCTTCGGTTGGAATGGCAATCACTTCTTACATGAAGAACTTCCAGCAGATGAACTGGGTGAACTTCTTCCTCTTGCCGATGTTCTTGTTCTCGGGAACCTTCTTCCCGGTGAGCGTGTATCCAGAGTGGATTCAGGCAATCGTCAAGGCACTTCCGTTGGCTCAGGGAGTTGACCTGGTGCGCTCGCTGATGCTGGGAGTGATGGATGTGGCAGTGCTTGGGCACATCGCCTACTTCATTGTGATGATTGCCCTCGGGCTAACCTTCACGACAGTGCGACTAAAAGCACTGTTTATGAGGTAATTACCAGAAGACCGCTAGCACCACATTCAAGATGGTGAGCAGACCGATTGCGCCAAATGCCTTGGCCGATACGGTCTGCTTCTTCTTGAAGTGAAGAACCAAAACCAGAATCAGGGTTACCACGAGCGACTTCACGCCGATCTTCATGTGGTTTAGCGGGTCATCCCAACCCATTACTGCCATCCACTCACGGACGCCGACCATCAGTACTCCGGTGATTAGCATGGTCCAAGCGCCGTGAACCATGGCTGGGACGATAGTTGCCAAGTTCTTGCCCATGGCCTTCATCTGGGTCAAAAAGCCACCAAGTAGTGAGGCTAGACCGATGAAGTGAAGAACTAGTAGTGAGTGAAGAATGATTTCTGCGGTTGGCTGCATGATGCTCCTTTGAACACCTTCAGCCTAGCGTTTGTGAAAGTTAGAAGCTTTAGCGCAAGTTAGCCATGGTCAAGGCAGCCTGGACGGCCTCCTTGCCCTTGTCTTCCTTGGAGCCTTCGAGACCAGCTCTGGCTAGCGCTTCACTCTCATGATTCACAGTGAGCAGACCAAAGCCGATTGGCACTCCGTAATCAAGCTGAACTCTCGTGAGACCATCGGTTGCGGAGTTGCAGACAAAGTCAAAGTGTGGGGTTTCACCCTGGATCACAACACCAAGCGCGATAACCGCGTCAGCTCCCTTTTCGACCGCCCACTTGGCAGCCAGTGGTAGCTCGAATGCGCCTGGCACGGTCTGTTGGATTACCTTTAAAGCACCTGATGCCTCAAGCTCGCGAAGCGCACCGGCAACTAGCCCGTTCATAATCTGGGTGTGCCAACTGGTTGAAATAACGTAAATCTTCTTACCCGCTGCGCTTGAGCGCAGTTCGGGAGCACCTAAACCACTCACGGTTACAGGTTAGCTGGTAATTGGTGTCCCATGCGTTCGCGCTTTACCTGCAGGTAGCCGGTGTTCTCTTTTGCAAGGCCCACAACCAGTGGCACGGTCTCGTTCACTGGAATACCCGCCTCAACCAAGAAGCTGCTCTTGGCTGGGTTGTTGGTCATCAGGCGAACGCTCTTGATACCAAGGTCGTGCAAGATCGCAACCGCAGCACCGTACTCACGAGCTTCTGAAGGCAGACCTAGAGCAAGGTTGGCATCAACGGTGTCGAGACCCTTCTCCTGAAGTGCATAGGCCTTTAGCTTGTTCAAAAGCCCAATGCCACGACCCTCCTGGCCCCGAAGGTAAATCACAACACCACCGTTTGGGTCAGCTGCTGCTGCGTCCATGGCAGCCTCTAGCTGTGGGCCACACTCGCACTTGAGCGAACCGAATGCCTCGCCGGTGATGCACTCGGAGTGCAGGCGAACCAAAACATTCTCACCGGTTGGGTTGCCGGAAATCAGTGCGACGTGGTCGGCTGTGGTCTCTACGTCGTAGTAACCGCGCAGTCTGAAGTCTCCGTGGGTGGTCGGAACGTTCGCCTCAGCCTCAAATCGAATGCGGTTGGCAGGCTCAGCCTGCTTTACCTCGCGACGAGCTAGGTGGTCCTTCAGATTTGCAATGGTGGTCATAGGTAGTTCAAACCGCTTAGCGGTGTCTAATAATTCCCCAAATCTCATCATTGTTCCGTCATCGTTCACCATTTCGGCCATTAGGGCCACTGGCTGCAAGCCGGCGAGCATCATCAAATCGACCGCTGCTTCGGTGTGACCGGGGCGCTCAAGCACTCCACCGGGCCTTGCCCGCAGCGGAATTACGTGTCCTGGGCGGATTAGAGAATCTGCGGTGGAGTTTGGATCCGCCAACACTCTTCCGGTCAGCGCGCGCTCAGCGGCGCTGATGCCGGTGGAGGTTCTGCTAGCGGCATCCACGCTTACGGTGTAGGCAGTGTGGTGCGGGTCTTTGTTTTTTACCCACATCAGCGGAAGCTCCAACTGGTTGGCGCGCTCGCGACTCATCGGCGCGCAGATGTAGCCGGAGGTGTAGCGAATCATCCAGGCCAGCCACTCCTGGGTTGCGAATTCGGCGGCAATGATGGCATCGCCTTCGTTCTCACGGTCCTCGGCATCCGAAACTAATACCGGCTTGCCGGCTTTGAGCGCCGCAATTACCTCTTCGATACTGGAAAGTTCACTCATTTAAACTGCAAAAGCCTTTCGATATGCTTCGCTAGCACGTCTGCCTCGACATTCACCTTGTCGCCTGGCTGCTTATAACCCAGGGTGGTCACCTCGAGGGTCTCGGGAATCAGCGAGACCGCAATGTGGTCATCACCGAGTTCGTTCACGGTCAGCGAGATGCCATCGATAGTGATCGAGCCCTTCATCACGACATACTTCATTAGATCTGCCGGAATTCGAATTCGAACCCAGTCCCAGTTGTCGCTCGTCTCACGGGAAATCACTTCGCCGACGCCATCGACGTGACCCTGCACGATGTGTCCGCCGAAGCGGGTCTCGTGCTGCATGGCGCGCTCTAGGTTAATGACATCGCCAACTTTCACCTCGCTGAGGCTCGAGCGCTTCAGGGTCTCCAACATCACATCGGCGGTGAAGGAGCTGCCATCGATATCGATCGCGGTCAAGCAGGTGCCGGAGCAGCTAATCGAGTCGCCGCGCTTTAGGTCACTGAGCACCTTGTCGCAGGCAATGGTCAGTCGAATCGCGTCTGGCTGCTGCTCGATGGCCGCAACCTTGCCGAGTTCTTCAATAATTCCGGTGAACATTAGGCCCTCCTGGCTCTAAGGAAAAGATCGTTGCCCAATTGCTCGATCTCAAAAATCTCAAGGCGGTGCGCCTGTGCGATGCTGCTCACGCCAATATCTCCCAGCGCGGTCTTCGCCCCACCCAAGAGAACCGGCGCCAAATAGATTTGATACTCATCGACCAGGTTCTCACGCTCAAACTGACTGGCAAGCGTTGGCCCGCCCTCGACCAGCAGGTGCTTCACGCCGCGCGCCCAAAGGTCAGTCAGAGCATCACCAAGATTTCTGGTCTGCAGGTGGATAGTCGGTGCCTTGTCATTGAAAATCTTCAAATCCGCGCCGAGGTCACTTTGGCCAATCACGACTCGAATTGGCTGGTTTTCGAAGTAGCTGCCATCTGGTCTCCGGGCGGTGAGTTCTGGGTTATCTGCCAAAACCGTGCCGGTACCAACCGCAATGGCATCAATCTGTGAGCGGGTGATGTGAGTGTGTTCGCGAGACAGCGGACCAGAGATCCATTGGCTGCTGCCGTCATTTGCGGCGTTGCGACCATCTAGGCTGCTCGCCCACTTTAGGGTCACATAGGTGCGCTTATTGCGATTGGCGGTGAGCCAGACCCTTAGTTGCTGATCTGCCTCGGAGATCAATACCCCTGGGATAACCTCGATGCCGGCATCGCGGAGCGTCTGCGAGCCATTACCGGAAACATCTCCCGGGTCTTGCGATGCAAACACCACACGAGAGATCCCAGCCGCAATCAGAGCCTGCGAGCACGGTCCAGTGCGGCCGGTGTGATTACAGGGTTCCAGCGTCACGACCGCGGTTAGATTCGCGGGCGGGTTAGAGCCGTAGGCCTCCGAAAGGTTCCGGAGAGCCATCACCTCGGCGTGCGGGGTGCCGGCCCCCTGATGCCACCCTTCAGCAATGATGTTCAAATCTGCATCCAGGATCACAGCTCCGACCTGAGGGTTTACGCCGTGTGCCGGGCCGTTGAGGGCAAGCTCAAGTGACCTGCGCATCGCAGGTTCAAAATCTTGCTGATTCATTTCGCCCTCTCGGTAATCACAGACCGCGGGCGCGCGAGAAAAACGGGTGCAGAGCACCCAGGTTCTTCTCCCATCCGGACTTTAACCGTCGGTATCGGAATTTCACCGATTCAACCGCCTGAGGTCATTTAGCTGGCTGCCAAACTCCCAGTCGGGTCGCGGACTTTAACCGCCGGCTCAGACTTTCACTGACCCCGAAGAACTGTGTTACTTAGAACAATAGCGGTTTCGCCCGCAAAATTCCCTGGCGCTATGGTCGGACGAAGCCGAGCTTGTCGTAAACGTCTGCAAGCGTGCGCTCGGCAATTTCATTGGCCTTAGCCGCACCCTGTGCCAATAGTCGATCGAGTTCTGCCGGATCAGCCAAGAGCTCTTGAGCTCGCATGCGAATTGGATCCAACGTTGCCACGACGGCATCCGCAACTGCAGTCTTCAAAGCGCCATAGCCCTGACCCTGAAGCGATGCGGTAAAGCTCTCGATGCTTTCGCCAGTGATCGCGCTGTAGATGCCAATCAGGTTTGAAACTCCAGGCTTAGTTTCGCGGTCAAAGCGAATCTCGCCGTCGGTGTCGGTTACTGCGCTCTTGATCTTCTTGGCAATCACGCTTGGCTCATCCATCAGATTAACCAGGCCCTTTGGGTCCTGAGCTGACTTAGACATCTTTGCGGTTGGCTCTTGCAGATCATAAATCTTCGCGGTTTCCTTCAGGATGTGAGCTTCGGGAATCTCGAAGGTCTTGCCAAATCTGGAGTTGAAGCGGGTAGCCAAATCCCTGGTTAGTTCAAGGTGCTGACGCTGGTCTTCACCGACCGGAACTGACTTTGGCTGGTAGAGCAAAATGTCTGCCGCCTGCAGAATCGGGTAGGTAAAGAGGCCAACAGATGAGTTTTCGGCACCACCTTTTTGGCTCTTGTCTTTGAACTGGGTCATCCGGCTTGCCTCACCAAAACCGGTAATGCAATTCAGCACCCAAGCCAATTGGGCGTGAGCCGGCACGTGCGATTGGACAAACAACGCAGACTTGGTCGGGTCGATACCGGCTGCAATGTATTGCGCTGCAGTGCGGCGGGTGTTCTGGCGAAGCTCGTTTGGGTCCTGCGGAACCGTGATGGCGTGCAGGTCGACAATTACGTAGTAGGCATTGAAGTCATCCTGCATCTTCACCCACTGGGTAAGCGCACCAAGGTAGTTGCCGAGGTGAAGGCTGGCAGCGCTGGGCTGCATGCCGGAGAGCAGATTTGGCTTGGTCATCTTTTTCCTACAGGTCGTATTCGACGTTCACCGGTGAGTGATCGGTCCAACGGGTGTCGTAGCTTGGTGCTCTATCGACCCGATAATTCTGCCCCTTTTCGGCAAGCTTTGGGGTTGCGAGCTGGTAGTCGATGCGCCAGCCGGCATCGGTATCAAATGCCTGGCCGCGGAATGACCACCAGGTGTATGGCCCCGGAACACCCGGGTGAGCTGCTCGACCCATATCTACCCAACCTTGATTGGCAAAACCATCAAAGAACGCGCGCTCCTCGGGCAAGAAACCGGCGTTTTTTAGATTGCCCTTCCAGTTTTTGATATCCAGTTCGGTGTGACCAACATTCAAATCACCAACCACCACCGCGTAATCGCGGTTATCAATTAGCCACTGCATGCGCTCTGACATGGCGTTGAGGAACTTGTACTTCTCCACCTGCTTTGGGGTGTCAACCTCACCGGAGTGTACATAAACGCTGACGACCGTGAAGATGCCGCTTGGAGTTTCGAAATCCGCTTCGATCCAACGGCCAGCGGAATCAAATTCTTCTGGCCCAAGCTCCACCCTCACTTCAAGGGCAGGTTGCTTGGAGAGAATTGCAACCCCGGCGCGACCCTTGGCGCTGGCCTCGTGGTCATAGATGTTCCAGCCACCCTCGATTGCAATCGGACCATCAACCGCCAAGGCCAATAGCTCACCCTGCGGGGCTCGCACCTCCTGAAGGCAGAGGATGTCTGGGTTGGCGACCTTTAGCCACTCGGCCATATCTTTTCGAGCCGCGGCTCGGATGCCGTTGACGTTCACGGTGGTGACTTTCAGCATTAGATGGTGATCCAAATCTCTTCGTCGCGAACTTCCAGGGAAACTTTGCCGAGCGCACTCTTGGCAGGGCCTGCTATCGCCATACCGGATTCCGGATCGAATCTGGCTCCGTGGCAACCGCAGGCAATCTCGTTGTTTTCAACACCGTTGACGATGCAGCCGGCGTGGGTGCAGGTGGCACTAAAGGCCTTGAAGTTTCCAGCTTTAGTCTGAGTGACCAAAACGGTCAGAGTTTTATCAACCGCGAACTTTGTTCCGCCACCGACTGGAACCTCAGAGGTAAGTCCAAGCAGGATTTCACCGGATGCAGCAGGTTCGCTGCTGGTAATTGGTGTCGATTCTTGGGCACTTGAACATGCGCCAAGCGCCAATGTGCCAGCGGCCGCCATCGAGCCAAGGGCGGCTCGACGACTTAGACTCACGGCTTTCCGCGCAGGATGGCCTGCTTGACCTCTGCGATTGCCTTGGTTACCTCAATACCGCGAGGGCAAGCCTCGGTGCAGTTGAAGGTGGTGCGGCAACGCCAAACGCCCTCTTTGTCATTCAAAATGTCGATGCGAACCTGAGCTGCCTCGTCACGGGAGTCAAAGATAAAGCGGTGAGCGTTCACGATCGCAGCTGGTCCAAAGTACTGGCCGTCGGTCCAGAACACTGGACAGCTGGTGGTGCAGGCAGCACACAAAATGCACTTGGTGGTGTCGTCGTAGCGAGCGCGGTCCTCAGGGGACTGTAGGCGCTCTTTCTCCGGCTTGTCCGATGCAATTAGGAATGGGTTTACATCCTTGTATGCCTGGTAGAACGGGTTCATGTCGACAATGAGGTCCTTCTCAACTGGAAGGCCCTTGATTGGCTCGATGTAAATCGGCTGAGAGATGTCTAGATCCTTGATCAGGGTCTTGCAAGCTAGTCGGTTACGACCATTAATGCGCATTGCGTCCGAGCCACAAACACCGTGAGCGCAGGAGCGGCGGAAGGTTAGGGAACCATCCTGCTCCCACTTGATCTTGTGTAGCGCGTCGAGCACGCGGTCGGTGCCGAACATCTCAACGTCGTAGTCAACCCACTTTGGCTCGCTGTCGGTCTCTGGGTCGAAGCGACGAATAAAGAGGGTCACCTGGAATGAGGCAACTTCTGCAATCTGCTGCTGGGCCATTAGTACTTGCGCTCCATCGGCTGGTAGTTGGTAATTACGACTGGCTTCCAGCCGAGCTTGATGTTGGTTCCGGTGGCCTTATCGGTCTTGTCAACCTTGTAGGCCATGGAGTGAACCATGAACTTCTTGTCATCGCGGTTCGGGAAGTCCTCACGCAGGTGTGCTCCGCGGGATTCGCGGCGCTCGCGGCAGGTGATAACGGTGACCTCGGCAAGATCTAGCAAGAAGCCAAGCTCGACAGCCTCTAGCAGGTCAGTGTTGAAGCGGCGTCCCTGGTCCTGGATCGAGATGTTCTCGTAGCGCTTGCGAAGCTCCATGATCTTGTCAAAGGCTTCCTGCAGAGTCTCTTCGGTGCGGAATACCTGGGCGTTCTTGTCCATGGTCTCCTGCAGCTCCTTGCGAAGCTGAGCAACCTTCTCTTTGCCCTTAGCCTTGCGAACCTTATCCAGCATCGCTAGCACCTCATCGGCAGCGTTCTCTGGAACTGGAACCTGCTTGGCGGTCTTGGCGTATTCAACGGCGTAACGACCGGCACGCTTACCAAAGACGTTGATGTCTAGTAGCGAGTTGGTTCCAAGGCGGTTAGCACCGTGAACCGAAACACAGGCACACTCGCCAGCCGCGTATAGACCTGGCACCACGGTGTCGTTGTCGCTGAGCACCTCGGCCTTGATGTTCGTTGGAATGCCACCCATTGCATAGTGCGCGGTTGGGAATACTGGCACTGGCTCGGTGTATGGCTCAACGCCCAGATAGGTTCTGGCGAACTCTGTGATGTCTGGCAGCTTGGCGTCAATAACCGCAGGCTCTAGGTGGGTTAGGTCAAGCAGTACGTAGTCCTTGTTTGGACCGGCACCGCGACCCTCGCGAACCTCATTTGCCATGGCGCGAGCAACCATGTCTCGCGGAGCTAGGTCCTTGATGGTCGGTGCGTAGCGCTCCATGAATCGCTCACCGGAGGCGTTACGAAGAATTCCACCCTCACCACGAGCTGCCTCGGAGAGCAAGATTCCCAGTCCAGCCAAACCGGTTGGGTGGAACTGGTAGAACTCCATGTCCTCAAGTGGCAGGCCCTTGCGGAAGATGATGCCAACGCCATCACCGGTGAGGGTGTGAGCGTTCGAAGTGGTCTTGTAGATCTTTCCAAAGCCACCGGTGGCAAAAACAATCGACTTACCGGCGAAGACGTGAATGTCTCCGGTTGCCAACTCGTAGGCAACTACACCGGCGGGCTTGCCATCGTTCATCACAAGGTCAAGCACGTAGAACTCGTTATAGAACTCGATGCCGAGCTTTACGCAGTTTTGATAGAGAGTCTGCAGAATCATGTGACCGGTGCGGTCGGCGGCGTAACAGCTGCGGCGAACTGGAGCCTTGCCGTGGTCACGGGTGTGACCACCGAAGCGACGCTGGTCAATCTTGCCGTCTGGGGTTCTGTTGAAAGGCAGGCCCATGTTCTCCAGGTCAATAACCGCCTGAACCGATTCCTTGGCCAGAATCTCTGCGGCATCCTGGTCAACCAGGTAGTCGCCACCCTTGACGGTGTCGAAGGTGTGCCACTCCCAGCTGTCTTCCTCAACGTTGGCTAGCGCGGCAGCCATGCCACCCTGGGCGGCACCGGTGTGCGAACGGGTTGGGAAAAGCTTGGAGACCACAGCTACCTTGGCGTGTGGACCAGCCTCGATCGCGGCACGCATGCCAGCGCCACCGGCGCCGACGATTACCACGTCGTAGTTGTGATAGGTCACGTTGTCGTTGGCCATGATTTCCTAACTAGTTTGCTGGGCAGAACGAAGGCAAAAGCTCCGCGGCTGCGCCGGCTGGGCAAGGGTCAAATGTGAAGATGACTAGGGTTCCAAGAACAATCAAAAGTCCGCAAACAATCCAGAGCGTGTAGTTCAGGCCAACTCTGACCCTCTCGCGCTCGGTGTAGTCGTTGACGATGGTGCGCATGCCGTTGGTGCCGTGGATCATGGCCAGCCAAAGCATGGCCAAGTCCCAGACCTGCCAGAACGGGTCAGCCCACTTGCCGGCGACAAAAGCAAAGTCAATCGCTTTGATGCCATCGCCCACCACTAGGTTGACGATCAGGTGGGTGAAGATTAGAACAACCAGCAGCGGTCCGGAGACGCGCATGAACAGCCAGCCGTACTTCTCCCAGTTGGCAGCTTTGCGGCTGCGAGGCTGGTTTGGGGTTTCGATAACCACGCTCATTAGTGGCCTCCAAATACTCGAGCTAGGTGTAGCGGGGTGAAGCCAGCTACCAAAACTGCGGTAATCACGATCACTGCCCAGAACATGACGTTCTGGTACTTGGTGCCCTTGGACCAGAAGTCAACCGCGATGATTCGCAGGCCGTTGAGGCCGTGGAACAGGATGCCAACTACCAGTCCGAGCTCTGCGACACCGATGATCGGAGTCTTGTAGGACTCGATGACCACGTTGTAGGCCTCAGGGCTGACGCGCACCAGGGCAGTGTCGAGAACGTGAACTAGAAGGAAAAAGAAAATTGCAACACCGGTAATTCGGTGTAGTACCCAGGACCACATGCCCACCTTGCCGCGGTACAGGGTTCCTGCTGGCCGAGTTGCCAAGCTAGCCTCCATGGATAGTTTCGGGATAGTCAAAGTCTACCCAACTGTTGCCCGCCTGCTTCCCCAAATAGCCAAGAAACATCTAGGGTGATTAGGTGAATTCGTCAAAAAGTAATGCCCGAGAGAATTTCTTCGCGGTAATCCCAGCCGGTGGCGTCGGTTCGAGACTCTGGCCACTCTCCAGAGCTAGCGCACCTAAGTTTCTGCACGATTTGACCGGAAGCGGTCAGACCTTGCTGCAGGACACCTGGGACCGCTTACAGCCATTGGCGGCGGGAAAGACCATGGTGGTGACCGGCAACGTGCACGCACACGCGGTTGAGCAGCAGCTGCCTGACCTTGATGAACAACACATCATTCTCGAACCTTCGCCGCGAGACTCCACCGCAGCGATTGCCCTAGCCGCCGCTGTTCTGGCTCAGCGTCAGCCAGATGTGATCATCGGCTCATTCGCAGCCGACCATGTGATTTTGGACCAGGGTGAATTTCAAAAGAGTGTGCTCGAGGCCATCGACGTAGCTGCAACCGGGAAAATCGTCACGATTGGGCTCCGACCTACCGAACCTTCGGTTGGTTTTGGCTACATCCAAAAGGGTGAGCCGCTGGACAGCCCGACCGCCTGTCAGGTGCTGAAGTTTGTCGAGAAGCCCAATATCAAAATTGCTAAGCAATATGTCGAATCCGGTGACTACTTCTGGAACGCCGGCATGTTTATCGCCAAGGCGAGCCTGCTGCTGAGTGTTTTGGAGCAGACCGAGCCAGAGCTACACCGCGGCATTCAGGAGATCGCGAAGGCGTGGGACACCCCAAAGCGCGAGGCAGTGCTCAAGAGTGTTTGGCCCAAACTCAAGCGAATCGCCATTGACTACGCCATTGCCGAGCCGGCCGCCGAGCAAGGTTTAGTTGCGGTAATTCCGGCCGAATTCGAATGGCACGATGTGGGCGATTTTGCATCAATCGCTGAGCTGCAATCGCAGGGTCGCAAAGGCAACCTGGCAGTTTTGGGTTCGGCCAAGGTGCTCTCAGATTCATCATCCGGAATCTTGGTTTCGGACACCGACCGGCTAATTGCTTTGATTGGCTTGGAGGATGTCATCGTTGTGGACACCCCAGACGCGCTTTTGATTACCACGAAGGAGCATGCCCAAAAGGTGAAGTCACTTGTAGATGTGCTGAAGCAGACTGGTCACTCCGAGCTTTTATAACAGTTGCTCAACTAGGAAGAATCTTCCCGCTAGAGGTCAATTTGCCCCCAATTTCGGCGGTAGAGTGAAAGCAAAATGTGCCTTCGGGCGCGACATTCCAATCAGGAGGAAACCTTGAAACTAAAGAATGCATCCGCAGCATTCGCACTACTAGGCGTTTCAGCCCTAGTGCTAACCGGTTGTGCAGCAGCCCCAGAGGCAGAGCCAACCGCATCCGAGACCGCATCAGAGGCACCAAGCGTTGACTACCTTGCTTGTGCAGTTTCTGACGAGGGTAGCTGGAACGACAAGTCATTCAACGAGTCAGTTTTTGACGGTCTAACCAAGGCTGAGACTGAGCTTGGTGTTCAGATCGCTGAGGCAGAGTCGAACTCCGCTGAGGACTTCGCTCCGAACCTACAGGCAATGGTTGACCAGTCTTGCGACATCACCTTCGCTGTTGGCTTCAACCTAGTTGCAGACGTAAACGCTGCAGCTGCAGCTAACCCAGAGGTTAACTTCGTGACCATCGATGGTTGGTCTGAGGGCAACGCAAACCTAAAGCCAGTTGGCTACGCAATGAACCAGTCCAGCTACCTAGCTGGTTACCTAGCTGCTGCTTACTCGACCACCAAGGTGGTTGGCACCTACGGTGGTATGCAGATTGACGCTGTTACCGACTTCATGTCCGGCTTCTACTTCGGAGCAATGGCATGGGGCGAGGAGAACGGCACCGACGTGAAGGTTGTTGGTTGGGACCCAGCCAAGGCAACCGGTCAGTTCATCGGTGACTTCACCCCTAACTCCGGTACCTCAAAGTCAATCGCAGCTGCATTGATCAACGACGGCGCTGACGTAATCTTCCCAGTAGGTGGAGACCAGTTCGGTGCTGTTTCTGAGGCAATCAAGGAAGCTGGCATCGATGGCGTAATGATCGGTGTTGACAAGGACGTTGCTCTAACCTCTCCAGAGTACGCACCATACGTGCTTACCTCTGCTGAGAAGCGCATGACCAACGCGGTTTACGACATCATCGCAGAGCTATCTGCTGGTGGCGCATTCTCGGGTGACGCATACGTTGGCACCTTGGCAAACGGTGGAACCGGACTATCTCCGTTCTACGACTTCGACTCCAAGATCGATGACGCTACCAAGGCTCGCCTAGCCGAGATCGAGGCTGGCATCATCGCTGGTGAGATCGACCCACTGAGCTAATTCAGTATCAAAAGCTGGGGGCCGCAGAGTGATCTGCGGCCCTTAGTTTTTTTGGCAGAATAGTAGGGCAGCACGAAGGAGTGCAAAGTGAAATTAGAACTGCGCGGCATTACCAAGCGCTTTGGCCAACTGGTGGCCAATAACTCGATCAACCTGGTTGTTCAATCCAGTGAGATCCACGCCCTTTTGGGTGAAAATGGCGCGGGCAAGTCGACCCTGATGAACGTTCTCTACGGCCTGTACCAAGCCGATGAGGGAGAGATTCTGCTGGATGACCAAGTCCAGAAGTTCGCCGGTCCCGGCGATGCCATGGCTGCCGGTATTGGCATGGTTCACCAGCACTTTATGCTCATCCCAGTTTTCACTGTTGCCGAAAACGTTGCCCTCGGCAACGAACCAACCTCCGCTTTAGGGACCCTAAATCTTGCTGAAGCTAGAAAGCGCGTTGTCGAGATTTCCGACCGCTTTGGCTTCAATGTTGATCCCGACGCACTGGTAGAAGATTTGCCGGTTGGCGTCCAGCAGCGAGTGGAAATCATCAAGGCGCTCTCCAGGGATGCCAAGGTCTTGGTGCTCGATGAACCAACCGCAGTGCTAACCCCTCAGGAAACCGATGAACTGATGGCCATCATGCGGCAGCTGGCAAAGTCCGGAACTTCAATTGTCTTCATCACCCACAAGCTTCGCGAGGTCAAGGAAGTAGCCGACAAGATCACGGTCATTCGCCTGGGCCAGGTGGTCGGTGACGCATCCCCCGAGGCATCAACCTCGGAGCTTGCCTCTTTGATGGTGGGTCGCGAAGTTGACCTGACTGTCAAAAAGCGCCAAGCGACGCTGGGGGAAGAGGTGCTGCGGGTTGAGAATATCTCGGTCCTGGATGACCGCAATCAAAGAGCGGTCAACGGCGTGAGCTTTATGGTTCAGCGCGGTGAGATTTTGGCTATCGCTGGAGTTCAGGGCAATGGCCAAACCGAATTGGCGGAGGCGATTTTAGGATTGCGCCCGGTCATCAAGGGCAGCGGTGCGATTGCCATCAAGGATCAGTATCGGAAGTCTCAGGCCTCAGTGCGCGACGTGCTGGAGTCTGGCGTGGGCTTTATTCCGGAGGACCGCAAGAAAGACGGCCTGGTTTCAGAGTTCACCATTGCTGAAAACCTGATGCTCGATGCCTCCTACAAGTCGATATTCACCAAGGGGTTGAACATCAACTTTGCCGCTCGCAAGAAGATTGCTCGCGAATTGGTTGAGCGCTTCGACGTTCGAACTCCCTCGGCCGACCACCTCGCCGGCAAGCTCTCCGGGGGTAATCAGCAGAAAGTCGTGGTCGCCAGAGAGCTTCACCGCGATGTCGACCTGCTGATTGCATCTCAGCCAACCCGCGGCGTGGATGTGGGCTCCATCGAGTTCATCCACGAGCAGCTGGTGGCCGAACGCGATGCCGGCAAGGCAGTGATATTGATTTCCACCGAACTTGACGAAGTATTGGCGCTGGCCGACCGTATTGCGGTGATGTATCGCGGTCAGATCGTTGGAATTGTTGGCCCAGAGACCTCCAGGGAGCAATTGGGCAAGATGATGGCGGGAGTCGCAGCATGAGTAATCCAGAGGCGAGACTGAATCAGGCCGTCAAAGAGATATTGGCCGGCGGGCTAACCCGCACAGTGCTTTCGGTGATTCTCGGGTTCTTGGTCGGAGCCATGTTCATGATTGGCTCTAATAAAGAGTTTCTCGAGGGTCTGAGCTACTTCTTCTCCCGTCCCCAAGACTCACTGGGCGCTGCTTGGAGCGTGGTGAGCGATGGTTACGGCGCTTTGTTCAAGGGCTCGATCTACAACGCCGAAGCCGAGGACATCGTCAAGGCCTTTAGGCCACTAACTGAGACCCTGCGGTTGGGTGCGCCATTGATCGCAGCGGGACTTGGCATTGGCTTGGCCTTCCGAGTCGGACTATTCAACATCGGTGGCACTGGCCAGTTGATTTTTGGAATGATCTTTGCCACCTGGGTTGCAACCCGTATCGAATTGCCAATTGTGCTGCACAGCTTTGTTGCGTTGATCGCAGGAATCTTGGGAGCGATGCTTTTGGGGGCTTTGGTTGGTTTCCTAAAGGCTAGAACCGGCGCTCATGAGGTGATTTTGACGATCATGCTCAATTACATCGCGCTGTATTTCTTTACCTTCTTGATGCGTGACCCGCTGCTTTTGCAGGAGGAGCGCGCCACCGGTAACCCGAAGGCTGATCCGGCCGCGGTCACCGCGCAGTTCCCGAAACTCTTCGGTGATGAATATTCCCTGCACTGGGGTCTGGTGATCGCAATCGCCGCAGTTGTCGTCTACTGGTGGCTAATGGAGCGATCAACCATCGGATACCGACTACGCATGGTTGGCTTCAATCCGGATGCCGCAAAGACCGCCGGTATCAACGTCAACCGAACCTACATTTTGGCCATGGCGCTATCGGCCGCCTTCGTAGGTGTTGCGGCGGCTAACCAGGCGCTGGGAACTGCAATTGGAGTCACCCCAAGCTCGCATGCTGGCATTGGTTTCGATGCCATCACAGTGGCGCTTTTGGGTGGATCCTCGGCTCCAGGTATTTTGCTGGCCGGCTTGCTATTTGGTGCCTTCAAGGCTGGTGCCCCAGCGATGCAGGTAATCGGAGTCTCTCCTGAGGTGCTTGGCATTGTCCAAGGAGCGATTGTGCTGTTTATCGCAGCCCCACCGCTGATTAGAGCGATTTTTGGATTGCCAAAGCCGCAGACCACCAACGCTCTCGGCGCAATTCGAGATCGACTCCTTGGGAAAGGTGGTGCCAAATGAGTTGGCTAAAACCCGTTGCCGGAATCAATAGCGAAGAGCGAGTTGGTTTCAAAGCTCCCATTGTGATGGGCGTAATCGGCCTGATTGTGCTGTATTTCTTTGGCCTTACCGGTCGCAGTGGACTAACCACCTTTGAGCTAACCCGGAAGGAAGATGCAGTACAGCTGCCAGCTTTTGAAATCGCATCGCAGCAGCTGGGGGTTATTTCCGGTGTGCTGATGCTCTTGGTCGCATTGGTTTCGCTAGTCCTAGCACTCAGAAACAAGCAGACCCCTATTTGGTTGGCCTCAATTTATGGATTTGTTGGAGTAACTGCGCTACTTGGCTGGTTGGCTGCCGACAACACCGTTCCGGTGGTGTTTATCGCCGGCACCGCATTGGTTTTGGCTGTGCCAATCATGCTCGGCGCAATGGCCGGAGTTATGAGCGAGCGCAGTGGAATCACAAACATCGCGATTGAGGGTCAGCTGCTGACCGGAGCTTTTATGGCGGCCGTTGTTTCCAGCATCACCGATAGCTTTGCCCTGGGTATCTTCGCTGCGATGTTCACAGCATCGCTGATGAGCATGGTGCTAGCAGTATTCGCCATCAAGTTCCTGGCCCAGCAAATCATCGTTGGAGTTGTGCTGAACGTGTTGGTGATCGGTATTACCAACTTCCTCTACCAGCAGTGGCTGACCGAGGATGGTGAGAACGTGAACTTCCCGGGCACCTTGGACATCGTAAAGATTCCGCTGCTGAGCGATATTCCGGTCATCGGTCCGGTGCTGTTCGAAAACCGCATCACTGTCTTCGCAGCACTTTTGATCGTGCCTGCTCTGTGGTTCGTGTTGTTCAAGACCAAGCTTGGCCTTCGCGCCAGGGCGGTTGGAGAGCACCCGCTGGCTGCCGACACCGTCGGTGTAAACGTCAGTCGCACGCGCTTCTGGTGGGTAACCGTCGGCGGTGCAATCGCTGGTTTGGGCGGAGCTGCGCTGACCATCGGTAATGCCGGTGCATTTGGTCGCGAAATGTCCGGAGGCTTTGGATTTATCGCATTGGCGGTTGTGATCCTTGGTCGCTGGCACCCTATCTCGGCGGCACTGGCAGCGCTACTGTTTGGCTTCTCCATCATCTTGCGCGTTTGGGCAAACCAGGTTAGCCCCGGTATTCCAACTGACTTCATCACGATGGTTCCATACATCGTCACCATCATCGCGGTGGTTGGTTTCGTTGGTCAGTCCAGGCCTCCGAAGTCCCTTGCCATCCCATACGTGAAGGGGTAGTTGTGGAGATCGATTGGGCGGCACTGAAGGCCGAAGCTACTCTTGCCATGAAAAAGGCTTACGCGCCATATTCGAACTTTCCGGTCGGGGCTGCTGCTCTGACTGACAAGGGCGAAATCATCTCGGGATGCAATGTTGAGAACGCTTCCTACGGAGTTGGGCTCTGTGCCGAATGCTCGCTGGTTAGTGAGCTTTATCGCACCGGTGGCGGCAAGTTAGTGGCATTCTCATGTGTCGATGGCGCCGGTAACACTCTGATGCCCTGCGGTCGGTGCCGACAGCTGCTTTATGAACACCACGCCCCCGGCATGTTGCTGGACACCGTCTCGGGCATCAAGACCATCTATGAAGTATTACCCGATGCCTTCGGGCCTGAACACCTGGAGCAGAAGTGAGCTTTTCCGCAGTCGAACTAATCATCAAAAAGCGCGAGCGATTTGAGCTCTCCACCGAGGAGATCCGCTGGCTGGTTGCCAACTACACCTCGGGCGTGGTTGCCGACGAGCAGATGTCCGCGATGGCGATGGCAATTTTGCTAAATGGCATGAACCGCCGCGAGATCAAGGACCTTACACTCGCGATGATCGACTCCGGAGAGCGATTGGAGTTCACCGGCCTTTCGATGCCGACCGCGGATAAGCACTCGACCGGTGGTGTCGGCGACAAGATCACGCTGCCCTTGGCTCCGCTAGTTGCCTCCTACGGCGTGGCAGTGCCGCAGCTTTCTGGCCGAGGCCTTGGCCACACCGGTGGCACGCTAGACAAGCTGGAGGCTATCCCCGGTTGGCATGCGAGTCTTTCCAACACGGAGCTGTATTCCCAGCTGGCAGAAGTTGGGGCAGTGATTTGTGCTGCGGGTTCCGGTTTGGCACCGGCTGACAGAAAGCTCTATTCGCTGCGCGATGTCACCGGCACGGTTGAGGCGATTCCGCTGATCGCATCCTCAATCATGAGCAAAAAGATCGCCGAGGGCACCGCTGCCCTGGTGTTGGATGTCAAGGTTGGGTCTGGAGCATTTATGAAGACCTTGGACCGCGCTACAGAACTAGCCCAGACCCTGGTTCAGCTCGGTCAAGATGCCGGGGTGAACACCGCAGCCTTGCTAACTGATATGTCCACCCCACTTGGACTCAAGATCGGCAATGCGCTTGAAGTCGAGGAGTCCGTCGAGGTGCTAGCCGGAGGTGGTCCGAAAGATGTGGTTGAGCTGACCGTTGAGCTTGCCAAAGAGATGCTGAACCAAGCTGGTGTGTACGGAGTTGACCCTAGCGAGAACCTTCGCAATGGTAAGGCTATGGACAAGTGGCGCCAGATGATCTCGGCCCAGGGCGGTAACCCTGATGCAGAGCTGCCTAAGGCAAAGCACTCCCACCAAATCCTGGCAACCGAATCTGGTTTTGTATCCAGGCTCGATGCACTCGATGTCGGGGTTGCCTCTTGGAGGCTGGGTGCAGGTCGTGAGCGCAAGGAGGATGCCGTGCAGTTTGGTGCTGGTATTGAGCTAGCGGTGCAGATTGGCAGCCACGTCGAGGCTGGTCAGCCGCTGATGACGCTATTCACCGACACCGAGGAAAAGTTCGAGCGAGCCATTGAACTTGCCAGCGCAGCGGTTGAAATTTCGGCCTTGCCGGTCTCGGAGCGTAAGCTCATCCTCGGCAGAATCAGTTAGGAACTAAGTGGACATCAAAGCCCTACCAAAAATCTCTCTTCACGATCACCTAGATGGCGGGCTGAGACCACAGACCATCATCGAGCTGGCAGCCGAGATTGGTCACGAACTTCCAGCTAACAACGCACTGGACCTGGGTCGCTGGTTCGCTGAATCTGCGAACTCTGGCTCTTTGGTTCGCTACCTCGAAACCTTCGACCACACCGTGGCCGTCATGCAGACTCGAGCGGGTTTGGAGCGAGTGGCTTACGAAGCAGTGCTGGACCTTGCCGAAGAGAATGTGATTTATGCCGAGCTGCGCTGGGCTCCAGAGCAGCACCTGGCAAAGGGCCTGACTCTCGATGAGACGGTTGAGGCGGTTCAGGACGGTCTCGAGCGCGGCATGGCTGAGGTCGAAGACCGCGGCGGATTTATCCGCACCGGGCAGCTGGTAACCGCGATGCGTCACGCCAACCGAGCGATGGAAATTGCCGAACTGGCAGTGCGTCACCGCAATGCCGGTGTGGTTGGTTTTGATATTGCTGGAGCCGAGAAGGGCTTCATGCCGAATTTGCACAAGGAAGCATTCGACTACCTAGCCCAGGAGCTTTTCCCCTGCACCGTTCACGCAGGTGAAGCCGATGGCGTTGAGTCAATTCGCGATGCCATCGTTTCTGGTCGCGCCCTGCGTCTTGGTCACGGTGTGCGCTTGGTTGAGGACATCATGTTCTCCAGAACCGAGGGCGACACCGACCTGGTGGTGCTTGGACCGGTCGCGCAGTGGGTGCATGATCGCGGCATCGCGCTGGAGACCTCACCATCGTCAAACCTGCAGACCGGTGCCTTTGAGATGCTGGGTGACAGCATGGCTGACCACCCGTTCGACATCCTCTACGACCTAGGTTTCAAGGTCACCGTCAACACCGACAACCGCCTGATGAGCGCAACCAATTTGACCAAGGAACTTGAGATTTTGGTTGACACCTTTGGTTACTCGATTGCCGATCTAGAGCAGTTCCAGCTCAATGCTGCCGAGGCTGCCTTCCAGGGTCTTCCAGAGCGCGAAGAGCTGATGGACATGATTGAGATGGGTTTCGCAGAGGCGCGTTAGTGCTAGCTAAAGCCTTCGGTCCAAATTCGATTGCTCACCACTCGGGTATCACCGACTGGGAAGGGGCAGTATCTGCTGCCGTTGCCCTCTTGGAGCAGGATCAAAGAGTAACCGGCGGGTATCTTGCCCGGGTGCTGACGGCGAATCAAGATCACGGTCCCTACTTCGTGGTAGCACCGGGCATCGCAATTGCACACGCTGCCCCAGACGAAGATGTTCAATCCACCGGCTTCGCACTTCTTCGACTTCAGACACCGGTTGTCTCCGGCTCGCAAAACGATCCGGTGCAGTTGGTATTTGCATTTTGTGCCGTCGATTCCACCAGTCACATTGCACTACTTGGAGAGTTTGCCGAGCTAATGAGCAAGCCGGGAAATGTGAACACGCTGATAAATGAACCGAATCTCACAAATGTTCGCAATTTATTGACGGCGTAGTTGGTTAGATAGCTCTGTGAAGATTTACGCTGTTTGCGGGGCCGGGATAGGCACCTCGGTCCTTCTAAAATCCAATGCCGATCGAGTATTGGCCAGCCTGGGTATTGAGGCTGACGTTCAGGCAGTTTCGGTCTCGGACGCGATGGCGAGCGAGTCTTTAGCGCAAGTGGTGCTTATCACCCCGGAACTCAAAGATCAGATTCAGGGCATTCGATCCGAGGTAATCCCAATCGAGAACATCTTCAACCTAGAAGAGCTAACTCAGAAACTAGCCGCCGCACTCAGCTAGTGTTTTGCCATGGCTAATCCAGGCGGCACCGAGCGCACCAAGCTCAATCGAATTTCATATAAGGCTTCCCACGAGGTAAGTGACCTCTACTCGGTGTTGGACAGCAATCTGGTTGCTCATGTCGCCCTGGTTCAAGACGGCAGGCCGCTTGTGATTCCCATGGCCTATGGGCGCGTCGATGACATCATCTACCTGCACGGCTCCTCAGGCTCCAGGCTGATGCGACTGCTGGAGAACGAGCCCGAGGTCTGCGTTTCGATTACCGAACTCACCGCCTTGAAGGTGGCACGCTCGACCTTCAACTCCGGGATGCATTATCGCTCGGTCGTGATTTTTGGTAGGGCATCGCTGGTCTCCGATGAGAAAAAAGATGAAGCGCTAAATGCCCTAAGTGACGCAATGATTCCAGGTCGGGTAGCGGAGGTCCGCGCCAGCACCAAAAAGGAGCTTGCTGCCACCGTGATCGTTTCGCTACCGCTGGATGAGTGTTCGGTCAAGATTTCGGTAAACGAGGTTGATGACGACGAAGGCGACCTAAACCTGGGCACCTGGGCGGGTATTGTGCCGTTTGTCACCACAATCGGTGAGCCAATCCCAGCCGATGACGAAGCCGCCGGGCTCGAGGTTCCAGCTTCGGTTCGAAACCTAGCTAAGCGGCCCTAAGTAGCTGCTGCGCCCATGATTTCAGGGTCTGAAGTTTCTGCTGAGCAGCATCTTCAGAGGCTGCGGTGACCTGCAGGTAGCACTTCAATTTTGGCTCGGTGCCCGATGGTCGAATGATTACTCGGTAAGAGCTCGTGGTGAAGATCACACCCTCGGTTGAGGGCAGGTTTTTGCCAAGTTCTAGATTTTCAAACTCAGCGCTCTCGCCCAAAATCTCAGCAACTGGGTTGCTCTTGACCTCGGCCATGATCTTGCCGATAACCGATAGGTCGGTTACCCGGATAGAAACCTGACCGGTTGCTAGGTGACCATAGCGCTTGGCCAAACCGCGCAACAGATCCAGCAGATCCATGCCCTCCGCCTTGAGGGTCGAGGCCAGTTCCGCAATCGCAAGCGCTGCCGAGATGCCGTCCTTGTCGGGGGTTGCGCTCGGGTCAATGCAGTAACCGAGGGCTTCCTCATAACCGAAGCTAAGGTTTGGCACCTTTGAGATCCACTTGAATCCGGTCAGGGTCTGCTGATAGTTCATGCCGTGAAACTGGGCAAGCTTGGCCAGGCTGGCCGACACAATCGAGTTGGCGAGCGTGCCGCCGGTTTTAGCAGAGGCAATCATTTCGGCAAGCAGTAGGCCAACCTGATCGCCGGTGAGCATTTGGTAGGCGCTGCCCTTTTTGACCCCAACCGCAAGCCGGTCAGCATCTGGGTCGTTGGCGATTATCAAGTCGGAGTTGTGGGTCTTGGCGTGTTCAAAGCTGAGGTCCATCGCGCCCGGCTCTTCCGGATTGGGGAAAGAGACCGTGGGGAACTGCCCGTTAGGTTCCTGCTGGGCAGCCACTGAGCTAAAGACAAAACCGGTGCGGTCGAAAACCGCCTTCATTACTCGATACCCGACGCCATGCATCGCGGTGTAGGTGATCTTTAGGTTCTTCCGGCCAGTCTGGTCTTGGCTGACTAAAGATGCCGTCCTCGCGACATAAGCGTCGATGTCGGCCTGACCCAAAATCTCAATGTCTTTGGACTTTGGAATTTCATCAAATGTGATTTCTTTCGAAATCTCGTCAATCAGGCTGGCAATTTGTTTATCCTGCGGCGAGATCAACTGCGAGCAACCGTTAGCTCCACCGAGGTAAACCTTGTAGCCGTTATCGCGTGGTGGATTGTGACTGGCGGTAACAATTACTGTGGCGCTGGCTAAGAAACGCTTGCCCGTGAAGGCTGCCACCGGGGTCGGCACCGCCGAATCAAATAGTCGAGTCTTGATTCCCGCGGCTGCGAAAATCTCTGCCGAGTCCTGGGCAAAGATATCTGAGTTCACTCGGCCGTCGTAACCGACCACGACCGATAGCTCACCATTTTTGTCTAGGTAGTCGGTCTTGTTTGAATTTAGAAATCTTGCGATTGCCAGTGCAGCTTGGGCAACGACAATGCGATTCATGCGATTTGGGCCAGCACCCAATTCGCCGCGCAACCCGGCGGTGCCAAACTGCAGTCGAGTTTCAAATCGAGAGAGCAAGCCTGATTCGTCTTGAGCATCAATCAGCTGCTCTAGCTCGAGTCGAGTAATCGGATCAGGATCTTGGTTTAGCCAGCTTTTGGCATTTGCGATCAGGTCCATTTATAGCTTGGCCACAATCTCGGCAAGTAGTTTGCTGATTCTCGCCTCGGCATTGCGACCAGCTTCCAAGACTTCTGCGTGGGAGAGCGGGGTGGTCTGGATTCCGGCAGCCAGGTTGGTAATCAGCGACATACCAAGGATTTCCATGCCTGCCTGGCGAGCGGCAATCGCCTCAAGCGCGGTTGACATTCCAACGATGTGTCCGCCCATGATCTTTGCCATCTGAACCTCGGCTGGAGTCTCGTAGTGCGGACCACGGAATTGAACGTAGACGCCTTCGTCCAGCTTTGGATCAACTTCCCTGGCGAGGTCGCGTAGTCGCTTCGAGTAAAGGTCGGTCAGGTCGATAAAGGTAGCGCCCTCAAGTGGGCTGGCTGCAGTCAGGTTGATGTGATCCGACATTAGGACGGCTGCCCCGCCTGCCCACTCGGGCTTGATGCCACCGGCGCCGTTTGTGAGGATCATGGTTTTTGCTCCGGCTGCCGCTGCGGTTCTCACCGAGTGCACAACCGAGCGAACGCCGTGGTTCTCGTAGAAGTGGGTGCGAGCGCCGATCACCAACGCGTGCTTGCCGTTTGGCAGGCGAATCGAGCGAATGGTGCCAACGTGCCCAACCACCGCAGGCTTGGAGAAACCGATGATCTCATTGCCGGGAATCTCGCTCACGGTCTCACCGATTAGATCTGCAGCCTTAGCCCAGCCTGAGCCCAGGGTTAGCGCGATGTCGTGCTTGGCGATGCCAGAGATTTTGGCGATTTGGTTGGCCGCCTCTTGGGCGATTTCGAAGGGGTTAGCACCCTCGGCGTTGAGTGGATTGACCATAAAAATCAGTCTAACTAACCCCGCAACCCAGATTGGTAGGCCAGAATGAACCCGTGACAATTTCATCGTCGAATCAACATCGCATCGTAATCATCGGTGGTGGCCCAGGTGGCTACGAAGCCGCCAGAGCAGGCCGTCAGCTCGGGGCAGAGGTAATCCTCATCGAGGACAATGGCATCGGTGGCAACGCAGTACTAACCGATGTGGTGCCATCGAAGACGCTGATCGCAACGGCAGAGGCCGCGCAGCGAGTAGCTCAAGCCCAGAGTCTCGGCGTCACATTTTCCATCGACCGGGTTGCCGTGCAACCGAAGGTCGAAATTGATTTGGACGCGGTAAACAAGCGACTGTTGGCATTGGCGAAGAGCCAGTCCGAAGACATGCTGCTGTCTCTCAAGAACGAAGGCGTACGAGTAATTTCGGGTCGCGGTCGACTCGACGGCAACCACCACGTCATTGTCGAACCAACCCTGGGTGGTGAACCGGAGCGCATCGAGGCAAAGACCATCATTGTTGCCGTTGGTGCCCACCCGAGAGAGGTCCCCGGCTCAAAGCCAGATGGTGACCGAATCTTCACCTGGAAGCAGCTCTACAACCTAAAGACTCTGCCTGAGCACATGATTGTGGTCGGTTCTGGTGTCACCGGTGCCGAGTTCGCCAGCGCGTACCTGCAGTTGGGCAGCAAGGTGACTTTGATTTCTAGCCGCGACAAAGTACTTCCCGGTAACGATGCCGACGCCGCAGATCTAATTGAGGATGTCTTCCGTCGCGGCGGCATGCAGATTCTGAACAAATCCCGAGCCGTTGAGGTTGTGAATACCGGAAGCGGTGTTCGGGTCACGCTCGAAGGTGGCCAAATCGTCGAGGGCAGTCACTGCCTGATGGCGGTTGGAGCAATTCCAAACACCGAGGGACTGGGCCTTGAGGAAGCTGGCGTAAAGCTGACCGAGTCCGGCCATGTGATTGCAAACAAGGTGGCGAGAACCTCAAGGGCCAATGTCTATGCGGTTGGTGACTGCTCAACCGCAATGCCACTGGCATCCGTCAGCGCAATGCAGGGTCGCACCGCCGTCTACCACACCATGGGTGATGTGGCAGCGCCGACCAGAATGCGCAATGTTGCATCCAACGTCTTCACCTCTCCAGAGATTGCCTCGGTGGGATGGTCGCAGTCCGACATCGAACAGGGCTTGGTTCGCGGCGAGATTCAAAAGGTAATGCTCGACACCAACCCGAGAGCAAAAATGCAGGGCATTCGCGAGGGCTTCATCAAGCTCTTTGCCTCGATTGGCTCTGGAACCGTAATAGGTGGTGTGGTCGTCGCACCACGAGCTTCGGATTTGATCTTCCCGATTGCAGTTGCAATTGAGAATCGACTAACCGTGGATCAGTTAGCCCGCACCTACACGGTTTACCCATCGATTTCTGGTTCGATTGCCGAGGCAGCCTCAGCACTTCACCAGCCCATCGACTAGTCGGTTATATCGAGAATTCTGGTTCCCGCGGAAATCGTGGTGCCAACGCTTACGCCGATTGAACCGATGACTCCGGAGCGATGAGCGGTTAGCGGCTGCTCCATCTTCATCGCTTCCAAGACCACAACCAGGTCACCAGCTTCGACATGATCGCCTTCTTGCACCGCAAGTTTCACCACGGTTGACTGCATCGGGGCGAGCAGGCTGTTGCCCTTGGCACCGGTGTGGGAAGCGCTACCCGAACTCTTGGCACGCTTTGGTGCGTGACCTGCTGCCGAGCCAATCTCTCCGACCAAAAGGCGCTTTGGAACGCTCACCTCCAGGCGCTTACCTGCCACCTCAACAACGATTTCGTGACGAGCTTCGGCCTCGGGAAGTTCCTCCGGTTGCCCGGACCAAGGTTCAATGGTGTTATCCCACTCAGTTTCAATCCAGCGGGTGTAGACGCCGAACTTACCGCTCTCGGCGGTGAAGGCCGGGTCGTTTACAATCGCGCGGTGGAAAGGTAAGACGGTCGGTAAACCGTGAACCTGCATTTCCTCGAGTGCCCTTCTTGAGCGCTGCAGCGCTTCGGCTCGAGTTGCGCCGGTGACAATCAGCTTTGCCACCATCGAGTCAAAGTTTCCAGAGACGACATCGCCTGACACCACACCAGCATCGACGCGCACACCTGGACCACTTGGGGCGATGAACTGGTGAATCGCTCCCGGGGCAGGCAAGAAACCACGACCAGGGTCCTCACCGTTGATGCGGAATTCAAAGCTGTGGCCAGAAACCTTAGGGTCTGGGTAATCCAACACGCCACCCTCGGCGATGCGGAATTGCTCGCGCACTAGATCCAGGCCGGTTACCTCTTCCGATACCGGGTGCTCTACCTGCAAGCGAGTGTTCACCTCGAGGAATGAGATGGTGCCGTCCTGCGCCACCAGGAATTCACAGGTCCCGGCACCCTCGTAACCGACGGCCTTCAGGATTGCCTTCGAGGACTCGTAGAGCCTGGACTCCTGTTCAGCGGTCAGGAACGGAGCAGGGGCTTCTTCCACTAGCTTTTGGTGACGACGCTGCAGAGAGCAGTCGCGGGTGGAGACCACAACCACATTGCCGTGCTGGTCGGCGAGGCACTGGGTCTCAACGTGACGAGGCTTATCTAAATACTTTTCAATAAAGCACTCGCCTCGACCAAAGGCGGCGATTGCCTCACGAGTGGCAGATTCAAAGAGCTCTTGAATTTCGGCTGCGTCGCGAACAATCTTGATGCCGCGCCCGCCGCCGCCGTAGGCAGCCTTGATTGCTACCGGAAGCCCGTGAACCGCAACGAAATCTTCAACTTCCTTCACGGTCTCAACCGGATTGATGGTTCCTGGCGCCAGTGGTGCACCGACCGACTCGGCTACCTTACGAGCCGAAACCTTGTCGCCAAGTTGCTCGATTGAGGCAGGCTTTGGGCCAATCCAGATTAAACCTGCGTCAATGACCGCCTGGGCGAAAGCTGCGTTTTCGGACAAAAAGCCATAGCCCGGGTGAACTGCGTTAGCCCCCGAGCGCTTTGCGATTGCAATTAGCTTGTCTGAAACCAAGTAGGTCTCGGCAGCGCTTTCGCCGTTTAGGGCATATGCCTCATCGGCAAGTTTGACGTGCTGGGCGTGACGATCGCCGTCGGCATAGACCGCAACGGTGAGAATTCCAGCGTCTTTGGCGGCTCGAATGATTCGAACTGCAATCTCGCCTCGGTTGGCGATAAGTAACTTGGTAATTCGGCGCTGGGTCATAATCGAAAAGCTTATTGCCCTCTAGTGCAGGAAATTTATAAGCAAACGACAAAAAACTTGTGGTTTCGTTGCGGTTATCTCCATAGCGATTGGTAGTCGTGACCAAGGTCAGTCACCAGTTCGCGCAGCGCAACCAGCGACAGCCCGACCACGGTGTGATAGTCGCCCTCGATTCGTTCGACAAACGCCCCGCCGAAGCCATCGATCGTGAAGGCTCCGGCAACCTGAAGCGGTTCACCGGTCGCTACGTATTTATGAATCTGCTCATCGCTGAGGTTTGCAAACGAGACCGAGGTCTGGGTCACCTTGCCCGAAGCGCTGCCGGTTTGCCCATCTATTAGCCAATGCCCCGAGCACAGCAGCCCGGTTTTACCGCGCATCTTTTGCCAGCGGCTAATTGCCACCTCTGGGTGGTGCGGTTTCCCAAGCATCTCACCATCAAACAGCAGTGCCGAATCGCAACCAAGCACCAGGCCGTCAAAGCTAACTGCTTCGGCCTTGGCCTTCGCCAGCAGCAGGGTCATCTCTTGGATAGTGGCAGGCTTTTGTTTTGCTACCAAAGCATCTTCATCAACGCCCGGGGAGCGGGTCTCGAACACAATTCCAGCGTCGGTTAGCAGTCGCTTTCTAGCGGGCGATGTCGAGGCAAGCAGCAATTTGGTCACGGAAGACAGGTTAGCTGTGGAACACTGTGGGAGTGAATCTTCGAGTCAAAATTGAAAAAGTCGCCCACGGTGGAGTTTTTGTAGCCCGCCACGAGGGTCGAGTCATCTTTGTTACCGGTGCTATCGATGGCGAAGTGGTCGATGTCGAGGTGACCGAAGATGCCGGCAAGTTCTTACGCGCCACTGTCACAAACGTGGTTGAGGCCTCCGAATATCGCCAGCCACACTTCTGGAAGGCAGCTCGCGAAGGTGCAGGCGGTGCGGAATTTGGACACATCAACCTCTCCCACCAGCGCGAACTAAAGTCCCAAGTGCTAGCCGAAGCGTTGCAGCGCATGGCTGGCATCGATCTGGAAACCGAGGTTGAAGCCTGCCCACAGGAGACCGATGGCCTGCACTATCGCACCCGGGTGCAGCTGAATGTAGATGCCTCCGGCACCGCCGGCCCCATGCGGCCAAGGAGCAATGAAGCGGTGTTCAGCCCGACCCTGCCGCTGGCAGTTACCGAAATTGAAGAACTTGGCCTGCAGCTAAAAAACTGGAATGGCGTAAAGAAGATCTCAATCGCCGCCAGCTCAACCGGTGATCTGCAGTGGTTGGTTGATGACAAGCTACACGGCTCTGAGCGCTTGGTTGAGCGCGCTGCCGGACGAACTTTCCGTCTCAGTTCCGGGGCCTTCTGGCAGGTCCACAAAGACGCCGCCAACCTACTCACCAAGGCGGTTTTTGACGCTGCTGAACTTTTGGAGTTTGACCCTGCAAAACCAGCGCTAGATCTTTACGCCGGTGCCGGTTTGTTTGCTGCCACCATGTCGGCAAAATACGGATCAACCAGCTTCACCGCGGTCGAGAACAACAAGCAGGCCGTGGCAGACGGCACAAAGTCCGCGATCGACCTCAGCAATCTAAAGTTTGAAAAGTCGGACGTATTGCAGTATCTAAGGGTCGCGAGCGCCAAGCCCGGAAACTTTGACACCGTGGTGCTTGACCCGCCGCGTTCCGGAGCGGCTGGCAAGGTGATTGAGCAGCTGATCAAACTCAAACCACGCAACATCATTTACGTGGCCTGTGATCCGGTAGCACTGGCTCGAGATCTAGGCTCGCTTTCCAAGGCCGGTTACCAACTTAGGGGACTGCAAGCCTTCGACATCTTCCCGCACACACACCACTTTGAGGCGGTTGCAGCCCTAACTCTTGGTTAACCTAGAGGCAATGGTAAAAGTAGCGATTGTTGATGACCACGAGGCGGTTCGCCTCGGGTTTGCCGGCACCTGCCAGCAAAACGGTTTTGAGTTGGTGGGCTCCGCCGCAACCGTTGACGAGCTGCTGGAGCAAGTGGCGGACAAAGACTGCGAGGTTGTGATTGCAGACCTTTCGCTGGCCGATGGGTCTTTGGTGCAGGACAACATCGAGCGATTGGTTGATGCCGGGCCCGCAGTCTTGATTTACAGCATTGCCGATAAGCCTCCACTTATGCGCTCGGCTCTGAGGGCTGGGGCAACCGCAATTGTCTCCAAATCGCAGCCGATGGCAACTTTGATTGAAGCAATTTCTCTGGCTGCCCAGGGCATCATCATCAACAACGCAGAGACCAGCGCATTGATTGATGCAGATCGCTCCTTCAAGGAGATCAAACTTTCAGATCGAGAGCGCGAAGTGCTCTCGCTTTACGCGTCCGGAATGAGTTTGAAGCAGGTGGCATATCAGCTCCAAATCAAGCCATCCAGCGCCAAAGAACACATCGACCGGGTGCGAGTGAAGTATGCAAAATTGGGTCGCGAAGCAGCGACCAAGGTTGATCTTTTCCGTCGTGCGGTCGAGGACGGCATTTTGCAGGGAGAGTTGCTTTAGGTGTCACAGCCGAAGCTCGCCTCTTCTGCAAGCGTTCGACTGGAAACCATGTTCAGTCGCATTTATTCGAGCGTGCTCGCAGTCCTGCACGTCGAGGTTATTGCAAATGCGGTTATTCAATCTCCGTACCTTGGGCAAGGCAAGTGGTGGGTGCTGTTTTATGTCACTGTCCCGATCGCCGGCATGGTCTTCCATTCCTGGCTCAGAGGCAAACTCGGCTTTTGGGCATACCTGCATGGAGCTACCACGTTGCTTGCCGTTTGGCGCTTCCCCTCACTGGTTGTGGATCCCTACCAACTGCCGGATAACTTCCAAGCCTGGGTTTGGTGGTTGGTGGGAACGGCAACTATTTCGATGGGGGTCGCCAATCCTCGTTGGCTCGGTTGGGCTTACCTGGTAATTGCTTCTGCGAGCTGGTTCATCTTGGACACCTCGCTCTATGGCGGTCTTGGAGATTTAGGCGTTGCCCTGCAGGATTCGGTCTATGTTTTCTTGCTCGGTGGTGCGGTATCGGCGCTGGTGCGATTGACTCGAGATGGTGCCAAGCGAGCCGATGAGGCCAACTCGGTTGCGATTGCTAAGGCTGTAGAGCAAGCGCAGATTGACGCCACCGAAAGAGAGCGTCAGCGAATTGATGCGCTGGTTCACGATCGGGTGCTGAACACCCTGCTGCTTGCCGCCAAGGCAGTATCCGAGACCGATCAGGCTGCTGCTGCGCGCGCTGCCAATGAAGCCATCGTGAATCTGGAATCTGCTGCCAACGAGCAGGACACCAACTCGAATGTCACCATTTTGGGCCTTTATCGCTCGCTTCGAAAGTCCGCACTGCGAGCCTCCGAGGCTATCGAGGTCGAAATTGTTTCGGCTGGGCTCGAACAGCTTCCGTCCGAAGTTGCTCAAGCAATAACCGAGGCAACCCTGCAGGCTATCGACAATGCGCTCAGCCATGCCCAAGCCGGTGTGACTCGCGTCATTCTGGGTCACTCCGGAGCAAGTGGAGTTTTGGTTCGGGTGGTCGATGATGGCAGGGGATTTAATCCGGAGCGACTTCCAAAAGACCGGCTCGGCATTCGAACCTCAATCGAGGCGCGAATGCGATTGGTTGGAGGAGTTGCGAGCGTTATCAGCAAGCCTGGTGCTGGCACCACCGTTGAGTTGAGGTGGCCAAATTGATCAGGCTATCTCGAGTTGCCATCACCATCTTTACGTTGGCTTTTGGTTTTTATCACGGCATTCTGGGTCTACTAAACCTCAGTCATTACGAGCAACCTCTGTTCGCTATCGCAGCAATCTCAATGTATTTTGCCGCCCTGATTTTGGTAATGGCAGATAGGCCTGGACTGAGATTGCGCGATTACAAGGCCGCGATTGCGCTGATCGTCTCGATGCTGGTCGCACTTTTGATGCCCGCATCGGTTGGGGTGGGGCACGTTGACAATCACTCCACTTGGCATGTTGCCGGCGTTGCCACCCTGATGGCTATCGTTGCGCTCAGGCAGCACAAGGTAATGGCTTGGTTCGGTGTCATTGTTATGACCGCTCAGGTGCTGGTGTGGGGCGGTCTTGGGCTTTTGTTTAATGCTGGCATATTTGGCGCTTTGATGTTGGTGGCCGCCGCTCACGCAGCCTCGGTCACCCTAGCTGCCACCTCAAAAGCCGCTATTGATTTTCGCGAGCAGGCTTTGGCTACCGCTGCCGCCACCGCCGCCAAGTCGGCCGCCAGAGCGGAGCGTCAGCGCCGCGTTGAAAATGCACTCGGTGCCGCGCTGCCAATCTTGAATCAAATTGAGCAGCTTGGCGGTCGGCTCTCTGATTCACAGAAGCAACAGGCTCTTGAGCTTGAGGCGATGCTGAGGGATCAGATTCGTGGCCGAAATTTCGATTTGCCTGAACTGTTGGCCGAGGTGGCAAAGGCTAGATCTCGAGGTGTTGAGGTTCAGGTGCTAGACGACGGTGGCCTGGATCAGCTCCCCGAAGAATCAAGAGAATCGCTGCTCAAAGAAGTTGCCGGGCATGTGGCAGGAGTGAAATCCGGAAAATTGGTCTTGAGATCGGTAGCTGATGAAAACTGGACTGTCTCGATCACGGCATCGCAACCGGGCTCCGAAACTCCGGATTTGTTCCTTCGACTATAAAAAAATGATGGGCGGTTCTAAAACCCGCCCATTCACTTCCCCTGTGCTGTGCACAATCTCTGAACGCCCTTTGCCAAAACAGAGACAACTTTATTTCAGCGAATTTGGACCAGTTCTGGGAAGCAAGTAACTCGAATGTTACTAACCATTTTGGGGGACAGCTTAGAGTCCAGGCCTTGAAGATGAGTGCCAGTTCGAGGAGAGCTCGCCACGCAAAATGCCTTGATTGCGGTGCCAAGATGACCCCGGCTTTCTCAACGCGATTCTTCCAAGCCTTCTTGACTCAATGATTGCCGCGGTTACCACCGCGAGCGCCGCCGCCTGATTTTCGGCATCGCCGCCTCTCACCTCAAGCAGCTGCTCGATTTCTTCTTCGGAATACTGCTTCATTAGAGCGGGATGTTTCCGTGCTTTTTAGGAGGCAAGCTGGCGCGCTTGGTCTTGAGTGCTCTAAGGGAGCGAATCACAGCGGTGCGGGTGGCGGCCGGCTCGATGATGCCATCCAGTTCACCGCGTTCGGCAGCAAGGAACGGGCTGGCAACGTTGTAGGTGTATTCCTTAGCGAGCTGGTCACGCACCTTGGCGATGTCCAAGCCCTGTTCTTCTGCTTCACGAATCTTGTCGCGGAACAAAATGTTTACCGCTCCCTGACCGCCCATCACAGCAATCTCCGCGGTTGGCCAGGCCAGGTTGATATCGGCACCGAGCTGCTTTGAGCCCATCACAATGTATGCCCCACCGTAGGCCTTGCGGGTGATCACGGTGACCAGTGGCACGGTGGCCTCGGCATAGGCGTAGAGCAACTTGGCACCGCGGCGGATAACTCCAGCCCACTCCTGGTCGGTGCCGGGCAGATAACCGGGAACGTCCACCAGGGTCAAAATTGGAATTGAGAAAGCATCGCAGAATCGCACGAATCGTGCCGCCTTCTCGCCGGCATCGATGTTCAAGGTTCCAGCCATCTGCTGCGGTTGGTTGGCCACAATTCCGACGCTGGAGCCGTCAATGCGAGCAAAGCCAATCAGGATGTTGGGTGCGAAAAGTGGCTGCACCTCCAAGAACTCGCCCTCGTCAACCAAGGCTTCGATGATGGTGTGCATGTCATAGGGCTGGTTTGGGGAGTCCGGAATTATGGCGTTGAGTTTGAGGTCTGCCTCGGTGATCTCTAGCTCAGTTTCAGACTGGTAGGTAACGGTCTCCGAGAGATTGTTCTCTGGCAAAAAGCCAACCAGGGACTTTACGTAATCGATGGCATCGGCCTCATCATCGGCCAGGTAGTGAGCCACACCCGAGGTCTCGTTGTGAGCGCGGGCGCCACCAAGTTCCTCCATGCCGACATCTTCACCGGTCACGGTCTTGATTACATCCGGTCCGGTTACGAACATGTTGGAGGTCTTATCGACCATGATCACAAAGTCGGTTAGCGCGGGGGAGTAAACCGCACCACCGGCGGCCGGTCCCATGATGATCGAGATCTGCGGGATAACCCCCGATGCCATGGTGTTGAGCTTGAAGATTTCGCCGTATTTTCCAAGCGCGATGACACCCTCTTGAATGCGAGCACCACCCGAATCAAGCATTCCAATCAGTGGAACTCCGGTCTTGATAGCAAGCTCCATGATTTTGATGATCTTGTTACCCGCGGTCTCACCGAGTGAGCCGCCGAATATTGTGAAGTCCTGCGAGTAAACCGCAACCTGACGACCGTGAATTGTGCCGACGCCGGTTACCACCGAATCGCCATAGGGGCGCTTGGCATCCATTCCAAAGGCAGTGGAGCGGTGACGAACATACTCGTCAACCTCAACAAAGCTGCCCGGGTCCAACAGCATTTCAATGCGCTCACGAGCCGTGTTCTTGCCCTTGGCGTGCTGCTTAGCCTTGGCATTGTCTCCAGCGCTGACCACGGCCTCGTGGTAACGAGCCTTGAGATCGGCCAGTTTGCCAGCGGTGGTGGAAAGGTCAGGGATGTTGGACACAGAATCTCCTTAGATGCTTGCCTACTTTATCCAGCTTCTGGGCAGTACAACTTGAACAATACCTACAAGCAAATTCTAAATTCATCGTAGATAGCTACAAGTTTGCTGGTTGCGATACGGTTTTGCTGTGTCCCTCACTCAAACCTCCGCATTGGTCAATGAATTAGTCGTGCTCGAATCAATTGATTCAACCAACCTGGAACTGGCTCGTCGACTGCAACGCGGCACTCTGCAAAACTTTTCGCTGCTAGTTGCCCGTCAGCAAACCGCAGGCATGGGCCGACTTGGGCGATCCTGGGTCTCGGAGCCCGGCACCAGCATTTCGGCATCGCTGTACCTGAGGTCAAGCCACACTAAAGATTTGGGCTGGGCAACTTTGATTCTCGCCACCGCAATCCGAGCTGCAATCCAAGATTTGGTGATGCAACCGGTGTTGGTCAAGTGGCCTAATGATGTTTTGGTGAATGACAAAAAAATCAGTGGAATTTTGGCTCAGATTCAGCCCGATGGCGCTTTGATTTTGGGTTTTGGCATCAATCTGCAAACTCAATCCGGTGCCCCAAATACCGCAACCTCGCTTGAGCTATTGGGCGTCGATGCTGATTTCGATGCGGTGTTGGCGGCAGTCGTTACAAATTTCAGAATCCGTTGGTCCATTTTTGAACAAAACCCCCAGCCGGCAATCATCAAGGCGAGGGGCGAATTAGTTGAGCACTCAGCCACGATAGGGCGCTCGGTGCGGGCTGAATTGCCAGGTGGTGGCGAGGTCTACGGCATTGCGAAAGAGATCGATGCCGAGGGCAGATTGGTGATTCATACCCCAGAACCAGTCGTGGTGTCTGCTGCCGATGTCTGGCATCTGCGAAACTAGAGCTTGAAAAAGAGGTGAGCATGCCAGTTGTTGGAGTAATCGGAGCTGGTCAGCTCGCCCGAATGATGCAGCCGGCAGCGATTGCGCTGGGCATCGGCATCAAGGTTTTCGGCGAAGCCGAAGGTTTATCCGCTCACCAAGCCGTTACAAAAGTTGGCGATTACAACGACTTTGATCAACTGGTGGAATTTGCTAAAACCGTAGATGTCATCACCTTCGATCACGAACATGTGCCAACCGCAGTTTTGGAACGCTTGGAGGCTGAAGGTTTTTCGGTTAGGCCGGGCCCAAACGCCCTAAAGCATGCGCAAAACAAACTCACCATGAGGCGCAAGCTAACCGAACTTGGATTACCGCAACCAATTTGGAAAGCCGCTAAAACTGAGGCCGAGGTGGCTGGCTTTCTAGCTGAATTTGGGCCAAAAATTGTGGTCAAGACTCCGATTGGCGGCTATGACGGCAAGGGCGTCAGGGTGATTTCAACCACCGCTGAGGTGCGCGACTGGCTTGAGGGCATCTCGGCTTTTGGTGGCGAGCTGCTACTTGAGCAGAAGGTTGAGTTCACTGGGGAGCTGGCTCAGCTATCGGCTCGCAGGCCAAGTGGCGAATTTCGGGCTTGGCCCCTAGTTGCTACTTTCCAGGAGGCGGGCGTTTGTTCCGAGGTGATAGCACCGGCTCCGGCGTCTTCCCGTCACGCTGAAGCCGAGCGAGTTGCCCGGAGTATTGCTGAGGGCCTAGGGGTCACCGGCGTGATGGCGGTTGAGCTTTTTGAACTCGAATCTGGCGAGATTCTGGTAAATGAATTGGCGATGCGCCCTCACAACTCCGGCCACTTCTCAATCGATGCTTCCATCACTTCGCAATTTGAGCAACACTTGCGAGCGGTATTAGATCTGCCACTCGGCGATACCTCTAGCACCTCAAGCCATGCGGTGATGATCAATCTGCTCGGAGTCGATTCCGAGAATGACTTTTTGCGTCACTATCCGACGGCCATGGCTAAGTATCCGCAGGTGAAGTTTCACCTCTATGAAAAAGCGCCGCGTTCGGGCCGCAAAATGGGTCACCTCACGCTTCAAGGCGAGGACTTGGCCGAACTTTTGGCAGCCGGTAGGGCCTGTCGAGAATTGCTCTACAACCGCTAAATTGACCTCGGGAGGTTGCAATGAAGACTGTCGCAATAGTCATGGGCTCTGACTCCGACTGGAGAGTGCTGCAAGACGCCGCAACCACGCTCAAGGAGTTTGGCATTGAGCACGAGGTGGAGGTGTTGAGCGCCCACCGCACCCCAGAAAAGATGATTGATTGGGGCAAGTCCGCAGCCGACCGTGGCATCAAGGTTGTGATTGCCGGAGCCGGCGGAGCCGCCCACCTGCCTGGCATGTTGGCCTCGGTCACCTCGCTGCCGGTAATTGGCGTGCCGGTGGCCCTTGGAAAATTGGACGGCATGGATTCACTGTTGTCGATCGTTCAAATGCCGGCCGGTGTCCCGGTTGCCACGGTCTCGATCGATGGGGCGAAAAATGCCGCACTGCTTGCAATTCGAATTCTCGGTTCGCATGATTCAGCTTTGCGCACTCAGCTCGATGCCCATCGAGCCGATCTTGCCAGCACGGTCGAAGCCAAAAACGCCAACCTCAAAAACAGTCTCTAAGCCCAGCTAATTAGCCAAAACCGCTTGTTGCTCAGGGTTTTCTAAGCCAAGCAACTTAGGGTTGGAGTCGGTTGGAGGTGAGGCATGCGTAATTTTGCAAAGACTTTGGTGGTAGCGGGACTGCTACTAACCCTCACCGGATGTAGCGTTTTTTACCCAAACTGGGGCGCAACCTCACTGCCTGAGCCGGTAACCGAATCGCAGAGCGTAGCCCCCGAAGAAACCACCCCGGAAGAAACCCCCACCGAAGCAGTAACCCCGGAGGAAACTTCAGCTCCGGAGGAGACCAAAGAGCCGATTATCCGCAAAGAGGTCACGGTCGAGATAATCATGGCGGTGGCCGAGCCCTCGGTGGGAGTCTTCACCGTGGTGGCACAGATTCCAAATCTGACCGAAACCGGTGGCAAGTGCATCTTCAAGTACCTTGGCAATGGTGTAACCAAGACCAAAGAGGTCAAAGCAGAGCCAAGCAGTGAATACACCCAGTGTTTCCCTATCGAAATTCCTCTGAAGGATTTGCCTTCTGGCAACGGGGTGGTGACCGTTAGCTATGAATCCGAGGGACACTTTGGGACATCCGCCCCATCCTCGGTGGTGATTGGCTAATGAAGCGCCTGCTCGGACTTTTCTCCGCCATCGCGCTGATTGCGGCTGGATTGGTGGCGCAGCCGGCTGCCCAAACTCCCGCTCTGGCAGCCCCACCGGGATCTGCCTTTGACCCGGGGCTGATCATCAGCGACAGTGTCTTTTATGACTTTGGCACCATGACCGTGCCGCAGATTCAGGCCTTTTTGGATTCCAAGGTTGCCGATTGCAAAGCCACCAACCCTGCCATTGACTGCCTAAAAAACCTCAAGGTCGATATTCCTGAAACTCCCGCCACCGGTCCCGGCGAAGTTGGCCCATGTAAAGCCATCGCTGCCAAGGCTGGGGCTAGTGCCGCAGAGGTAATTCACGCGATTTCGAATGCCTGCGGCATCAACCCGAAGGTCTTTATCGTCACGCTGCAAAAAGAGCAGGCACTGGTTACCTCCACCAAGCCAACCGATTACATGTATCGAGCGGCGATGGGATTCGGTTGCCCAGACAGCGATCCCGGTATCTGCGGCAAGGTCTTTACCGGACTTTTCAATCAGCTTTACAAGGCCGCGAGGCAGTTCCGCTGGTATGGCAACCCAGCCGGATCATTTACCTACTGGAAGCCCGGTCGCACGGT
>JACCDS012184472.1_pt1 | contig 49737 bp, 38 predicted proteins | sample 7446441 | NCBI WGS metagenome assembly JACCDS01 (sample SAMN15323445, study PRJNA562643) | freshwater metagenome | isolation source: river surface water | place: USA:Blue River Watershed | collected 2017-08-17 | reverse complement strand
GGGATTCAAGTAGTTTGTTGCTAATTAACCTTTATCGTTTTGCAGTGCGTATGTGCCTGTAGCAAGTAGTTTACAGAATGATACAATATAACTTAGAACTTTTCCCATTCTGAGGTATATTGCTTTGTTTTAAACTGTCAAACGTTGTTTCATGGCCTCATATAAAATAATACCCGATGCTACCGATACATTGAACGAATCAAATTTTACAGCCATTGGAATTTTAAAAAAACTATCGGCAGCTTTCGCTAAATAAGGCTGCACCCCACGGCCTTCGTCGCCCATGATGATGCAACAGGGATTTGAAAAATCCAATTCAAACAAATTTTTGTCGGCGCGCATTTCAGTTGTGTATACTTGAATGCCATTTAAGTGTAGCGTGTCCACTGCTTTTAACAAACTGTTGACTCTACAAATGTGAATATGTTCTAATGCACCGGCACTACTTTTCATTGCTTCTTCGTTTAAGGCTCCAGTACCTTTATCAGGAACAATGATGGCCTGAGCGCCACAGCACCATGCACTACGGGCAATAGCGCCAATATTGCGTACATCGGTTACACCGTCTAACATTAAAAATAGGGGAGTGCTACCTGTTGATACTGTAAAATCGATAATCGTTTGTAAGTCCATGTATTGAACTAGTGCAGCTATTGCAATGACTCCTTGGTGGTTTGCCTTGGTAAGGCCATTTAATTTTTCCACCGGCACCAATTGGATAGGAATGTTATTGGTTTTGCTCAGCTGTCTAATGGTACTCAATACCTCTCCACTTGCATTTTTTTGCAACCAAATTTTATCAATTGGTCTGCCACTTTCAATAGCTTCAACTAAGGGTTGACGGCCAATAATCAATGCCGATTTTTTGATTGCCATATTGTTGTATTAGAATAGGGGTAATGTAGATAGGTTCAATTTTCCTTGTAGTAATAAAAGTTGTACTTTTTGTAAACACAATATAGATAAGCCATCTTTGATAATGCCCTTTTCCACCATTTCAAAGGCTGTGATCAGGGGAACTTTTTTTACCACTAGTTGTTCCGTTTCTTCAGGTTCGGCTTCATGCTGCGTTAGGTTCATAGCAACAAAAAAAACGGCTAACTCGTCAGTAACCGAATTCGATAAATGTGCTTCGCCAATTTGTTGCCAATAACTAGCTTTTAGCCCTGTTTCTTCTAGCAATTCTCTTTGGGCTGCCGATAGTGCTTCTTCCTCTAGCGGTCCGCCACCTTCAGGAATTTCCCAACTGTATTCATCAATGGTAAATCGATATTGACCTACTAGGTAGGTGTTTCCATCCTGATCAATAGGTACTATTCCAATAGCTTTGTTTTTAAAATGTACTTTGCCATATATACCGTTGCTTCCAGCAGGATTGAGTACATCGTAATGGGTTACTTGTATCCAAGCATTGTTGTAAATGTTGGTTTCGCCCAAAACTTTCCATGGGTTGTTATAAGTAGTGTTATCTTTTTCTTCCATAAAACAAACCGAGAATGAATGAAATAAATATATGTGATAAGCAAACGGTTAAGAAGGCATATTTAAGAACTGCTAACCAAAATGTGAGGTTTAAAGATACAATATTATAAAATCCCTTTACGGTGAAAAAAAGAAGCGTATGTTCTAACGCACCCAAACAAGAAATGATAACTAGAACAGTAGTAAATATTTTGGTAGCTCGTTCAAAATAGCTGTTACCTGCAAAGTTGGTACTTAATAATAAAGTATATAACAACCAAGAATACGAAGCCATAAATAAAAAATTACCCACAACATTAGTTGTTATCAAGTGGATAGGTGAATTCCATAAAAGATTTGTTAAACGCATTTCGGTTTTAGCAAACTCTATGTCTACCAAACCTAAAGGGGCGTTTGTTGAAAAAATAGCTGCCTCTTGTCTATGCACAAACCAAAACAAAACAAGTGTGGCAGTAAGTGCAATAATTACTTGTTTCATTGACAGGAGATAAGAGATTGGTTAGATGGCTTAATGGTTTTTTCCATTTATTAGCCGTTGACTGCTAATTTCGAATGTTTTTGTTGGTGCAATTGGCTTTAACTTTTTACCAAGTAAGTTGTCCTTTTTAAAGGGGAAAATAGCAACTTGACACGAGTACAATCAATATACTAAGGCTGCAAAAATACTATTGAAATAAACATTAAGCGATTGCTAAAATATTAAAACCTCTGTAATTCAGAGGTTTTAATATTTTATTGAAAACAAGTGAGGCAAGGTTTATATTTTAAAAGCTGCTTTCACTTTGTCTACGTAATCTAATTTTTCCCAAGTAAACAACTCTACTTCTACAGTAGTTATTTTTCCTGAAGGTTCTTTAAATTGTTTTGTTACAACTTCATTTTTTCTACCCATGTGTCCATATGCAGCAGTTTCGCTGTACATAGGTGTACGAAGTTTGAGTCGTTGTTCAATGAAATAAGGGCGCATGTCAAAAATACCTGCTACAATTTTGCCTATTTCTCCATCGGTAAGTTTCACTTTAGCAGTTCCGTAAGTATTTACATAAATAGATGTAGGTTCGGCTACTCCAATGGCGTAGGATACTTGTACCAAAACCTCGCTTGCAACACCTGCAGCAACTAAGTTTTTGGCTATATGACGTGTAGCATAAGCAGCGCTTCTATCTACTTTGCTAGGGTCTTTTCCGCTAAATGCACCACCACCATGTGCACCCTTACCTCCATAAGTATCAACAATGATTTTGCGACCCGTAAGACCGGTATCGCCGTGAGGGCCACCAATAACAAATTTCCCTGTTGGATTAATGTGGTATTTGATGTCGTTGTTAAAAAGAGAAGCGTATTTGCTGTATTTTGCTTTAACACGTGGTATTAAGATCGCAATAATATCATCCTTGATTTTGGCAAGCATTTTATCCTCAGCATCAAAATCGTCATGTTGTGTAGATACTACAATTGCATCTATTCTAACAGGTTGGTTGTTGTCGTCGTACTCAAGTGTTACTTGACTTTTGGCATCGGGACGCAAATATTTTATTGCATCGTTCTCTCTACGCAAGTCAGCTAATTCAATCAAAATTTTATGTGCCAAATCTAAAGCCAAAGGCATATAGTCTTCGGTTTCGTTAGTGGCATAACCAAACATCATGCCTTGGTCGCCTGCACCTTGTAATTCTTTTTCTGCGCGATCTACACCCTGATTGATGTCGGCACTTTGTTCGTGAATAGCGCTTAGTATACCACAACTATTGGCTTCAAACATGTATTCACTTTTGGTGTAGCCGATTTTTCTAATAACACCTCTTGCAATTTCTTGCACATCCAAATAGGCTTTACTCTTTACTTCTCCGGCAAGTATTACTTGACCGGTGGTTACCAATGTTTCGCAAGCAACTTTGCTTTCGGGGTCTAAAGCCAAAAAATGGTCAATTAGTGCGTCAGAAATCTGGTCGGCAACTTTATCCGGATGCCCTTCAGATACGCTTTCAGAGGTGAATAAATATGGCATGAAAATTTGCTTTTTTTAAAATTGAATTGCAAAAATAGGGGTAGCAACTATTGAAAGTGCAGGGAATTGCTTTTTTCTATTAAGATGATATACTATTATATAAATCAATGTATTCAGATAAGTCGCTATCAAAACCTTTAAATGGAACTACTTTTTTGCCCTTTACTTTGGTAAATTCGTCGGCTAGTGCTTGGTCAATAATGTCTGACCCAAAAGTAATGGCATCAGCAAATGTGGCTCCGCCTCTGAATAAAGCGCTGTTGTTGGCGTCTTTAAATACATCCAAGTCCTTTTCCTTTATATTGGCATTGATGACCGCTTTTTTCACAAAATCAGCACCAAGTGTTTCTTCAAAAGTATTTTGACCGATGGTAAATACAATTTTACTGTTGCCAAATACGGGTTCGCGTTTGTAGGCCGTTTTGATGTATTGCGGAATTAATCCTGACATCCAACCGCTGCAATGGATGACATCAGGCGCCCATCCAAACTTTTTAACGGTTTCCAATGCACCTTTACAGAAAAATATGGCTCTTAGTCCGTTGTCGTCAAACCAAACTTCTTCATCGTCGTGAAAAATTTGTTTACGTTTAAAAAAGTCTTCATTTTCTAAAAAATACACTTGCAATCGGGCATTTGGCAGCGAAGCCACTTTGATTTGTAGCGGATAATCATCGTTGTCTACCGACACATTGATCCCAGAAAGACGTACCACCTCGTGCAATCGATGCCTGCGTTCGTTAATAGCACCAAAGCGAGGCATGATGCAGCGTACTTCTAAACCCGCTTCATTGCTCTTGATTGCCAACTTATTTACCACTTCTGCAAACTCTGTTAACTCTAAATAAGGCGACATTTCTGTGGCTATGAATAAAATTCTTTTCTTTGACATTAAATTGGATGATTTAAACGGTAGCCGAAATTTTCAGTTTGCAAAAGTAAAGAAATAATACCGAAAAGCAATATAGGTACATTTTCGGCTAAAATAACTAGTACATGATAATTTTCAAGACCGCAAAAGCAATACAAGCATACCTGATTTCTTGTAAACAAAATGGCCAAAATTGTGGTTTTGTACCCACAATGGGTGCTATACACGAAGGGCATTTAACTTTGATACAAAGGTGTCGCCAAGAAGTAGCTGTTGTTGTTGCGAGTATTTTTGTAAATCCTACACAATTCAACAATGCCGCAGACTACGAAAAGTATCCAATAACATTGGAGAAAGATATTTTTTTGCTGGAGCAAGCAGGTTGCAGTGCGCTTTTTTTGCCCACAATTTCTGAAATGTATCCCAAAGGAATAGCCAATTTGCCACAATACAATTTAGGTAGCATGTCCACTATGCTCGAGGGGGTACATCGCCCGGGACACTTTCAAGGGGTTTGTCAGGTGGTAGATAGATTGCTGCAAATAATCAACCCAGAAGTTTTGGTATTGGGACAGAAAGATTATCAGCAATGCATGATTATCAATAAATTATTAGAGTTAACTAATAAAAAAATAGATATAGTCATTGCCCCCACGCAGCGAGAAGAATCCGGCTTAGCCATGAGTAGCCGAAACTTGCGTTTATCAGATAGCCAAAAAACAATAGCTACACATATTTACGGCAACTTAGCATGGTTACGTAACCAATGGAATACAAGTTCCTTGTTGCCACATCAAATGGAGTCGATTGTTACTAAGCAGCTCCTTGAGGTTGGTTTTACTTCGGTAGATTATATCAGTATTTGCGATGCTATTACTCTACAACCCCTGGCAACCAATAGCCGAAGTGTTCGTGCGGTTGCTTTGGTTGCTGCTACCATTGGCGAGGTTCGTTTGATAGATAATTTATTACTTGATTAACTGGCAAGCAAATTGCTATGTTTTTGTTTTGGTAATAGAAGCAACTGCCTAAATTTGCGCCCATGCAAATACAGATATTAAAGTCAAAAATTCATCGCGCTACCATCACTGAGGCCAATTTAAATTATGTGGGTAGTTTGACAATAGATGAAAATTTAATGATTGCGGCCAATTTGATTGAAAATGAAAAAATACAAGTAGTAAATGTTAACAATGGTGAGCGACTAGAAACCTATGTTATCAAAGGTGCAAAAGGCAGCGGTGTCATGTGCTTGAATGGTCCGGCTGCACGAAAGGCGGCTGTAGGTGATGTTATTGTAATTATGAGTTATGCACTCATGGATTTTGAATTGGCAAAAAGCTTCCAGCCAGTAGTCGTTTTTCCGGATGCCAAAAACGCATTATAATGTTTTTTACAAAACAGACTGATTATTAAATAAATTGCTTTTATTTTTGCATACGCATGAACACCCTAATTTAGTAATGTGAGTAATTCGATGCTAGAAAAATAAAACGTTAACGATTGATAAAGATTGCCTAAATCATACCAACTTAGATTTTTGATGCCATTGATATCCATTTAAATCCTTTAACTTTCAGCGCGAAAAACTAATAGACCTAATCAAATAAACAATTCAATATGCAGCCCTTAAGTAAGCAAGTGGTAGCCGTCATTTTAGGCGGAGGAGCAGGTTCTCGTTTGTATCCATTAACTGCCTCTCGGAGTAAACCTGCTGTACCAATTGCAGGTAAGTACCGTTTAGTAGATATTCCAATTAGTAACTGTATCAACAGTGGTATCAACCGCATGTTTGTGCTTACTCAATTTAATTCGGCTTCGTTAAATAAGCATATTAAAAATACCTATCATTTCAGTGCTTTTAGCACAGGCTTTGTTGACATTTTAGCAGCGGAACAAACACCCGATAACCCCGGATGGTTTCAAGGTACCGCCGATGCAGTTAGACAGTCGCTTAGGCATATTTCCAATTTGGACTATGATTACATACTCATTTTGAGCGGTGATCAGTTGTACCAAATGGATTTTGAAGAAATGATTTTTGCACACAAACAAGCCGGTGCCGATTTGTCTATTGCCACGATTCCTGTGGATAAGCGAGATGCTCCCGAGTTTGGTATTTTGAAATCCAATGATGAAAATTTAATCACCTCTTTTGTTGAAAAGCCAAATGCTGATATTTTGAAAGATTGGGTAAGCGATACGGGTTTGGATATGCAAAAGCAAGGCCGTAATTACTTGGCCTCAATGGGTATTTATATTTTCAACAAAAAGGTATTGGCCAATTTGTTGCAACAAGCCTTCCCGAATGCAACGGATTTTGGTAAAGAAATTATACCAAACGCTATTTCAAACCACAAAGTATTGAGTTATCAGTACGACGGTTATTGGACCGATATTGGAAATATTTATTCTTTCTACGAAGCCAACTTGGCATTAACACAAGATATACCACAATTTAACTTGTTTGATAATAGTAAAGTGGTTTATACCCGTGCAAGGATGTTGCCACCCGCAAAAATTAGCGGCACAACCTTGGAAAAAACGGTTATAGCCGAGGGGTCAATTATCAATGCCAGTAGAATAGAAAACTCTGTTGTAGGTATTCGTTCAAGAGTGGGTAATGCCTCAACGGTTGTTAATACCTATATTATGGGTAACGATTATTACGAAACCTTGGCTGTAATGGAAGAAAATATTAGCCAAGGTATTCCAAAAATTGGCATAGGTGAACGTTGTTATATTAAAGATGCCATCATCGACAAAAACTGTCGTATTGGCGACGATGTCAAAATTATTGGTGGTAAACACCTTGCGAATACCGACCACCAACTGTACACCGTTAAAGAAGGGGTTATTGTAATAAAAAAAGGAGCTATTTTGCCAAATGGATTTACCATTTAACTATCTTTATATTTCTGAATAAAACATCCGAATGGATGTTTTATTTTTGACTTATTTTTATTGTGTACATTTTACATATTAATTAAACGATTGCCATGGCTTCTTTTACCAACAACGTGTCTTCATTGAAAGGCGCCAACAAACCCTTATTAAGTTTTTGGAAAATTTGGAACATCAGTTTCGGTTTTTTAGGTGTACAAATTGGCTATTCTTTGCAAAATGCCAATACGAGTAGAATATTATCGGCTATTGGCGCCGATCCGCATCACTTAAGTCTTTTTTGGTTAGCGGCTCCCTTAGCGGGCTTTTTTGTACAGCCAATTGTGGGCATGTCGAGCGATAAAACATGGACAAAATTGGGTAGACGTATTCCTTTTATACTAGGTGGCTCAGTTGTATCGGCATTAGCTATGTTTTTTATGCCCAATTCGGAGCATTTTGCTACACTATTACCTCCCTTGTTGTTTGGCGCATTGATGTTATTGCTTATGGATACTTCCTTTAATGTAACTATGCAGCCCTTCAGAGCATTGGTGAGCGATATGTTGCCCGAAACGCAACGAAACAAAGGCTACGCTATACAAAGTTTTTTAATTAATGCAGGTGCTGTAGTTGGTTCTATTTTACCTTTTTTTCTAACCTGGATTGGCGTAGCAAATGAGCCCCAAGCCGGCGAAAAAGTAGCACCGACCGTTATTTGGGCGTTTTATTTTGGCGGCGGGGCATTGCTATTGAGTGTACTTTGGACATCTTTCCGAACCAAAGAATATCCGCCGGATGAATACAATAAATACAACAATATAGACAGCACCGAAGTGGTAGAAAAAGTATCTTTTATTACCCTTTTGAAAAACATACCCACTACCATGATGCAATTGGCTGTAACGCAGTTTTTTTCGTGGTTTTCACTTTTTCTAATGTGGGTATACACTACACAAGCAATTGCACAAAACATATGGCATACGTTACCTGCCGATTCCAAATCGAAAGAATTTAACGAAGCCGGCAATTGGACAGGCGTCATTTTTGCAGCTTATAGTGTTTTTGCAGCCTTGTATTCACTCGTGCTTACCCCATTAGCGGATAAATTTGGCAGAAAGAACACGTACATGCTTTCGTTGTTGGCAGGAGGTATTGGCCTTATGAGTATTGAGTTAATTACCGATAAAAATTGGTTGTTTTTGCCGATGGTGGGTGTGGGTATTGCTTGGGCAGCTATTTTGGCATTGCCTTATGCCATCCTTTCTTCTTCGTTGCCCGCACGACAAACAGGGGTTTATATGGGTATTTTCAATGCTACTATTACCATACCGCAAATAGCAGCCGGCTTGTTAGGAGGCTTTGTCTTGTCGGCAGTAGGCGATAAGGCCATCAATGTAATTGTATTATCGGGAGCATCGATGGTGGTTGCCGGTATTTGTGCAAAATTGATTATCAAGACCAAAGAATAAGTGCTGCTCAAAGCTCTGAAAGTTGGGTTTGCTACACCCGATAGCAGCGGCTACCCCGCTGAGGGTTTGGGCGTTGGCTTTGTGGCGGAGTAATAGCGGATAGCGGGACTGCAGCCCGATTTTCAATCCACGGCTTGTGTTCAAAAAATATTCATTCAAAAACAATACTGTATGAAACAAATTGTTCGTTACTTTTTTCTGTTGATTTTGTTGTTTTCCAAAGTTGGAATATGGGCACAGAGTACGGCTGTGTATCCCTCAAATTGGTGGGTGAATATGAAATGGAATCAAGTGCAATTGCTTTTAAAAAGTGATAGCAATGATTTTTCGAAGGCAACGGTTTCAATTAATTATGCAGGCATTAAACTATTGAAATCAACGCCTTTAGAAAACAGTAAATATGTGAGTATCGATTTGGCCATTTTACCATCCGCAAAATCAGGAACTGTAACGATACAGATTGTAGAAAAAAATAAAAAAAGAGCAGTGGCTTGGCCACTGTTGCCTCGCCGAAAAGGCGCGTATGCACAAGGCATTGATGCAAGCGATTTTGTATATTTGATTATGCCCGACCGCTTTGCGAATGGCAATGTAGCGAACGATAAAATTGCAGGTTTGCGCGATCAAACCCTGAATCGGGATAGTGTTTATCATAGGCATGGTGGCGATTTACAAGGTATTATCAATCATTTGGATTACCTGCAAAGCCTAGGCGTTACTGCCGTTTGGATGACTCCGGTAATTGAAAATGACCAACCGAACCGCACCGAGCACGGTTATTCAATGACCAATCATTATGCTATTGATGCCCGTTTTGGCGGTATTCCTATGTACCAACAATTGAGTGATGCCTTACACAAGCGTGGGATGAAGTTGGTTCAAGATGCAGTGTACAACCATGTAGGCAGCAAGCATGTATTGTATTTAGAACCGCCAATGAAAAGTTGGTTTCACCAATGGCCTACCTACACCGGTACTACCTATAAAGACCAACCGCTGTTTGACCCTTATGGATCTCAGCAAGATCAAAAGCGCATGAGTGATGGATGGTTTACACCGGAAATGCCCGATTTAAATCAAAGCAATCCTTATGTGGCTAATTTTTTAATTCAACATGCTTTGTGGAGTGTGGAAATGTTTGGGGTGGATGGATGGCGAATTGATACCTATATTTATAACGACTTGGCTTTTATGAATCGATGCAATAAAGCATTGACAGACGAATATCCGAAAATGACTATGTTCGGAGAAACCTGGGTTACCGGTACTGCAGCTCAAGCATACTTTACTGACAATACCCTACAAATACCTTTTAAAAGCAATTTGCAAGGAGCTACTGATTTTCAAACGCTTTTTACTGGTATTTTACCCGCACTCAAAGAAAAATTTGGCTGGAATGAGGGAGTAAATAAATTGTACAGTACATTGTCGAACGACTTTTTATATACCAATCCCTACCGCAACTGTATTTTTTTAGACAACCACGATTTAAACAGAATAGCCTCCGAATTGGGAGGTGATGTAGCCAAACTAAAAATGGCAATTGGTTGGTTGCTTACTTGTAGAGGTATTCCACAAATGTATTATGGTACCGAAGTAATGATGAAAGGCGAAAAAAATCCCAACGATGGCTATGTACGCCTTGATTTTCCTGGTGGATGGAGTGGGGATGCCAAAAATGCATTTACCTTACAAGGATTATCCGATTCTGAAAAAGAACTTTTAAAATACACCCAAAAGTTGGGTAAGTACCGGCAACAAACCACCGCCTTACACAATGGTAAATTGATGCAATATTTACCTGAAGATGGTTTATATGTTTATTTCAGATATGATAAGCAAAAAACCGTGATGTGTATCATGAACACCGGCGATGAAACAAAGGAACTCGATTTGGCCAAATACGCTGAGCGTACCAAAGGATTTACCACATCTGTAGACGTATTTACAGGTAAAGAAATAGGCAATCAGTTCAAAATTAGTGGTAAACAAATGCTGATATTAGAACTGCAATAAATACCCCCGAAACAATCCGTAAATGAACAGTGCCGTTAATTGGCATTGGTTTGTTTGCGGATTTGTTTTGTAATTGTGTGCTTATCAGTTGTTTTGCAGTTTTTTGTAGTTACCTTGCCGCAGACAAAAATGGATTTCCCAAAATTGAATCAATAGAAAATAGCTGTTAATATGTCTGTTCAGAAAAAATATGAAGAAATACATTTTGTAGATACACAGTTACCTGTTTGGAATTACAGTTTATTTACCGAGGCAGATATCATTAATTTTCAGCAAGGTACGCACTATCGTTTATACGATTTGTTTGGCAATAAACAGTTGGAGGTGTTGGGTACTAAAGGCACTTATTTTGCGGTATGGGCACCGAATGCAACCTTGGTAACCGTAACGGGTTATTTTAATAAATGGGACAAAACTGCGCATCCTCTGAAGGTACGACTCGATCATTCTGGTATTTGGGAGGGTTTTATACCGAACATACTTGGGGGCGAGGCATACAAATATCATATACATGGTTTTGGGGGTATGCTGCTCGATAAAGGCGATCCGTTTGCCCATTATTGGGAAAAACGTCCTTTCACGGCATCAATTACTTGGCAAACAGATTTTTCTTGGAATGACTCCGATTGGATGGTTAACCGAGGTAAGCACAATAGTTTATCGGCTCCCTATTCCGTGTACGAAGTACACTTGGCAAGTTGGAAACGGCCAGACAAAAACGATGAGGAAAGCTATTTGAACTACGAAACAATGTCGGACGAATTGGTGGCTTATGTACAGGAAATGGGCTTTACACATGTAGAGTTTATGCCTGTTATGGAGCATCCCTTCGATGGTAGTTGGGGCTATCAAGGCACAGGTTTTTTTGCGCCTACCTCTCGCTTTGGTAATCCGCAACAATTTGCACAGTTAGTAAATGCCTTTCACAATGCCGGTATTGGGGTTATTTTAGATTGGGTACCCTCGCATTTCCCATACGATGCACACGGTTTATTTATGTTTGATGGTACCCATACTTACGAGTACGCCGATATGCGAAAAGGGTATCATCCCGATTGGAATAGCTATATTTTCAACTATAAACGAGGTGAAGTAAAAAGCTTTTTGATTAGCAGCGCCCGATTTTGGTTCGATAAATTTCATATTGATGGCATTCGGGTCGATGCCGTAAGTTCCATGTTGCGTTTAGATTACAGTAGGAATGCCGGACAATGGGAGCCGAACGAATTTGGAGGGAATGGTAATATTGAAGCTATTGCATTTATAAAAGATTTAAACGAAACCTTGTACCGCGATTTTCCGGATATTCAAACAATTGCAGAAGAAGCTACAGATTGGCCAGGCGTAAGCAAACCCACATTTGAAGGGGGGCTTGGATTTGGGATGAAATGGATGATGGGATGGATGCACGATACACTAGACTATTTTAAGGTGGATCCCATTTTTAGGGGAGCGCTGCAAGACAAGTTTACGTTTAGTATGATGTATTTTAACGATGAAAACTTTATGTTGCCGTTAAGCCATGATGAAATTGTACACGGCAAAAGTCCCATGATATACAAAATGCCGGGCGATACATGGCAAAAGTTTGCCAATTTACGCTTGTTGTATACCTATATGTTTACACACCCCGGTGCTAAATTGCTTTTCATGGGCGATGAATTTGCACAAACGAGCGAGTGGAATTATAAAAGTGCCTTGTCATGGGAGTTGTTAGATATGGTAAGCCATGGCGGAATGAAGTTCTGTGTGCAGCAATTAAACGCTTTGTATAAAAATGAACCTGCTTTGTTTGAAAAACAGTTTGAAGCCGATGGTTTTGAATGGGTAGATTTAAACCACCGAAACGAAGGGGTGATTGCCTACCGTAGGAAAGGATTGTTACCACAAAACGATGTATTGATAGTTTTAAACATGACTCCCGTGGTAAGAACCAATTGGGAAATATATGTACATAAAAAAGCACATTGGAGCGAAATATTTAATAGCAACAGCAAGGAATTCTGGGGAACGGGCGACGTATTTAATCCTCAAGTTGCGGCTGAATTAGTAGACGAAGCTTCACATTGTTACAAATTAACCTTGCATTTGCCTGCATTAGCAGCAATTGTTTTAAAATAAGCGTACTTTCTACTACTTGTAGTCGCAATAAGCAAGTTGGACGAAGCAATTTTTTGTAGAAGATTCCAAAAAATTAACTTTTTAATGGTTTGTCAATCGTGTTTAGCACTTATCATTGCATAAGTTTTTAAATTCGATATTTTCCTGCTTTGCAACAAGCCTATTGTATTAATTTTAATTTTTAATTATGATTTTGAATTCCATTTTGCTTCAATTTGAATGGCATCAACTACTTCAACCACAATTTTATATTGAACATGGCGGTCTTTGGTTGTTGCTATTTGTCATTTTTGCCGAAACGGGGTTGTTTGCAGGCTTCTTTCTTCCTGGGGATAGTTTGTTGTTTGTTGCGGGCATATATTGTCACGAAGGTGTAAATGGGCAACTAGGTATCACACCTGAGTTTTTAAGTTGGTTAGGTATCACCGGTGTCAACAATGAATGGACGGATTTATTGCTATTGATTGTATTAATTTCTATAGCCGGTATTTTGGGAAATGCTACCGGTTATTGGTTCGGAAAAAAAATAGGCCCGGCCATGTACCAATGGAAAGACAATTTTTTGTTCAAACAAAAATATTTACAGCAAGCGCACGAATTTTATGAAAAACATGGGGGAGGAGCCATCATTGTAGCTCGTTTTTTACCTATTGTTCGCACATTTGCCCCTATTGTAGCAGGTATTGTGCAAATGGACCAAAAAAAGTTTAGTTATTATAATATTGTAGGTTGTATTGCTTGGGTTTTTTCCATGATTGTTGCAGGCCATTTTTTACAACAATGGATACTAAACCAATTTAATTTTGATTTAAAACAACACTTAGAGGTGATTGTTTTGGGTATAGTTTTTATTACCACGGCTCCTGTAATTGTAAAACTAGCTTTTGGCAAAACCACACCTAAAAAACCTTAATTTGTCTTTTTTGTATGTTGTATCAAGCAGCTAGCAATCGCTATCAACAAATGCAATATCGGCAGTGCGGAAACAGTGGTTTACGCTTGCCCGAAATATCATTAGGACTTTGGCAAAATTTCGGTTCGGTAGACGATCCAACGAATTTCAGACAAATTTTGTTTGCAGCTTTTGATTTAGGAATTACCCACTTTGATTTAGCGAATAATTATGGCCCCGTACCCGGTAGTGCCGAAACCAATTTTGGAAAAGTACTACAAAACGATTTTGCGGCATACCGCGACGAATTGATTGTTTCTACTAAGGCTGGATATACTATGTGGGATGGCCCTTACGGCGATTGGGGCAGTAAAAAATACTTGGTTGCTAGTTTGCACCAAAGCTTGAAGCGCATGCGATTGGAGTATGTAGATATTTTTTACCACCATCGATACGATGCCAATACACCCCTTTACGAAACCATGAGTGCCTTGGATTTGATGGTGCGGCAAGGTAAAGCTTTGTACGTTGGTATTTCTAACTATGGGCCTGCAGAAGCTGCTGCAGCATTCGATATTTTGAAATCATTGGGTACTCCTTGTTTAATTCACCAACCAAAGTATTCCATGTTTGTTCGCACACCAGAAAATGGATTGTTGGATACTTTGCAACATCATGGAGTAGGTTGCATACCTTTTTCTCCTTTGGCCCAAGGGTTGCTCACCAATAAATATTTGAACGGCATACCGGATAACTCACGGGCTACCAAAGAATTGTTTTTGAAAACGGCACATATTACCCCTGAGGTAATTGAAAAAGTTCGTCGGTTAAATACAATAGCCTTGGAACGCAACCAAAGTTTGGCACAAATGGCAGTAGCATGGTTATTAAAGGATCAAAGGATAACATCGGTACTTATGGGCGCAAGTTCTGCTCGTCAAATACAAGAGGCAGTAGCAGGTTTACAGAATACGGCTTTTAGTAATGCGGAATTAGCTTCAATAGAATATATTCTAACAAATTAATTATTTATTGAATAATATTGGCGAATAATCGGATAGTTATTCATTTGTTCAAATAAAAGAAAAAACAATTTATTTTAGCCCGGGTAGTTGCGATAGCGCCTTAGTCCTGCATCCATCAATTGATATACAGATTCTTTAAGTTGTGCTACATCTGCAAGTGTGAGGCCTGTTACCGGAACAGTTTCTAAATAAACTACCCTGTTTTTGCCTGGTGTAGCCTTTAATATGCTAGAATAATGCAATCTATCGATTGTATCAATAAAAAGCATAGGTTTTATGGGTGTTTGGGTTTCGATAGCAATTCTAAATGCGCCATCATAAAAAGATTTTAGTGGCGCACTTCCCTCGTTAAAGGTTCCTTCAGGAAAAATGAAAATCGAAATACCTCTTGCTAGTGCGGCTTTCAAGGCTCTTACACTTTTGGCTCTGCCTGCTGCGCTAGAACGATCTACCATTATAACGGCTGTTTTATAAATCCACCCAAAAATTGGGTACTTTGCCATTTCGGCTTTTCCTAAAACCCTACACGGTTGTTTTACTGCCAATAATGCCGGAGGAATATCCATGTAAGAAATGTGATTGGCTACAAAAATGTATTGTTGGCGTACATCGTAATGGCCGTCGAATATAGCTTGGTGTTGTAAACCTATAAATTGATACCAAATGCGTATCCAAAGTTTGCACCATCGGTAAATAAGGTTACCTCCTCTTACTATACCTAAGCTGAGCGATAAGAAAATAAAGGGCAATGCAAGCAACATGAGCACTACAAAAACCAAGATGGCATAAATGGAATACAAAGCTTGAATAAGCCGAAGAGTTGATTTCATAAAAGTTATAAAATCAAATATAGTATATAGTACAATGGTTTGGTAAGTACGCTGCGTGAAAAAGAAAACTACAAATGCACAACGGGTAAGTTGGGAATACAAATGAGTACACACGTACCTTTATTAATAGTACTTTTGATGTGAATAGTTCCTTGTAAACTTTCTAAAAAATATTTTACCACTACTAGTCCCATACCCGTTCCCGGAATATTCACCGCATTGGTACCACGTTTAAAAGAAGTAAATAACTTGTTCATGTCTTTTTCATAAATACCAATTCCTTCATCAAGCCACAGAATACTCCATTTGTTACGGCAAATGCGTACGCTAATTGTGACTTTGCTCTGTTTAGGAGAATATTTAAACGCATTTTCGGTAATGTTAGATACAATGCGTGATGTTGCAAAAACATCTATTCCCAATTTGCCCTTGAAGCCTTTGAATATTAACTTAGGTTTTCGGCCATCTTTCCAGGGAGTGAATTTTTTGTTTAAAATGTCTTTAATAATCCTGCGTGGCGATTCTGGATGCGGTTTGATAACCACTTTTTGACTTTCTAATTGACTAACATCCAATAGCTCACGCATTATTTCTGTCATGCGGGTTATTTCTTCCTGAATGCTATGATAATCGCGGCGCATGTTTTGAGCATTTAGTTTGTTATTATCTAAATGCATTTCTAGTAATTCTACAGTAGTTTGAATAATGGCCAATGGGGTACGCAGTTCGTGCGATACCATTCTGATAAACGCACTTTTCAATTCGTTCAAATTTTTCTCTTTTTGAACCATTCTTTTAAACTGCCATTCGCCTTTAACTTGTTCCGTAATGTCTGAAATAAAAACCATCATTTGGGCTTCTTCCAAAATAGAATGTTGTTGTTGCGATATGTTGACCCGTAAATACTTTTCGGCACCATACTTATTGATGAGTTCAATGGTACAAGTGCCTTTTGTTTTACTGTTTTTACGGTTGTTGTACTCGTAAATAAGTAAAAGGATGTCTTGATAGGTGTCTTTTGGGAAAAAAGTTGCAAGAGGTTGCCTCACGGTTTCACTTACCAAGTAGCCCATCATTTGTTCCCAAGCTGGGTTAACGTAAGTAATAACGAAGTTTTGATCAATTGTTAAGACTACTTCATTGAGGTTGTTCAGCAAGTTTCGAAAGTTTTTTTCGCTTTTTTCAAGTTGTTGCTGTTTGAGTTTTACGTTGCTAATGTTAATACCATAGCCTACTACCACATAAACATTGCCTTGTTCATTGGTGAGTGGATAAAATTTTCGCAAATTATAGGCAAGGCTACCGTTTTTGTTGGTGTTCGTTTCCTCAAATTCTATTGTTTCGCCCTTATTCAATGCCTCATTAAAAAGTTGCCTACGGCTATTGGCTAGTTCGGTAGGAAGATTTTTAAATTGTGCGTATTCAAAATCGTCTTTGCCAATAATCCATTCGCGCATTTCTGCATTGGCAATACCATTTTTATTGACAAAAACATATTGGTGTTGTGGATTGAACAAAGCAACATCGGCAGGTAAGTTGTCCAAAATATTTTTATAAAACTCTTCCTGATTCGATACCTCTTTTTGTAAGGCAAATTCACCCGTTTTGTTTTTATAAATCCATAAGTGTCCTGCATTACAATCTTCTTCTATGATAGGCAGATAGTCGCGTAAAAAAAAGGAACCGTCAGCCAATTCAATAAATTCGTTGACTATGGGAGCGGCATTGGCAAGAACAATATCTATATCGGTCAGAAATTTTTCCGGATTTTTAAACAAATTGGCCGATAACTTGGCTGAAGCTACACAATCAAAGCCGGTCAATTGCTCCGGTGAATAGGGTATTTTAAACAATTGGCAAAACTGTTGATTTACCAATACTACTTTTCTGTCGGCACTTTCCAATAAAATAGCATCCGAAATCTGGTTGAGTAAAAAATTATATTTCTGTGCGGTTAATAACATGAATGAGTACTATATTGCAATATAAGCCCAAATTGTATACCTCTTTAGTACTAACACAGATTAAGCAAAAGAGGTACAAATTTTGACGAAATTGTATTATACAACTAAAAAACGTTTTTTGCTTTAAACAAATATGTGTTGTTGAATATTTATGCTATCACAAATAAAACATATTAATCAATTACATCCGCAAGAGTTAGATGATTTATTGGAAAAAGGTTGGTTTAGAATGCAACAAACGCTGTTTACAACACATTTTTTAGCCTTTCAGGACAAATATTACAATGCTATTTGGCTCAGGGTAAATACACAAGCATACCAAAAAGAAAGCACACATTTAAAGCTCGATAAGCTTAATCATTCATTTGATGTGGAGTTTCGACCGTTGTTAATTACTGATGAATTAGAATATTTGCATAATTGTTATTGCAATAGCATATCGTTTAGTACTTACCCCACAATACAATCTGCCTTGCTCGATAATGAGCATATTGATGTCTTTAATACCATGCAAGTATGCATGTACGATAAAGGAATATTAATTGCTGCCGGATTTTTTGATATAGGTGAAACTGCTGCTGAAGGCATTCTCACAATTTATCATCCGGACTATAAGAAATTTTCTCTTGGTAACTATCTTAAGTATTTGATGATTAACTATTGTAAAGAGAACGGCATACATTTTTTTTACCCCGGTTATTTTGTTCCGGGGTATGCAGCGTTTGACTACAAACTTGCTATTGGCAAAAAATACCTTGATTTTTACAATGTTATTGAAGGTAAGTGGCTACCTATCAAGGAATATGGTTGTCAATACCATTTGTTGGAGCAAATGCGCAATGCTTTAGCGAACCTATTGCCATTATTATTACAATCTGGCATACGAGCAAAAGTGTTGAATTATCGGCGTTTCGATGTGGTTTTGAGCGGATTTAATGCTTCTTCCTTGCTAATTTTGCCAGTTTATTTGTATGCTGGTCGACCTTCTGTATTTGAGAAAAGAATACCTATTGTGGTCTTCAATTGTTATAGGCAAGAATATATTTTATTGGTTTGCAGCAAAATGGATATGTTTTTTGATGTACATGTTATTTTAAGTATCAAACGAATTGTATTGATTACTTCCAATCTTTCCGAGATGGTCGATGCACTTTTAGAATTTTACCAAACCGCAAACAATTTGCGTTTTGTATCTGAAAATAGCTAACAATGGATTGATAGGCTATGAGCACGTACCACTGGTAGAATTAGTATTTCCCCAAGATATATGCTCATAGATAAAAAATGTAGGAAGTTAAATCTTTTTGGGTTTAACCAACGAGTTAGCTACGCATAACGCCAATGTTTTTGCCATCCCAATCAGGAAATAAGGAAGCAGTTTGCTGTATATTCAAATGTGTGGCGGCTACTTCGCTAAATACACTCCTAAAATCGGTTGTTACGGCCAAGTCGCGTTTGTCGGCTAAATTTTCTACCGATAAAGGCAACATTTGTCCATGAACCAAACCGCCATTTACATCGTTACCCAAAATAAAGTTGCACGATGCACGACCGTGATCGGTGCCTCTTGTTCCATTTTGTTTAACCGTTCTGCCAAATTCGGTCATGGTCATTAACGTAACGGAATCATGGTATTGTTCCAAATCGGTCCAAAAAGCACTGATAGCAGTTGATAAGTCGGTTACATTGCGAGCAAAAGCACCATTGTCTGTGCCTTGGTTAAAATGTGTATCCCAACCACCACTTTCGGCAAAAGCTACTTCCAAGCCTAAATCACTTTTTATAAGTTGCGCAATTTGTTTCAAGGAATTTCCCAAAGGCGAATTCGGATACACCGCTGCATTGGCAGGCTTGTAATTTTTGGTATCCATTTTTTTGAGTGCCTTCATAGCATCAAAACTTTCTTTACCGGTTTCTTTAAGCAATCCCAAAGAAGCCTGATCGTACAAGTCTTCAAAACTTTTGCTCACCATGGAATTGCCGGTAGGGTTGCTACTTTTGGTTTGCAAAGCAAAATCCTGCAAATTGTTGATAGCCAATGCTGGGAAATTACCATACAAGGCTCTAGGCAAAGCCGATGTAACGCTCACGGCTGTAAACGGATTGCCCTCGTGGCCCAACAAGCCGGCAGCACGATTTAGCCAACCACTAGCGGTACCTTTGTTGAAGGGCGTGCCGCTTTCCATATAGTCTTGCGCATCAAAATGAGAACGGGTGGTGTTTGGCGAGCCAATGCCATGAACAATAGCCAATCTTTTTTCTCTAAACAAAGGCTCAAAACTTTTCATTGAAGGATGCAGTCCAAAGCGACCGTCTAAGTCGATCAAAGGGGTATATGTAGCAGTAGTTTGTTTGGCAGCAGTCATAAACAAGCCGGGGCGGGCTGCTTTTAAATATTCATCAGTAAAGGGCGTTACAGCCATCAATCCATCCATAGCCCCACGCTGAAAAATACATACCAAAACTTTGTTTTTTTGATATAAGCCATTTATTTTTTGGCTATTGGCAGCCCTAGCAATAAAGGAAGGCACTCCGCCAAAACCCAAGCCAAACAAGGCCAAACCACCATTTTTTAAAAAGGCTCTTCTTGAAGGTATCATACAGTATTTTTTTAATTTTTTTATTTATTTACGTTGAAATTCAGGCGATCCTACAATTACACCTACCACCTGCGATAACATGGTATAGTTGCCTTTAGCGCTAGTCATGCTTTCGTTATTGATTTTTTTAGCTTTCGGATTTTCTTTTATTTTTTTCCTTTTCCCATCGGCCATGTCATCGGGTGTTATATAATTATCGTCTGCTAAGGGAGTATTCATTTGTGGTGGCGGAGCGGTAGACTGCGCCGCAGCCGTAATTTTTTTGTCCAAATTGGGCAGGTTTAACAACGGTGTTAGTCGCTGAATAGTGAGTGTGAGGTCACGTTCGGGCATTAGCAGTTTGCTGTAAATGCGGAGTGCATCTTCGGCACTTTCGGGTTCGTGGTTGTTGTTAAGTGCAGCTAGGTTGATGTTGATGCCGGGTATTTTTTGGGTTGCAGCAGCCAATCCAAAATTCATTCTATTCAGTAGGGCACCGGTATTGATCCAATATTGCCCTCTATCAGGAAAGCCGGTAGGTGCCTGATAAAAATAAATTTTTTGCCCCATTCGCGATAGCCAATTAAATACTTGATAGGGTTGAACAATATCGGCATTTAAAGCCCTGAAAGTGCTTATTGCCAATTCGAATGGCGATTTAACTTTTTCTCTGATTGCTTGTTTGTCCCAAAACTCAGGAGCACCCACCATGGTAATCAGCACTTTTTTAATATCGCCTTTTTGTTTTAAAAACGTAGTAGCCATTTTATCTACTAGCGTTTGCGCGGGCGTATCGCATACAAAGCGAGTGGCTATTTTTTTACAAATAAATTGTGCCGTTGCATTATTGGTGGCAAGCATATGGAGTAATTCCATGCCTTCTTCATAGCCGTTGCTCAATTGAAAAGTGCGTCCAAGCACTACTTTGCTGCCTGTATCGTGCCTATTGGCAGCAAATAAAAAATCATTTTCTTTTACAAAGCCGCGACGTTTAAATTCCTCTTCTCCCAATCTTTCTAAAATATGTTTCATGGGTTTTTGGTTTTTACCTTCATTCATAGGGAAGAGAGTCCAACCGGTTAAAATTCTTGCAGCTTCGGTTACATCTTTTTGAGTGTAGCCGCCATCTACACCTAGTGTGTGCAACTCCATTAGTTCACGGGCATAATTTTCGTTTAACCCATTATAGGCTTTCAACTTGTTGAGTTGTTGGTTCATTTCTTGCTTTTCCTCTTCGCTGATGCCCATTTCGCTTAATTTTTTTGTTAAAAAACCTTGGGCATTTTTGTCGTTCATGCGTTTGGTTAGGGTGGTGTTGCTGCCGCTGCTGCTTGCATTATCCAAATAGGTAAGCATTGCCGGACTTTTAGCGGTGGCTTCTAACAGTTTTTCAAAGTTGCCCAATGCATTGGGGCGAATAACATCTCTTTCGTAGGCGGGAATAAAGTGCGCACATTCATTTTTAGTCATGGACACATTGAAATGATTGAACCAAAAGTCGGTCATCACTTCCTGCAATTGGTTTTCGGAGTAGGTGCAATGCAAAATTTTGCTGTTGATAAATTGACGAAACAAATCCTGCTGAGGCTTATAGCCTTTTTCGTTCATGTATTTTTTTATAATTTCCTTTTGCTCTTTTTTGTAGTTACCCAAACTATCTCTTTCTACATTCAAAACCCCATCTTTGATGGCCATTCGCTGAATCAAGGCCGGTCGGGGAAACGTAGCAAGCACTTCAGTATTGGTAAGGCTGAGGTCATCGTATTCTTGTAATCTTCTTTGCAATTGTGTATCGGGTAGCGATGCTTCTAACTGCTCTGCAAACCATTTTTCTAAGCCTTTAGCAACTACTGCATCAATTTGGTTTGGCGTAGCACCAAAACTAAATCTGTTGAGGAGGTGCGCAGCGGCAGCCCTTTCCGTAAACCCGGCTTTTTTGTACGGAAATTTCTTTGGGGTAGATTGAAAAAAAGAACTAAACCCAATAAAACTAACGAGTAATACAGCAAATATTTTTTTGCTACAAGGTTGGAATTGCATAAGTAAATTGATAAAAACGTGAGGCAAATATGGCAATGTCGAAAAAATAGACTCGCTGAGAACAAAAAAGTTTAATCCTACAAACACAAAACTATTTTGATAAGATTACTTTTTTCTTAGATGATTGTGGTAACACAACGTTACGAAAATGGCCAAATGCCATGAATAAAAATAGGGGCTTTTATTTTATTTGCATTTCCATTGTACCTTGCAACAATGTTTACAGGAATTGTAGAAACCACCGCCACTGTGGTAGCAATAGAAAAAAGTGGCAGCAATACCCGGTTTACTTTACAAACTGCTATAGCCAACGAATTAAAAGTAGACCAAAGTGTTAGCCATAATGGTGTATGCCTGACTGTAGAAAGTATTCAAGACAATACTTATACAGTTACAGCCATTGAAGAAACGCTAAAGAAAACCAATCTCGGCCTTTGGAAAAAGGAACAAGTTGTTAACGTAGAGCGTTGTATGCCACTAAATGGTCGGCTCGACGGACACATCGTACAAGGGCATGTAGATACTACAGCTGTGTGTACACAAGTAATTACTTTACAAGGCAGTTGGGAATACACGTTTGCTTTTGCGCCTGCTTTTGCTCATTTGGTTATTGAAAAAGGTTCTATAAGTGTTAATGGTACTAGCTTAACTTGTTTTGCGGTAGGTAAGGAAAATTTTACGGTGGCCATCATACCCTATACCTACGAACATACAAGTATTAAATATGTGGAGGCAGGAGATACGGTGAATATTGAATTCGACATCATTGGAAAATACATTGCCCGAATGCAAAGTGTAAAAGCGTAAACCGATGGAGTCAACTACCCAAAAGCCACGTTCCATTAGTGGTAGCAGCCTATTGCTTGGACTTGCTTGCTGCATTATTTTTTTTGCACTTGTTTATCTAAGCACTTGTAATCATGCTAATACAGACGATTATTATTTGGGATATCACTTGCAAAACAAAGGTTGGTGGGGCTACCAACAACACATTTACTTGCATTGGGGTGGGCGCTATTTTACCAACTTTATGGGGGTACTTTTTGCTGCCGATGGCTTTTTGTATCGCTTTTACTTTGTACACACCATTATGTTGCTTGTTGCAGGTTGGGCCGCTGTATATTATTTGCTAGCAACCATCAATCGTTATTGGTGGTACGGCGTACAGCAGCCTAAACACATTGGGTTAATGAGTGGTGTATTGTTGGCTGGAAGTATAGCCGCACTTCCCGAACCGGCTACTGCTTACTATTGGTTTAGCAGTGCCATTACTTATCAGTTTTCTCTCATATTGCTTGTTTGTTTATTGGCCAATTTAATACGTATTACCCATTCTGCTGTAGCAAAATGGAGACTTCTACACCTTGCTACCTTAGGATTAGTGGTAGCAATCACGGGTGCCAACGAAATTGCAGCACTCGCTACCGGCATGTTATTAATGATTGTTTGGATTACACATATGCGCACTTTGCGTATTCACAATACGTTTGTAGCTATTGTAGCAATTATATATACCATTTGTTTACTATTGCTTTGTACGGCGCCCGGCAATAGGGAGCGATTAACCATTATTAGCGGTAATCATTTAATTGGTGCAATAGGTATTGCAATTATCAGAATAGCATATACTTATTGGTATATTTTGCAAAGTTCCCTCACTTGGGTGCTGTTAGTTATTGCATTTGTACTTGCCTTGCGTTGGAAAAATAAAATAGTAGTGGCCAACAAAGGAAAATCTATTATAGCCAATGTATTAATTTTGGTATCAATCTTGAGTATCGTTTTGTTTATCATCATGCTGCCTATTCTTTATTTTTCCAACGGTTCATGGCCAGAAAGAGCCACAAACGTGTTGGCAACTATTGGGTTTGCCGCATTTTTGATGACGGCTTTTTATGCAGGATTGCAATGTAACAATCCCACATTAATCAGTTGTTCAACTTCAACAAGTGTGCTGCGCATTCTAAAAATGTGTCTGATTTTAACGGTGGTTTGCAATTCGTTTAGCAAAGATTTGTTCAAAAGCCTTATTTCGGCTAAAATGTTTCATATAGTCATGCAGCAGCGGGAGCAAATATTGCACCAACATAAGGGTAAAGAAGTCTGTTTTGTACCTGCTTACGATACTGCTTTTCGAAAGCTATATCCCATTGTTTATGCAAAGCCACAGCGCGCTACAATTGCGCAATTCATTGCCCAAAAACCTACATTGCTATTTGTATACGACGATTTGGCCGATGCAAATGCCATTGCTTTGTTGCAACAATACTATCAAATAAAAACAATCATTGTGCCTCGTTAACAAGTTTGTTGGCGTGTATTGTTCGCTTGTGCAAAGATGAATAAGGAAGCTTTTTTGTTGCAACCTGAAGCTTTATTTATTTTTGAGTACCATTAATACATTACAATTATGCCCATAAGAATGGTAGACGACCCGGAAGATAGGGGCGACAGCGATTACGACGACAGTCAGGAGTCGTATAACAACCATAACAACGCGGGAGGTGGTGGCTTTTTTTGGCAACTTTTGCCATGGCTGATACAATTGCTTTTTAAACAACCGCTTTTACTGTTGTTAGCGGGTATAGTAGCTGCTATTTGGATGTTTCCCAAAAGTTGTGGCAGCATCCAACAGCCAAGAAATGCTCAAGAACAGGCTTTTGCTACCGGAGGCAATCTTGATCCAAAACAGTACGCCAAAGCCAGTATTTACGAGCCGTTAGACGAAAGTAGCAATCAATTGCCCGAAGCTGTATCGTTGCAAAAGTTTGCGCCTACACCACTCAATCAAGGTCAACAAGGCAGTTGCGTGGCTTGGAGTAGCGCCTATGCCGCTAGAACCATTGTGGAAGCCATTGCTACCGGTGTTGCCCCTAATACCATCGCTTTTAGTCCCTCGTTTTTATACAATCAAATTAAATTAGATGGATGCCAAGGCAGTTATATTTTAAATGCCATGCAGTGCCTTACCAAAGTAGGAGCAGTATCGCTAAAGGATTTTGCATACGATGATGCTGACTGCAATAAAATGCCTGACCCTTCGCTGATACAATTGGCGGAACAATACAAAATGTTGGGCTTTACCCGATTAAGTAAAGACGAATCCACCAAGTTGGTCAGTATTAGGGCTATCAAAGAACACCTTGCAAAAGATGTTCCCGTAGTAATTGGTATGATGGTAGGAGGTAGTTTCATGCAAGAAATGAGTGGAAAATCTGTTTGGTATCCTACCAATGACGACTATTCCCAAATGGGTTTTGGTGGTCATGCCATGTGCGTAGTTGGGTACGATGACAGAAAAGACGGGGTAGGAGCCTTTCAAGTAATGAACAGTTGGGGCACCAATTGGGGGCAAAATGGTTTTGCGTGGATAAAGTATGCCGATTTTAAACATTTTGTTCGCGAAGCTTACGGTTTGCATCCTATGCCCGCAAAAGGAAAAGGATTGGTAAATACCATTAGCGGTACCATTGGTTTGGTAGAAACAAACAATAAGCAATACCTAGCATTGCAGCGTACAAGCGAACACGTTTTCGAAAACCCAACGGCCATCAAAAAGAAAACAACTTTTAAAGTGGCGGTACAAAATAATGCACCCTGCTATGTATACATTGTTGGAAAAGAAACAGATGGAAGTACTTATGTATTATTTCCTTATCCCATAGCGGGCGAGCCCAATAAAACCAAATTTTCCCCATATTGCGGCATCACTGGATACCGACTTTTTCCTCGAGGAATGAGTTTGCAGGCAGATGATGTAGGCACACAAGATCAGGTGGCCGTTATTGTAGGCAACAAGCCAATCAACGTTTTTGAAGTGAATAATTTGCTGAATCAATACAAACATATCCCTTTTGCCAAAGCCGTGCAAATGGCGGTTCCGAGCCTTTCATCTAACAGTAAAGTACTTGTTGCAGATAATGGAACCGTTGCTTTTCAAATGTCGGCACAACAGCAAACAGCCCTAGCCTTTGTTATCAATATCAATAAATACTAAGCCTATTTGCAGTGCTATGTTAAAAGTGCAAGCCAAAAACCTCAACAACGATATCGCCAAACAAAATGCCTTACGGTGTATCAAATAAATAACTCAATCAGTTACTAAATTCACTAAAATATAACATACAAAACTGCCGTTTAACAGCAACTTTGCATAAAACGTATTCATTGAGTCAATTTCATTTACAAGCAGCAGATTTTGGAGCCGATTTTCAATGGGGAGTAGCAATGGCTGCTGCACAAAACGAAGGCGCTTACAATGTGCATGGGCGTGGGGCATCTATTTGGGATGCATTTGCACGCAAATCAGGAAAAATCAAAGATGGTTCTAAGCCATCTATCGCTTGCGATTTTTACCATCGGTATAAAGATGATATGCTACTTGCCAAAGCGCTTGGATTTAAAATATTTCGCTTTTCTATTGCGTGGCCGCGTATTTTGCCCGAGGGGCAAGGCCGTGCCAATAAGGAAGGCTTGGCTTTTTATCACCGAATCATAGACGAATGTTTGGTATTGGGCTTGGTTCCTTACGTTACGCTATACCATTGGGATTTGCCGCTTGCTCTCGAAAAAGAAGGCGGGTGGACGAGCCATCTGCTATTGAAATGGTTTACCCGTTTCGTAACAATTTGTGCAGAAGAATATGGTAATAAGGTAAAAAATTGGATTGTGTTAAACGAACCGATGGGCTTTACAAGCTTGGGATATATGTTGGGGGTACATGCTCCCGGCAAAATGGGGCTTGAACATTTTTTACCTGCGGTACACAATGCGGTGTTGGCGCAAGCAGAGGGCGGACGCATATTACGAAAATTAGTAGCTAATGCACATATAGGAACGGCTTTTTCGTGTAGCGAGGTGATGCCATACTCTAATAAAGACACCGATATACTTGCCGCCAAAAGGATGGATGCGTTGCTCAATAGGCTGTTTATTGAACCAGCACTTGGTCGTGGTTATCCTGAAATGGAGGGCTTTGCATTGCTCGATAAATTGCATCTTCACAACAAGGCCTGGAAATACACCGATAAAATGACGTTTAATTTCGATTTTATTGGCATTCAAAATTACTTTGCCATTACCGTCAAACACAATCCCCTCATCCCTTACATTCAGGCTAGCGAAGTAAAAGCCACTTCTCGAAAAGTGCCTCATACCGATATGGGGTGGGAGGTGAACCCGGAAAGCTTTTATCGTATGCTGAAAAGATTTTGGCTCTATGGTAGTGTCAAAGAAATTATTGTTACCGAAGGGGGGGCTTTTTACAAAGATGTTTGGCAAAATGGCATGGTGAACGACCAACAACGTATTCAATATTTTCAACAATACCTACAGGCTATGCACAAGGCCAAAAGCGAAGGGGTGAATGTGAAAGGCTATTTTGTGTGGACACTAACCGACAATTTTGAATGGGCGGAGGGCTACAAAGCGCGATTTGGATTAATCCATGTCGATTTTAAAACGCAATTGCGGACCATTAAAAATAGTGGTCATTGGTGGCGTCAGTTCAATGGCGGCTCTATTGATAGTTAAACATATGGCACTTGAATAATAGCTATCATTAAGCTTGTTGCTTCTTTTTTTAGCTAATGGAACCTTTCCAATATATAATACAATCAATAGCACTTTTTTCTTTGGGGCTGTGTGCTTTAATACTTGATGGAGCTTTTGTTCGGGCTGTAGGCAGTAATCCTCGCCTCCAATCGCCCGTTGGTTGTTGGTGGCTGTGGGTTACTGCTGCTCATCCCGCAGCCATTCTTCTTTGGCGCTACTATTTAGCAGGGCCTCTATCTTTTAGTACGAAATAGATTATCTAATCTTATGTAAAAATTGAGTTGATTCTTTTAGTTGATTGATTATTAACTAAAATGAAATTAATAGTTTTTTGTCTGAAAAGATGCTTCATCTTTGTAGGGGATAATCCATCTTTCTTCTATTCTTTGCAAAAAAAGAATATTCAAAATAGGGCAGGTGTAGGATTCATGTTTGCACTTTAGCACAAAAAAAGCCCCCAAATAAAGGGGGCTTTGTGATTCGGATTGGATTCGAACCAATGACCTACTGCTTAGAAGGCAGTTGCTCTATCCAGCTGAGCTACCGAACCATCCGATAGAACGGAGCGCAAAATAAAGCAAAAATACTTATTTCACCAAGCCTAAATTAAAATAAACCAAATGGCTTTATGCCGTTACTGCCTGCTGATTGGGCACTACCGATAAGCTTTGTGTTTGTATTTCCAATTCGTTCAGTTGTTCGCTCATTTGTTGAAGCGATAATTCTGCTTCAGTTTTTACGGTCGTAAACAAGTCCTTATAGTATTGAATGCCAACGAGCAGATTCGTTTTGAATTTTTGAAAATATTTTAGCTTTTGGTTATTGGCCGTTTCTAAATATTTGTCTATTTCATTTTGTAAATAAGCCACATACAACACCAATTCGTTCACAAATACATTCGGACGTTCTAACTTATTAAGTAAGTTGGTGCGACCATATATGTGATCAACCATTTGTTTTAACGAAAAAACGCCCGAAAAGTAAGCAAGGTTAGGACCGGGACAAATGGCCACTGCTGAATTTTTATAGGCAGGTTCAATGTTGTTTTTTACCAACGCGGGGTTGCTAAGGCCCTCGCACAAGCAATCTTTATCGTATACGTTTTGCAATTCTTTTTCCAATTCCGCCGCCGATAAATTCTGCGACGCCAAGTCGTTTATTTTCAAAAATTGATATTTTCTCGATGCTGTGCAAATAGCCGTATCGGTAAAGTCGGTATTGGAAATGAGGTTTTTACGTGTGCAAGGGCTGCCTGGTCTGCCGGCATCTATGCGCTGCTTACGCATTATTTCCGACGAACTTTTTCTAAAATTATTAAAAGGCACTCCAAGCGGCGAAGCATTGCTTAAAAAGTAGTCTTCTTTTTGGGCAGTAGCTAACTGCTGTAAGGTTTCTGTATCCACATTGGTTGCATCCGGAACCAATAAAAACGGACTTCCCCAACCGGTACCGTCTAATTGATAGTAGTTCAATAAAAATTGGTCTTCATTAGCAGTACCTATGCCACCTTGCACCGTAATGCGCGTATAGGGAATTTCGGTAAAAGTAGGCAAGTTTTTGGCTTGCAATGCGGCATTACACATGCCAAACAATTCGGTAAACAATGCCTCCCGATTTTGTTTGAATTCTTCTAAAATGGGACCTAGTAAAATACCATCTGTAGCAAAAGCGTGTCCACCGCAGTTTAGTCCCGATTCAATTCTAAATTCCGAAACCCAAACGCCTTTTTTAGCAAATAGCTTGCCTTGGGTTAATGCAGAACGATAATCGCTTACTTTTAAAATGATTTTCTTATTTAAAATTCCCGCTTCATTTGGAAAGAAATCTGGAAAATGCTCTACATAACTGTACAAATTGGGATTGTAGCCCGCAGAAAGAACAATAGAGGAGTGCAAATTGCTATTGGCAAATCCCCTGAGTCCTGCTAATGCATCTGAATATTCTTTAGGTAAAGGTTCTCCTGCTGCTGTAAAATTGGGTTTGTCTATTTTAGCCATGATATTCACGTCAATTGCTCCGGGAATCACATATTTGCGTAACTGTTGTTGTAGGTGCTGTTGCCGGTTGTTATCGGTTTCAAATACCATTTCGTAATACAACTTTTTTGCATAGCTGTAATTGGGTAATAGTTCAAAATACTTGTCTATGTCGCTGTTGGTACAAAAGGGCAACTGTTTTACAATGGCAGATTGCCGTTGTACAATACTATGAATGATGTTTAAATAGTCGGTAATTCGCTTGGCGCGGTAATCTTCTTCTTTAGCATCTATTGGCAAATAGGGCTGTTGGTCAAGTTGGCAATAGAAAGCCCTCATTTGTTCAATTAATCCATCTTCTACTATCGAAATAACTGAGGAAATGCCGTACTTGGCAACTTTTACGGGTGTGTCGATGGTAAACCCTAAACCCATAACCGGAATGTGGAATGTGTGTTGTGAAATTGATGCTTTCATAATTATGTTTGGTATAATGAATGGTGCGTTTTAGTTTAAAACCAATAGATTTGGTAAACACAAATTTGATTTCTTGGTCAATAATAAAAAATGACGTGTATCATATGGTATGTTGAAATCGTTCACTCTTGCAGCCCAAAAAGACTGTTGCAAGCGGCAATTGGCTTAAAAAAAGCTAAAATTTGGAATATTTTAGTACAGATAACAGTATTGTATCGTAGAGCGTTATAAATTCGTCAAAGGGCGTAGGATATTCGTTTTTCTAAGATGATAAAACTATATTTACCTATTTTTGAGTAATCTTTTTGCTTACCTATTTAAAATAATTGCTTTGTACAAGAACAATATGGTGTTACAAAAATGGCAAGCGCTATCCTTGGCACAGCGCTTTGTTATAAAAGCACTTGGTTGTGTGGTGGTATGGAAAGTATTGTACCAAACTTGGTTGTATCCTTCTCGGATTTTTGATAAACCACTCACCCAAATTGTGGCAAATGGTACTGCATGGATGATTAATTTTTTGGATAGTAAATCTCCGATACTTGCCACATGTAGTCAGGAAATAGTGGTTAGAGGAGAAACCTTTATTAATGTTATGCGGGGTAATTATTCCTTAATTGCTATTGCCGATGCTTGTAATGGACTCGAATTGATGGTTATGTATGTGGGATTGATTGTTCTATTACCTTACAGCAATGCACGAAAATGGTGGTTTGCTATTGTTGGTTCTCTATTGCTTATTGTTACTAACGTGTTGCGTTGTGTGGGTTTACAGTGGGTATACGTTCATTACAGAGCTTATTTTGAAACAAGCCATCATTATTTGTTTACTTTAGCAATGTATGTGGTCATATTTTTTGGATGGACCTTGTACGTAAAAAAAGAAAATCAAGTAGATGCGAAAGGATAGTATTTTTTGGGGATGCATTGTATTGAGTTGCATTATTTTGTTTGTATTTGTTTTTACTCGCCGATGGATGCATACCTTACCTAATTGGATGTATATTTTATTGGTTAAATCAAATATGGCATTACAAATAGCATTAGGTTTTATAGGTCTTTGGTTTTCGGTAAGTAAGCCCGTGTTCAAAGGATTTGCACAATTATATGGTTTGATGTTATTCATTTATGCAGTTTTAAAATTGCCTTTTTTGCAGCATTTAAACCAATATTACCTTGTGGTGCCAGCTATATTTACTCCTTTGCCATTTGTAGTTGTATGGTTAATTGACAGAAGTTTTTTTAAGAGATAAAAATTTTTTCATTAAAAATTATCGACAATATGTTTGCGGCTATAAAAAAGATATTCAGCTATTCGCGTGTACACAAAACACTTATTGCCTTATTCTTTATTTTCTTAGCATTGGAATGCTATTTTTTGTACGATAGGCAATACACACACCGATTGTATTCGCGCACATTTTTAATGCCTTTATTAATTATGGCTTATATGCTGCACGTTGTATCGCGCGTACACTTGTTATTATTAGCCGCCTTGCTTATGTCTTGGGCAGGAGATTGCTTAACCATTCAGTTTAGTGTAAAATTACAGTGGCTAGGCTTGCTTGGGTATGCTATTAGTTTCATTTTATATGCACTTGCTTTTAAAAGATTACATCCATTTTCGTTGCCTTCAGGATTAATTCCGCTAGCGATAGGCCTTGTTGGTGCAGGCGTTTATATTTACCTAATACAGTTTTTTGGAAAAAATAGAATTTTACTAATGGATAAAGCACGCATGTTTGCTTATGCAGGTGTGCTTGTGTATTTTGTTACTTTAGGCCTGAATACGGCTTTGTTCAATAAAAAATATGGATTTAAATTTTTGTTTATTTCATTGTTTTTATTAGTAGCAGCTAATTTGTTGTTTGAAAGTAGTATTTATGTTTTTCATCGTACAAAAACTTATATTGATGTAATCACAGCGGCATGTTATGGTGTTTTTCATATTCTGACTATCAGTAAAATCATGGCAATTGAGCAAAAGATTATGATTGAGGCAGATATGAAAGAATTGTATGAATAATAGCATTACTGCTCAAATATTTCCCTTGAATTAAATGAATAAGAAAGTTCAATTAAATGGCTACCACTTCGCAGCATTTAATATACTCCTTGTTGTATTCAAAACGCTATTCAAGTGGTTTGGTCTCGCTTTAACAGGTTCTGTTAAATGTATAATTATTCAAACATTGCAGGGTTATACTTTAATGGATAGAGTTAGTGTTCACTAAAGTATTGGCTGACAAGTAATTGCAACTTAGGGGCACCAAAAAGTAAGTGTTGGGTTTATATTTGATTGGTTTTATTGATTGCTGATCTAAATATACATTCATGCGTTCTGCTCTTGCCAAAGTATTTGTTGCGTATTTTATTTTTTCTTTCCCATTTCTAACTAACAATATTGTTGCAGCACAACAATCTACACTGCTGCCGTATAAAAATGCGCATTTGTCAATTGGAATCAGGGTTAAAGATTTGCTGATGCGAATGACCTTGGAAGAAAAAATTGCTCAAACACAATGTGTTTGGTCGCAAGAAAAACGAAAATTCACCAATGCACAGGGCGAATTTAGCGAATCAATGGCTCTACAGCATTTTGCCAACGGTCTTGGTCAAGTTGCACGCCCCAATGAAACTTTTGGAATGGAATACCTTTCAAAAAGTTTGAATGCCAAACAAACAGCGCTGCTTTTCAATCAAATACAACCACCAAATATTGCCTATTGATATACAGAAATACAAGCAAATTGCTATAATTGGCCCCAAAGCCAACAGGTGTATTTTAGGTGGCTATAGTGGTGAGCCAAAAGTTTGTGTTTCGCCCCTCGAGGGAATTAAAACATTAAACAAACCTATAACTATCAGCTATTCTGAGGGTTGCAGGCTAACCGATAGTGGTAGTTGGTTTAAAGACCCGGTCGTATTGTCTAATAGGCAACAAAATCTTCAACGAATTGCTGAGGCTGTATCGGTTGCTAAAGCAGCGGATATGGTAATATTATTTGTAGGTGGTAACGAAGTATTATCTAGAGAGGCTTGGTCAGTTAGGCACCATGGCGATATTCCCAATTTAGAATTGGTAGGGGAACAAAATGAATTGATTTCTGCGATCAAAGCTACTGGGAAACCCATTGTTGCAGTAGTGAATAGTGGACAACCACTTGCATTTCAGCACTTAAATAATCAGGCAGATGCTGTAGTTCAAGCATGGTATCTTGGTCAGGAAGGTGGTACTGCTATTGCCCAAATGCTTTTTGGAGAAAGCAATCCCTCAGGTAAACTACCTATTTCTATAGCTCGCTCTGTCGGCCATCTGCCTGTATATTATAACCATAAGCCATCGTCCAAATTAAGGGGTTATTTATTGGAAGATGCAACACCACTATATCCATTTGGATTTGGGTTAAGTTACACTCAATTTGCTTATAGTAATTTGCAAATATCTAGATCAAATATTAGGAGTAAAGATAGTGCGGTGGTGTCGGTAACTGTAGCCAATATAGGTAAACAAGATGGTTCAGAAGTGGTGCAGTGCTATATTGGAGATGATGTTTCAACCATTACTCGCCCTGTAAAAGAACTTAAAGATTTTGCAAAAGTATATTTGCAACCAGGTGAAAAGAAAGTTGTTCGTTTTACAATCACTCCCGATAAATTATCCTTCTACGATGCTAATATGCGAAAAGTAGTTGAAAAGGGTAGCTTTACAATTATGGTTGGCACCTCCTCAATAAGTTATGAAACCATCAAGTTGCAAATACAATAGCTAGAAGAATATCGAAAAAGCATCAAAGGCAAGTGAGTTGTATTGTACCATTGTGCAGAATAGACAATTACCAATTTTACTCAATAATAAGATTTAGAAATGGCTTATCTAAACATTGGTTAGTTTTTTGATACATGAATGATGTATTTTTCTTCAAAATATGGCTCTTTAAAAATATCCGCAATACGCATCATTTTAGGACGAGTGCCACTTTCTGAAATTTCTTGATGTAAGTCGCCACCTTTCAAACAAATCAGACCGTTTGGTATATTGGTTTTGTTACCTTTTTTTAATAGTGGATTAGCCCATTGCCATAAGTCTTTTAGTGGCGCAACGGCTCTGCTTACGGCAAAGTCAAATTTTTTATTTTTTATTTCTTCGGCACGAGTATGTTGTGTGGTAATATTTTGAATGTTTGCAGCCTCACAGATGCCTTCTACTACTTTTAATTTTTTTCCAATACTATCTACCAAATGAAATTGTACATCCGGGAAAAATATGGCTAATGGTATACCTGGAAAACCGCCTCCACAACCTATATCAATAATTTGCATGCCAGATTCAAACTCAGCAATTGCGGCTATACTTAAGGAATGCAGTATGTGGTGAAGGTAAAGTTGGTCAGTGTCTTTTCTTGAAATTACATTTATTTTTGTATTCCAATCGGAGTAAAGTGATTGCAACAGTTCGTATTGCTGTTTCTGTTTTGGTGTAAAATCTTCAAAGTATTTGTAAACAATGTCTATCATCGGAAAAAGATTGGAAGGTTGAAAATTAAATTAATGCCAGTTTCGAGTTGGCTTTTTCCAAAGTGCCGGCAGCATAAACAAGAAATAGAAAAACATCCAAATGTCGAAAAGAATAAAATACGGCCATAGGTCTTTTTCATTTAGCTTAACCGATGTTTTATACAGTATAATGCCTTGTAATATAATTCTTGCGGACATAACGCTTAAAACTATCCACCAAGTATTGAGGAGAATGCTTGCAACAAATAAAGGCCAAATCCAAAACAATGAAAAAGAATATAGTCCGAGTAATAACTTATGTGATTGCTTGTAGTATTTAGCAGTGGTGTAGTGTCGGTATTTTTGTCGCATCCACTCATTCCAACTTTTTTTCGGCTCACTAATCGTGTGGGCTTCGTGGTCAATCATAATGGCAGTATTGCCTTTTTTTGCAACCTGATTAATGAATAAATCATCATCACCACTTGGAATCTGTATGATACTAGAAAATCCTTTGTTTTTGAAAAATAGTTCTCGTTTATATGATAAATTTCTGCCAACTCCCATATAGGTAAACCCGGCTAATGCATAGGATAGGTATTGGAGTGCTGTATGGAATGTTTCAAAACGAATGATTTTATTCAATAGCCCTTTGTGTTTGCGGTACGCCCCATAACCCAAAACAATTTCTACTCCTTCCTTGTAAGCACTTTGCATTTTGTTTACCCAAAACTCACTAGCAGGTACACAGTCCGCATCAGTAAGAAGAAGTGTTTCGTATTTTGCAGCTTTAATTCCGGTGAACAAGGGGTATTTTTTCCCACTGATTAATTTAGCTTCCTGAGTAAGTTCAACAATCCGTATGGATCTGAATGTTTTTTTAAATTCCTCCAATAAATACTTACTGTCATCTTGCGAGTTGTCGTTAACTACTACAATCTCGTGGGTTGTTTTATACTCTTGCACCAATACACCCGGAAAAAATTTAGATAGATTATCTGCTTCATCTCTAGCACAAATAATCACCGAAACAGGTTGGTCAATGCTCGAAGTAGGTGCTTTTGGTTTGTAAAAAGCCAACCGTCGAAAAAAGAATAAGTAATAGAAAAGCTGAATCAGTGTAATTGTGCAAAATAGAATAAATAGTACACAACCCACCAACTGTAAATTTATTATCATTATACAAAGGTAACTGATAAGGTGAGTTAATATAAGCAACTCGTGTAGATGTGGAAAAAACAACTAGGGTAGTTGTTCTTTTGTAGATTACAATATACCAAAGCATATCTCTTATTACTATGCCCAAAAAGAAAAAATACTCTTTCAATTATGTAAAAAAAACAGTGGTTTGCCATTGATTGAAACCACTGTAAATCGCCATGTTCTGTGAGAACAAGACTGTTTGGTACTTACTAATCCGTATATAATTGTATTTAGTTGAGTTTTTTCTGTAAATTAACCACTTGTTCTTGTAGTGTGTTAACCATACCCGCTAATTGACCTACATCCCAACGTTGGGCAATATTGGCCTTTTGTAATATAAATACTGCTTTCCAAATTTCTAGTACATCTTCCGAATTTACATTGTAAGGTTCATAAACAGGATTATCGCTCACTAGTGTAAGCTTATTTTTAGCACGATTGTTTTTTAGCACCCGCTTATATACAACGCCTTCGCTTTTAGAAAGAACTACATAAGTGTTGCTATTTTTAATTTCTTCCAATTCATCTATTTTTTCGCCAACAATAACGCTACCGCTTGGTGTAGGCAACATGCTATCACCCACAATTTCAAATGCCCGATATTGACCCGGTGCTAGCATAGGCAAGGTAAAAGTATTTAGTTCGTCAATAAAATCAGGGTCGGCATAACCACTCAGGTATCCGGCAGCAGCTTTAACCGGTACAAAAGAAATTTGGGCTGCTGTAGATGCCATTTTTAATTTGCGTCTTTCTTCCAAGTAACTTTTGGGTTCAGTGGTGCTGATGTCTTTCAGTAAAAGATCATCTAAAGTAAGTTTGTAGATAGAACAAATACTTTCTAAAACATCTAATCGTGGTTCGGCACGTTCTTCTTCATAAGCACCAACTAAAGACCGTTTGATGTTCAATTTATTGGCAAACTCTTCTTGAGTCCATCCTCTAAGTCTGCGTAAATAGCGTAGATTTTTACCTGCGTAACTCATGACTAATAAATTTAGATGCAAAATACTAATTGGTTTAGTATCTGCAAAATTATTCTTGTACTTTTTTACAATTTTCCATTTTACACAAGTAATTTGATCAATTGTTTGTTTGCTTTTAGTTAATTATGCTATAAATTGTGTTTTTTTGCAATGAAAAACCTATTTTTTGGTTAATATTTTGTATTTTTCCGTTAACAATTATTGATTTGTAACTATTGAATCTGTCAGCGGCTCATTTGTAGCACAAACAATGATTAATACCTATTTTATGAAATATTCTTTTTTCAGAATAAGCTTGTTGCTTTCTTGTGTATCCTTATATGTGTCCTGTGGTAAAACGGTAGATACACCTAATAGCGAAGACAAAGGCACTATTATAGGAGGTGTAACTTCTTCTTTTAAAGATACCGTTAGTTTTGTTAGCAATAATATAACCATTAAGTATAGTAAAACGTCGCAATGCTTTCCAAGTAACGAAATTTTTGCTTTTACCGCCACCCCGGCAAGTAATTTGTCTAATGCCACGTTTAATTGGGAGTTTGGTGACGGACAAATGATGCAGGGAACAAGTGTGAGAAATATTTATGAACATGCTGGTAACTACACCGTTATTTTGAAAGTTAAAGATGCGTCAGGGCAATTGTTGAATGCTATATCTTTTTCCATAGAGGCATATGGTCAACAAGTAACGCCTCACGCATCATTTTATGCACAGATTTATGACATCAATTACTTAAACAACTATGCATTTACTAGTCAATCAACCGTTCAACGTGGTACACTAACCAATTATACTTGGGATTGGGCAGATGGGAGTAGTACAAGCACTGCAAATGCATACACTCCGCATAACTTTCCGCAAGTTGCAGAAGATAAAACCTATCCGGTAAAACTCATTGCAACAGCTAATTCGGGTTGTAAGGATACAGCTACAGTATCGGTATATGTGCCCGCGGTGTATTCAATTTCGGGCGATTTTGATGCTGTAAGATACGATGCTTGTAATAACGAATACTTCATTTTTACGCCCAATATTAAAGGAGCGCCTAATAATGCCACATTTAGCTGGGATTTTGCAGATGCAAGTGGTACGGCTATTGGGGCACCCATCAAAAAAGCATTTACCTATCAAAACAATTATGACGTAAAGATGACTGTTTATTTAAACGGTAAACAAATTTATAAGGTTAGTAAAAATGTGTTGGCCTACGGTCAAAACATAAAACCAAAAGCACTGATGCTAAAAAATGTTGTTTCATCTGATGCTACCACCGTCAAATGGGCTTTTTATAGCCAGTCAAATATTCCTCATGGCTATTTTACTGGTTACCTGTGGGATTTGGGCGGTGGTGTTATTGATGATAATTTTAACACCTATGTGGAAAAGACTTTTCAAAAAAGCACAACGGCGGCTACTTACTCCGTTAAGTTGGTGGTTACCGGTAATAGTGGTTGCAAAGACACAGCTACGGCTATTGTAACCATTCCTGCTAAATAATTGATAAAATATTGAATGAATTTACAACGTATACATATTAGTTGTTCTGTCATCGTTACAATCTTTTGTTGGTTGGTTGCCTGTACTAAGGACGCTGTTCAGCAAGAAGACGTGACGAAAGTACCTATTGCCAATATTGTGAAAAAAAATGACAGCACTTTTATCTCGCTCGAAAAATTATCCATTGTTTACACCCAAAGTAATCCTTGCTTTCCTAATCAGGAAATAGTTACAATGGCTGTTTCTGCACCGGAACTGAATGCTAAAAGCACTTGCAAGTGGTATTTTGGCGATGGACAAATGGCTACCGGAACTAACGTTTCGCACGCTTATAACGCCTCCGGTAAATATGTTGTAAAATTCACCATGACCGATTCGTTAAACAAAGTAATTTATGCCACCACCTTTCCGATTGAAGCCTGGGGACAACAAATACGAATAGTACCAAGTGTATCTATTAAATATGATTTTTACGAAAACCTTCGCTATGTTACTTTAAATGCTACTGCTAGCATTAATAAGGGCTCTATAGTAAAATATGTATGGGATTTTGGTGACAATACCACCGAAATATCTGCTGTAAGTATTACTCGGCACCTTTTTCCCGTGAACACAAAAGATATAGATTATCCCGTTAAACTAACTTTGTTTTCCGATGCCGGCTGTAGTGTTGACACAACGGTGTACGTATGGGTGCCTGCTACGTATCCAATTACAGGGGCATTTAAAGCAGATGTATTCAATGCTTGTACTAACGAAACCTTTTTGTTTACTGCCGAAGCTACCAATGTACCCACAGGTGCCGAGTATCGGTGGGATTTTTCGGACGGATTGGGTATCAAAAAAGGTAATCCGGTTACGTACAAGTTTAAATATATGAATGATTACGATGTAAGGATGTCTGTGTATTTAAATGATAGATTAATATATATCGTCAATAAAACCATTAATGTAAAAGGGGAAAATCCTGCTCCACACGCTAGCTTTTACGAAACACTTGTCAGCGAATCGCCTAATAAAGTGGTGTGGTCATTCAACAGTCAATCTACTATTCCTCATGGAGGGATAGATGGTTATCATTGGGATTTTGGCAATGGTACTACCAATAGTGAGTATTATAGTTTTATAGAAAATGAATACACTAGAGCCAAAACCGATAAAAACTATACCGTAAGGTTAATCGTTACCGGTAATGGCTGTGCCGATACAGCTTACAAAACGGTTGTTGTTGGAAAGCAATAACCGTTTTGCCAATCTAAGTTTTCGCCAAAGTTTGTTTGCATGTTTTCAATAGCTACAATTGTGTAGCCAATTGCCTTTTATACAATTGAATGGTATTTTCAAAACCCAAATAAATTGCATCGCATACAAGTGCATGACCAATGCTCACTTCATCTAACCAAGGAATTTGTTGTGCAAAAAAAGCCAAATTGTGTAAGTCCAAATCATGGCCTGCATTGAGTCCTAAACCCAATTCTTTTGCTTTAGTTGCAGCCGCTAAATAGGGTGCAACAGCTGCTTGCGGATTATTACTATACATTGTAGCATAGGCTTCGGTATACAATTCTATTCGATCGGTACCGGTGGTGGCTGCCGCTTCAACCATTGCTACTATTGGGTCTACAAAAATAGATACTCGTATGCCTGCTTTTTTGAAAATACCAATAGTCTCTTTCAAATAATCTTGGTATTCAATGGTATTCCAACCATGATTGCTCGTAATTTGTCCCAATGCATCGGGTACAAGCGTTACTTGCTGCGGCTTTACTGCTAATACCAAATCTATAAACTTTTGTTCTTGACAGTTGCCTTCAATATTGAACTCTGTGCTAATAATTTCTTTTATTTCAAATACATCTTTATACGTAATGTGTCGTTCGTCGGGTCGTGGGTGCACGGTTATTCCATCGGCTCCAAACAACTGTGCATTAATAGCTGCTTGGGTAACATTTGGATTGTTGCCACCGCGACTATTGCGCAGCGTAGCAAATTTGTTGATGTTAACACTTAGTTTTGTCATGCTGCAAAGATATATTTTCAACTTTATCAACCGCTAATTGTTAAACTATCATGAACTATGCATCATTAGAGGAGTGTTTAATTGATTTAGAAAAAAATGGACATTTGGTGAGGATAAAGGAAGAAGTTGATCCTTATTTAGAAATGGCCGCCATCCATTTACGTGTTTATGAGGCAAAAGGTCCTGCGCTTTTGTTTGAAAAGGTAAAAGGCAGTCAATTTCGAGCTGCCTCTAATATTTTTGGCACATTAGATAGGAGTAAGTTTATATTTCGCAATACTTTCAATAAAGTGCAGCAGTTAATTGAATTAAAAGGGGATCCAATAAAGGCGCTTAAATCTCCCTTCAAGCATCTGTCTGTTGGCTTGGCTGCATTAAAGGCCTTGCCATTTCAAAATCCATATAGTAAGCCGGTAATGTACCAACAAATAAACATTTCCGATTTGCCGCTCATCCATCATTGGCCAATGGATGGTGGTGCGTTTGTAACACTGCCGCAAGTTTATACCGAAGATGTTGAAGCCCCCGGCATTATGAAAAGTAATTTAGGGATGTACCGTATTCAACTAACAGGAAATGATTATCAGTTGAATAAAGAAATTGGCCTACACTATCAACTACATCGTGGCATTGGCATTCATCAAACCAAAGCCTTTAAAAGTGGAAAACCACTTAAGGTTAGTTGTTTTGTAGGAGGGCCTCCGGCGCATACCCTCAGTGCAGTAATGCCGCTTCCCGAAGGAATTAGCGAACTTACTTTTGCAGGGGTTCTAGGAGGGAGAAGGTTTAGGTATACATACGATGACGGTTATGCACTAAGCACCGATGCAGATTTTGTAATTACCGGCGAAGTGCATATGAATGATAATAAAATGGAAGGACCTTTTGGCGATCATTTAGGTTATTATAGCTTGCAACACCCATTCCCTGTAATGAAAGTGCATAAAGTGTATGCAAGAAAAAATGCTATTTGGCCATTTACAGTGGTTGGTCGCCCGCCACAAGAAGATACGAGTTTTGGAGAATTGATACATGAGTTGGCAGGGGGGGCAATAAAACAAGAAATTCCTGGAGTAAAAGAGGTACATGCGGTAGATGCTGCAGGCGTACACCCCTTGTTGTTGGCTATTGGTAGCGAGCGCTATACTCCTTATTTGCCAACCAAACAACCTGCCGAATTATTAACCATTGCCAATCATATTTTAGGTACCGGGCAACTTAGTTTAGCCAAGTTTTTATTTATAACGGCCGATGATCAACAGCAACTGACTACCCATAATATTAAAGTATATATGGAGTATGTTTTGGAAAGAATCGATACCACTCGCGATGTGCATTTTTATACCAATACCACTATCGATACACTAGATTACAGTGGAACAGGCTTGAATAGTGGTAGTAAAGTTGTTTTTGCCGCTTATGGCGAAAAAAAACGTACTCTTTGCACCGAAGTGCCATCTATTTTGCACCAATTAAACCAATTTGGGAACGCTTGTTTGGTAATGCCTGGCGTAGTATCAGTACAAACAAGTGCATTCCAAACATATGAACAAACAGCGGAAACCATTCACGTATTACAACTACAACTAGCACCTGCGGTTGAACATTTGGAAGAAATTGTGTTGATTGTTCTTTGCGACGATGCAGCATTTACTGCCCAAACGCTCAATAACTTTTTGTGGGTTACGTTTACACGGTGCAATCCTAGTCATGATATTCATGGAATCAACGACTTTATACGACACAAACATTGGGGTTGTAACGGACCGTTGGTTATTGATGCAAGAATAAAACCGCATCATGCACCACCTGTCATCAAAAATCAACAAGTGGAAGACAAAATTGATTCCTTATTCTTAAAAGGAGGAAGTTTATATGGCATCAACAAATAGTTGTTCATGCCATATAAACCGTTTTTTATTCAACTAGTAATGTTGCTTTGCTGTTTCTGTTTTCATTTTGCAACAATAGTAAGTAAATTCCTTTCGACAAATTAGCTGGCAATTGTATTTGTGTGGCCTGTCCTTGAACAGTGCCAAGTGATAGCTGCTTTCCTGCAAAGTCAATCAAGTGTGCTTGTAGGAGTTCATTTTTCGGTACGCCCGTTATGCGAATAGGCAGCAAACTATTGGTTACCGGATTGTTTAAAACACGAATTGTGAATTGATTTGTGTTGTTGTTATTGATTTTAATGATTGATGATAACGTTGATTTTCCGTCTTTATCTACCATTTTTAACCGATAAAAATAAGTATTGCTTAAGTTAGTCAGTTGATGTTTGTACAAATAAGTATTTAACGCTGTTTGATTATTCGCTATTTGCGTAGCAATGGTTGAAAAATGCTGTCCGTCGGTAGAAAAAGCCAATTCAAAATGTGCAACATTGATCTCGCTTTGTGTTTGCCATTGTATGGTTACCGCATTTGCAGTTTGCATAAATGCTTCAAACGATAATAACTGTAACGGTAAAGATTCATATACGTAATTGGCAGAGCTTCTGCTACATCCATTCGCATCAGTGACTACTACACGATACACGCCGGTACTATCGGGTTGATAAGTGCTGTTGTTCGCACCTGCAATTGGGGTAGGTACGCCGTTTATTACACGATACCATTGATTACCAATTGTGGCATTGCTATTGAGTATATTGTTGGTGGCTGTTATAATTGGCGGTGCAGGCTTAGTGGTTACAACAGAAACTGTGTCGCTGATACAGGTAGCGGTTCTTAATTGAATATTGTATAAGTAAAAGTAATAATTATTTTGGGCAGATTGATTATTACCCGTAATGGAAAATACCTTGCCAAACAACATTGGGTAAATAGAATCTGTTCCAGGAATACTGTCATGTCGATAAATACTTGCACTTGCATCGGGCGAAACAAGAATTTGGTGTTTTCCGGCAGGCAAGTACAAATTGAGGAAGTAAGTTCTTCCGGTGTCGGTTAAATCGTCGGGTTGATTGCCAGCTGCCGCTGCATTGCTAGACGAGGGTACCGATAGGGTAGTAGAGGATAAATAATTGACCGTATTGTTATTTACATCTACTACCGAAATATGTATGTTGCCGGCATTTCGGGTGTATAATCTCGCGCTTTCTAAAATCATGGGTGCTTGCGATTCATAATTGATATAACTCAAGTTGGCATTTGCTGAAACATAACTACCCAAATTGGGATAGGCGTTTTTTGCAGCAAGGCCAACTTCTCCTCTCACGCCGGTTGTAGTATAAAATTTATTATCTGAAGATGGCTTGTCTATGGTAATTGAGTTGCCCGTTGCAAACGGAGCAAATAAACTCTTGGGTGTATACCAATAGTAATCGGTATTGCTGTTGGGTTGAATAATCTTTAGTAGTGTATTACTATCGCAAATATTGCCTACTGCCTGTGGTAGGCTCGGTGAGTTAGCTGTAGAGATAATTGTGGTAACAGTATCGTTGTAGGCTATTTTATCTGAAAGTGCCGTTACTTGTATTTGATATTTTTGGCCATATTGGGTAGTAAAATAATTATTCAATGTGTGTTGATATACACTCCCCGCGGCTAAAGTAGCATTAATAGTATCTATAAAACTAGCTATGCTTGTATTGTTGCCGGCAATTTTCACCGTGGCGCGTAGGGCAATATTGGTTACGGGCAAACTTCCTTTATTTTCTACTTGCACCACTATTTTTTCTTTTGTATTGGCACAGTTGCCGCTCACGGGCCACGTTATAGCCTTAGCAGCAACATCTATTGAAGGATGCACTATTTCTATAGTATAATCTTGCGTTTCTCCCTTTGTATAAGTACCGCAAGCCGTAACATTAGCGGGAAAACTTGTTTCTTGTACCACAATGCGCATTTGAGTAATTGTGCCTACCATAACAGTACTTGGTACCGTAACCGTAGTATTATAGGTACTTGATAAACCGCCTAAAATGCCACTTGCGGCAACTTGTTCACCGGATTCGTACTGACCGTTTTTATTGTAGTCAATATAGCATTTAACCACTCTGTTGGCCGAAGTGGCATCGCAGCTATTTAAGAAAACTGCCAGTGGATACGATTGGCCCGGAGCAAGTTGTGCGGCTAATGCTGTATAGTTTTTATACGTGCTACAGCCTGCAGAACTTTTGTTTACCATGCCCGCAAAAGATACACTATCTATTCTTGTTCCGGCATTGTTAGTAGCGGCGGAACTGCAATAGGTGGCACCTCCCACACCGCTTACAATCAGTGAGTACGCCTGCGAGCCTTTGGTAAGTGTTTTTTTGTGGGTAATCGTAATGGTAAACACATCACCTGCATTTACGCTATCAATTTCTATGCGCTCTACATTGTCCAAAATATTATCTCCTTTTTGCGCAGCTGCTGAGGGCGTGAGTGGGCTCAGTACCCAAGGTAAAAACACTACCCCATTTTTTTCAATCCGCATATCCAGGTCGTTTACTAACTTGGGGGTTCTATTGTTAAGGTAGTTCGTAGTATTAACGCTTCCCTCTACATCTGTCCAGCTTATCGTAGCTGTGAGTTTACCCGTGTTAGTAGCAACAACACTTAACGAATAGGATTGCCCATTTTGGAGGGTGTTTTCCTGAATTAAGTGTTTGCCCACATTTTTGGAAGCAATTACAGCGGCTGCTTTGCCGGTATTCAGTACGCCCCAACCAAAAATATAATCGGGCCCGGCGGTGGCTCCTGCCTCATCTGTTGTGTGTATGGCCAGCCCCTTTAAGGTAGCAGCACGCATAAAACGTCCATTGATTTTGTAATGCAATTCTTGTAATAACAAGAGGGAACCAGATACATTAGGACTAGCCATAGAGGTGCCACTAAGTGTTGTATAGGTATTATTACTGGCAGATCCTGAAGAAGATACACTTACTCCTGCACCTACCAAATCAGGTTTAATACGGCCATCGTCAGTTGGACCATAGCTGCTAAAATTACTGATTCTTACATCACTGCTTTTGGTGTAGCCATTAGGAAGGGCATTAATGGCACCCACAGTCAGTATATTTTTGGCATTACCATCCCAAGGTATAATATCATAGGAGTTGTTGCTATAAATACCTGAGGGTCGATTGCCTGCATTCACAATTTTGCCATTGGCATCGTATCTAAAGTAGGGTTGCCCTACAGCAGGCCCATTTTGATTGCGATTATTGCCGGCTGCTTTTACATGCAAGTAGTAAGGTGCGTTGTACGCAATTGCATCTAGGGCTTGAGCGTCATCGGAGTAATAACCAAATTTGAAATCTTCGGTGGCATCGGCTTCGCCTCTAAACAGCCAACTTGATTTGTTGGTGGCAGGGTCTGTGTAGGTTGTCCATCCGCTAAGAATGCCATACGAATGGTTCGATACCAATAAATTGGCAGCTTCTGCAGCTATTTCGCTAATGTCGTTGTTGAAATCCCAGGCTTTTAAGTTAGGTGCTCCATAACTCATGCCTTTAGCATTGCTATTTATACCCGAAGCAATCATGGTGCCCGCAACGTGTGTGGCATGGTTACTAATTGTGGTTGCCGCATCCTTTTGCGCTATTCTGCCTATCAATTCTTGGTGGGTAGATAAAATAGCGCCGCCATCCCAAATCCCCAATTTATTGGCTAAAACACTCGATGAGCCCGATAAGCCATATCCGCCACTGCCCATTGGCCAAACCATTTGCGTATTGGTGGTTATGGCCGATGTACTATTGTTGTACACCGATTTATAATGCGGATATCCTTTTTGATCAATACCAAATAGGATGGTTTGGTTACCAAAACTATCCACTTCTACCATTGACCAATGTTTCATTTTGGCAATACGTGTTAACTTTTGTTGTCGTTGCTGGTATACACGTTGCAATTGGGTAGCTATTTTTTGCAATGCTTTTGGTTGGTTATCAACTTGCGCTAAACTGTTTTGACATACCAAAAAGCACAATACAACAAGGGTAACAAACGTTTTTTTCATCAAAATGTATTTTGAATGCTCAATCAATCATTTTTTTATTTGGGCGTTACCCTACGGGTCGGGCTTTTCGCTTTTACTCCTCGCCGCCACCTTTCAGGATGTCGGCTGTGGGGTAACCGCTTCAATCCCTAACGCGGGGTAACCTTTATAAACGAGGCTATGGCTATTAAATAGTATGCACATATCAGAGGATCTATAAACCAACTGATTTCATACTCCAACGGCTCGCAATCATTATTCAACTTTTTTTAAAATTACAGATAAAATTGGTAGATACAAAAACCATGCAAAATGTGTGTTATGGCAAAAAACGATATGCTTGAAGTAGATAAAAGGTTATTTCGAACAAATGATGCAAATGAATGGTTGGCATTTCATTGATAATAGCTGTTAGCTTCCTGAAAGTTCCAAACTTTCGGGAAGCTAACTATTTTGTGGCACTGCCAATAACAAGTAAGTAGCCTTACTTTCTTTAAAGTCTCCCCCAAAAAATGCATGACACGTATCGCAAGTTACTCGTTGAGCACACTTTCTACGTAATTGATTTCTGTTTGAAGCAGCAATATTTTCAACTGTATTTGTTGTTGTGCTTGCCACCCGTTTTTAGCATTTTTAGCTGTGCTTGATAGGCTTGTTCCTCTTGCCAACGCTGTTGTTGGGCATTTGGAGTAGGGTTTTTAGCAGCATACTCAACTAAAAAAGCTGCCATTGTAGCCGCTTGGCCGTATTTAGTTTGCATGTTTTGCAGTTGTTCTTGTAAATGGGGTAGATGCGCTTTACACACATTTAGTTGCATTTGCCAATCTGCTTTTTCGTTGGTAGTAGGCTTTGGTACACTAGTGGCTGGCAAGTTGGCAACTATAGAATGGGCCTGCGCTAGAGCTGCATATGCTTTTAGGGGCAAGGGTCTAGTGTAAGTGGCTATTCGAGTAAAAATACTGCTATGAACACCCAACAATTTTGCTAAAGCTATATTACTGATGCCTATTTGTGTTACTAAGTTGCTGACTAGTTGGTTGTCGGTCATGTGTTTAAAATATTTTGTCAAAATAAAGTTGTCATATTTATTTTTTTTGACAACCATTTTTTGCCAATTACTTGTATTGGCCTCGGGAAAAAATTACGTGATGCTTTGCAAAAAAACAGCAATAGAAAAAATGTTACGTTTTGTTATAGTAAGTGTACAACTTTGTATCACCCAAAAAAAATTACCAACCTTCTAAATTGTTTAGGGTGGCTTGGAGTCGTTTTGTACAAAAAAAACAAAACGGAGCAATATACTTTTTCGCATTGTCTATCATTTGTTATTGGGTAGTTTGCACAATCAATTTCTTCCGGTTTTATTCACTATTTAAGGTATTTTCTTGCAAACAATCCATTAAAACATGGGGTTGTTGCCACTGCACTATGTACGCAACGGGAGGTATTATTAACCGGGTTATCCACTATTTGTGGTTACTGTGCTTTTGATCAAATTTAATCCACACCTATTGGCAGTTGTATTCGTACATGGTTATGTAACGTATATTTGTTATTATGGCAAACGCTTTGAGAAAAAAAACACCCGCAGTTCCGAGTGCCGATGAACTGTCGCCCGAAAAAGAGGTAGATGTTACCGTAAAGGAAGTGGTGAAAGACGAACGTACCACCAAAATATTGGGTGCAATTGCATTGTTATTTGCTTTTTTTCTGCTAATTGCTTTTACTTCCTACTTATTTACCTGGCAAGAAGACCAAGATAAAGTGCAGGAGTTTGGCATCAAAATATTTTCTACTGCCGACGTTAAACCACACAATTTATTGGGCGGTATTGGTGCTTACACGGCACATTGGTTCATGTTTAACGGTTTTGGCATTGCTTCTTTTTTATTCTGTACTACTTTTTTTGTGCTCGGCATCAATTTATTGGTCAATAAAAAAGTGTTCAATTTATTCAGAAACCTGAAATATGTTACCGTTGGCTTATTGGTTATTAGTGTAGCGCTTTCATTTATTACTGCAAACACAGCGTTTAGTTGGGGTGGGGCTGTAGGCGAATTGGTGAACGATTGGTTGGTTAAATGGATTGGTACTGTGGGCACGGGTGCTACTTTGTTGGTATTGGTATTTATATATGTTATTTGGCGGTTTAATCCTACTTTCAAATGGCCGGAGAAAAAAGCAGCGGACAATACACTAAATGATACTCATTTACAGGAGAATGAATACGTTACCTCAACTACGCCTTTAGCTGCTACGTCTTTTCAAGCCTTGCATTCGCAACCTACAGTGCCAACGGATGCTACGTTGGAGGAGGAACCAATTGAAACACCCAACAAATTGAAGTCGAATAGTGCAAGCGTAACTGTAATACCCCCTGCGGAAAAGGAACAAGCACCCGATCCAATGAGTCAATTTGAAGTGGTAGAAAAACAACCGGAACCGAATACACCCACTATCAACGATTTGTACGCAGCAAACAAAGCAGGTTGGCAATTGAACGAAGGCTTAACCGACATTGATATGGTTGACGATGACAGTGAGGAGGAGCAAGCTGATTTAGATGACCTTGATGAAGCCGATATTCCATTTACCATTACCGACAATGCGCCGTCTGCACCTGCGCCGGATAGTTTTATACCTGTGCCAACAACGTCATCTGTGCCGCTTTCCATTGCTTCAAGTGGTCAATCTGCAACAACACAGGCATCGCCACACATGCCTATTTTTGAAATAAAACCATCAGTAGAAGAAGAAATAAATCCCATTTTATCAAGAAATCAGGAAGGCACTTTGTTCATTCAAGACAACGATGCAACGTTACAATTGGAGGATGCGGCAATAACCGAAGAGGATACGGAGGCAGAAAAGGTATCCATCATTGAAGCACAGCAGCATACCAACATTAACTACGACCCAATTTTGGATTTGCGCGATTATCGTTATCCCACGCTCGATTTACTTGAACAGCATGGTAGCGAAAAAATTGTTCATGATGCGGCAGAATTGGAACAACATAAAAATCAAATTATCGAAACACTTCGTAATTACGATATTGCTATCCAACGCATCGCCGCCACTGTAGGCCCTACGGTTACGCTATACGAAATTGTTCCTGCTCCCGGCGTAAGAATTAGCAGAATTAAAAATTTGGAAGACGATATTGCCCTTAGTTTGGCGGCATTAGGTATACGGATAATTGCGCCAATACCCGGCAAGGGAACTATTGGTATTGAAGTGCCCAATGTGCGTAAAAGTATTGTGAGTATGCGCACCTTATTATCGAGCGATAAGTTCCAAAACACCAATTTTTCGTTACCAATCGCCATTGGTAAAAAAATTGACAACGAAAATTTTATTGTGGATTTAGCCGCTATGCCGCATTTATTGATGGCAGGTGCTACCGGACAAGGTAAATC
>JACCDS010514394.1_pt1 | contig 49875 bp, 24 predicted proteins | sample 7446441 | NCBI WGS metagenome assembly JACCDS01 (sample SAMN15323445, study PRJNA562643) | freshwater metagenome | isolation source: river surface water | place: USA:Blue River Watershed | collected 2017-08-17 | reverse complement strand
CACCACTGATGCTCAGGCTGCTCAAGCCCGTGTAGGCCCCATCAATATCCGCAGCACCCGAGATGGTCAGGGCATTGCTGCCACCAGCCAGGGTGCTCTGGGTAGCGATGGTCGAGCCCGTCAGCGTTCGGTTGCTGCCGCTCAGGGTCACCGCGCCACCATAGGTCTGCGTGCCGCTGGTCGTCACGTTGGCGCCCAGATCGGCAGCACCCGAGATGCTCAACGTGCTCAGGCCGGTGTAGTCCCCATCGATGTCGGCAGCACCCGTGATCGTCAGGGCGTTGCCACCACCGGCCAGCGTGCTTTGCGTGCGGATGGTCGAGCCAGTGAGCGTGCGGTTACCACCGCTCAGCGTCACGGCGCCACCATAGGCCTGCACCCCGGTGGTCGTGACGCTGGCGCCCAAGGTGAGCGGGCCCGTCGTCGTCAGGGACGAGAGTGCCGTCGTGCCACCCACGGCAGCGCCCAACACCACGGTGCCGGTGTTCTGCAGGCTCAGCGCTGCAGCGCCATTGATGGTGCCCAGCGTCAAGGCCCCCACGTTCCTGAAGGTCGCATCGGCCGCCAGCGTGATGGCCCCGGTTGCGCCCGCTGCGGTGCTGGCGCTGTTGAACAGCACGCCGCTGCTGGCCACGCCCGTGCCCCTGACCGTCAGGGCATTGGCGATGGAAAAACCAGCCAGATCGAGCGCAGCCCCATTGCTCACCGATACGGCACCGCTGCCGAAGGCACGTGCGTGCCCGACCTGCGCCAGGCCTGCAGAAATCGTGCTGCCGCCCGTGAAGGTGTTGTCGGCCGCCAGCACCAGGGTGCCCGCCCCCAGTTTGGTGATGCCAAAACCACCGCCACTTTCAGAAATCACGCCGCTGATGGTCAGGGTGTCCCCGCTGCCAACCTCGAAGAAGCTGTTGGCCGTCAGGCCGATGTTGCCCGTCCAGCTGCTGGTGGTGTCCTTGAGCGTGCCACCTGCCAGCGTGAGCGTCTCGCCCTGCACCTCGACGCCCAGCAGGTCGAGCGCGGCGCCACTGGCCACGCTGGTGCCGCCCGCGGTGTCGCCCAGGCCGGAGGCATGGCCCACCGCCAGCGTGCCGCCGCTCACCAGGGTGTTGCCCAGGTAGGTGTTGGCCCCCGACAGGGTGAGGACACCCGTGCCCACCTTGGTCAGCCCACCCGCGTCGGAAATCACTCCCGAGAACGTCGTGCTGGCGTTGCTGCCACCCGAAGTGAGCGTGGCACTGCCCAGCTTGATCTGACCGGCACCGGCTATCGATCCCACCGTTTCGGCAAACCCGTCCAGCTCCCATGTCGCACCAGACGCCACCGACAGGGCTGTGCTGTCGCTCAGCACGCCAGCGGCAGCATTTTTGAGGGTACCGGCATTGACCTGGGTGGCGCCTGTGAAGGTGTTGGCGCCCGACAAGGTCAGGGTGCCCGTACCGGTCTTGGTCAAGCCCCCCGTGCCCGACAGGACGCCGCTGAAAGCCGCGTCGGCATTGGTGCCACCGGCAGTCAGTGTGGCGCTGCCCAGGGTGATGCTGCCGCTGCCCGCGATCGAACCCACCGTTTCTGCAAAATGATTGAGGTCCCACACCGCGCCGCTGTCGACCGACACGGCAGTGCTGTCGTGCAGGACACCGGCTGCACCGCTGCGCAACGTGCCAGCGCTCACCGTGGTGGCGCCAGTGAAACTGTTGGCGCCCGAGACGGTCAGGACACCCGCGCCCGCCTTGGTGAAGGTGGCACCGGTTCCGCCGATGGCGCCGCTGTAGCTGCTGTTGCCCGACTGGGTCACCGTGAGGCCACGTCCATCGGCCAGACTGATGCCCCCCGCCCCGGCCAAGCCCGTGGTGGTGATGCTGACGTCACCCGTGCTGGCATCGGTCGTCGTCAGGCTGTTGCTCAGGGTGACCGCGCCCCCAAAAATCGAGATCGGCCCGTTGACCGTGGTGTTCGAGCCCACCGTCACAGCGGCCGTGTTGCCCGACTTGCCCAGCGTCAGGCCCGTCAGGGTGCTGCCAAAGTTCCAGCCCGTGGTGTTGAAGGCGCTGGTAAAGCTGGTGCCTGCCGACTGGATACGCAGCGCCCCCGTGCCCGCAAACGTCTTGCTCGTCGGGTTGGGGGCATCGTGCTGCAGCACCAGGGTGCCCGCATTGATGGTGGTGGTGCCGCTGTAGGTGTTGTTGCTGGTGAGCGTGAGGGTGTTGCTGGCATCCTTGACCAGCGCACCCGTGCCCGAGATGGCATTGGCCACGGTCACGGCGTCGCTGCGGTTGAAGCGCAGGGTGGCATTGTTGGTCACAGCGCCAGTGCCCAGGGAGCCTGCTGTGGCGCCTGTACCCACCTGCAGGATGCCTGAGTTGATGGTGGTGGTACCCGTGAAAATGTTGTTCGCAGCCAGGATGAGCGTGCCGGTACCGGCCTGTCTCAGCCCCCCCGTGCCCGACAACACACCGGTCAAGGTGATGTCGTCACTGCGGTTAAATGACAAAGTGCCGCTGTTGATCAGGTTGCCCGTGCCGATAGAGCCGGTTGTACCGCCCGCGCCAATTTGCAAGATGCCTGCAGTGATGGTGGTGGTGCCGCTGTAGGTGTTGTTGGCCGATAGCGAAAGTGTGTTGGTGCCACGCTTTTCCAGATTGCCTGAGCCGCTGATGAGGCCACTGTAGGTGAGGTCGGCGTTTTGGTTGAACACCAGATTGGCGTTGTTGACCACATCGCCCGTGATGCGGCCGGTGCTGCTCAGTTCGATGGAGCCGCCACTGATGGTTGTACCGCCGGTGTAAGTACTGTTGCCGGTCAGCGTGAGTGCCCCTGCCCCCTGTTTGGTCAGGCTTGCGCCCGTGCCCGAAATCACACCGGCATAGGTCGAGGCGCCCGACTGATTCACCGTCAGGCTGCGGTTGTCAGCCAGGCTGATGTTGCCCGCCCCGCTCAAGCCCGTGGCGGTGATGCTGATGTTGCCTGTGCTGGCGTTGGTCGTTGTGAGGCTGTTGCTCAGGGCGACACTGCCGCCAAACAGCGTGATCGGACCTGCAATGCTGGTGGACGATCCGATGGTGATGTTTCCGGTGTTGCTGGCATGGCCTATCGTCAAGCCTGAAATACCGGCGGAATAGCGCAAAAACGCCGTATCGAACGTGCTGGTGAACGAATTGCCAGCCGTGGGCGCCACCGTCAAGGTGCCGGTGGTGTCGATGTTGAGGTTGCCGGCGATGTTGACGTTGTTGGAAATGATCGACACATTGCTGGACGATGCGGTCACCGCTGATCCTGCACGTCGACCAATCGACGTGTCGGTTAGGTTGTTGGCAAAGTTGATGGCGCTCGAACCGGTGTTCAGGGTGATGTCGCCACCAGAGGCCAGCAGATTCAGGGTACCGCCTTGCAGGCCTGCCTGGCCAGTGGCCAAATAGCCCAATCGAACGCCATCTGTACCCGCGGCACCCCTGGCTGTGAATTGGATACCACCCCCTTGTGTGTTCACAAAGGTGCTGGTACCAGCCATGCCCACACCTTCACCACCCATGCCGACGCCGGTACTGGCGCTGGCATCGGACAGCCACACGATGGAGTCCGCTGCGGTGTTGGTGGAGCTCACGGTCAAAGCACTGCTGCCGTCGTGCCAGCCCGTGCCTGCAGCAGCCCCGGTGCCAACACCCAATGCCTCGATGTAGACCTTGCCAGCACCGGCATTGATGCTGCCCACGCCGGTGGTCAACAAGCCCCTGGACGAGTTGGTCCGAGCTGCGATGCGAATGTCGCCGTTGCTGGTGGCGAGCGTGGTGCCTTGCAAGAAAATGGCGGGCGCTCCAAAGTTGGTACTGGGCCCCCCTGACACCAGCGGCGCTGTGACCGTCGTGCCAGAAACTGCATAGCCATCGCCCACAGTCAAACCATTCCAGGTGGCATTGCCCGAACCACCACCCATCCACAAATGGCCGCCACCTGTGGAGATGTTTGCGCCTGAGTAAGCAAAAATGCCCCCGTTCGTGGCCTGGCCATCGCTGTTGGCCCACAACACCACGTCGCCACCCGATGTCGTGATCGACCTGTTGGCGGCGATCGAGATGTCACCAGAAGCTTTGAGCAGCACATCGCCATTGGCACCGCCGCCACTGGTGTTCATGTTCTCATTGACGGCGATGTTGCCGCCAAACACGGTGATGGGCCCAGAAATACTCTGCGCTGAACCCATGATGATGTTGGCGGTGTTGGCGGCGTGTCCGATCGTCAGGCCAGTGACGCCGGTGTAGCTCAAGGCTGTGGTGTTGAACGGCGACGCGAACGAGCTGCCTGCGGTGGGTCTGATCGTCAGGGTGCCTGTCGTCCTCACCGGCACAGAGCCAGTCCAGTTCATGTTGTTGGACGTGATCACCACGTTGGCCGAACTGCTGCCGACCACTGCATCGCTTGCAATGGAGCCCAGACGCATGCTGCCCTGGCTTGCAATCAGAAGCGGAGACGTGCCAACGTCGATGTCAATGGCGCCCGAAGCACTCAATACATCCAGCCTGCCAGCGTTACTGCCTATGCCCACAGACAAGGCATTTCGAGAGCCAACGGTTGTACCCGTGACAGATATGCCCCCACCACCAGTGACCGCCGATGACAACAGGCGGGTCGTGTTTTCAATCAAGATACCGTCGCCAGTGCCTGCGCTGGAGTTGCCCTCGAGGGTGATGGCCGGGTTTGCAGAGACATTGGACGACCTGACCACAAATTGCCCTGTGTAACCACCAGGGTGCAAGCCTGTCATCAGACCGTACACATTGCCACCACCTGCCGTATTGCTGCCCCTGATGGTGACTGTGCCGGTGCCCGCGTCAATCAGGGTGCCGGTGCCGCTGTGGTTCAGGAAACCGGCCCCAAAATCAAGGTGTGCGACATTCCGTTGCCCGGCGATGTAGATGTGACCTCCACCGGAATTCAGGGTGGTTTGGTTCAAGGCCACGCCCGAACGCCAGTCACCTCCATACCCCAGATCGGTGGTACCGCGACCACTGACAGCCCAGCCATTACCGACCGTCAGGCCATTCCAGGTGGCATTACCGGAGCCACCACCTATCCAAATGTGTCCACCCGATGTTTGAATGGCACTGCTGCTCTTGAAGAAGACGCCGCCATTGGCAGTCTGGCCATCGCTGTTGGCCCAAAAGATGACGTCGCCGCCGTTTGTGGTGACGGAGCGGCTGGAGTCCAGAACGATGTTACCTGCAGCCTTGAGCAACACATCACCGGCTGCATTGCCAGCCGTGGTATCGAGGTTGGCATTGATGGTGATGTCGCCGCCGTAAACGTTGATTGCACCGGTTGTGCTCACTGGCGATGACGCCGACACATTAGAGGTGTTGGTCGACCTGCCGATCGTCAACCCGGACATGGTCTGGCCGTTTTGGTTCCATCTGAACCAATTTGTATCGACCCCGCTTGCAAACGAGGCAGAGTGGGAATGCCAGAGAATATTGCCGGAGGTTCCTATGCCTATCGTTGCTGGACTTCCCTGGAAGTCGTATTTGTCGAAGCGAATTTCCAGGTCGCCGTTTTTAGCAAAATCATTGTAGGCAGGCACATTGGCACTGACCCAGCGGTGGTTGTTGGCTTGAGACACCAGCAAACCCGCACCCGTCCCGCCACTGCGTGTGGAGCCCAACAACCTGAGGGTGCCACCGTTGGTGATCAGATCTGTCGCATGCCGCAGCGCCACCGCCTGTTCGTTGCCATAGCCGTCCAGGGTGATGCCGCCGCCAACGCCACTGGCCACAATGGTCTGGAACCCGGCTGTGCTGCTGGTGGTCGCACCGCCACCCAAGTCAATGCCATGGTTCCAACCCGTTCCCGTGCTTTCGCTTCTCCCCGTCAAAGTGATGGCGTCTGCGCCGGCAAAGGCAGAGCGAATGGTCACCTGTCCCGTTGTCAGAATGCCCGCCTTGAAGGAACCAGCGCCCGTGTTGCGGCTGATGCCTTCGATACTGACTTTTCCGGCCCCTGCATCCAGGGTGAGATCGCCGTAAGCGGCAAACCCACTGGCACCCCACAAGTTGGACGCTGTTTGCTCGCGGGTGCGGCCTTTGATCTGGATATCGCCACCCCCTGTGAGAATGGTCAGACCGTTGTCGAATCGGATCGAGTCAGCGCGGTTGGAGCCACCATCTCCGCTGTAGCCGGTGGCTTGCGCATTGCCCCCACCCAAAAAGACACTCCCGCCGCCAGACAACGCGGCGCTTTTTGTGCCGCCCGAAATAGCACGGGTGTCAAAGGTAACTGCACCGCTGTTGGAACCGCCACCATTGAACCAGCTACCCGGGTTGAGGATGTAGCCCACGCCATCGCCATCACGATCTGCAGCAAAAATCACATTGCCGGCGTTGGTGCTGATGAGTTTTGTATTGGCAATGTTGGAGAGGATGTTGTTGGTGGCAGCCAATCTGATTTGGGCACCGGTCAAGGTGCTGATCAAATTATTCTGGAACAGGATGTCTCCGCCCCAAACGTTGATGGGGCCATTCACTGTGAAGGCACTGTCCAACGTGACGTTTGCAGTGTTCGTATCCCTGCCGATCGTCAAGCTACTCAAAGTTGAGCCAAGGTTCCAACCGGTCAGCGTCAGGGGGCTGGTGAAGCTGGCGCCTACCGACTCGATCCGCAAAGCGCCAGTGCCCGCAAATGTTCTGCTGGTGGGGTTGGGCGCATTGTTTTGCAGCACCAGCGTGCCCGCGCTGATGGTGGTGGTGCCGCTGTAAGTGTTGTTGCTGGTGAGCGTCAGCGTGTTGCTGGCCTCTTTGACCAGCGCACCCGTGCCCGAGATCGCATTGGCCACCGTCACGTCGTCGCTGCGGTTGAAGCGCAGGGTGGCGTTGTTGGTCACCGCTCCGCTGCCCAAGGTACCGCTGGTGCTGCCCGCGCCAATCTGCAGGGTGCCCGCGCTGATGGTGGTGGTGCCCGAATAGCTGTTGTTGGCGGTCAGCGTCACGGTGGACGCCTGTTGCTTGGTGACCGAGCCCGTGCCGCTGATCACATTGCCAATGCTGACATCGTTGGCGCGGTCAAACACCAGCGTCGCATTGTTGGTGACAGCGCCCGTGCCCAGGGTACCGGTGTTGGTGTTGTTGCCCACCTTGAGCGTGCCGCCACTGATGGTGGTGTTGCCAAAACTGTTGGTGCCGGTCAGCGAGACAGTGCCGCCTGTGGCGTCCACCGTCAGCGCGCCCGCACCGGTGATGGTGCCGCTGAGCACCGGCGCCACTGCGCCCAGGTTCAAGGTGCTGTTGCCCGTGGCCGTGAAGGTGTGCAGCGTCTGGCCAGCAGCGGTGCCGCTGCCCGCAGTGACTGCACCACCTGTACCGGCAGAGCCGCCCAGGTAGCGCACGATCACGATGCCCGAGCCACCCGCGCCACCGGAAGACGCCTCCCAGTCGCCGCCACCACCACCACCACCGGTGTTGGCTGTCCCTGCAACGCCGTTGATGAGGTCGCCATTGGAACCACGCCCCCCGCCGCCGAGTCCACCCTGACCCGCGCGTTCGACCGGCTGGGTACCCACGTTGTTGTTGGCACCGCCACCGCCACCGCCGCCGTAATAGGTGGGAGTGCCGGTGATGGACTGCAATGCGCCAATGCCGCCATTGCCACCCAGGGTGTTTTGTCCGGTCAAGGCGGGGGTGAAGAGGGCGTTGTAAGCCACCTGGGTGAACCCGCTCGACCCAGCACCACCGGCACCGCCGCCACCGCCTGCGGATGTACCAGGCGCCGTGCTGACTCCGGCTGCACCTGCAAAACCTTGGGTTGCGGTGCCGCCCGCAGCGGTCGAATCTGCACCCGCGCCTCCGCCCGATGCGCCACTGAGACCCGCTTGCGTGGCCCGTCCGCCACCGCCACCGCCGCTGGCGGTCACGCTGTTGAAAGAAGAAGCTCCACCGTTGCTGCCGTTGCTCCCCGTCGTATGGAAAGGCACACCTGCTGCACCGCCCGCACCTACCGTGACGGTGTATTCAGACGCATTGAGGTCGTTGGTCTGAAAGACCACACCGCCACCACCACCGCCGCCTGATGAACCACCGCCACCGCCACCCACGATCAAATAATCGACAGCAGTGTCCAGATCCACCGTGGCATTGCCCGCAAGGCTGATGTTGTTGGCCACCTGTGTGACGGCACGCCCAATCCTTAAGCTCGTATCGGCAGCCAGCGTCACTTCACCGGCGCCCAAAGCGGTGTTCGAATAAACCCCCAATGAACCGGCATCGACACCCATCGCGCCCGAATAGCCCACATTGTTGCCAGTCAACATCAGGCTACCGCTGCCCTGCTTGCTCAAGGCGCCTGCGCCAGTGAGTGTTCCGGAAAAAATTTGCCTGGTGGTGTTGTTGACGCGCAGCGTGGCGCCCGTGGCGACCGAAATGCCCGCGCTGTAGTTGGCCACCGATAGGCCAGCGGATGTGGAGACGGCCCCCAAGGTGCCTGTTGCGCCACCGCTGCCAAGTGCCAGCGTCCCCCCATCAATGGTGGTATTGCCGCTGTAGGTGTTGGTGCCGGTCAGCGTGAGCGTGTTGCTCCCCACTTTGACCAGCTCACCCGTGCCCGAGACCGCATTGGCCACCGTCACGTCGTCGCTGCGGTTGAAGCGCAGGGTGGCGTTGTTGGTCACCGCGCCGCTGCCCAAGGAGCCGCTGGTGCCGCCTGCACCAATCTGCAGAGTGCCCAAGTTGATGGTCGTGGCACCGGAATAGCTGTTGCTGCCCGTCAGCGTCACGGTGGACGCTTGCTGCTTGGTGACCGAGCCCGTGCCGCTGATCGCGTTGGCAATGGTGGCATCGTTGGCGCGGTCAAACACCAGCGCCGCATTGTTGGTGACCGCGCCGGTGCCCAGGGTACCGGTGTCGGTGTTGTTGCCCACCTTGAGCGTGCCGCCACTGATGGTGGTGTTGCCGAAAGTGTTGGTGCCGGTCAGCGAGACGGTGCCGCCTGTGGCGTCCACCGTCAGCGAGCCCGTGCCGGTGATGTTGCCGCTGAGCACCGGCGCCACTGCGCCCAGGTTCAAGGTGCTGCTGCCCGTGGCCGTGAAGGTGTGCAGCGTCTGACCAGCCGCCGTGCCGCTGCCCGAAGTGACTGCACCACCGGTACCGGCAGAGCCGCCCAGGTATCGCACGATCACGATGCCCGAGCCACCGGCACCGGCATTGAATGAACCGCCAGCGCTATCGCGCCAAGCCACACCGCCACCGCCGCCACCGGTGTTTGCGGCGCCATCTCCTGCTGCACCAGGATGGATGCCCCCTGAACCACCGCCACCTACACCCCCAAGGCCAGTGTTGGCTGCAATGGCGGTGTTGTTTTCTGACGCGCCGCCACCACCGCCACCATAGAACTGCGTGGCGCCGGTGATGTCACTGGCCAGGCCAGGGCCGCCGTTACCGGGCCTGTTGGAAGCCGTTCCACTTGTGCCCGCGCCGCCGGCGCCACCACCACCACCGCCAGACCCGGCTGAAGCGGCGCTTCCAGAACCGCCACTGAAACCCTGTCCGGCAGTGCCTGCAGCACCGGCAGTCCTGCTTTCACCTGATCCTCCACCACCGGAGCCACCCGTCTGGGCATTGTTAGACGCATTGGCATCACCCGATGCACCGCCACCACCGCCAAAAGCCACCAATGCCCCCAAGCTGGAGTTTCCACCATTGCCACCACGGATATCGCCAGCGCCTGAAGTAGAACCACGCGCACCACCTTGACCCACCTGGACGTTCTGGCTCGATGCCGTCAAATCCAGAGACCCCAGCAGTACACCACCGCCACCGCCGCCGCCACCGTTATCGCCGCCACCACCGCCACCGCCGGCTACGACGAGGTACTCGACCGAAGTGTCCAGATCCACAGTGGCATTGCCTGTGAGGCTGATGTTGTTGGCCAGCTCGGTCACGGACCGGCCGACCATCAAGCTCGTGTTGGAAGCCAGGGTGACTTCGCCAGTGCCCAAAGCAGTGTTCGAATAAACGCCCAGTGAGCCGGCATCGACACCCACTGCGCCCGAATAGCCCACATTGTTGCCGGTCAAACTCAGGCTACCGCTGCCCTGCTTGCTCAAGGCGCCCGCGCCAGTGAGTGTTCCTGAGAAAATTTGCCTGGTGGTGTTATTGACGCGCAGCGTGGCACCCGTGGCGACCGAAATGCCCGCGCTGTAGTTGGCTACCGATATGCCAGCGGATGTGGAGACGGCACCCAAGGTGCCTGTTGCGCCACCACTGCCCAGCGCCAGCGTGCCCCCATTGATGGTGGTGGTGCCGCTGTAGGTGTTGGTGCCGGTCAGGGTCCAGGTGCCAGTGCCTGTCTTCAACAGTGCGCCAGCAGCAATGGGGTGTTGCATCAACCCATTGCCTGCACCACTGAGCGTGACGTTGCCGTTGATGACGGATTGGTAGCCGGCAAAACTGTCTCTGAAAAAATTCCATGTCACACCGGAGTTGACAACGTCAAAAACAGCACCGTTGCTGGTGACCGTGAAGCCACGCGCGGCGTTGTTGTAATCCAGGGCATTGCTTGCTGAACCGGCATTCCGCAAGGTCCCGCCATCGAGGACCAGGGCGGTATTGTCGTAAAAGAGCGTACCCAGACTGCCGTCCCATCGCCAGTCGGTCAATGACAAGGTTGCGCCTGAACCGACCGTGATGATTGGCCCCGCTCGGCCCAAACCCGAATAAATCTTGCCGGTCGAGCTGATGGTCAAACCACCCGCGTTCACGTTGGTGTTGCCTGAATAGGTGTTCACACCCGAAAGCGTGAGGGTGCTGATGGTCGATGTGGTTTTGCTCAGCGAACCCGTGCCACTCATGACCCCTGACAGGGTCTGGTTCGCACTGGAGGCGTACTCGAAATTGCCGCTGTTGCTGATGTTGCCCGCATAGACCGCGCCGGCCCCCAAAGACCCCGAGCCGCCAATCCTCAAGGTGCCACCGCTGATGGAGGTGTTACCGGTGAAGGTGTTGGCGCCCGACAGGACTTGTGTGCCCGCCTCCGATTTGGTCACGCCCACAGCTCCCGAAATCGCACCCGAATAAGTGTGGGTGCCTGAACTCGGGTTGATCGTGATCGTGCCCCCCGTGGCGCTGATGTTGTTGGTGCCCAGCAAGCCCGCAGACGTGAGCGAAAGTGTCCCCACTGAAATGCCGCTGATATCGCCAAACGCACCGATGGTCAGAGGCCCAGAATTCGAATAGGTGAGCGAACCCGTGCCCAGGCTGGCGGTGATGGCGCTGATCGACCCCGTGCCGGTGAGCGAATAGATCTGGTTGTTGCCCAGCAAGGCCAGGCCATAGGCGGTCATCGCGCCCGAGATACTGGGCGCTCTGGAATGGATTTGAATGTAGCCCGTCGACGTGTTGGCAGTTACAGCACCCGACCACCAAACTCCCGTTGTAGCGGCAAAGGCCGGGTTCGATGGGTCGGCCACCGCAAAAATCGGGTCGGGCTGGCCGTTGGTGGTATTGGCTGCGGCATTGAAGAACCGACCGTTGCCAGTAGCAGCCGCATTGATGGTTGCCCCCTGGAAAATGACCGACCCATTGGCGGCAGACACCGTACGCCCACTCGAGTGAATACCGTAATGAGTGGTTGTTGTACTGGGCGTGTAACCCGACAAAGTCACATTGCCATGAGTTGAAGTAATGGCCCCCGCAGCAAAAGACATACCATGTCCCGACCCGGCATAACCTATCAAATTGATGTCGCCCTTGGCCCTGATATCGCCTTGCCAGCCATCTTGGGATATGCCGAAGCTGCCGCCTGCACCCGAAATGGTGATCGAGCCCTCGGTAGCCACCACAGGCAAGCGAATATAGGTCGCCGCCCACGAGCTGTTGTTGTTCAGCCCATGCATCACGATGTCGCCAGTGTCAGAACGGATACCTTGCGAGGTTGAACCGCCGTCGTGGATCGTCAAGTAGAGCCCAAGGCCCTGCGTGGAGACCCCTTTGAGGGTGACATCGCCCCTGGCACGCAAGGAGTTGGTCGAGTTGAATAGCGTGATTGCACCTGCACCCCACCGGCTTGCATAGCCGGTCATGGTCAGATCACCATTGAAACTTCGGATGGATTGATTCGAATCACGCAAAACAATCCCATATGCATTGCCTGTGGAACCGTTCAGGTTACCCGAGGTTGCATTGGCAAAGATGGTGATGTCGTCCCAGGCGAGGATCCTGGATTGCTGGTTATCCATCCGCAAACCTGCACCAAAATCATTGGAACCAGTCGTGGCAGAGCGGATGTTGACCGTGCCACCGGAGGTGGGGTTCGTCGGGTCATTGCCCGCAACAATGCCACCGCCGCCGCCAATGATCAAACCGTATGTCCCGTTGGCCGTGATGTCAATGTTGCCAGCGGTGGATTGCATCACACGGCCTCCGTACAACGCCACACCCCAATCCCTCGTGCTGGTGGCAAGGATGGTGATGTTGCCGTTGGCTCTGAACAAATCTGTGCCAGAGATCTCAGCACCGATCCAGTCACCAGCCGCATTCAAATTGATGCTGCCATTCGCTATCAATGATCCACTGGCCACTTGAAGCGCATAGCTGTTCAGTCCGGTGGCTTGGATGCTCAAATTGCCACCGGCCGTTGGCGCTGAAGTGTGGTTGCCTGCCACGATGCCGCCTACGCCGCCCAGATACATGCCTTTAGCGCCGCTGGCGGTGATGCCAATGTTCCCGGTCATGGACTGGATCAGGCGATTCTGAAAATAGATCCCCCAATCCCCACCGCTGCCGCTGATATTGATGTTGCCATTGGCCCTGAACAAACCAGTGCCATAGATGGTGACCCCCTCGTCGGCGCCTGTGGCTGTCAAGTTGATATTGCCTTGGGCCACCAAAGAGCCGTTGGGCATGATGATGCCGTGCTCTGTACCACCGGTCGCCGTGATGGTCAGATTACCGCCCGAGGTGGGGGCAGTGAGACTGTCACCAGCTGCAATCGTTGAGCTGGATTCAACGTAAAACCCACCATTGCTACCCCTGGCGGTGATGGCGATGTTGCCCGCCGTGGACTGGATGCTCCGCCCGCCGTACATGGTCAGGCCCCAGGTACCCGTGTTTCCGGTGGTGTTGCCCGCCTGGATGGTGATGTCTCCATTGGATCGGATGGCACCCGATGCCCCCCCGTACCAAAAACTGTGATTGGTGCTGGTGTTGGTGGCCGTGATGCTGATTGGCCCATGAGACACCAGAGACGCTGCGTTGACCTGTAGACCATACAAATTGGTCCCACTGGCATTGATGGTGATGTCACCACCCGATGTAGGGGTGCTGGCATTGTTGGCCGCGATCAGCTGAGTCTGGGTCACGTACACACCACCGGTGCCCACCCCGGTTATGTCGATGTTGCCTGCGGTGCTCTGCACAACACCATTGGCTTCCAGTGCGACGCCCCAATTTCTAGCGGCATTCTGGCCATTGATGGTGATGTTGCCGCCAGCAGTGATAGAGGCAGTGTCACTCGTAAAAACGCCATATTTTGCCGTTCCACCTACCCCAGAGACACTCACCTGTCCTGAAGTACTGATGGCGGTCGTACCTTGCAGGTATACACCCGAAGCAGAACTCAGGGAATTGCTGTTGCCTGTCAGCGTGATAGCGCCCGACCCTGCCGTGATATTGGTGTTATTGATCCGTATGCCCTGGAATGCACCTGTTGCAACGCCAGTGAGTGTGATCGTGCCGGTACCGGAGGTGCTGATTGGCCCTGCAGACTCAAACAAGATGCCATCACCACTGGTGGTCGAGGTGGGGCTGCCCAAGCCTCGCATGACGATGTTGCCACCGGCCGCGTTGATGGACTGGCTGGCGCCTGTCAGATAGATTGCAAATGTTCCACTGTTGGCTGTGCTGGCAAATCCGGTGGTGCAAGAGAAGGTGGCCGCGCAACCGCCTGTGGTGGCAGTGGTGCCCCCCCCAAGGATCACGTCACCGCCAAAGGTCGAAATGGACGATCCAAAGCGGATAGCGCCTCCGCTGGTGTTGTCGGTGTCCGAATAGCCATAGACATTGAGGGCACGGCCCGCCGCGCCGCTCACACCGCCATTGAAGAAGATACTCCGCGACGCCATCACCGTCAGGCTGTTGTTGTTCAGGCTGTTGGTGATGGCGCCAGAGAGGGTGATGTCCCGGTCGGCGGCCATGGTTTGGAGGGAGGTGGCCCCGCTCAGGCTGCTGGCCGCCACCGTCAGCGACTGGTTGGTCCTGAGCGTCAAGGCGCTGTTGCTGATGGCGATGTTCTGGACGCTGTTGCTGTTGTTGGTGGCTGTGAAGCCCGCTGCATTGGCGAAGGTGACCGTGTTGGTACCGGCGTTCAGGATGCCACTGAGCGTGAGGGCGCCCACGCCCCCCAAAGTGGTGTTGGCGGCCACCGTGACGGCACCGCTGGCGGTGGCTGCAGTGGCACTGGCGTTGATGAGCGCACCCACGCCAGCGGCGCCTGCGCCCGAGATGTTCAAGGCGTTGGCCACCGTGTTGCCGTTCAAATCGACCGTGCCGCCCGATGACACCGTGATCAAGCCCGTGCCGTAAGGCCCGTCGGTGACGCTGCCGGTGGTGCCCAGGCCCGCACGCAAAATGCCTGCGGACACCGTGGTGCCACCGGCATAGGTGTTCCTGGCGTTCAGGGTCAGGGTGTTGCTGGCGTTTTTGGTGACCGAACCCGTTCCAGAGATCAAGCCATTGAAGCTCAAATCCGCGTTCTGGTTGAACAGCAGATGCGCGTTGTTGACCACATCGCCCGTGATGCGGCCGGTGGTGTTGAGTTCGATCGAGCCGCCGCTGATGGTGGTGCCGCCGGTGTAGGTGCTGTTGCCGGTCAGCGTGAGTGCACCGGCCCCTTGTTTGGTCAGGCTCGCGCCCGTGCCGGACACCACACCGCCATAGGTCGAGGCGCCCGACTGGTTCAGCGTCAGGCTGCGGTTGTCTGCCAGGCTGATGTTGCCCGCCCCGGCCAAGCCCGTGGTGGTGATGCTGACGTCACCCGTGCTGGCATCGGTCGTCGTCAGGCTGTTACTGAGCGTGACCGCACCCCCAAAAATCGAGATCGACCCGTTGACCGTGGTGTTCGAGCCCACCGTCACAGCGGCCGTGTTGCCCGATTTGCCCAGCGTCAGGCCCGTCAGGGTGCTGCCAAAGGTCCAGCCCGTGGTGCTGAAGGCGCTGGTAAAGCTGGTGCCTGCCGACTGAACGCGCAGCGCCCCCGTGCCCGCAAACGTCTTGCTGGTCGGGTTGGGGGCATCGTGCTGCAGCACCAGCGCGCCCCCATTGATGGTGGTGGTGCCGCTGTAGGTGTTGTTGCTGGTGAGCGTGAGCGTGTTGCTGGCATCCTTGACCAGTTCACCCGTGCCCGAGATCGCATTGGCCACCGTCACGGCGTCGCTGCGGTTGAAGCGCAGGGTGGCGTTGTTGGTCACCGCCCCGGTGCCCAGCGCTCCGCTGGTGCTGCCCGCACCGATCTGCAACACGCCTGCGCTGATGGTGGTGGTGCCCGTGTAGGTGTTCGCACCCGACAGGGTCAGCGTGCCAGAGCCTTGTTTGACGAGTGAACTGGACCCGGAAATCACACCGCTCAGGCTGTGGTCGCTGCTGCTGCTGACCGTGAGGCTGTCGATGTTCGAAACGTTCGAGCTGAATGTGAGGGCACCACTGCCAGACGCGACCCTGAAAGCGGTGCCCGCCGTGCGCGTTCCGTTGGCAAGGGCGTGGCGCAGGATCACGACGCCATCACCACCCTTCGCTGTGCCATAGTGGAAAGCACCGCCGCCACCGCCTGAATTGGCCGCAGGGGAGCTGTTAGGTCGCCCACCTGAACCATAAGTCAAGCTGGTGCCTGTGATGCTCGACGAGACCCCAGCTCCCACGGTGGTGTTTTGTACACCAGAGCCAATGGAAGCATTTCCACTTGCGCCACCGCCCGCACCGCCCCAGCCATTGGTGCTGGTGGCGCCACCAGACCCACCACTGCGTTGGCTGCCGGCGCCTCCTGCACGGGTCGTATTGATGGTGAACCCCGCACCACCGCCGCCACCGCCAGCGGCATAGCCGGCCCCACCGGTTCCAGCTGTAGCGTTATCGGCACCTGTGTCACCACCACGACCACCGCCCCCCACCAGTACGGTGCCAAATGCAGAATCTCCACCCTGTGTGGCCAAAGCACCGCCAGCGCCCACCAGCACCCTGACGCTGGATCCAGCCAGTGTGAAGTTGCTTGCCTCCACCACACCGCCACCTCCGCCACCTCCGCCAGTGGTCCACCCAGCTTGACTGTTTCCGCCACCACCACCGCCACCAACGACCAAATAATCCACTGCAGACACACCATAAGGCGTGTAGAAAGTGTCGTTACCAGTGGCGGTAAAGGTATGAAGCAAATTGCTGTTGCTGCCAGCACTGACTGCGCTGATGGTCACGCCAGAGCCCGTTGCAGCTTTGCCTCGGTTGAGGCTGAGCACGGCGTAGTCGGCCAAGGTGCCGCTGTAGCCAGAGATGGTGCCGCCCGTCAGGCTGATGGCACCACCCAAGGAATCGAATGTGACCGGATTGGCCGCCGGGCTGGCGCTGAGGTTGGCCACTTGCACATTGCCCGTCACGCTGATGCCTGTGCCTGCGGTGGTGACATTGCCCGCAAAGTGGCTGGTGCCTGCGTTGATGGTGACACCGCCGTTGGCCGTGATGGTGGAACCCACGCCGGTGCTGTAGTTCATGCCCATCAGGAAGCTGTTGGCCGCGCCTGCAGTGGAGGTGAAGGTGCCCGTTGTGCTGGCGTTGCCCACCAAGGTGACGTCTCCGCTGCCTTGCAACAAGAGGTTGCCGCCCGCAGAAGACGTGAGGTCGCCACCCAGGAACAAACGACTGCCATACACAGAGACCGCTCCAGCCGCGGCCACCGACGAAGCCACAAGCACAGAAGTGGTGTTGGTGGACTTGCCAATGGTCAAGCCGCCCAGCGCGGGCAATGCACCTGGCGCAGGACCGAAGTTCCAGGGCTGTGTATTGATTGGACCGGCAAAACTGCTGCCGATCGACTCCATGGTCAGCACACCCGTGGTGTTGGCTCTGATGGTGCTGCTGCCGTTGGCGTCAAAGGTGAGCCGATCTGACTGAATGGTGATGTTGGAGGAGCTCGACGTGACGTTGCTGCCGTCCGCGCCTATCAAGATGTGGGCATCGCTGGCACTGCCAGGCCTCAAGTAAAGGCCGCTGTAGTTGTAACCGGCAATTGTGTTGGAGGGCTGTTGATCCCGGATTGTGATGGCGCCCGAGGCTGACAAGAGTCTGGCCCCTGAAGCATCGATGACGAAGCCGCGCGAATTGTTGGATGCACGGCCACCGATGCCGGTGAGCTGGATGGCCCCAGACTGAGACTGAATCAGCGTATCCCTGGTGAGGTTCAAGCCAAACACCGAATTGATGGTGGCGGTGAGGGAGTTGCTCGCATCACCTGTGATGCTGATGGCGCCAGCACCCGAAGTTCGGATATCTGTGCCAAAAATCCATATGGCCGAATCGAAGTCCCCTGCTGTACCGCTGCTGCCATAAGAGCCCTCCAGGGTGATGTTGCCCCCATTGGCATTGAGGGTGGATCGGCTACCTGTGTGATCCCCAATGCGGATCGCGTTGTCAATCGACGCTGTGGTAGCAAGACCTGAAGCCGTATAGGCGATGTTGGCGCCACTGGTGGTCACGCTCACACCCGCCGCTTGGGTGATGGACTGCGCTGTGATGGTGATACCGCTGCCGGTGGTGGCGGTGCTGGTCAAATTGGCATTGAGTGCTACGGCGCCGCCAAAAATCGAGATCGGCCCGTTGACCGTGGTGTTCGAGCCCACAGAGACACCGGCCGTGTTGCCAGATTTGCCCAACGTCAGCTGCGATACGGTATGACTGAATGTCAGGCTGGACAGGCTCTGCGCACTTCTGAAAGAAGAACCCTGCGAAACGATGGAGACTGCGCCAGTCGTTGAAATCGCAGAGCCTGATCCAAAAAGGAATGAATCCGACGTGAGGTTGATGCTGGCATTGGACGAGTTAACACCCGATGCCACGCCATTGACGGTCACCCCAGCGTGCGCACCCAGGTTCGTCACTCTTTCACTGGTAATGCCGTTGCTTCCACCCAGACCGCTCAGGTCAATGGCGCCATTGCGCGAGAGGACATACCCCGTAGCACCACCGCTGCCAGTCAAGTAAAGAGAATTACCCGTTGCAGTCGTATGTTGGCCGGTGATCGAAACCCCACCCCCGGTGGCACCTGTGGATTGGATCAGGTATGCCCCCCCTCTGAGGGCCAGGATGGTACCGGCAAACCCATTAAGGCTGGTGCTTCCATTGATCGTGATCGCAGGCGATGCCGCAGTGCTGGCAGAGGTGATCGTGTAGTTCGCGTCTACACCCCATGCCAGTTCCATACCGTGGCCAGTGCTGGATGTCCCCTGGATGTTGATGGTGCCAGTTCCGGAGTCGATCCTGAAACCGCTTTGGGTCATCACGCCAGGTCGATCTGCCGCCCCCGAAGTCCGGCCACGCAAAGTGATGTTGCCACCACCACTCGACAAAGTGATCGAACTGCCAGTGCCCTGTTGCGGACCCAGCATGATGCCGCCGATGGCACCTGTATTGGCGTTCCATGCAAACCCATCGGGTATGCCGTCCGCATTGGTGTCCTGACCGCCCGCCATGACAATTTGACCACCGTTTGTGGAAATGGTCACACCAGGGGCTACGTAGATGTATCCCCCAAGCCCACCGGTCAAACCACCTGTTTGATTCAGGTCGCTCCACAAGATCACATCCAGCCTGCCGCTGCTTGAAGTGATGTTGGAAGAAATATTGATGTAGGAATGGGCCTGGAGGGTCAGCCTTCGATGGTCAGAGCCCGTGTACGAAATCGCGCCTTGAAGGATCATGTCCCCGCAGGTGCTGCAGTTGCCTTGTGAGTCCATCGTGATGCCCGATGGCCCTTGCACCGTGGTGATGGTGACGTTGCTGGTGAGCAAGTTGTTGGCGATTTGGTTGGCTCCTGTCGGACCAATCACCAAGTTCCAAGGGTCGAGCAACCATTCGCCCGCAGACCCATCTGCCGCACGGGTGTCGACAAAAATACCATCGGTTTTTAAAGTGCCCGCCGAGGTTTCGACATTTCCGCCAGCTCCGCCGCGCGCCCCCCCCCTGGCCTCAATGCTGCCGTGAGCGGATGTGAGCGAGTCCACCTTTGTGATGTCGCTCCACAACACCACCGTGCCACCCTTGCCCTTGTCGGTGGCGCTGGCATCAATGGATGCGCCCTGCGCCATCGTCACGGTGGTGGCCTGGTGCAGGGCCTTGGGGTCGGCAAACACTCGGCGTTCTGCGTTGGCGCCGCCTTGCCAGTCGCCACCCACCAGCACAGCGCCTCCGCCGGCGGCACCGGTGGCCACGATGCTGCTGCCCGACTGGAGGGTGATGTGGTCGGCCTCGACGGTGACCAGGCCGCCTTGGGCCTGGCTGGACGACACATCGATCAGGCCGCCAATGTCGATGCGGGAGGGGCCCAGCGGCGTGCCCGCAGACAGGGGGTCGATCGGTGTGGTTGCGCTGTCGGGCTCGTCTTCGGGTTTGCGGGTGAGCAACATGGGCAGGTAGCCAAATGCCCTGTAGCGCACAGCGCCCCCGTTGGTGATGATGGTGGCGCCCGCTTTCATGTCGATGTGGCCGCTGGCCTTGAGCTTGACGCCGAGCTGGCCAACCTGGCTTTCGATGCGGACGCTGGGCCCGAGGACGATGTTGCCGCCGTGGGTGGTTTCGAGCCGGAGTTCGGCATCGGGACCGGACTGCTTGATCAGGTTGACGCCGGATTGCCAGACCATGTCGCCCATCACCACCTGCGTCACGTGGGTGCCGGTGTTCAGGCTGTAGGCCATGGTGTTGGCCATGTCTTGGGTGATCAGCGGCGCACGGTGGTTGAGCAGCCACTGGCCCGCCTGGCCTTTGGGGGCATGGGCCTGGAGGATGGCGCCCACCGTATCGAGGGTGTGGCCGGTGGTTTCGATGGCGCCGCCCTCGCCCCCGTTGGGCCCGCCCTGGGCCAGCACGGTGCCGCGCACGGTGGTGACCGATTGGGGGTTGAGCGGGTCGGTGCGCAGCACCACGGTGCCGCCCTTGCCGGTGTCGGTGGCGCTGACGTCGATGACGGCACCGGCCTCCATCGTCACCTTGACCGCCTGGCGCATGGCGTCGGGGCCGCTCAGGATGCGGCGTTTGGCATTGGCCCCGCCTTGCCAGTCGCCACCCACCAGCACCTCGCCGCCGCCGGTTTTGCCGGTGGCTTCGATGCGGCTGGTGGCGGTCATCTGGATGGAGCCGCCTTCGAGCAGGATGCGGCCACCCTTTTGGGTCAGGCTGCTGGCGTTGAGGTGCCCGCTGTTGATGACCTGGCCTGCCAGCGCGTCGAGCGCGGTGGCGCTCAGGATGATCAGGCCGTCGGGCGCCTTGACGGCCGTCTTGTTCTCGATGAGCGCCGCGATCTGGCTCGGGGTGGTGGTGATGGAGGTGAGCTTTTGCGCGGGATCGAAGTTGAGCGTGACCTGCTCGCCACCGGCCATGACCACGGTGCCCTGCCGGGCGACCACGATGCCTTCGTTGCGCACCCGGGGCGCCAGCAGGGCGATGTAGCCGCCGAGCGCCGAGCGCAGATCGCCCTTGTTGACGATCTCGCCAGTGCTGCCGTTGCGGTTGAAGACGGCGCGCCCGCGCATGAAGTCTTCGTTGGTCTGGTTGAGCGTCGAGGCGGTGAGCGAGCCAACGTCGAGCACGGCGCTGCGGCCGAAGTAAACGCCCAGCGGGTTCACGAACGTCACATGGCCGGGTGCATTGATCTTGCCAAAGATATAGCTGGGGTTGAGGTCCTGCACGCGGTTGAGCGTGGCGGCCTGTGCGTTGGGCTGGTTGAAGTTGACGGTGGCCGCCGAGCCGACGTTGAAGGTGTTCCAGTTGATGACGGCGCGCTGCGAGCTCTGGTCGATGTTGAGCACCGGGGCCTGTGCCGAACCCGCGTTGATCAATTGCGCCACACCGGCCGCCACCTGCCCGCCGGTGGGCAAGGTGTTGGGGGGCGGTTCTGCGGCATGCAGCAGCGAGGTGGCAAAACCGAGCAGGCCTATGGCCAGGGCGATTCGGGCGAGTTTCTGGAGCGTCGTCGAGGACTTCGCCCGCGAACGGGCCGTCTCGCACACGGCAGTCCATGTGCGAGTGGCTTCGTTATAAACAACCCGATAGACCTTGTTCACGGTGACATCACGTTAGAACGGAATCGAGAGCGATACCCACAAGCGGTTCATGCGCAGGGTGCCGTCCTTGTCCTTGCCCTTGCGTTGTTCGGTGGTCAGTGGGTTATCGTGGAGGCGGCGGGAGAGCTGTGCCCTGAACTCGGTGCCATTGGGGCGACGGTAGGTGAGACCCACACCGTGACCATAAAGCGATTGGACGTTGTCAATACCGTCCAGCAAGCTCACATCAGGCTCACTGGCATTCATGGGGTTTTTATATTGCCGCAATTTGCCGTAGTCGTAAAAGTAGCTGGTGCGCCATTGGGCGTTCCAGTCGCGGCGCAGTTCGAAGGAAGCAAAGTAGCCCTGGCTGCCTCCAATCTCGCTGTTGGGGAAGGCCCGTATGCTCGATGAACCGCCGAGGTAGATGTTTTCCGAAGCGTCCAGGTTGCGGTTGGCCAGCTGACCGGTCAACGAGAAAACTGCGGTGTGCTTGCTGTCGAGCACCTGCAGGCGGTTGGCCATCAGGCGCAGCTTGCGGAAGTGACCCGCAGTATTGAAATCTGCATCCAAGACACGAGTAGATTCAGGCCCAAGGATGGTTCGCCCTTGCGAAAGCGTAGCCATAAGCAGGTTACTGCCCCCCCCGCCCCAGCCATCAATGTGGGAGAGGCTCAAAGTCAGGCTGGAGGTGTCTATGCGCGTGTCACGAGGTATGTCTCCTCTATCTATGGACCGACGACTTTCGTAACCCAATTCGCCGCTGAAGTTGGTTTGCCCGTTTCGCACAAAGGGATAGCGAACGCTCAAGCTGTTGGACCTGCTGGTGCCTTGGGGTAGAAGTGTGGCACCCTCGGGCTTGAACTTGTCAAGCACGGTGTAATCCAAAACACTGGTGCTCAGGTTCAGGGTTGCCCCACGCCAGCCGTCAAAGCCCAGGGGGATGCTGTGCGCCAGGCGAACGAATTCGGTGCCCCGGGTCTTGCTGGCCGAGAGGGTGAAGCTCTCGCCCCAGCCCAGTGGGGAGTCAAGCTGCACCAGGGCATTCAGACGCACTGCCCCGGTGGAACGGGAGCCAAAGTTGTCGGTGCTGAGGACGCCCCAGATGGGCGTCGTCGGGGTCACCTGCAGCACGATGTCGGTGGTGCCCATTTCTTGGCCAGGCTTGAGCGAGGCCGCGACCTTGACGCCAGGCAGATCGTCAGCCACCCAGACGGCCCAGTCAAAACGGTCCAGGCGCAAGGGCTCACCGGAGGGTGTGGTCTGCTCGAGCAGGGTCTTGACCCGGTTGCGCACAAAGGTGCCGATCTGTGGCCGGTCTTCGGGCGCTTCCACAATGATCTTGCCGACCTTGCCCTCGACCACCTGAATCTGGACATTGCCTTCGGTGATGTCCTGGTTGGGCAGCACGGCCTGCGCCAGAAAGCCCCTGTTCCTGTAGAGTGCCGCCACCTGAGCGACGCCGCGCCGCAATTCGGTCAGGCTGATGGGGATGTTGACCCAGGGACGCAGCAAGGCCTGCAGGTCATCGGTCATCACCAGCGTGTTGCCCGTGATCGTGAAGGCCTTGACGGTGATCTTTTGAGCGCCATCGTCTTCGGGCTGGGGCACGGGTCGGGCGATGGGCTCTGGCGCCCTGAGGGTGGACTGGGGCTTGGGGGTCAAAACCGGATCGCTCTGGATCTGCTGCTGCAGGCGGCCAGACAAGTCCTGCAAGGCAGAATCGGCCATCGCGTGTCCGGCGCTGGCACACAAGGAGCCCAACAGCAAAGCACGAAGCGCAGCCCTCATGTGCAAAGAGGGCTGGGCAAAAATGACGGCTTTGGCGGTTTGAGGAATGTGGCTCCAGAGCACTTTGCAGAGCTTGTCCACGGGGAACTCCGATTTGATTTCGCAAAGTTGAAAAAAATGCTCAAATTGAAATATAAGCAATCACAATCCCTAAAGCTAACAATACCTAACGCCATACAGGTGTGTCTGTTGGCTAGAGTAGAGCCCTTGACTGAGTCCGGTTTCTGCGATTGACCCCGCCAAACCCATGTTTTCCTTGCTTTTCCGCTGGCTGACCTTGCTGTGCACCTGCCTGGCGCTGGTGGCATGCGCACCTGCCTCCGAGACCCCACCCCAGAGCCTGGTGGTGTCGCAGCAATGGCACATGGACTCCACCGGCAAAGCGACGCTGCAGGACATTGAAAAAGCCACCGACTGGCAGGAATTGCCCGACTGGAACAGTTGGGGCTTTGGACAGGAAACGGTCTGGGTGCGGTTGCGGCTCAAGGCTGGAGGTGAAGACCCGCGCGCCTCCTGGATCGTGCGGGTCCGCCCTGCTTTTCTGGACTATGTGACGCTTTACGACCCGGCGACTGGCCTGGTGCAACGCAGTGGCGATGCGGTTCCGCCCGAGGGGGAAGACCTGGCGTCCATCCAGTTCAGGTTCAAGATCATGGCGCTGCCGCAGGAGCGCACGGTGTACCTGCAGATGCGCAGCACCAGTGCCCGCACCATGCATGTGCAGGTGCAGACCTACGGACAGGACCTCCAAAGAAACAGGCTGACCGATTGGGCCATGGGCTTTGTGATGGTGACGTCCGTGATCATTGCCATCTGGGCGTTCATGCAGTGGAGCATTTCACGGGACAAGATCATCGGGGCTTTCGCTTTGAAGCAGCTTTTTTCAGCGGCCTGGTCATTTTTCTTCCTGGGTTTTGCGCGAGTGGCCATTGGCGGCAGCCTGCCCGAAGGGGTGCTCACGACCATCAGCACGATGGTGTTCATCGGCATCATCAGTGCCACGCTGTGGTTTTTTACCCTGATGATCGAGAGCTACCAACCCGCTCGCTGGGCTTTGCGCGCCTTGCAGGTCATGGCAGTTGCTGTGCTGTTGTTGCCCGTGCTGCATTGGGTGGGAGAGTCCCACCTCATGGTGAAGATCAGCAACCAGGCGGTGCTGGTGAGCTTTGCGCTCCTGATTGTGGCCATGGCCACGTCTTTGCCCAGACGCGTCAAGCAACCCATCCCGATGGTGGTTTTTCTGGGCTACATGCTGATCTACAGTTTTCTCAATTCCTTGCCTGCCTTGATCCATTTGGGGTTCATGGACCCCCATCCCATGGTGCTGTTTGGTGGCTTCGCGCACGCCGTGCTGGACGGCATCGTGATGTTTGTCATGCTGCAGGTGCGCGCACGACGGCTACGCAAGCAACGGACCCAGACGGCCCTGGAACTGCAGCTCAGCCGCCAGCAAGCCATGACGGAAAAGCGCCACCGCGAAGAGCAAAGCCAGCTCTTTGCCATGCTGGCGCACGAGATGAAGACACCACTGGCGACCCTGCGCATGTGGATGGAAGTGGGGCAGCTCACGCCCAGCACCATGGAGCGGGCCATTGCCGACATGAACCAGGTGATCGAGCGTTGTGTCCACACCGGACAGCTGGTCGACCAAGGGCTGAGGCCGGAGTGGCAGTCGGTGGACCCGCAGGCGCTCACGCTCGCTTGCGTTCAGAGCTGCCGCACACCGGATCGGGTGGACTGGGCAGAACCGGACCCACAAGGTTTGCTCAGAACCGATGCGCAGATGCTGTCCATTGTTCTGGGCAATTTGCTGGACAACGCCTGCAAATACGGCGCGCCAGGCAGCCGCATCGGTCTGAGCTTGCAGGCGTCAGCCCGGAACGGCCAGGCGGGCTGGTGTTGGCGGGTGCGCAATCAGGCCGGGCCGGCGGGGCTGCCGGACCCGGACCGTCTTTTTGAAAAGTACTACCGCAGCCCGCAGGCCAGGCGTTTGTCCGGCTCGGGGCTGGGGCTCTTTCTGGTCAAGGGGCTGGTGGACTTGGTCCATGGCAGCATCCACTACGAGGTGCAGGACGGTCAGGCCGTATTCATCCTTTGGTTGCCGAAAGAACATCCTGCTTGACATCCTGAACAAGACATCCCAATCCATACATGCAAGACCTTGCCCTGAAGATTCTTCTGGTTGAAGACAATGACGCGCTGCGCGAAGCGACCCTGGCTTTTTTGCAGCAGCAGGGGCATGACGTGCGTGGTGTGGCGATGGCCGAAGACATCGACGACATGGCCGGTGGCTTTTGGCCCGATGTCTATGTGGTTGACCTGACACTGCCCGATGAAGATGGGCTGAATCTGACCAAAAGGCTGCGTGCAGCACACCCGAATGTGGGCATCGTGATCACCACGGCCAGGAGCCAGATTGGCGACAAGGTGTTGGGCTACCAAAACGGGGCAGACCTGTACCTCACCAAGCCGGTGCATCCACAAGAGCTGCTCGCGGGCTTGAACGCCTTGGGCAACCGGTTGAGAACCAGCAGTCAGCAGCAGTTCATGGTGCTTGATCTTTCGCGGATGCAACTGAGCGGCCCCAGTGGAACGCAGGACCTGACCGCCAGCGACGCACAGATCCTGAGTGCGCTGGCCAGAGCGCCTGGACAAAAACTCGAACGCTGGCAAATCGCAGAAGTGGTGAGTGGGACCACAAGCGAGCCGCCCTCCCCCGCCACACTTGAAATGCGCATCACGCGTCTGCGCAAGAAACTGGCGGCTGCCGGAGCGCCCGCCCCGCACATCAAGGCCATCCACAAGGTGGGGTATGCGTTGTGCATACCGGTTGTGTTGAAGTGAGGGATGTCAGGTGCATGTGAAGTCCGATGCCCGTTTCGGGTCAGGTCCGCAGGCCTCGACTCCTGGGTCGCAGACATGTGAGCGTCTGTTGAACCAAGCTTCGCACTTGCACTCGTCCGTGAGGCTGATCGGTAAAAAATGCAAGTGATCCGACTCAGGGCAAGCTGCGGACCAGGCGAAAACCAGTGGCTGATCCCTGGTTGACCTGCGGCGCCTTACCCCGGTAAGCGCTGCGCAGGTACTTGGCTGCGAGATCCCAGCCGCCTCCACGTGTAACGCGGCTATGGCAATGCAGCGGTGCTGCCTGGCTCTGCAACTGTGGACTCCAGCAATCCTGCACCCACTCCATGACATTGCCATGCATGTCGTACAAGCCCCATGCGTTGGGCGCAAAGCTGCCCACCGGCGCGGTGTAAGCATGGCCGTCATTGCAACCGTACGTCTGTAATTGCGACTGTCTGCGCGACAAGGCCTCGTCGGCACCATTGGCCTGCTCACACAGCCGATCTGCCCCACCCGGCCAGGGATAGGGTGTTGAGCTCCCTGCACGCGCGGCGTATTCCCACTCGCTTTCGGTGGGCAGGCGGTAGCTCTGGCCCGTCTTGCGGCTGAGCCATTGGGCGTAAGCCTGGGCATCGAGCCAGCTGATACAGACCACTGGGTGCTCGTCGTTTTGCGCAAAACCCGGGTAGCGCCAGCCCAGATGCGCCTCGTACACATAACCCTCTTCGCTGCGGCGCAGGCAGCCAGATGCCGCACGATGTCCAGATTCGCGCTCAAAAATCTGCCACTGCGAACGTGTGACCTCGGTCTGACCGATCGCCAAGGCCACCACAGCGACACGCATCCGAGGCGATTCATCGTCATCGCGACCGGGTTCGTCGGCTGGCGAGCCCATGAGAACATGCCCCACCGGCAAGGTGACCATTCGGGGGCAAGCAGGGCAGTCTTGGAACAGCCTGAGTGGCTGCGCGCCCATCGCCTTCGAAACAGAAGCTGGCGCTGTGCTCGGGCCCTGGCGCAAGAGCGTCCCGACAGGTGCAGACTGGGTAGGCGCCGAGACCTCGGTCTTTGCAGGTGCCGCGGGCGATGCTGGAGCGGTCTGAACTGGCACAGACAGCGTCGCTGAAGACTCAGACACAGCGGCAGATGGAGGCATGGGCGCTTGAGTCGAAACCTCTGCGGAGTGCATGCCCACCATCTGAGACAGCCTGTCGGTAACTTGCTGACACGCTGTCAGTACCCCACACAGACCAAGCAAAACCAAGAGCTGTAATCGCCGTGAGCGAAGCGATGACTGCAACGACTTCGACTCGGCAGACAGGATCATCAAAGTCTTCAGTAGCTCATACATAGGAGAAATCAGGAGGTCGACATTTCAAAGCTGAAGGCCAGCCCGGCATGGCGCGATGTGTCGCCGAGGGTGATGACGTCGCTAGAGGCCACCCAGACGCCCTCGGAGGCAGACCCTTGCCAGCCTGCGCGACTGACCGTCAACCCTTGTCGACTGAGATCGCGCAGTTTGATCCGTTGAGTAGGCTCATCCACCGCCTCGATCACGAGGTGCTGGCGAGAAACCATCTCATAACTGGCAGGAATCACCCAATCGCAACTGGCATCCCGCCCCACGGTGAAAGGCAACGCATGCACAGCGACCGGACCGCTGAAGGGGCCTGACAGGGGCCGCAAGGTTAGCAGCGCGGGCTTCGCTTGCGCTGTGGCTGCGATCACACGCAAAGGAGTGCGATCGCCAGCTTGTGTTTGCACCGGGTGACCCACCCGAAGCACGATGCTTGCAGTGTGGGTCCGTGGGTCGCTGCGCACCCCCCCCAAATACAAAGTCTCCAGGCGCTCCACCGAGTGCCAATGCCCCGTTTCCAGGCGCTGCCCCTGCAAAAAAGTACCGTTGGTCGATCCTGCATCCATACAGTCAACACCATGCTTGTGACGACGGAGCACCAGGTGCAGACCCGACACATGGTGCGCCGTGACCGCAACAAACCATGCTGTCGTCCCTTCCCAAGGCACAGGACATTGGTCTTTCAGAATGCGGCGTTCACCGTCGGCCATTCGCACGGTCTTCTCGCTGCCCAGCACCACCAAAGTCTGACTCACCTGTACGCTGCGCTGGCCCAAGGCGTCCTCAATGTGCAGGAGCAGAGGCGGCAAGGGAGGCTCATCCTCGAGCGGTGGAGTCCAGGCAGACCACTGCGTTTCTGCGTCGATCTCGTATGGCGATGGGCATGAACGTGCCGCCAAAGCGCCTGCATCGTAAGGGCTTGATCGCGGCTGCTCGGACAAGACCAAAGGCAATAATTCAATCTGCGTCAACGGCCCCCAGCTGATCCAGCGCTCGATCTCCGGGGTCCGCCAAGGGCCTCGCGCCATCCACTGGATCAGCTGCGGCACATCGCCCTCAGAAAACCATTGTCGTAACTCTGCATCGCGCTCAGGGGAAGTTGCACGGATCCGCAAGCACGTGATCTCGAGTCGCTGTTGGGGAGAAACTTCAGCATGGCGCTGGCTGCGTGGCACCCATTCGCTTTGCGCATGCAGGCGCAATGCCTTGAACAACTCAGGCCAAGGGCTTCGCACATTTTCGGCATCTGGCGTACTGCAACCGGCATCGGTCGAGGTTGCAATCACTGGTTCATTCTCAGGCTTGGCCATACCCAACCAGCGGGCCAAAGGCGTCCAATACTGTTTCATGGTCTGCCCTCCATCATGTTCGGCTGGATGTACACACGCTGATCACCACGCGGTGGGAGACACTCGCTGCATTAGACTCAAATCTCCACTCGCATGCCCCATCCAGCCGCTGCTGCAGGGCGCGGTAAAAGTCGGTGGTCGCCGCCTGGAATGCGGCTGCATCCACCTGTTGAGATAACAAGGTCTCGTTCCACCACACCTGAACGCAGGCGCGCGCACCATACCGTGCAAGCCATGCAGCGATGAGCCACTGCATCTGATCCCAGCACTGCGGCCAAGGCAAATCGACTGTGTGTGTTTGCACCATCATTGTGGAGCCGCGGGGGTCTGAAACTGCCGGATGGCCCACATGGCGATCTCGGCTGCGGCATTCTGGTCATCGGCATAGCGCCCATCGGAGCGACGCCAGTTGCTATGAACCAGAACAGCCATGGCCTTATCGTAGGAAGCCGAACCTGGTGACTTGAACAGTGCCGCGTACCAGCGGTAGCGGGGGCGGGGTAAGGGGTACCGGCTGCTGCAGGCTTGCTCGCCACGCGCCAGACATTCACTGCGCTGCTGCATGTCTTGACCCAACTCGATCAAACTGCGGTCATCGGCATCTCCCGGGGTACCGGTTTTACCGGCTATGCCCAAGCGTGTCCTGCAAGCGTCTGGCCCCATGACACGCGCACAAGCCTCATGCGCGGTTCCTCCAGGCAAAAGCGTGGTTTCCATCGCGGCGATCACACGCCGTGCAACGCGAGGATCGATGCCCTCGGGACCTTGCGCGGCTGCTGCACGCAATAGAGCCGTCGCTTGCAAATCACTTTGTCCATCTGCACGAATCCAGTCTACGAGCAGATGCGGATAACGCGGTGCCTGGCCTTGTGCCGAACTTGCCAACACCGCCAGCAAACCTGCCACACCGATGGGCGTAGACAAAGTGTTGCCCTGGCCATAAGCTTCGCTCACCAATCCCATCTTCTCACCGCGACAGCGGACATAGCCCCTCGCACCCGACTGCGCACAGGCTTGGCGCTGCTCGGGGCTGGGCAAGCTGTCGGGCCAGGACATGTCCCTGTAGCCAACCGAGCCACTGGGCAAGTGAACCGGAGCCACCAGCGTCTGCCCCATCATCGCTGCCAGGCTCGGTGCTGACATGGGCAAGAGGCGCCCTTCTGAGGAACGCGCGCTGAAAGCCATCGGCATGCCATGCAAAAGATCGACCATGCCACAATGGGCCAGCGACTTTTCGGTAGCACCGCCACACCCGCTGTTCCAACCCAGCTGATGGGCTATCCGCTGCGCCAAAGCGGGCCGATCGCAACGCAAAGCGAATTCACCCCGTCCCAATTGGCGTCGGCAAAGCAGGGCATCCAGAAAGTGAGAGGAATCAGAGCGCTGCAAGGCTTGTTCAAGACCCACAAGACCTGCCTCAGCGGGAGCGTATTGCACGATACCTGCCATCAACACTGGCTTGACCAAGGAACCTGGCGGCGCCTGTGTGAAAAGCGCGTGGTTGCTCAGGGGTTGAGGCGTGTGTGGCCTGTGCACGGTCCCCGCGGGCAAGACAGGGCAACCCTGAGCAGGCTCACCGATACGGGTTTTGTCATGCGCATGACAGGGGCTGTTGGCGCTGGCTGCTGCCACTACACGGCCTGAGGCTACATCAACCACCGAGATGCCCACCATGCGCACACGTGCGTTTTCATATCGCCCCTGCGCTTGAGTGACGTAGCGTGCGCATAAGGGCAAGTCCCGACCGCTGAAGCATTCAGCGAGCGTTTGCAAATCGGCTTGCCACTGCGGATCGATGCTCAGTTGGGCATGCAGACCAAGCGCCTGTTTCTGTCCACTCCAGAGAACCGTGTTGGCATCGCCGACAGTCTCGCTGTATCGGTCATGCTGGGGCAAACGCCAGGCAGCGAGTGGCTCCAACAAAACGGACAAGGCAGGAATCTGGGAAGGCCATGGTGCGGGTGTACCCAAGGCTTGCACAGCGGTACTTTGTGTTTTGCAGAACCTCGCCGTTGCCCCTACTGCGCGCTCGGCCACTACCGGCTGACCCGTAGCAACATCCGTACCGTACACACAGCCAGCCAGACCGGCCCAAGCCGAACGAGTGCTCAACATCTGTTTGGGCATGCTGACCCAGGCATGGGGCTCCAGGCGCGCTTGTGATGAGGACCGCAAACGCTCCTTCCAAACCAGTGATGCCCAGAATTCAGGACCTTGCCGCTGCGCCCGATCATTGATCCAGCGCAGTGCCTTCGCCAAATCAGCACAGGTTTGAAGCTGCGGGTCTGGTGGCAGTGTAGACAAGTCAAGTTGGTAGAGTTGCTTGACAAACTGCGTGCGTTGCAGACCCACCAAATGTCCCTGCAGAACCTCCGCCTCTCGCAACAGGCGCGGGTGGCTCTGGCAAGCGCCGACGAGCCCGGGGGAAAGAACATCCGAAGATCCAGTCACTGCGGGACGCAAATGGCTCAACACGGCTTGCACCTGTTGCCACGTCTGCGCACTGAAGTGAACCGGCTGAGCCACCTTTCGCGCCGGGATCTGGTTCAAGAGCCAGCCAGAACCAAGCACCAGAAGGCCACACAGGCCCACCATGACACCGGCTCTTGCCAGACTAAAGCGCGCTTGCTCAAGCATGGGACCTCCGTAATCCCCAAGCTCCAACGAACATGGTGCTGATCCACAGACTGGTTTTACCGTAACCCATCAAAGGCCAGGTTAAACCAGTCAGGGGTAGCCAGCCCAGGTTACCCGCGACCGTGATCCAGGTCTGCATGAGCATGAGCACCGAGAATAAAAAAAGCAGATGCAGCGCCCAGGCGCGCTCCACCGTTTCGGTCTGCAACAACGCCAAGGGTGTGAGCAGCGGTGGACTTTGGCGAGCGCAGTACATCAGCACGCGGTAGACAGCAGCGGTGAATGCCAGCAGGCACAGCCAGGCGCCCCAAGGGCCCCACCAGCCCATGAGGGCGGTGAATGTGTAATCGCTTTGCAATTGCAAAGGTAAGCCATGGCAGACATCCAGGCGCGAGGTCCCACACCAGGGCACCTGACCCACCCCAAATCCCCATGGCCATCGAGCTGACTCGGTCTGAAACCAAACGACACGGGCCATGTCGTCATGGTTGGCGGTGAATGGATCGCGCCAGGCCTGCAAGCGTTCTCCAACCACATCAAGATCAACCCCCAACCAAAAAATGGCAGCGAAGCCGAGCATCAGCATGCCCATGCCAGCCGTCCAGCCCAACACGGTGGCCAACAAGACCGCGACCAGCAATGCCATCACCAGCAAAGGACCTTTGTCGGCCGTCATAAAGGCTGCGACCGCCGCCAAGGTCAAATACATCAATACACTCCACAAGCCACGCCAAGCTACCCGGGCATGGCCAGCGTGCCACAGCTGCGCAGTGATCGGCATTTTCCAGACACACCAACTGCACAAGGCAAGCACGAATACAGCTTTCAAGAGTTCGCCTGTGACATGCTGGGGCACATGTTGCCGGTGGGCAATCGCTAAAGCGCCTATGCCCAATAGAGCGCAGCACCATCGTAGCCAAGGCCATGCCGACGGCCATCTTGACCACCCCGCCTGCCCCCAACGGAGGATGGTCCTCAGTGCCCATGGTGCGACCAAGGAAGACAATGGGAGCAATAGGGCGCTCAGACACCATGCCCACCACTGCTCAAGGGCCAGAAAACGCAGGCGCTCATGAAAGTGCAACGATTGGTCCAGCAACAACAGCCATCCTAAAGCGGTGAAAAGCCACCAAGACGGTATCCAGCTTGCCACCACCAATAGGGTTGAAGTGGGCACGGGCAGCATGTGCGGAAAAAAATGGCCCAAAATCCAGGTCAGCACCATCCAGACAGCCCCAGCTGTCAGAACCAGCGGATAAGCCATGGGTGATGGGGCAACACCCACCGCAAACAGTCCACCCCAGAACATGAAACCAAGCAGCAGTAAACCATTGAACTGCTGCACGGGAGCGATATACGCGCGCGTCCAAAATGAGACCAACAAGGTGAATATGGCATGCGCGGCCAGCAGAAATGGCAGGTGGTCCAGCATTTTCAGAGAATGTTCTGCGCGCCTGGCGTTTGCGCTGGCCTTGAGTGCCTGAGAGACCATGCGGGCCCCTGCATCAGTGCCTTCGCCAGCCAGGGATTGAGCCACAGCCCACAATGCCTGAGCTTCTACTTCACTAGCTGGGGCTTGCACCAAGGGCAAAGCGCGCTCGGCCACCCAGTTGTCCCACTGCACCAGGCGTTCATTGGCACGCATTTGCAGGCGACGTACATCATCGGCCAGCTGGGGCTCGAGCTGTACAGATGGAGAGCCAGGAGTAAACGGCACCGCCTCTGAGAGGACGCGGTCGGGCGATGGATTGCTGGCCAAGGCGAAATCGATCAGGGCTGCGTCCATCCCCATCAGTCGAGACCGCCACTGCTGAACGCTGCGCATCAGTTCTTGCTGCCAGCGTTGTACACCTTGCAATTGCCGTTGGTGCGTCAAATCTTCAGAATTGCTCAATCCACGAAATGCTGCGGCTCCGATCGACCGCCAATTGAAAGGACAAGGTGACACAGCAGGAAACCATTGTGCGATGAGGTCCTGATCACGTTGACACCACAAATCTGCGATGGCGTGGTCTGCGGTCGCAGAAGCCGTGAACCTGGCTTGCTGTGTATCTTTTTGCCAGCGCTGCACGCCCTCTTGCCCATGCTGACGTACAGCCTGGGCCACCCACAGCACCAAAACAAGTGCCATGACAAAGTAAAACACTTCGAACCAGGCAGCTCGACGCTGGTGACCTGAAATGGACGTTTGACCCAAAGACTTCATTGCCATCTCCACAGCCCCAGCACGAGGACACAGAGGCCCAATAAGCCCAGGCACAAGATTTCCCCAAGGCGACGCCTTCTCTGAGCTGACCCAGCCATCTCCGGCTCCACCAAGATGACCGTCACATCATCGCGTGCACCGGCCAGCTGCGCCTCTTGGCACCAACGTCCGGCTGTGTCCTCGGGCAGTGGTGAAGGACTGTGGCGCCATTCGTACGGCCAAGCCTGGCCGTGCATGGTCTGATGAAAACCATCGCTGCAAAGCAAAATCCTCTCTCCCGGGGCAAGGTGCAGGACATCAAACTGCGCTGGCAAGGCCATGCCACAACCAACCATGTTGGCAGGTGCATCTGGTGGTACCCCCGCCGGTGGCTGCAAGCCGGCAGCAGCATAAGTTTGCAAGGCTGAGGTCCAGCGGGTTTCCCAACCCGCATCGCCACGAGCGAGGACAGTCACCTGGCAATCGCCGACCGTCACGGCCAACCAGGTAGAAGCTGTAGTGTCCAGAGACCACACCGCGGCGCACACCGCCGCTCCGGCGCCTTGCCCCTGTTGAGAGATGCGTTGTGCAATGGCTTGATCTGCCGCCTGCAAAACTTGTGCAATTTGCTCGGGTTGGGGCGCATGCAAGCTGCTGAGTTTTCGGACCAACATGGCGCTCGCCACTTCTCCGAGGCTGCCTCCACCCACACCATCGGCGACTGCAAAAAAGTCGGGCGCACGACATGCATGGCTGTCTTGATTGACCCGTGAATGCGAACCTGCCAACGAGCCCACACTGAAGCGGGTACCGCCAGCTGGCCGAACCGCTGGAGCAGTTCTTGCATCGTCATCTTTGATCCGGTGGGGCGTGTAACGGGACATGCGACATCAGACTTTGGTCTGTCTATCCTGCTGAAGCAAGCGGGCGGCGCTGGCCAATACCAGGGGAGCCACTTCATCGGTGAACTCCTTGCTTTCCAGATCCCACATCTGCCCGATGTCGTATGCACCAACATCGACTGCGGCAAGCTCGCCTTGCGCGAGAAAGGAGTTTAGCTCCACCGCATGTTCGACGCCTACATTCACCAGCAGGGCTTTGAATTGTGAACAATGCGACTTGAGGAAACTCTCACCGCCAAAAAGGTCGTCGACACGCACCACATTGGTCAAACCCACCATGTGCTCGATCGCGCTTTGCAGCGCCTGCGACTGGACGCTCGAGAATCGGGAGTCCAAAAAACTCAGCATGAGTAACTGGCCCTGGACTCGGCTTGGGCGTGCCTTGCGGAAACCTGGACGCGCCCGGGACCACCGATCGTCCATGCTTTGCACCAGCTTGATCGCAGCGAACACACTCAAGCCAAAAGACATGCTGTCTGATAAATCAATCAGGTAGTGGGTATAGCTGGCTGAGAGCAATGTGATCCCACCCAGCCCTGACTGCACAAAAACAAAAGCCTTATTCATGAAACTGTGGCTCTTTTGACCCATGCTCATCCAGACCAGTACCCAGATCGTGAGCAGGTTGATGAGCAAAGCCACACCTGGATGCATCGTGCGCAGATAGCTCGCATGGAGCGCATCATCCAGTGCCGTGGCCAGGATCTCCCCATCGTCTTCGATCGCAGCCACCGCGGTCGGTTTGGTCTGACCCAAGCCCGGCGCCGACACGCTCAGGACGACCCAGGCGCGCTGAAATCCCCTCGCCTGCTCCGAAGAAATTTGATCCAGCAACAGATCGCTGAAAGAAATGCGCTGATACCGGCCGCGTTTGTTTCGCCAATTCAGCGAAATCTGGTCTGGAATGGCGGCCAGATCAGCGCCTCCCAGCTCGGCCGTGCGCTGCACCATGGAGGGCAGGGTAAAGCTGCCCTCCTCCCAGCGCAGCGGGTATTTGCGCACAATACCGTCGGCATCCGGTTTCTGATTGGCCACGCCCAGCCGGTCGTGCATGGCGCCAAACATCGGCAAGATCACCGCCAATGTGGTGTCCGGCGTGTGTTGGGGTTTGATCTGCGCACCAGGAATCTGCGTCACCTTGAGCAGGCTTTGAGCATCGTTTTTCGGGTTCAAGCGGACCATGGGGAAAGCTGCAGCGCGATTCAGTTGTGCAGTCACATCCATGGCGGCGTCTGCGTCCAGATTGTTTTTATCCGGATCCGACAAAAGGACATTGAACAGCACGGCCCCGGCGCCTAAATCGTGGATTTTTTGCAATCCATCGGCCAACACATCGCGTGACCAAGGCCAACGGCCATGCTTGTCCGAGAGAGCCGCCAGGCTTCGCTCATCGATGTCAACAATCAGTATGTCTTGCGACGGCAAGGGACTTGAGAAACGGTTCTTCAGGATCACGTCGTGACTGGCCTTGGGCATGCCCGGAGTCCAGACATTGATCGCAAAAATGTAAACCGCGTACAAGGTGGCCATGACGCCCACGGTAAGGATGGCACGTGCGCCAAACATGCGCGAGTAGTGCGCGACCATCGACATGGAAAATGATTTCAGGTCCAGCCCACGTTTGATCATGTTGTAAATCGGAGGCGCATACACCTTGGCCACATCACGCAGCACATCGATCACTGTCTCCATCATCTTGGACATCGCTACCCTCTAAACAAGAATCAGGACAGCCAGACCCGCGCCAGGACTGCCAACAAAAACAACAAGAGCCCCAAGGTGATGCCAGACACCCCCTGTGGCGACAATACGATCAGGAAATACGAAGCAATGGCGCACAAACCCAGCGCAAGTGGGCGGGCCCAGCGCCAGGCCCGGCGAGAAGAAGTCCAGACATTCCATGCACTGGCCACAACCAGTAATGGGCCCAGGACCATGGCCAGCAAGCCCAAAGCAAAGCCAAGATCGGACAACACCTCACCTGTTTGTTGAAACCGCACATCGATGAAGGCAAAGACCGCAGCCAACACCAACAGCGACACGAGTGCGCTCAGACGCTCATGCCAACCTGACCTGGACTCCGCCATGAGTACCAACGAATCCGACTGGCCTCGAGACGCCTCGTCGGGAGACATTGTCAGAGTGCCCAAAGGATGTGAGGGGTCCGCGAGTAAAGGCGTCAGCAACGGCGTGACTTGAGCCTCCAACAGCGGAGTGGCTAAGGCCTGAGGACTCCAAGCCGAAAGCGTGGTTACCGCTTGCTCCCACTGCGCACGCGGCTCCTGCAATTGCGTCAACAAGGTCTCGGTCAAGGCCAGCAAGCGCACTGTGGGGGCTTCCAGAGCGGTGTCAGACACAGACCTGGTGCACGCCTCGGTACAGGCCTGCAAGAAACGTTGCCAGACCACTCCGTCAGCGCTGGAGGTCTCGGGTACAACCTCTCGCAACAAGCAGCACAGGCTGAAAAGATCCACTTGAGCACAAGCCCGACGCTGAATAAGCGCTGGATCATTCTGAACTTGGGCCTGACGAATCGCATCACGGTAAAAATCAGGCAAGTAGTCCAGGCGATCTGGATCTGTGGGCAGCACAAATTTCAAAGGTCGCTCACGGTAAACCGCGTATGCGAAATCGATCAACCGCAGACTGCCCAGATCCAGGCACACGGGACCGCCCGTGCGAGAGGGGCGCGGATGAATACACACATTGTCGGCTTTGAGATCACCGTGGACAACACCCAATGCATGAATCGATTGCAGTGCACGCAAAAATGCCCGAGCAAGTTTAAGTGCATCGGCCTGTCGCAATAGCAAGTCTGACGTGTTGATCTGCTGGAGCCAATCGCGCCGAAAATCAGGTCCGGCATCGTGCGTGACCACCTCGACACGCTCAGGGTGCACCTGCAAGCCCGCCACCTGTACAGCATGCCGAACTTCGCCATGGGCCAAGAGTGTGAGGACGAAGTGTTCATGGTGAGCCCAAGATAGCCATGCCTTGGTGCTCCCTGTGGGCATGCTTTGCCATACTTTGCGGTACACCCAACCCAAACCATATCCGCTCTCGGCAACTTCTTTCCATACACTGACCGTTTGGCCGGGTGCGGCAGTGTGACTCTGGATCAGTTGAGCACTGGACATCACAGGATCGGCACTGGTACCGCTCGATAGCTGGTGCGGCACACCGCTTGTTCAGCCAATCCAGGGGATGGGCATAAAGATGAGTAAGCCATCCATGCTCAACAGGGCGCCCACAATCGCCACTGCCACATCTGAGACATGCAGGGTACTGCGCTCGGCGATCAACACCCCGGAAATAAGGATGATCGAGAGCTGCAAATGCATTCCGGAAAAATCAAAAAAAAGACCGGGTTGAATGGCCTGCTCCCGTATGCGCTCGATTTCCCGGAATGTTTTCAGCCATTCATTCTTGCCCTCGCCAGCCAACGGATGAGTTTCAAGTCTCTGCTCCATGGCACGCAGATCATCTGCAGGATGGTGCAAGGCTATTGAGGCAATTAGGACTTCACTCATGGTCAATCAGGGATCCTGTGCGAGACTTCAGATGGATTGGATGAATTTCTGAAATCGCACCTGCCTATTGGGGTTGGGCTTCGCACTGGGTCGCGGTAATTTATCGATGCCCGCTTGTAACAGCATGTCCAATCGTTCGGCTGGAGAGGGATGCGTGGCAAACAGTAATTCCGCGCGCGGATCGTTGCCTTGGAGACGCTGCAATTTCTCCAGTACATTGATGGCTGCTGCCGGATCGTAGCCAGCGCGCGTCATGATTTCGACGCCCAGACGGTCTGACTCGAACTCTGCGGATTTGTCCAACCCGCGCGCATAAATCTGACCGCTGGCCTGTGCCAGCTTGGCGGTATCACCATCCTGTGTCACTGCCTGCAATCCCTTCGCAGCCTGATCGGCCAGGCGCTGCCGCTGTACCACCTGGTAATGGTGGCGCCGTACCACATGCGAGAGCTCGTGAGCCAGCACGAAGGCGAGCTCGTCTTCGCTTTCGAGTATCTTTAGCAGGCCGACGGACAGCAGTATGTAACCACCGGGCATGGCAAATGCGTTGATCGCATTGGACTTGATGACACCAATGTGCCATTTGTAATTTGCCCCAGTGTGCACCGCCAATGCCTGGCCCAGCAGATTCACATAGAGTTGCGCAGATTCGGATGCCACCAGAGGCGCGGCTCCCAGCACCTGAGCAGCGGCGGCCTTACCGACTTTTTCTTCGTCCGTATGAGCAGCCACACCCAGCCCCAGGCACAGGGCAAAGCCTCCGAGTATGCGTTTGATGCAGCCTTTACCAGTCATCGTCGCCTTTCTTTTTACCCGCTGGGGCAGTTCCTGTGGCCTGTGTTACCGCTGCAGGCACCGATGCGGCGCTGGGACGGGGAACATTGAGCTGAATTCTTTCGGTGCTGGGGACCACCGAGCCTGCGGCGAGGAAGGACTGGACCGATGACGCATCGACCGTCAGAGCATTGAGTTTGTCAACTTCAGTGAAATTGGGTTGGCCGTTGACAAGATCTTTGGCCGACAGCCCCCGTGCAGCCGAAGTGGCCACAATGTTACCGGTGCCCAGACGCCCCGTGTCAATGGCGGTTGCACCGCCAGTGGCCCCCGCAAAATTGATTTGAGAGACTTTAAGCCAGCCGACCTTGCCTGCTGCATCGACTTCGACCCAAAAACCTTGACGGCGCAGTGTCTTGAGTGCAGTCCCGGCAGAGAGTTTGACCGTCCCAGGCTTACCTTCAGGCTTGTCAAGCAGAACAGCTTCCTCACGCACGGTCTGGGCATGCACGCCCAAAGAACACACGAAGCACAACAAGCCCAGCCATCGCCAACCGCGGTTTGTTTCAGTATTCACCACCGAATTTCCTTATGACGATGTCTGACATACGCGGCTCTACGGTATCGGCCGCGCGAGGCTGACTGTCTGAACTGCGAGGGGCCAGTGAAGGTGGCTGCACCGGCTGCGCCACAGTCACTTTGCAAGATGGTTTTTGTACAGGGGCACGGATGACCACTACCATCTCCTGAGCACGGGTTTCAGCCGAGACCAGCGTGACCCCCTGCAGGCTCACATCCAGCCGCTGCCCAGGCACCGGCTCAAATGCACAGAGCTTGTGGGCCATGCTGCGCATGGCGCGTGTTACCAGCCAGTCTTGGGTGCTTTCCAGGGTGCCGCGCTGGGCACCTGAAGCCATCGCGTACACCTGCGCGTCACGGATCACGACCTGGCCGGCCAGCAATTGCTCACGCAGCTCAGCAGTGACCTGTGAATGCGCTGGGCTGCTTGCGGTCCAAGGCAAGACCGCCAGCAGGCTCAGAACAAGAGGTTTGCGCATCAAAAATCGCGCGATGGGCGTCCCTGCCCGCTGTACGAGTCAGACTTGCGCGGCTCCGCTGTGCGAGGGGCAGGAGCTGCCGGGGCTGCGCCACCTGTATTGCCACGTGCCGCTGCCGCCGCGGCGGCGGTCTTGTTTCCGCTGGCACGGTTGAGTTTGGCCAGATGCTCTGCAATTTTTGCAGACTCCACCTTCCACTGCATCACCACGCCAACCACAGGCCCGTTGTTGGCCGGGTGCAGAGTCTCCCACTCGTGCGCCACTGTCATGCCACTGATCGGCAGCGCTTCACCCACGGCCTTGACCGATTTGTTGAACGAGCTTTCATCCTGGTAGCGTGTGGATTCATCCGTGAACACCGTTGACACTTCGGCATCGAGCAATTGGCGGTTGGTTTCAACCGCTTCACCCATGAACGAACGGATCAAACTCATGGCACGTGTCTTGGCCACTTCGTACGCAGAATCAATGCTCTGCTGGTTTTTGGTACGGGGCTGCGCCTGAGCGTAGGCCAGCACCACATACTCACCTTTTTCATCCCGAACCAGCTGTGCACCGTAAGTTGTCAACAAAGTCCGCAAATCATCTGGAATGTGCGCGGCGATGGTTTTGCCCGGCTCACCCTTGCGGATCAAGTCCCACTGATTGGTAACGATCGCATCGGCAATCGCGTGAAGCTTTTCTGACCATACCGTGACGATTCCGACCTGACCTTGACCTGTGCTGGGGTTCTGCTCAAACGAGGCCATGGCCTTGATGCCCGTGCAACGGGCCGCGGCCACCGTAGATACGGCATTTTTGAAACTGGCCGTTTCGGCAATCGCTTTTGCCACCTGCTGGTCCACCGGCTTGGAGGGGTCCAGCCCCTTTTTGCGGATTTCCTCCGCCATCTTGTCGCTCAGCAGCTTCTCGCCATAGAGCGCTGCAGTCTGGATCGACTGGAGGACATTACCACGAGACTTGACATCTGTGTTGAGCGCCTGAGCCACTTTCACAGCGCCCTCCTGGGCAAGACCTTCGCGCTTGAGCTGCTCTGCATCGGCCTTGGCGCGCTCTGCGGGCGGCAAACCGGTATCCATGATGGCTTCAGTGGCAACGATGGTTTTCTGGAATTCTACGCACTGTCCTTTGGCTGCCAGCATGGCCTTGTTGAATGCATTGACTCGTGCGGTCACAAAATTAGGATCACTGGGCGGCGCAGAGATCGTAGCCGTAGCAAAGTCGATCAGCACCGTGCGACCGTCCTCGTCTTTTTTGTTGTCCTTGACCTCGCGAAGACCCTGTTCGCGGATGAACTTGTCCATTCGGGATCGCACAGTTTCCGTACCCGAAATACTGTTAGGCAATTCGGGTAGCGGCTTTTGCTCCAATTCCAACTTGGCATTTTGGGCCCACAAGGGTACAGGCGCACCAACGTAAATCAAGGCCCCGGCCAACCAAGGTGCGATGGTGAGTGTTTTTTTCATTTTCATACAGGTGTACCTTTCCTGGGTTTACCAGTCTTCGTCATCTTTGGATTTGATTTTGGTGGCGCCCGAAGAGCCTCCCAGGCCAGGCAAACTCGGCAAGGTGACCTGCACACTCAGGTTGGTGCTGGTATCTTCGGGCAAGATCCGGGCCAATAAGGATCCGGATTTGATGGGCTGCGGCAGTCGACCCGACACAACACGCGCTGTGGCGGTACGGTCTGTGACACTGGTGACTTCGGCTCGGGCCACTTCACGCTCTTCTTGCCCCAAGGACTCGCGCGTGTAGGGATCTACCAGATTCTGACCGAGGCTCACCAGACGATACACACGGCCAACCTGGACCGTGTCTCCCCCCTGATTGAAGGTCACCTCACTTTCGCTGCCAGCGACCACCGCGATCGGATAAATAGCCGAGCTGATCACTTGCCCGATGTCTGTGCCAATGTCGACGGCATATTGCGCCAAGGAGACCGACGAGGGCAAACGGCCAGGATTGTTGTAAGTCTGAGCAAACTTGATCTGACCGCTAGCAATGTCAATTACCCGGACATCGATGGACACAGGCGCCACGCTGCGCGTCACAGACCGTCCGGTCACACGCTGCTGCTGCTGTTGTTGGGGTGCAAAATCCTTCAGCGCAGCCAACACAATGTAGTCGGCCCCGGTACGCACTCCGATCTTGACTGTCTCTTCAATCGGCGCGTTGCGCGCATTGACACCGGCCAACTCGCGGTTGCTTTTTTCGGTATAGCGACGATCAATCATCGCGAATCTGCGCGTCTGCGTGAGATACGCCTCCAGAGCAGCGGAAACGCTCTCTCCAAATTCGGCAGCTTCAGGGCGATTTCGCGCCGAACCGGCCAGCGTGAGCGGCATCACCGCCAGCTTCAGACGCTTGAGTTGATCTGAAGGTTTGTAGGAAGGAATGATGGCCCTGATCTTGACGAAAGCTCTGCCGCTGCCAGGACTGGTACCTGATTCCAGGACGGTGTAGGACTTGATCACACCTCGCGTCAACTTCTCGATGTTTTGCTTGAAGTTTTCCTCGATCGTGGTGTTTCCATCCTTGGTGACTTCACTCATCGCCAGGGAGGTGGCGGTCGATATTCGCATACCACCGACTTGCGATATCGCGTTTTCGATGGCATCTATCGTGGCTTTTGACGTGTCCCCACCATTGCCTGTGGCAATCACTTCGCGCATCACAATCTGCGCCTGCGAACCCAGACACAACAGGGCGCCAAGCCATGCCAGGATCCAGGCCTTGAACCAGCGCTTCAAAAAAATGTTCACTTGAGATTGAGCTGGTTAACCACGACATCTGCAGCCAGTTTGGCAGCCGCAGCCAAAGCTGCACGACCCGCATCATTGAGTTTTTCTGCACGGCCACTGAAAGTGCGGTTGGCCGAACCTATGCTGCGCGCAAAACGACCGCTGAGGTCGTAAACTGTGATGTTCATGTTGCCAGTGGCCATCCACAAACCGGTGTTCGGATCGGTGCGATAGCCATCAACCTCGATGGAAGCCAAAATGATTTTGGCCAGATTGCAACCGTCCTTGAGTTTTCGGAAAACGTCAGTTCGGACATTGGCAGGCAATTGACCAGACTCAGATTCGGCGTACATCTTGGAAAACGGATCGTTATCGGGAACACCGCAACCGCCGACCAACTCTTCCCATGGAATGGTGCTAATGCGGCTATTGGTCAGCGCTTCGCCCACACGGTTTTGCAAATCGTCGATGCTGGGCCAAGGCGCATATTTGATTCTGTCGCGTTTGTTCTCTTGCGATCCACCGGTCACAGTCCTGGAACTTTGCGTCACGGAGACGGCATCGGCTGATGTTTCAGTACTGCCAGTTCGGTTGCTGGCAGATGCATCTGCGCTGGCCGAAGAGCCACTGGTGCCAACCGTTGACTCGGCTCGCCTGGTGACCTTGGTGTCAAACGAAGTTTGAGAATCGGCCACGCGGGCCATCACCAAAAAGGCAATTTCATCTTGCGCGGTGGCTTTGCCACCACCAGAAGCCTGAGAAACCTGGCGCAGGCGGCTGTCGACGATCGCTTCGTTGATCGTTGCCTTGATGCTGACAGTACAGGAAGACGAGAAGCCTGAAGTACATTTCTCGTCGATTACGCTCACATCCCCCACGATGTTGTTGATGTCTTCAAGAAATGCTTTTTCATTGGCAAGGATGTTGTCCAGCTTGGCACCTTGCAAAGTTCCCAGGTAACTCTTCCATGCTGCCACTTTGGCTTTTTGAGTCGCCGCTTCCTTGGAGCCATCGCTCCCCTGCGCACGTACGAATTTCTGTTGCGCCATTGCCAGGCCGGTGGACCAGGCCAAACAACAAACCAGGGCGGTTTGCAGGAAACGCTTCATATAGGGGTAATTCATGATCATGATTTTCATCCTCGGGTTTTGGCACACAGCTCCAACAGTCTGGGCAACGCCGGCTCGACAAAGCTGAGCTTGACCTCGGCAGCAGCCAAAGTGCTGGCGTTGCGTGTGACCATGCCTCTGAGCAGGTTGGTCAATGTGCGGGAAATCAAGCGGTCAAAGAACACCAGATCACGTTCGGGCGTGTCGTCTTCTGTGGACTGCAGGGGAATGCGGTCCTCGCCGGTAGACATCGCCAGCACATTGAGCAATTTTTTTTCAGGAAGGTTGGAGAATTCATCGAACACGATGAGGCGAATCACCACACTTCGCCGCACGATGGTGACACCACGCTGGACGCTGTCAATCTTTTGCTTCTCGACGTCCCTGAGTACGACTTCGAAACGCAAGTCCGCATCGGGAATCGTGACGCCTTGCTGGGCCATGAGCGCGTCAGAAAAAGCGACCGCATAGCGTTTACCCAGGGCATCACTTTCCTGATACGGCAACAATGGAATGTCCAGGTTGTCGCAAAGGGCCGAACTGGTCGAGAAACCCAACAGCTCTTCGTTGAGGACGTTTTGAATCTTGTACGACGCCAGCTTAGCTTGCACGTCCTTGTGTACGCTGGATGCAGTCAGGCGTGCAAAGAAGTTGCTGCTGAAGCCTTGATCCCATTTGTTGAAGCGCCCCAGAAAATGTGAGAAGGCCTGCCCGTAGGCGTTGTAAGCCTGGTCCATGACAGCAATGGCTTTGCCGCGAATGTCCTTGAGGTCTCCACCCGGTCTCTCCATGCGCAGCATGAAGGGAAAGGAGGAGACTACGCGCCAACCCGAGGACTGCGAATAAGACAAGATCATGCCTACACCCGACATGAAGACAAAAAGCGTGTTGGCGTTCTGTCCGTCTTTCTCAGCCCGTGCACCGACTGCGGTTTCGTAATCATGCGCAAAGCCCAGCAGCAGGTCCTCGCCAAACTCGATGCCCGTCTTAAACTGAACACGGCCGGCATGCTGGCTGGCCAGCATGCGGCGCAATGGATCGCGCATGAAAGCAAAAGCTTCCGTGTTGTTCAAATCCAGTTGCGATTTTTGTCTTACAAATGCGCGGGTCAGGTCATAGCGAGCCTGACCAAATCCTCCGTTGAGACCAAACCCCGTCCACACAGGCGGAGATTTGGGCCGCAGCTTTTGCACAGCCGGCTGGGCCCACGCCAACCACGGCACAGTTCCCAGTGCACCAAGCAGTGCCGTGATGAAACGACGGCGCTGCGGCATGAGTGACTTGATCATGGCACGTCAGTCTTTGAAGCGAGAACTGAGGTCAGCCACGGCAGCCTCTGTTTTCTTGGCTTCCACTTTGGGCACGTCTTTGGCCCGCATGGCCTGCTCCCACTTCGCAGAAATGATGCAGCTTTGGATCAAGGCATTGTTGGCCTGCGTCAATGCAGGCAGAGGTGCGGCCATTTTGACCATGCCCCCGCCCATGTTCGCCATCAGCATCTGCATCAACTCGCCGTAAGACTGGGCAATGATGCCTTGGGCGACCAGTCGTTTTTCCTGGGCTTGCATGAGCATCCTCTTTTGCTCGTCATCCAGACTGCCTGCCTTGCCAATCATCTTGAGCTGCGCGGCCTGAACTTCAGGACTCACATCGGCAAACACCGGCTTTTCGCCCGGCGCACTTTCGCGCAAAGATTTTTGGCTTTCGAGCTGGCCCACCAGTTGGTTACCCCCCTGGGTCTTTCGAATAATGTTGTTGCCAATCTCGATCGATTCGTCATTGATTTTGCTGGCCACAGCGTACATCCGGCCCACACGCGTGTTGGGAAGCTGGCTGGCATACGCCTTTTGGGCCTGCTCGATTTGCATACCCATCTGCGCTGCCCCCTGCCACTGCTGGCGATAGGGCATGTTTGGCTCGTTGAAATAAATGTCTTTGGCGGTGGCCGTGTGAATGAGCTGGTAGTTCTGGGTGTCCCACTCTTTACGGCCGTCCGACTGGCTGTACTGCGTGGGCAGATTGCCAGCTGCGACCAGATCGCCCAGAGCCTGTTGGAGATTCTTGGCACCGTACTCGCCATACGCGTTCATTCGCGCACGGAAGACCAAGGCCGTGAAATGTTCAACCCCGAGAGCACTCTGGTAGAGATTGAACCAGCGGTCTTTGTTGATGGACAAGGCAGGAGCCTGCAGATGCAAGAAAGTCAATGCCATCAAGGCGTCGGCTCGTTCTTGCTGATCCTGCCCACGCGATATTTGAATCAGCGCAGCCAAGGTTTCCGGCTCTGGGAATGCCAGAAAACTGTCGTAGATGCCGCGTACTTTTTTGGTCTCGAAGGAAGCTTGGAAAAAACGTGCACTTGGGAATGTTTTGTTGATTCTTTCCTTTTTCAAGGCCGCCAAGAACTGGTCTTGCAGCGCATCCAGTTCTGGCACATTGAATTCGCTGGCAATCAAGCTGGTGTCAACCTTCATGCGGCCCAGTGCGCCCACCTGCTGATTGCACCATTGGTCACTGGGAGCGAGTCCTCCTTTGCTGCGACCGCTCACACCACCACCCATGGCTTGCGGGGCGCCCCCTCCGGGTGCGGGCGGCTGGATTTTTTGCAGCTGTTGCATCAGATTTCCAAACTGGGCGTGGGCCAGCAAAGGCATCCCCGCGAAAAAAGAAATCGCCAAAATTGATGTCTTGAACTTGAAAATCATGATTTACGATCGAATATAGAAAAAAACATGAAAGATCATAATTATTACAAAACATAAATGTCAAGCCCTCAATGACGTCGGCGTGCGACGTCCTCCAACACGCGGCCAAGCCCAAGAGCACTTCAGCGGTCTTTAGTCTGGCGCCACGTCCAGGGAGGGACCGGTGAAGGGTCTTGCCATAAGCCCACCTTGGCCGCTTGCGCGATCTTTTCGGCGTCTGCATAGCGTTCGCGATCGGATGCCGATTGCTCGTCGGCGTAATGCTTGTAATGCCAAGCCATACCGTTGGCAATTTGTTCAAGACAGACGTCCTTGGCCTCCAGGGTCAGCAGCTTGCCGACGATCCGTCCATACTTGTCCCTCTTGCGCCACAACACGTTCACCCGCTTCTGAAGAACCAGGTTGGCGAGCGATTGTTTTGACCGCTGACCGTGCGCCTGAGCCTTCTCGGGGGCGTCGATGCCCATCAGACGGACAGTATGTTGCCGTGCCGCATCGTCCAGAAGCTTGACCGTATCCCCATCGCTGACATCTACCACCTGGCCCACCAGAATCTGTTCTTGTGCGAGCACATGGAACGGCAAAAACAGCAATACCATCGTCAGCAGGCTCGCCAGGATGTATTTGGTTGTTTTATTGATTTTGTCGATTTGCACGCCACCGACTATACCCATTGGGCCTGCAGAAGCAAGATCGGCTCGTGCCTTCCCTGGTCAAGCAGCGCGTCTGTGCCCTCCGCAGCGCTGCCTCTTGGCAAAACGCCAGGCCACCAGCGAGGACTCATGGCGGCCAACCGAAGCAGCGGCGCCACTGCCTAGGCAGTGTTCTGAACTTTCAGGTCTTGGCTGCTACCCGTCAGCCTGACCCAATCGGGTAAACGAATGGGAGACGGATCTCTCGAGGCAGAACGGTCATCGTCGTTCTTGCGAAGGCAGTTGCTCCACTGTTGGACGACATAAAAATCCAGGAAATCCCTGAATTGGCGAACATGCAATGCATGCGCGGGTTCGACGACATCCGATTGCTAGAACCCATCGGGCACATCCATCAGGCCAAAGCTGAGGCATACCATTGGCTGCAACTCGCCCAACTAGCCAAAACTGCCTGCTCAACGCCAACCCATCAACTTCCGTGAGACCCTGGGCGGTTCAAATGCCGGGACAGTTCAGTATCAACATGTCTCCGTCAGTCAGTCTGAGGAATTCGATATTCTGTTCATCGATGAATCTCGTCTTCTTCATGTCCATCAATTTCCAGGGGTTGACGGACTTCGCGACATTGAGTTGATACGCCCCGCAGGGGGCAGGTCGCGGGACTTGCACCAGTACGTGTGCGCCCATACTGAGCTAACAAACAAAAAGCCCCGCATTGTGCGGGGCTCTGTGTGCTATACAACCTGCCTGAGCAGTTTGTAGGGTCTTGTTTTGGCGGAGTAGGAGGGATTCGAACCCTCGGTACAGGAGAACCTGTACGCCGGATTTCGAATCCGGTGCATTCGACCACTCTGCCACCACTCCGCAGCGTCGAAAGACGAATTCTAGCAGAGGCGGTTCAGGGCTTTCGCGGGGCCATCACAGCCGCATTGCGCGGTGACATGGTCAGGTGAACTTCAGGAGAACCGATGATCGGATCGGTGATCTCGATGGTGAGGGTGCGCTCCTGGCGCGTCATGACCAGCAGGCTTTGGCGGCCGCGCACGGCTGCCACCACCGCCCAGCCCTGTACAGGGAGGTTGTCCAAAAAGAAGCGGTAAGCGGCATCTGCGTCGCGACCGACATTGAGTGCGGCGCGGCCGACCCAGTTTTCGCCGGCGCCGATGATGAGCGATTGGTCGGCCCGGATCGTGCTGCCCGGGGGCAGGGCCAAGCCGCCCAGCCATTGGCCAGGCGCCACGCTGGCAGGCCTGTCGCCGGCAGCGGGGGCAGGCACTGCACTGGCAGTGGATGCTGCTGGGGTTGCCGCGCTGGTACTTCCGGTGAGGGAGGTGCTGGTGCAGCCGCAGAGCACCACCAGGCACAAAGGAATCAGGGTCAGCAGCCGCATCGGTTTCTCCTGTAAAAATTCAGGCAGACAGGGTGTGCACCCCGCCCATGTAGGGGCGCAGCACTTCGGGCACGGTGACCGAGCCGTCGGCGTTCTGGTAGTTCTCGAGCACAGCCACCAGGGCGCGGCCCACGGCCAGGCCCGAGCCGTTGAGGGTGTGTACCAGCTCGTTCTTGCCCTGGGCACTCTTGAAGCGCGCCTGCAGGCGTCGGGCCTGGAAGGCCTCGCAGTTGGAAACCGAGCTGATCTCGCGGTAGACGCTCTGCGCGGGCACCCAGACTTCGAGGTCGTAGGTCTTGGTGGCGCCAAAACCCATGTCACCGGTGCACAGGCTCATCACACGGTAAGGCAGGCCGAGCTTTTGCAGGATGACCTCGGCGTGGCGGGTCATCTCTTCCAGGGCTTCGTAGCTTTTCTCGGGGTGGACGATCTGCACCATCTCGACCTTGTCGAACTGGTGCTGGCGGATCATGCCGCGGGTGTCACGCCCGGCGCTGCCGGCCTCGGAACGGAAACACGGGGTGTGCGCGGTCAGTTTGATGGGCAGTTCGGCCTCGGCCAGGATCTCGTCGCGCACCACATTGGTCAGGGTGACTTCCGAGGTCGGGATGAGGTAGAGGTCCTGCTTTTCTTCGCCACCGTCCTGCCCGCCCTTGTTGGCCGCAAACAGGTCGGCCTCGAACTTGGGCAACTGGCCGGTGCCGCGCAGGGTGTCGGCGTTGACGATGTAGGGCGTGTAGCACTCGGTGTAGCCGTGCTCGCGGGTTTGTGTGTCAAGCATGAACTGCGCCAGGGCCCGGTGCAGCTGGGCCATCGGTCCACGCATGAAGGTGAAGCGCGCACCCGAGAGCTTGATGCCGGTGTCAAAGTCCAGACCCAGCTTCTCGCCGATTTCCACATGGTCCTTGACCGCAAAGTCAAAGGCCTTGGGCGTGCCCCAGCTGCGCACCACCACATTGCCTTCTTCCCCCGCCCCCACCGGCACGCTCTCATGCGGCAGGTTGGGCACGGCCAGCAGCAAGGCCTGCAGTTCGGTCTGGATCATCTCCAGGCGGACTGCGGAAGTCTCCAGCTCGGTCTTGATGGCGCCGACCTGGGCCATGACGGCATCGGCCTCGGCATGCTGGCCCTTGCCCTTGAGCATGCCGATCAGCTTGGACAGGCTGTTGCGCTGGGCCTGCAGCTCTTCGGTGCGGGTCTGCAGGGTCTTGCGCTCGGATTCGAGGGCGCGGAAGGCCTCCACATCGAGGAAGGGCTGCGGGTTCTTTCGGGTCTGCAGACGCGCGACAACGGCGTCCAGGTCTTTGCGGAGGAGAAGGATATCGAGCATGGCAAGGATTGTAGGTCTCGGGCCCCGTCAGGCCGCATCACCCGTCGCTTCGGGTTTGAGCCCCTTGGGCAGCGGGAATTTCATGGTTTCCTGCACGCCGTCGAGAGTGCGCACCGACACCGCCCCGAGGGCGCGCAGGCGGGCAATCACGGCCTGCACCAGCACATCGGGCGCCGAGGCCCCGGCCGTCAGGCCGATGCGCGATCGCCCTTTGACCCACTGGGGATCGAGGTCGTCGGCACTGTCAACCAT
>JACCDS011127553.1_pt1 | contig 50098 bp, 49 predicted proteins | sample 7446441 | NCBI WGS metagenome assembly JACCDS01 (sample SAMN15323445, study PRJNA562643) | freshwater metagenome | isolation source: river surface water | place: USA:Blue River Watershed | collected 2017-08-17 | reverse complement strand
GGTCAAAATCGGCCCGCACCGGATCCAGCAAAACCTGCGCCGATTTCAGACGCAACCGATGTCCCTCAGGGGTGCGTGCGTACTCCAGCTCAGATTTGAATTGCTGCAGCCGGTGCACAGGCGCTTCCCACACACCGGGCCATGACAATTGGCCCGACTGCACCCTGACTTGTCCTTTCAACGTCGACCCTTGGCCAGACAGTTCGGCACTCAGACCGGTCACGCCGGGCCAAGGCGCTTTCGGGTGGGCTTTGCTGCTCGGCCCGGCTTGCAGCGACAGCCCGACCGCTTGCAACTGCCACGGCCCCATGACGGGGTCATCCCAAGGACCGCGCCATTGCCACTGCACTTGTTGCAACCGTCCTTGCGGCGCCGCCTGCTGCCAGGCTTGCTGCCAATGAGCCGGTGCCCAGTGTGACCAGGCCTGCAGGCTGGCCAGATTCACCTGATCGACTTGACCTGCACCCGAGACCACTTCACCCTGGGCGCCGCGTTTCAAGGTCAACGAAGCCATCTTCACCGGCCAGTCTGGCGCATCATGTGGCTTGAGATGGGCGTTTTGCAAGACCCATTTTTCACTTGCGCCACCCGACCACGACAAGCGACCGTTCAGTTCGGCTACCGCCCAGGTACTCGAAGCGTCGGTCAGGCGTGGCTCGACCCGCAAATCCTTGAATGCCACATCGGTGGTCCAATCGTGGAGCTTGCCATCGCGCCACTCGATCCAAGCCCGAGCCCAGCCCTGGCCTTTGAGTCGGGGCCAACCGGGCGGCATCAACTCTGACCAAGGTGCCAAATTCAAACGGCTGGCTTGCACATACAACTGACCGCTCCAGGTTTCCCACAGGCCTGGCTGGTGGCTGAACAAAGGTTGCTTGAAATGACCGCGCACACTCAGACGCTCACCCCAGTCGGTCTCGGGCGTCAGGTCGATGTGCAGCCGATGATCCCGCAAGCCGTTGCGCAACACCGCCTCCAGATGACGCCAGCTGGCGGCAGGCCGTTGCCGCGCTTCGTCGATCCAGCGGATGCGGCTGTTGCGCACCACCCACTCCCACTGGGCAAACACCCAGTGGCGCAAGCGATCGTCGTCGGCGTCTTGCATCATCAGGCCGCCGATCCAAAGCCGGCCTTGGACATCGCGCCTGATGTCCAGATCCAACTCGTGCAACGTGATTTGGCTGAACTCGCCCTGCAACAAAGAAGCCGGCGTCACCGCCAAAGTCACGCGATCAAGCACCAGGCTCGGCTGCCCGTTGGCATCGACCAACTGCAAGTCGCGCAACTCAATCTCGGGCACCCACCCTCGAGATCGGGCGCTGATCGATCCGATCAGCACCCGGTGCCCCAAAGCGACGCTGGCCTGCTCTTGCAGCCATGGGCGAAGATTTTCGATTCGGGGCACAATGAGCCCATGCACCCCGGCCCACAGCACCAGCACGAACAGCCAGCCCCCGAGCACAACCCAAAACACGCCATTGGCGAGGCGGGCATACCACTGGAGCCATCTCTGAGGCAGGGGGTAGGCAGGCATTCGAAGGTTCAAATGTAAAGAGGTTGTCCGCTGTGAGCCCGATTATCCCTGGCTTGGACTCGTCCAAACCCGAAAACACATCAGCTCCAGCCTTGCGGGATCATATCTTGCCCGCCTTGGCCAGCCATTCGCGCTTTGTCCAGCGCATCAGACGGCGCTACGCCGATCATCTGGCTTGTTTGCCGGATGGAGTCCCCGATCGCACCAGCCAGGCCGCGGCCCTCGCTGCACTGGCACCGGCCTTCCCCGAACTGGGCGACCGCTTGCGGGTTTTGCGGCAACTGGTCATCGAGCGGTTGGCGGTCCTCGATTGTGAGCAACAGGCCGACCTCGGCGCTGTCACCCAGGCCATGACCAACCTGGCAGAACTGACGCTCGACGCCGCCTGCCAACAGGGCATGGACCAGCTCGATGCCTTGCACGGTGCGCCCTTGCGCCCCGATGGCCAACGCGCCCTGTTTTGGATCATCGGCATGGGCAAGCTGGGCGCACGCGAACTCAATGTCTCCAGCGACATCGACCTGATCTATGTTTATGACCATCCCGGCGAAACCAGCGGCCGGGTCGATGGAGGCGGGCGCATCAGCCACCAGGACTACTTTGCCCGATTGGTCAAACACCTCTATGCGCTCATCGGCGAGACCACGGAACACGGCTTTGTGTTTCGCGTCGATCTGGCACTGAGACCCAACGGCAATTCGGGCCCACCCGTGGTTTCTTTGGCGGCCCTGGAAGAATATTTCCAAGTGCAGGGCCGGGAGTGGGAGCGCTTTGCCTGGCTCAAAAGTCGTGTCGTCGCCCCGGCCCCGGCGGTGGCGCAAGGCGATGCCTTGCGAGATGTGGTCTTGCCCTTTGTCTTCAGGCGCTACCTCGACTACAGCGTCTTTGAGTCCTTGCGGCATCTGCATCGGCAGATTCGCGATCACGCAGCCAAACGCAGTGCCGGTCGGCCCGAGCGGGCCAACGACGTCAAACTCTCGCGCGGCGGCATCCGCGAAATCGAGTTCATCGTGCAACTGTTGCAGGTGGTGCGCGGCGGGCAATTCCCGGAACTCGCCACCCGCGCCACCCTGCAAGCCCTCGAGCGCGTCGTGCGTGCCCAACTCATGCTGGCCGATACCGCTCAGGCCCTGGCCCGGGCTTATGTGTTTTTACGCCGGGTGGAGCACCGCATTCAGTATCTGGATGACCAGCAAACCCATGTCCTGCCCGCCGACGACGCCGACCTGAACTGGTTGGCCCTCACCTTGGGCTTTGGGGACCCCAGCGACTTTTTGGCTGAATTGCACACCCACCGCGAGCGCGTCGCCCTGGAGTTTGATCAACTTTTGGGCCAATCCAGTGCCGCCGACAGTGGCGAATGCAAAGGCTGTCGCCGCCCCGGCGCGGGTGACCTTGACGGCCTGCTCGACGAACTCACCCCGGCCTTTCGCGAGCGCATTCAGGCATTGGCCCAAAACCCGCGCGTCAGCGCCTTGCGCGAAGAAGGGCGCCAACGGCTCACGCAACTGGTGCAGCGCACCCAGGCTTGGCTCGATGATGGGCGAATCACCGAAGGCGCAGTTTTGCACTGGGTCGATTGGGTCGAGCCCTTGTTGCGCCGTGAAAGCTACCTTGCACTGCTGGTCGAACGCCCGCGCGTGCACGAGCAACTCTTGCGATTGCTCGGCGCCGCCCGCTGGCCGGCCCGCTACTTGCTGTTGCACCCTGGGGTCATCGACGAGTTGGCCAGTCCCGGATTACTCGCCGAGCGCTTTGACCCGGCTGCCTTTGAACAAGAACTTGAATATCGCCATCGCTCCTTGGTCGACGTCGGACAAGACGACGAAGAGGGCTTGCTGAACCTGTTGCGCCGCGCCCAACATGCCGAAGTGTTTCGCACCCTGGCTCGCGACGTCGAAGGCCGTCTCACAGTGGAGCAGGTGGCCGACGATTTATCGGCCCTGGCCGATGCCGTGTTGCGCGTGGTCATGCGTTGGGTCTGGGCCCGCTTGCGCCAAAAACACCGCGACGAACCCCGCATGGCCGTCATCGGCTACGGCAAGCTCGGCGGCAAAGAGCTCGGCTATGGCAGCGACCTGGACATCGTGTTTGTGTACGACGATCCGCACGAACAAGCGGGCGAAATTTATGCCGTCCTGGTGCGCAAAATGATCAACTGGCTGACCGTCAAAACCGGCGAAGGCGACTTGTACGAAATCGACACAGCCTTGCGACCCAACGGCAACTCGGGGCTCTTGGTCACCTCATTTGAAGCCTTTGCCCAATACCAGACCCAGCGTGGCAGCAACACCGCCTGGACCTGGGAGCACCAAGCCATGACCCGGGCCCGCTGTTGTATCGGCCCGGCCGACCTGGCTGAGCGTTTGGAGCAAGTGCGTTGCGAAGTCATTGCGGCCGATCGCAACGAGCCGCCGCTGCGCCAGGAAATCGTCGCCATGCGTGACCGCATGCGGGCGGCGCGGCCTGTGCCCGAAGACCGGTTTGACGTCAAGCACAGTCCCGGGGGCATGGTGGACGCCGAGTTTGCCGTTCAGCACCTGATCCTGGCCCACGCCGGGCGGCACCCCGAGTTGCTGGCCAACGTCGGCAACATCGCCCTGTTGCACCTCGCCGAGCAAGTCGGCCTCTTGCCTGCCGGCGTCGGCGTCGCTGCCGCCGATGCCTACCGTGAATTGCGCCGCGCCCAGCACAAAGCCCGGCTGGACGAACAATCGACCCAATTCCCCAGACCGCAATTCACCGCCCAGGCGGGTGCCATCAACGCCCTGTGGCGGGCGGTGTTGTTGACCTGATCTTGTTGACCAATTGGGTCGTCGAATAGCCCGCCACAAAAGGCAAAGCCAAAGCCCGCCCACCCCAACTTTGCACCAGCGAGGTCTCCGGCAAGCGGCTCATGTCGTAGTCTCCCCCCTTGACAATGACATCGGGGCGCAGGGCATCGATCAGCGCCAGGGGGGTATCTTCTTCAAACCACGTCACTGCGCTCACCGAAGCCAGCGCCGCAATCACCTGAGCCCGATCGGCCTCCGTATTCAGGGGCCGATCACTCCCTTTGTTCAGCCGTCGGGCCGAGGCGTCCGTGTTGAGCCCCACCACCAAGTGATCCCCCAGCGTGCTCGCCTGAGCGAGGTAAGTCACATGACCGCGGTGCAAAACATCAAACACCCCGTTGGTGAACACCACGCGCCCGCCGGCGGCGCGCCATAACGCAGCCTGCCGCACGACCCGGTCCCGGTGGCCGATTTTGTCCAAAAAAGCGATGTTCAGATCCACCCGTCGATGTTAACCCGCTCAACCGCGTTGATGCTGGCGCCAATCGCGCACTTGGCCCGGAATCAACTCCAGCGCGCCCAACACCAGAACCCCGGGCACAGGGCGCCGGCGCAACACCGGGTTGCGCCCGCCCGCCCAAAGCTGCACCGAATCGGGCAACTGTTGGCGCAACTCCTGCAAGCCGTCGGCCACCTGATTCGGGTTCAGGCTCAAGCTGAAACTCAGCGCCACAATGTCCACCTGATGGGCTTTCGCCGCTTTCACGATATCGGGCAATGGCGTCTGCGTGCCCAGCGACAGACAGCGGCAGCCTTCAAGCGACAACAAGCACTCGACCATCAGCAGCCCCAGGGCATGGGACTCTTGCGGGAAAGTGGTCAGCAACACGCTGGGGCGGCTTTGTTGCTGCGCCTGCGGCACATTGCCAATCGCCTGGCGCATCACCGAGGTCACGCACTCGGTGTAGAGGTGCTCCTCAAAAATCTCCACCTCGCCCCGCACCCAAGCGTCCCCGATCATGCCGTTGAGCGGCGCCACCAAATCGGTGATAAAGCGATAGTGACCCAGGCTCACCACCGCCTGGTTCAGGCGTCGCCGCAAACTCTCGGCATTGTGTTGCAACACACAATCCATGAAGTCGCGCAAATCGTTGCCCCCGCCAGGTTCAAGATTGAGCTTTTGCGGGGTTGCTGCTTGCCCCTGACTCAAGCGGGCCAGGGTCTCCATGGGCAATGCCACGATCCGACCCGGGCGGTGACCCTGATCCAGCAGACGTTTGATGACGCGCAACTTTTCGACCTGTTCCAGCGGATAGCAGCGCTCGCCAAACGCATCGCGACCCGGGGTCGGAAACCCATATCGGCGCTCCCAAATGCGCAAAGTGTCCTTGCCGATGCCAGTGTCGCGCTCGACGGCTGCGATCGACACCGACATGGGGTCTTGGGGAGATCGTTGGTTCATGGTTGCCAAAAAAGGGGGATGTCAGGGGGGTTTATATTTTTGTCCTAGACAAATCGCCCGTCTTGCGACATCATCGGTCAATATGAGCACAAAATCAATCCATATCCGTGGGTCTATTGGGGTCGTTGAGGCCTCGCTGTGGGCCCTCGTGTGGGTCTGCTTGGGCTGGCATGGAACTTCTCAAGCGACCCCCGCGCAGGCCTCTAAACCCGCCTGCCCTGTCGTCTTGCAACACACCCACCTGCGTTTGCAGGATGAAAAACCTCAAGACCTGTGCCAGTACGCCGGCCAGGTGGTGGTGGTCGTCAACACCGCCAGTTACTGCGGGTTTACCCCGCAGTACAAAGGACTTGAAGCGTTGTATTCCAGATACAAATCCAAGGGCTTGGTGGTCATCGGATTTCCTTCCAATGATTTCAGCCAAGAGCCCGACAGCAACGACAAAATCGCCGATTTTTGCGAAAACACCTTTGGCGTCAAATTTCCCATGATGGCCAAAACCTCGGTCCGGGGGCCGCAAGCCGCGCCTTTATTTCGCCAGTTGGCGCAACGCACCGACACCACGCCGAAGTGGAATTTCTACAAATATGTCATCTCGCGCGACGGGCGCGACATCAAGGCTTTCAGCAGCATGACCGGCCCCACCGACCGATCTTTCGTGGCCGAAGTGGAAAGGATGCTGCAACAACCATGAAAACCCCTGACCTGAGTGTGTCCCGCATCGCCGTGGTGGGTTCTGGCATTTCCGGATTGGTTGCTGCCCACGGACTCCAGGACCATGCCCAGGTCACGCTGTTTGAAGCGGGCGACTATTTTGGCGGGCACAGTCACACGGTAGACGTGACCCTGCCCGATGCCAATGGGCACACGGTGACGCACGGCGTCGACACCGGTTTTTTGGTCTTCAACACCAAAACCTATCCGGGCTTGCTGAAGTTGTTTGACCAACTTCAAGTGGACATCGCTGCCTCGGACATGTCGTTTTCGGTGCAAGTCCCGCAGGCCTTTGGTCGCCGCGCCCTCGAGTGGAACGGCGCCGACCTCAACACCGTGTTTGCCCAACGCAGCAACCTCATGCGCCCGCGCTTTTGGCGCTTGTTGCGCGACATCTTGCGCTTCAATCGCCACGCCACCGAACTGGCCTTGAGCCACTCGGACGACGCCCTGATGGTGCCACTCGAAGACTTTTTGCGGCAGCACGACTACGGCCCGGTGTTTCGCGATTGGTACTTGTTGCCCATCTTAGGCTGCATCTGGAGTTGCCCGACCGACCAGATGTTGCAATTCCCGCTCGCCACCATGGTCCGGTTTTGTCACAACCACGGCCTGATCCAGGTCAATGGGCGCCCGCAGTGGTTGACCGTCCGCGGAGGCTCACGGAACTACGTCGACAAAATCCTGGCCACCCTGACCGACACCCGACTGCGGCAAGCCGTGCGTCGCATCGAGCGCAACGAACAGGGTGTTTGGTTGCACACCGACCATGGGGTGGAGCGCTTTGACGAGGTCGTGCTGGCCACTCATTCCGATCAGGCCTTGCGGCTGCTGGCGCAGCCGACCGTGGCCGAAAGACAGGTATTGGGCGCCATCGGATACCACCCCAATCATGCCGTGCTGCACACCGATGCCTCGTGCATGCCGCAAAGTGCCCGCGCCTGGGCCGCCTGGAACTACGAGCGCCCCGCCGAGGCTGCGAAAACCGGGCAGCATGTCTGCCTGCATTACTGGCTCAATCGGTTGCAACCCTTGCCGTTTCGCGAACCGGTGTTTGTTTCGCTCAATCCTTTGCGACCCATTCGGCCCGAGTGCGTGCTTCAAACCTTCGAATACGACCACCCGGTGTTCGACCTTGCCGCCATTCAGGCGCAATCCCGCGTTGACGAATTGCAGGGTGTCGACCGGATTTGGTATGCCGGCGCCTGGATGGGCTACGGTTTCCATGAAGACGGCTTGCGTGCCGGTCAAAGCGTGGTGCGCCAATGGCTCGCGCGCCATGCCGTCGCCCCTGGCGGAGGGCTGGCATGACGGCTTGGCTGGGCTATGGTGAGGTCAGGCACACCCGTTTGCGACCGGTGCGGCACGCCTTCGTTTACCCGACCTGGTTTCTCATGCTGCCCATGCGCCAACTGTCCACCGTCGGCGATCTGGTCGTCAACCGGCGTGGTTGGGTGTCGTTCCACGATGCCGACCATGGAGACGGACGTGGCCCTGAGCAAGGCGGTGCCTTGGCCTGGTTGCTGGAGATGCTCGCCGGGCAAGGCATCACCGACGCCGACGGCGAGGTCTGGTTGCACTGTTACCCGCGCGTGCTGGGCTACGTCTTCAAACCGGTCAGCTTCTGGTACGCCCATCGCCGCGACGGCAGTTTGCGCGCCATCGTGGCCGAGGTCAATAACACCTTTGGCGAGCGCCATTGCTATTTGCTCGACCAACCCCAAGAGGGCCAAGTGTTGCACGCCCGCAAAGTCTTTCATGTTTCGCCCTTTTGTGACACCAGCGGCAGCTATCAATTCCGATTCATGCGCACATGGCAAGCCCCCGGGCAACCCAGCCGGACGGTGGTACGCATCGACCTGTTCGACGACCAAGGCCCCCTGTTGCAAACCAGCATCAGTGGTCGCCTGCAACCGGCCACGGCGGTCAGCCTGCGCCGTGTCATTTGGCGCCATCCCCTGCTGACGCTGGCGGTGGTGCTGCGCATCCATTGGCATGCCTTGCAGTTGTGGCGCAAGCGCGTGCGTTTTTTCCATAAGCCGACGCCACCGGCCGACTTTGTGACCCGCTGAACCCATGAGAACCCAAACCGATACCGCCCCAGCGCGCGCCATCAGTTCCGACGAAGCCTCTTCATCGGCCATGCGAAAAATCCGGGCTTTGCTCGCCAACGCCCGTCACGGCACCTTGACCCTGCAAACCCCCGATGGGCAAACCCGGGTCTATGGTTCGGGTCAGGCACCACACGGCATGATCACCGTGCACGAAGGTGCGGTGTTCGAAATGGCGCTGAAGTCAGGCGACATCGGCTTTGCTGAAGCCTACATCCAGCGCCTGTGGACCACCCCCGACCTCAGTCAACTGCTGCAGTGGGCCCTGGTCAATCGGCGTGCGCTGGAAGACGTGATCTATGGTCACTGGTGGGGCCGCCTGTACTACCTGTTGCGCCACTGGTCGCGGCGCAACACCCGCACCAACAGCGAGCGCAACATCCATGCCCACTATGACCTGGGCAACGACTTTTACCAGCTGTGGCTCGACCCCAGCATGAACTACTCGTCGGCCTGGTTTCAAGGCAACACCGCACAGCCCATGCAACAGGCCCAGCATGCCAAGATGGCGCGCGCCCTCGAACAAGCCGGCGTGCGTGCCGGCACGGGACAGCGTGTGCTCGAGATCGGCTGTGGCTGGGGCGCCGTGGCCGAAATGGGCGCAGGCGTTCTGGGTGCCCGCATGACCGGCGTCACGCTCAGTCACGAGCAGCTGGCCTGGGCACAACAACGCCTGGATCGCGCGGGCTTGCAAGCCGACTTGCGCTTGCAAGACTATCGCGACATTTCCGATGACCCCTACGACGCCATCGTCTCGATCGAGATGCTCGAAGCCGTCGGCCAGGCCTTTTGGCCCACTTACTTCAAGGCCGTGCATCGCCTGCTCAAGCCGGGAGCGCGCGCTTGCATCCAGACCATCGTGATCCAGGATGAGCTGTTCGAGCGTTACATCCGGGGCACCGACTTTATTCAGCAATACATCTTCCCCGGGGGCTGTCTGCCCAGCCCAGCCCGCTTCAAACAGGCGGCTGAAAACGCCGGCCTGGTGGTCGAAGAAAGCTTGGGCTTCGGTCGCGATTACGCCCACACGCTGCGCTTGTGGCGACACGACTTCATGGCACAACGCGATGCGGTCTTGGCCTTGGGGTTTGATGAACCCTTCATCCGCACCTGGGAGTTTTATCTGGCTTACTGCGAGGCGGCCTTCGAGCAGGGCAACACCGACGTGGTCCAATACACCTTGCTGCGCCCCGCTGCCCCATGAGCCGACTTTCCCGCCGCACCTGCATGGCCTGGTGTGTATCCACCACCTTGCCCTTGGGGGGTCAGGCAGCCATGGGTGTGCGCACCCCGGACGCCTTTGAGCGGGAACAGGGCAGGCACCGTTTCCGTTTTTGGGGTTTTGAGGTCTACGAGGCCCAACTGCGGGTGACAGCGGGGTTTGACCCGCAAGCCTGGGAGCTGCACCCGTTGGCACTCAGTCTGACTTACGCCCGAGCATTTAAAGGGGCCGACATCGCCCGTCGATCCATCGACGAAATCGCCCGCCAAGGCCCCTTGTCAGACCCTCTGCGTCAGCGTTGGCAGGCCCGGCTGACCGAATTGTTTCCGGATGTCGGCCCCGGCGATACCCTGATCGGCGTTTATCGGCCCCAAACCGCCCTGCAACTTTGGCGGCGGCAACAGCACACTCAGTGGCTGGGCGAAACAGCCGACCTGGAGTTGTCGCGCCGCTTCATCGGCATCTGGCTGTCGCCTCAGACCAGTGAGCCGGCCATGCGGCAAGCGCTGTTGCGATCACCCTGACCCCACAGAGGAGCCCTCAATGAAGCGAAGACATTGGATATTGGCCGCAGGTGCGGCACTCACTGCGCCCATGCTCACGGGTTGTGCCACCCCGCAAATCACCGACTACGCCGGCCAAAAGCCAGTGCTCGATTTGCGCCAGTATTTCCAGGGCAAAGTCGAGGCCTGGGGTGTCTTCACCGATCGCTCGGGCCAAGTGGTCAAACGTTTCGTGGTCGACATGGACTGCCAGTGGCAAGGCGACGATGGCGTGCTCGATGAACGTTTCACCTATTCGGACGGCACCACCCAACGCCGGGTGTGGCGACTCAAACACCTCGGCGACGGCCGCTACAGCGGACGCGCCGACGACGTGATCGGCCAAGCCACTGGCCAAACCAGCGGCAACGCCTTTCGTTGGGGCTACACCTTGGCCTTGCCCGTCGATGGCCGGGTCTGGGAAGTGCAGTTCGATGACTGGATGTACCTCATGGACGATCGGGTCATGTTGAACAAGGCCCGCATGAGCAAATGGGGCATCTTTTTGGGCGAAGTGACTTTGTCCTTCACCCGCCAAGGGAACTGACATGGGTTGGGCGACCTTGAACCCTCCTGTCACCGCATGGCGTGGCCGCAGCGTATGGCTGATCGGCGCCTCGACCGGCATCGGTCGCGCTTGCGCCGAAGCCCTGATCGCGGCGGGCGCACGCGTGGCCGTTTCGGCACGTCAAGCCCACCTGCTGCAAGAGCTTTGCGCCGGGCACGATGCGTTGCCTGTGCCCTGTGATGTCACCGACCCCGAGTCGTTGCGGCAAGCTGCCGAGCGGGTGCGCATTCATCAGGGATTGGATTGGGTGGTCTACTGCGCCGGGCATTACAAGGCCATTCGGCCCTTGAACGGCATCGACCTGCCGGAACTCATGAAGCACCAGGCGGTCAACTACCACGGCGCCCTCTACATGCTCGATGCCGTGCTGCCCGCCTTGGTGGCCCAAGGCCGGGGCCACATCAGCCTGCTGGGCAGCGTGGCCGGTTATCGGGGCTTGCCCATGAGCATGGCTTACGGCCCCACCAAAGCCGCCTTGCATCACTTGGCCGAAATCCTGCACATGGAGTTACGGCCGGCCGGTGTGGGTGTGAGCATCGTCAACCCGGGATTTGTGGCCACCCCACTGACCGCTCAAAATCAATTTCACATGCCAGCCCTCATCCAGCCCGAAGAGGCCGCGCGCGAGATGCTGCGCGGTTGGGAGCAGGGTCGCTTTGAAATTCATTTCCCGCGCCGCTTCAGTCGCTTCCTCAAGTGCTTGCGCTGGTTGCCCGACCGGATCTATTTTGCGCTCGTGTGGCGTGCCACCCAAGGCAGCCTCAAGCCATGAACCCCGGCCCCGACATGCCGCCACATGAAACCGGCCCCCGGGCCCAGGCCTTGGCCGACCTGGTGCATTTTTTCGAGCATCTCACCCCCGACAGCGTGACCCAGCTGTCGCACCATTACGCCCCTGATGTGCGCTTCAAAGACCCGTTCAATGAGGTTCAGGGCCTGGCTCAGGTCGAAGACATTTTCCGCCACATGTTCGTACAACTCGACCAGCCCCGTTTTGTCGTGCGCGAGCGGGTGTTGCAAGGGCAACAGGCCTTTCTGACCTGGGACTTCTCATTTCGGTTCCGCCGCTACGACACCACCACGCTGCAAACCGTGCGAGGCGCCACCCACCTGGTCTTCAACGACCAGGGACTGGCTATCTTGCACCGCGATTACTGGGACGCCGCAGAAGAGCTGTACGAGAAGTTACCCGTGGTCGGGGGCTTGATGCGCTGGCTCAAAGCCCGCGCCCGCTCATGAGGGCCGGGTCTCGATGAAACTGGGGCGCTGCATCAGGCGTTCGTAAAGGCGCTGCAAATTGGGGTAGGGGGTGCGCCAATCCACTTCGGGAAACCGAAAATCCAGATAACCCAAAGCGCAACCCACCGCAATGTCCGACAGCGACAAGTGGATGCCACTGCACAACGTGTTGTCGCCCAGACCCCGGCTCATGGCCTGCAGGCTGTCTTGCACTTTGCCCATTTGGCGATCGATCCAGGCCTGCGAGCGCTCTTGTGCCTGGCGGTGCGGCCAGTGGCGCTCCAGGCGCGCCAGGATGCTGGCATCCAGCAGGCCGTCAGCCAGCGCCTCCCAGGTTTTGACCGCTGCCCGATCCCGACCCGTCGACGGGATCAGCCGGCCCACCGGCGACAAAGCGTCCAGGTATTCCACAATCACCCGCGAGTCAAACACCGCCTCGCCCCCTTCAAGCACCAGGCAAGGCACTTTACCCAGCGGGTTGGAGTCGGTGATGCGGGTTTGAGCCGACCAGACATCCTCGGCAATGAACTCGTAGTCGAGCTTTTTCTCAGACATCACCACGCGCACTTTGCGCACATAAGGGCTGGCGACTGCACCGATGAGTTTGAGCATGATGTTCTGTGAAGCGGAGGCTAAAAGACATCATTTTATCGCTGATCGTGCGGGCGCATGACTTAAAATGAAGCCATGACCGATCATGCCGTGATGGCCCTCTCCCCCCTCGATGGCCGCTACGCCGGCAAATTGTCACCGTTGCGACCCCTGATGAGCGAGCACGGTTACATGCACCGTCGCGTGCAAGTCGAGATCACCTGGTTTTTGGCCCTCAGCCAGGCGGGCCTGGCCGAATTTCCACCGCTGAGTCAGGCCGCACGCGCTCATTTGCTGAATCTGGTCCAACACTTCTCGCTGGCCGACGCCTTGGCCATCAAAGCCATCGAAAAGACCACCAACCACGACGTCAAGGCAGTCGAATACTGGATCAAAGACCAGTTCAACGCCCCCTCACTCGATACCGCCACCCGCGCCGAGTTAGCCCGCGTCAGCGAATTTGTCCACTTTGCGTGCACCAGCGAAGACATCAACAACACCAGCCATGCTTTGCAATTGCAAGCCGCCCGCGATCAGGTGCTGTTGCCGGCGCTCGACGCCGTCATGGCGCGCTTTCGCACATTGGCTCACCGGTACGCAGACGTACCCATGCTCAGTCGCACGCATGGTCAAACGGCCAGCCCCACCACCGTCGGCAAAGAGCTTGGCAATATTGCCGTGCGTTTGCACCACGCCCGCCAACGCATCGCCCAAGTCGGCCTGATGGCCAAAATGAACGGCGCCGTCGGCAACTACAACGCCCACCTCAGCGCCTGGCCCGAGGTCGACTGGGAGGCCTTCAGCCGCAGCGTGATTGAGTCACCCGCCAGCACCGACCCCACCGCCCCCCGTATTGGCCTGGGCTTGGTGTTTCAGCCGTACAGCATCCAGATCGAACACCACGACTACATGGCCGAATTGTTCGATGCCGTGGCCCGTGCCAACACCATCCTCATCGACGCCGCACGCGACATCTGGGGCTACATCTCTCTGGGTTACTTCAAGCAAAGACTCAAAGAGGGTGAAATCGGCTCATCGACCATGCCACACAAGGTCAACCCGATTGACTTTGAAAACGCCGAGGGCAACCTGGGCCTGGCCAACGCCTTGTTGCGCCACCTGAGCGAAAAACTGCCCGTCAGCCGCTGGCAACGCGACCTCACCGACAGCACCGTGCTGCGCAACATGGGGGTGGCGTTGGGTCATGCCCTGCTGGCGTATCAGTCCATGGGCGTGGGCCTGGACAAACTCGAACTCAACCCCGAGGCTCTGGCCGAGGATCTCGATGCCGCCTGGGAGGTGTTGGCTGAGCCGATCCAAACCGTCATGCGGCGATACGGTGTGCAAGGGGCTTACGAGCAACTCAAGGCTGTGACGCGCGGCAAAACCGTGAGCGCGGCCGACCTGCAGGCCCTGATCCGTGGTTTGGACATCCCTGCCGAGGCCAAAGAGCGCTTGTTGCAACTCACCCCAGCCACCTACACGGGCATGGCACAAGCTTTGGCGCGCCGGCTCTGACGACGGCTTGCGGCCTCAAGAGCCAGACGGCCCCGACTGCTGGACCCGTTCGGCATAGCGGTTGAAGCGCCAGGCATCACCCGATAACGTAATGCGCCGCCACGTGGCGCGCTTGGCATAGGGACTCATCTCGGTCCAGCGCTGCACTTCATCGAAACTGCGACCACACCCCTTGCACATGGGGTCCCCTTGGCTGGTCGAGCAAATCGCAATGCAAGGCGTATCGGGCGTGGTGTCGTACCAGGCCAGCCAGGCCTGCAAAGCCTGGTCCGGAAACCCCTGCACGGCCACCTCGTCTTCGTGGTGAAACACCATCAGAGCGTAAATTTCCGCCAAAGCCCGCAATTCAGCAGGCAAAGTCACGCCATCCGGCGAGGGCTTTTTAAGCCGCCAATGGTTGATGGCGGCCTCGATGTCGCTGATGTGGATCGATTGCATGGGGCATGAATCATAGCGCCGTGGGGTAGAACTGCCTGACGCGGTGGTATTCTCAAGACATGAAAATTTTGATGAAATGGTGCCTCAGCGCCATGGCCCTGATGGCATTGGCACAAATCGATGCCGGCATCTCGGTCGCCGGATTTGGCAGCGCCCTGATTGCCGCCTTCGTCATCGGTTTATTCAACCTGTTCGTGCGTCCGGTGCTGGTGGTGCTCACCCTGCCGGTGACCTTGTTCAGCCTGGGACTTTTTTTCTTTGTCATCAACGCCTTTTTGTTCTGGTCTGCGTCGGCTGTCCTCGAGGGTTTTCAAGTCAACCATTTTGGCCACGCCTTGATCGGGTCTTTGCTCTATTCCGTCATGGGCGTGGTGATCGACTCAGCGCTGGAGCGTTTGTTCTCGCCGCGCCAACCTTAATTCGCGCAGCCTCGTATCAATGATGGCCGCGTCATGCTCCTCGGCGCGACTGAGCGGTCTTTGGCGACCCAGTTGTCGCGCCAGATCCTGCGCCGCCAGCAGCCGATCGATCGCAGCCACCAGATCCCACTGAACGGCGCGACTCTCGGCCAGGGCGCGCAATGCCCGCAACCGCTGACCCTGGGCCTCTTGAGCGCGTGCGCTGAGTTCCCAGGCCAACGCATCACGCGGCTGTTTGCCCAACCACAGATCCATCGCCAGTGCCGCTTGCTGCGCTTGCTCAGGACGACCTGCGTCCAACAACGCCTGGGTGCGCAACATCACATGGGGGCGGCTCGACTGCGATGGGGCACTCACCCCCGCCAACTCCTGCAGCGCAACCTCGGGGCGACCTTGCTGCAGTCGCAACTCTGCTGCCAGCCAGCGGCCGACATCGGCCTGATCAACATCGCGCAACCCCTGTTGCAACCCGGTCAACAACCGTTCAGCCGTTTCCCACTCGCGCGCCTGCATGTGCGCCATCACACCGGCATACACCGCACCCCAGGTGGTCGGGGTGGGCGAACTGTCCAGACGCAGTCGCTCCTGGGCATTCAGCATCAGCCTGCGTTGGCCGTCTACCTGGGTGTCAGTCAGGGCGCGTGCGCGCGCCGCCATCAGGGCGTGCAAGCCGTCGGCCCCCATCGGGGGCCCCGGGGCCGTCAATTGTTGTGCCCTGGCGGCCATATCGGCCATGCGCTCGGTGCTCATGGGGTGGCTGCGCAAATATGGAAAAGCCCCCGAATCATTCAATCGTGCGGCCTGCATCAACTTATCGAACAACGTGATGGCTCCGTGGCTGTGGAAGCCCGCGGGCGACAAGAGGCTGAATCCCACCCGATCGGCTTCGCGCTCCATGTCGCGTGAAAAACTCAATTGATTTTGCAGCGCCGCCGCTTGTCCACCGACCATCAGTGCCCCCGCCGCATCCGGGCTGCGGCCCGCGGCCAGCATGCCCAACAGCAACGCCCCCATCATCAGCGGGGCGTTGCGATTTTGCTGCGCCATCATGCGGGCGATGTGGCGTTGGGTGATGTGACTCGTTTCGTGCGCCAGCACCGAGGCCAACTCATCGCGATTGCTGGTTGCCGCAATCAATCCCAAGTGCACGCCCATGTAGCCACCGGGCAGGGCAAACGCATTGACACTGCGATCGCGCACCAGCACCATGGCCCAGGCAAACCGCTCGTCCAATTCGCTCGACAACTCGCCCCTGGCGCGCGCCGCCGACAAGATCGGGCGCCACAGGCTTTGGACATAGTGCGCCAGCACCGGGTCGTCCAGCACATCGGGATCGCGCCAGACCTGGACCATGATCCCGTCGCCCAACTGCCGCTCTTCGCCCAGCCCCCACTCAGCCCCATCACCCAGTGCGGGCAAGCGCAACGGAGCCTGAGCCTGCGACGACACGCCCAGGCACAAGATCGCAATCCAAATCCACGCACGGGCCCATGGCCTGACCAGACGATGTAGCATGTCACTTATCATGCCTCAATTCTTGCAGAACCACCCATGACCCTGACCCATTTTGACCCTCAAGGCCAAGCCCACATGGTCGATGTGGCTGCCAAGGCGGCCACCCATCGGGTGGCCATTGCCAGCGGACACATCGGCATGCTGCCCGCCACGCTGGAGTTGGTGCAGCAAGGCACCGCCAAAAAAGGCGACGTGCTGGGCATTGCCCGAATTGCGGGCATCCAGGCCGCCAAAAAAACCAGTGATCTCATTCCTTTGTGTCACCCATTGGCTTTGACCCGGGTCGCCCTCGACCTTGAGCCGACCCCTCAAAACCCCGGCGTGCGCGTCACCGCCACCGTCGAGACCGTGGGCCCCACCGGGGTGGAGATGGAAGCCCTCACCGCCGTCCAAGTCGCCCTGCTCACCATCTACGACATGCTCAAGGCGGTCGACCGCGGCATGACCATCACCGACGTGCGACTGCTGGAGAAGCACGGGGGGAAGTCAGGGAGCTTTGTGGCTTAGGAGTGACCATTTGCCAATTAACTGCGGGGCTGCTCAGATATTGAAGTCTTGTCCCATATCTGTCCCACCCAGGAGCAGAGATGGCATTCTTCAGAGCACCTAGCACTTGCGTACTTATCGGCCATCATCAACCATGCACGCAGAGAGTGGGGCCTGAACATGTAATGACCCAGCAGTTTCTGCTCAGGTCAAGTTGCCAATTTGAACATTTCAAATGCCTGATTTGGGGTCTTCATCTTCAGCGCCTGGTGTGGTCGCTTTTGGTTGTAGAACCCAATCCAGTCTCCCAACACCCGAGCGGCATGCTGCAGTGTTTCAAACCGTTGCCGGTGTACGCACTGCTCCCTGATCGTTCGAATGACATTTTCCACCAATCCGTTTTGCTCTGGGCAATGCGGCGTAATGAATTCTTGCTGCAACCCATAACTCTTGACCAGGCGGGTATAGCTTCGGCTTGTGAAGACCAACCCGTTGTCGCTTTGGAGCAGAAACGGGGTAGTCACTCGGCCCAAAGTACCGTATCGGTTGATCAAGGCTTGCACCGTGTTCTTGTTGAAGTTCAACAATCCCGCTACGGTTCGGTAGCCATAAGATGGGTCTTGGTCAATCATGTCCTTGATCGGCTTCTCAAACCGATCCTGAACCTTCGGCGGGGATACACTTAATCACATGGTCAATGTATCGATGGTTCAACACAAGGAGACCGCATGAACCGCGCATCGTTCTTCGCTATCGGACTGTGCCTTATGGCCTCACAGTCATTGGCCCACTATGCCGGCACACAACTCGCCTTTGACTCAAAAAGCGCGCCAGACCTCGTATTTCCGGATGCGGTCACTGCCATCACTGAGGCCACCTCGCCGCGCATGATGCTGCTACGGCCAGAGGGTAACGGCCCTTTCCCTGCCGTGGCTCTAGGTCACCAGTGCGCTGGCTTGATCTTCAATAAGGCTAACCCACGTGCGGTCAACTGGTCGATGCTCGAGTGGGCCAAAACCTTCGTGCAAAACGGCTACGTTACCTTGCTGGTGGATTTCATGGACCAGCGTAATGCCCGCTCGGTCTGTGCGATGCCCGAGAACGGCGTGACCTTCGGACGCACTGTCAAAGATTTCATGCAAGCCGCCGAGTACCTGCGCATGCAGCCCGGCGTGGACCCCGAGCGCGTGGGTCTGGTGGGTTTTTCTCAGGGCGCCATCATCGGCTTACTCAGTAACAGCAAGGGCGTACGGGAAAACATGAAGAATGGAGATGGCTTCAATGCCTACGTGTCCTACTACCCTCTGTGCGGCTATTCGCGCAACGGCCCAGGCAACTTCGCAGGTCAACTGGTGCAAGACGACATGGACCGACCCCACCTGGTGTTCACGGGTGGCCTGGACAACGAGACGCCCTTTGAAGATTGCCAGAAGCGGCTCAAGTCGGTCATCGAAAAAGGCAGGCCCGTGGTTCATACCCACTTTGCCAATGCGACCCATTGCTTTGATTGCAAGTCTCTCAATGGCTTCACCAAACGGGGGCATCACGGACAGGTGACCTACACCTACAACCCGGAGGCGACCGAGCAGGCGACGAAGCAAATGTTCGAATTCCTGCGTCAGAACATGCCACCCAAGTAAAGTTTAACGAGCCAGCATACAACGCAGAACCCCGTTTCAGGCCATCACAGGCCTGATTTTTCCGATATGTTTGGCCAGGGCGCCAGTTAAAGGTGCGGGGCACTGAGCACCTGGTAACCCGGCAGAAATCGGGTCAAGGTCGAAGGTCTGCAGTGGCCAAGTTGTTGATTTGTATGTCGCTCGCAAGTCGCCCTGCTCACCATCTAAGACATGCTCAAGGCGGTCGACCGCAGCATGACCATGACCGATGTGCGACTGCTGGAGAAGCACGGGGGGAAGTCAGGGAGCTTTGTGGCTCCAAAATAAGCCCCGTGACCTACGGGTGCGGCTGCGCCCCGATCAAGATGGCGGCCACGATGCATGGCTGCGTACCCCGCACGCTCCATGAATGCATGGTCCCCCGCTGCACCAGGATGTCGCCTGCCTTGAGCAAAGTTTCCCCCGTGTCCATGATGGCCGTGATTTCACCTTTCAACACAATGATGTAGTCGATGGTGCTGGTTTTGTGGCGCATCGGGTCATCCGAAGACAAATCGGGGGCATGCCCGGCCCCAATCGACTCAAAAGCCTTGGCTGCATCGGCGCCACGCCACATGGTGTCCGGTGGAAATTCAACGATGCGCAAAATGCTGCCCACCGAAGGGGGCTCCAACTTCACCGGTCGATCGGCCGCATCCAGGCGACCTGTGTTGTCCGCCGGCGCCGTGGTGGTTTCCCACAAATCGGTCAGCGCCACACCAGGCATCGAAGCCATTTCTTTCACATTCGGCGCCAGGCCGTCAAAAATAAAAGTCGATTGACCTTGGTCGTTGTGGCCTGTCACCACGCGCCTGACTCGCATCACCATGTTGATCTCCTCGTTTCCATTCAACGTCAATGGGCATGTCCGCAATGAGGCCCGCACCCGGGTCCGTGGCCATGCAGGCGTTTCATTCTTTCTTCATAGTGCTGCATGAGCCCAAACAAATAAGTCGTATCAGGCGGTGATTTGTCGCCCGAAAACTCCTGATACAGATTGTTGACCGTCACATAAATGCGTTCTGCATCGGTCCAGCCCTTGAACTCTTTCAATGAAATGTCATCGACCGCTTGTTCCAGATTTTTACCTTCGTCGTAGCAACGCCGAGCCTCGGCTTTGACATATTCCAGGTAATGCTTCAGTGCCCGCACGCCCGATTTATCCGTGATCGGGCCATGGCCTGGCACGACCACCTCGACATCCCAGGACAACATCAGGTCACAGGCCTTGATCCAGTTGTCCACCGGTCCGGCCCAAACGATCGGGTGACCCCCATTGAACAAAATATCCCCGGTGTACACCACCTTGTCCTGCGGCACATAAGCCAGGGTGTCCCCCGCCGTATGAGCCGGACCCACTTCGACCAAACGAACCGTCTTGTCCCCGACCTTCACATCCAGCTGCCCCTCAAACGTTTCGGTAGGCGGGGTGTAGACGATGCCACTGAAATCAAAAACACGACCCATGGTTCGCATCAGGAACTCGCCGCCATCGCCCAACTGCTTGTAATTCCTGAAGCGGTCGATCAACATTTCCGGCGGTCGCTCGCGCATTTCTTCGGCACAGCGTTTGGAGACGATGATTTTCGAATCGCTGACCAGTTGGTTGCCAAAAAAATGGTCGCCATTGGCGTGGGTATTCACCACCTGCCCGATGTGACGGGCAGCAGGCACCGCCTGGCGCATTTCAAACAACATATCGCGCGTCAACTTCAGGTCAAACAGAGTGTCAACCAGCAGGGTTTGATCCCCGTCCACGACCAAGCCGGCATTGCTCCAGCCCCAACTGCCATCGGGTTGTAACCAGGCATATTGGCCATTGCCGATTTCGTGCAAGCCTTTGGTGAATTGCCACTTCATGGGAAAAGTCTCCTTCTATCAAATACCACGCCATCTCAACCAATGTTTTTCCAGCCGTGCCAACACCACATTGCTGATGTAGCCGACCGCCCCCAGCACCATGATGCCTGCATACAAATCACCACTGCGAAAAGACCGTGCCGCCAAGGTGATGTTTTGCCCCAGCCCGGCAGTGCCCGCCAGCATTTCAGCCACCACCGCCAAAATCAGCGAAACCGTCAGCGCCAATCGCAAGCCCGCCAGGATATCGGGCATCGCATTAGGCAGGGCGATTTTCCAGATCACCGCCATGCGCCCCATCTTCAGCATGCTCGCCACCTCCAGCAACCTCGGCTCGATGGTCTTGAACCCATGGACCGTGTTGAGCAGCACGGGCCAAAGCGAAGAAAACATGATCACCGCCACAATCATTCGGTCATTCAATCCCATCAGCAACACGAACAAGGGGATGATGGCCGAAGCCGGCAAGGGCCGGATCAACTCCAGGCTGGGCTCCAGATAAGCGCGCACCCGGGGGAACAGGCCAATCAGAGCCCCCAACGCAATGCCCACCACCGAGGCCACCCCAAACCCCATCAGCATCCGCGTCACAGTTTGGCGGAACGCAAACCAGAAGTCCGCTGAAGTCATTTGCTCGGACAAAGCGGCCAGACTTTTGCTCGGCGCCGGAAAAAAGACCGGCGACAACCACTGCATGTCAGCAGCCCATTGCCACACGCCCAGCAACCCCAACAAGACCAGCACGCTGGCCACATGCCACACGGCGGGGATGCGCGGGGCACTCATGAGTTCACCCCCCATCGGCCCATGTGACCAAACCACCGATACTGGGCCCGCAACAACAGCGCATTCAAGCCCCAGCCCACCAGACCGATCCAGGCAATGAACGCAAACACCCGATCCGCCCGCATGCTCTCTTGCGCCACGATCAGGGCATAGCCCAGACCCTGCGGGTTGGCCGTGATCTCGACCGTCACTGCGACCACCAAGGCCACGGCCGCAGCCAATCGCAGGCCCACAAAAATGCGCGGCAATGCGGCGGGCAAGACAATTTTGAAGGTGCGTTGCCACAGGCTGAGGTTCAGCATTCTCGAAACTTCCAGCAAACGCGGCTCGATGCCCCGGACCGCCGACTCGGTCACGATCAGCACCGGCCAAAAGCTGGAAAAAGCCACCACACTGCCCTCCATCTTGAACCCATAGCCATAAATCAGCAAAGCCAAAGGAATCAAGGCCACCGAAGGAATGGGGCGCATCGTCTCGACGGTCATGCGCATCAGGTCAGAGAGGCGGCGCGACAAGCCAAAAGCCACCCCCATGAGCGTGCCCAGCAGGCACGCCAACGCCCAGCCGCTGGCCGCCCCCCCCAAAGTCTGGAGCAAGGCGGTCCACAGACTCCCGTCCATCATCACCTGAGCAATCGCCCGGCCAATCGCACTGGGGTGTGACAGACTCTCGGCCACCAGCCGACCGCTCAGAGCGGCCCATTCCCAACAGGCCAAGACCAGCACAGGCAACAACAATCCTTGCAGCAGTCGTTTCAGCACCCTAGTGCCCTCCGCTGGGGAGCAAATGGAACAACCGGTGCCGGTAGTCCAGAAACTGGGGATGCTCGCGGGTCGTCAATTGGTGGCGCGGGCGATCCAGCTCGACATCCAGCGTGGCACCGATGCGTCCCGGGCCATGGGTCATGGCCAGCACCCGGTCGCCCAGGTAGATGGCTTCTTCCAGGTCATGTGTAATGAACACCACGGTGACCCCGGCTTCTTGGGACAAGCGCGCCACTTCATCTTGCAGGGTCTGGCGGGTCATGGCGTCAAGGGCCCCGAACGGCTCATCCATCAGCAGCACCTGAGGCGATTGAGCCAGGCAGCGGGCAATTTGCAAGCGTTGTTGCATGCCCCCTGACAATTGCACCGGGAACGCCTGCGCACGGTTGGCCAAGCCCACCTGAGTCAGCAAGCCGTGAATGATATCGGCCCGTTCGGCGCGGGGCACGTTGCGCGCCTCCAGCGCCAACTCCACGTTCCCATACACCGTGCGCCAGGGCAACAGCGCCCGGCCATAGTCCTGAAACACCACCGCCAGTTCAGGTTGTGGGCTCTGCACCCGCTGGCCCTTGTAGACCACCTCACCCCGGGTGGGCATCAGCAAGCCCGCCAGCATCCGCAACAAGGTGGTCTTACCGCAGCCCGATGCGCCCACGATGCACAAAAACTCATGCGCCTGGATATCGAGCTCGATGCCTTCCAGGATTTTCAGGTCGTCGACCTGAAAATCCAGATGGCGAACAGAAAGGATAGGGTTCAAATCATGTTCAGGCATGCCTCAAGCCAGTCCTCTCAGGGCCGAAAAAGCACGCGTGCAGGGTCGAGCGGCGCTTTCAACATCGACTGCTCCAACATGATCTTGTTCCAGTTTTGCACCACATCCGGGGTGATGTTGGGCCTGAACCTGGGATCCGGAAATTTGGCTTGAACTTCAGGCGGGAAAGGGATATAGACCAAATTGGCCCTGCGCACCACACCAGGATCTTTCGCCGCCATGGCCGAAGCTTCTTCAATGGCTGCGCGGAAAGCGGCGACCTGTTTCGGATTGGCATCGGCCCACTTGCGGTGGGCCACGAACCAGCCCGACTGCACTTCGCCCTCGAGCGACGCAATGTAATACGCCACCACCCGGCCGGTATTTGTTTCCAGGGCGCGCGACAAGAAAGGTTGAACCGCCAACACCCCATCGACCTGACCGGACTTCAAAACATCGATCGATTGGGCAAAGGCATTCTCCGTGAAGGTCACCTTGCGGTAATCCCCCCCGTTTTCGCTCATCCATTTTCTGAACAGCACATGCAAAAAGGCATTCAGGCCAGGGGTCGACACCCGCTTGCCCTCAAAATCCTTGGCCGTTTTGATCGGACTGTCCGGGCGCACAATGATCGCCACATCTTCCATGCCCTTGGTGTAATAACCCCCGCCGGCCAGCACCACCAGATCCAGCCCTTGATCAATCGCTTGCATGGTGTTGGGCGCCGTGGGCGTGGCAATGTGCAAACTGCCCGCCATCAAGGCGGCCGGTGTGGTGGCCGAGTTGGGCACCAGTTTCATTTCGACATCCAGGCCGTGCTTTTTAAACAACCCTTCATTGGCGGCCACAAACGCATTCGCGAATGCGGTCGAAGCCGAAAAGCCAAACACCACTTTCTGTGCCATGGCGGGGGCCAAACAGAACCCTGCCATCAACCCTGCTGCAATCCACTGACGTGTCCAACGCATCCACAACATGCTGGTCTCCTTCGATCAAGATTGAAAAACGACGCGGTTGCGCAAAATACCCAGGCCTTGTATTTCCAACTCGACCACATCGCCATGCTTCAGGAAGCGTCCCAACTCCAGGCCGCAACCATTGCCCACGGTGCCTGACCCCAGGAACTCGCCGGGATACAGGGTTTCATCCTTTGAGACATGGACCAGCACGTCTTCGAACTTGTGATACATCTCGCCACTGTTGCCCCGTGACCACTCTTCACCATTGACCCGTGCCACCATCGTCAGGTCATAGGGGTCGGCGATTTCATCGCGCGTGACCAGCCAGGGGCCGATCGCATTGCCCGTGTCAAAGTCTTTCCCCTTCGAGGGGCCCAGCGACCCGGACATCTCTCGCATCTGTTGGTCACGCGCACTGAAGTCGTTAAAGATGCAGTATCCATAAATGTGCTGATGGGCTGTTTCTTTGCGGATGTTCACACCGCCTCGCCCCACAATGGCGGCAAACTCCAGTTCGTAATCCAGCATCGTGCAATAGCGTGGGTTGATCACATCGGTATCGGTGCCCACCACAGAAAACCGGTTGCACTTGTAATAAATAGGCTCCCGATACCAAATGGCCGGTATCTCCACTTTGGCCGGATCGCGCTCGGTGTCGGCCGTAGAAAAAGGTGCCCCACTGCCCTGGGCTGCTGCCGCTGTGTTGGCCCCTGCAAACAAATACCGGTTGGCGCGTGCTTGCCGGAAATGTTTTTCAAAGCACAAAAAGTCACGCATTTGTCGGGGTTGGGGCAAAGCGGCCGCATAGCGCACCTCAGAAATCTTGCGCACCACGTTGGCTTTTTTCAGCAACTGACGCGCCGCCTCCAAGCCAGCGTCACCGGCGTCGATCAGGGCCAACATATCGCCAAACATGGGGTCAGAACTCGATGCCGTGAAGTCGACCAGATGCTGGGGATCGATCACCGCACCGATGTGGCGCGACCCGTCGGGCAAGTCAAACGTACTCAGCTTCATAGATCCCTTTCTCCAACTGGGCGCCATGCATCAACGCCACCTCGATTCATTGGATAGGAGATGCGACCAAAGAGTGATCGGGATAACCCTAAAAAACATAGGGATATGTCTCCGACTTGTCTCACATTGATCAGTGAATCAACAGAAGGTATTCGGTTCTTTGTGACTGAACGCCTTTCGGGGTGTCGCCGTTCAGTCGCTCACTTGCACTCGGTGGGCGCAAATTTGGCGGCCAGGCGCGTCACCTGGGGCAGGGCGATGCCACCCACACCGGCGCTGTCTTGAGCCAGGCACTTCCACAGCAAATTGCCTTGACTGGGCGGTGTGAAGCTGCTCGTGCCCGGTGGCAAAGCGACGGGCTCGGTGCTCGTGCCGGTGTAGGGCACCACCAGCAACACGCCATCGCCAGCCGCCGCCGTGGTGGCAATGCTGATTACCCCCGTGACCGGGTCGATGTCGATCGAACGCAAATTGGCGCTGCTCCCGGGGGCCACATGACCCAGCCGATAGCCTTCGGCCGACCCGGCAGGGTTGCCACTGGACAAATTCTCCAGCACCGTGGTTTTGGCGCTGCTGGCCAACGCCAATCCTTCGGACACCCGCACCCGCACCAGATGGCTCTGGTAGGCCGGCACCGCAAAAGAAGCCAACAGGCCGATGATGGCGATCACCACCATCAGCTCAATCAAAGTAAAACCGCGTTGTGAACGAAACATGGTCAACCCCCAAACAGTGAGAAGACCATATTAAGAAAAAAAGGCGCTAAAAAAATCGGCTCAATGATGTGAGCTGTGCACCTTAATCATTCGCTGGCGGATTTTCGCCCCATGAACTTGCCCAAACCCACGACCGCCATCGCACCGGCGGCAGCGGCCACGTAGTGCAGTGCCGGATGGTCGGCGACCAACTCTTGCAACGCCACATCACTGATCAGGGTCTCGCCACCCACCCAGCCGATCAGGGCGGCACCCAGGGTGACGATGATGGGGTAACGTTCCATCAGTTTGATCATCAGCGTACTGCCAAAAATCACCAGCGGGATGCTGATCGCCAAGCCAATGATCAGCAACGTGGTCGAGCCCTTGGCGGCGGCGGCCACGGCGATCACATTGTCCAGACTCATCACGATGTCGGCGATCAGGATGGTGCGAACTGCGGCCATCAGGCCTTTTTGTTCGGTTTCACCTTCTTCGTGCTCTTCTTCGCCGCCCAACAGTTGTACGCCGATCCACAGCAGCAACAAGCCGCCCACAATCTGCAAATACGACAAGGCCAGCAGTTGCACCGCCACCACCGTCAGCACGATGCGCAGCACGACCGCCGCCCCGGAGCCGAACATGATCGCCTTCTGCTGCTGCTGGGGCGGCAATGAGCGTGCCGCCAGCGCAATGACCACGGCGTTATCACCCGACAAAATGATGTTGATCCAGATGATCTTCATCAAGCCGATCCAAAAATCGGCATCGTTCAAAAGTTCCATGTGCTGTTTCTCCTTGCGGGTTGTCCCGCAAATTTTTGTAATAGCGGCGGTGAGTTTAACGGCATTCCCTGCCTTTTTTGGTGGGTATTAATGCGTACGACCCGGCCAGCCTGTCGCTCAGGTGATCCAAGCGACGCCCCAAAAAAAACGCCCCGTCAAAGCGGGGCGCATGGAGGGAGGCGGGCGCCACCAGGCACCCCCTGCCGGATCAGAGCAGGGCTTTGAGCAACTTGCCCATTTCGGACGGATTGCGGGTGACCTTGAAACCACACTCTTCCATGATCGCCAGCTTGGCGTCGGCGGTATCGGCACCACCCGAGATCAGCGCACCGGCGTGGCCCATGCGCTTGCCCGGCGGGGCAGTGACGCCGGCGATGAAGCCCACCACCGGCTTTTTCATGTGGGCTTTGCACCAACGAGCGGCTTCAGCCTCGTCGGGGCCGCCGATCTCGCCGATCATGATCACAGCGTCGGTGTCCGGGTCGTCATTGAAGGCTTGCATCACATCGATGTGCTTGAGGCCATTGATCGGGTCACCGCCAATGCCCACGGCACTGGATTGACCCAAACCGATTTCGGTCAACTGCGCCACCGCTTCATAGGTCAGCGTGCCCGAGCGTGACACCACGCCGATGCGTCCCTTGCGATGGATGTGACCGGGCATGATGCCGATTTTGATCTCATCGGGCGTGATCAGACCCGGGCAATTGGGGCCCAGCAGCAGCGTTTTCTTGCCGCCAGCCGCTTCCTTGGCCTTCATTTTGTTGCGCACTTCCAGCATGTCGCGCACCGGGATGCCTTCGGTGATGCAAATGGCCAGATCGAGATCGGCCTCCACGGCCTCCCAAATCGCGGCGGCCGCCCCGGCGGGGGGCACATAAATCACCGACACCGTGGCCCCGGTTTGGTTTGCGGCCTCTTTGACAGATGCATAGATGGGAATATCAAAGATTTTTTCACCCGCTTTTTTCGGGTTCACGCCGGCCACGAAACAATTCTTGCCGTTGGCGTACTCTTGACACTTCTCGGTGTGGAATTGCCCGGTCTTGCCCGTGATGCCCTGGGTGATGACTTTGGTGTTCTGGTTGATGAAGATCGACATATTGAAGGTCCTTCGCAGGCCCGGCTTGGCCGGGCCCAATCATTTATTGAACAGCAGCCACCACTTTTTGGGCAGCCTCGGCCATGCTGTCGGCACTGATGATGGGCAGACCCGACTCGGCCAACATCTTCTTGCCCAGCTCTTCGTTGGTGCCCTTCATGCGCACCACCAGCGGCACACTCAGGTTGACCGCCTTGCAAGCCGTGATCACGCCGGTGGCGATGGTGTCGCAGCGCATGATGCCGCCGAAGATGTTGACCAAAATAGCCTTGACCTTGGGGTTCTTCAGCATGATCTTGAACGCCTCGGTCACTTTCTCGGGCGTGGCGCCGCCACCCACATCGAGGAAGTTGGCCGGCTCGGCGCCGAACAACTTGATCGTGTCCATGGTCGCCATGGCCAAACCGGCGCCGTTGACCAGACAGCCGATGTTGCCATCCAGGCTGATGTAAGCCAGATCAAATTTCGAGGCTTCGACTTCAGCCGGATCTTCTTCGTCAAGGTCGCGATAGGCCACGATCTCGGGGTGGCGGAACAGCGCATTGCTGTCAAAGTTGAATTTCGCATCCAGGGCGATGATGTTGCCTTGGCTGTCGCAATTCAGCGGATTGATCTCGACCAGCGAAGCGTCGGTGGCCATGTAGCACTGATAGAGCTTTTGAAACACATCAGCGGCTTGCTCGGCCGACTTGCCACTCAGGCCCACCGCCTGGGCGATCTTCAGTGCCTGAACCTGCCCCAACCCGGTCAGCGGGTCGACCAACTCGGTCACGATCTTCTCGGGGGTTTTGTGAGCCACTTCCTCGATGTCCATGCCGCCCTCGCTCGAGGCGATGAAAGCGATCTTCTGGCTGGCCCGGTCGGTCACCACCGAAACATAATATTCTTTCTGAATGTCCGCGCCTTCTTCGATGTACAGGCGCCGCACCTTCTGGCCCTCCGGGCCGGTCTGATGGGTCTTGAGCTGCATGCCCAGAATCTGGCTCGACAACTCCTTGACCTGATCAATCGACTTGGCCACTTTCACCCCGCCGCCCTTGCCACGGCCACCGGCGTGGATCTGGGCCTTCACCACCCACACAGGGCCGCCCAGCTTTTGCGCGGCTTCGACCGCCTCTTGCACCGTGAAGGCCGGGACGCCCCGGGGCACTGGCACGCCGAACTGACGCAAGATCTCCTTGCCTTGGTACTCGTGAATCTTCATGAGGTCTCTCTTTGCACGGGTGAAAACACTGGAGGTGGAGGCGCGCAACCCGCAGATTGCATATGGACTTCACCGCCGTGAAATGTATCATGTTGCGTTGCACCAACCTGATTCCATCCTGACAAATCATGCCCACCGTATTCATCGATGGCGAAGCCGGCACCACCGGCTTGCAAATCCGCGACCGCCTGGCCCAAATGCCGCAAGTCACCGTGCTCTCCATCGACCCGGCCCGGCGCAAAGACCCGGCAGCCAAACGCGACCTCATGGCGCAGGCAGACCTGGTGGTGTTGTGCCTGCACGATGACGCCGCCCGCGAATCGGTGGCCATGATCGACACCCTGAGCGGCCCCAAACCGCGCATCATCGACGCCTCCACCGCCCACCGCACGGCCCCCGATTGGGTCTTTGGATTCCCCGAGTTGTGTGCCGGGCAAGTCCAGGCGGTGCGCCAAGCCGAGCGGGTGGCCAACCCGGGCTGCTATGCCACCGGAGCCATCGCCATCTTGCGCCCGCTGATCGATGCCGGTCTGATCCCTGCGGATTTTCCAGTGAGTTTGCCGTCAGTAAGCGGTTACTCTGGTGGTGGACGCACCATGATCGAGGCTTACGAGGCGGGCACTGCACCGCTCTTTGAGGCCTACGCCTTGGGCTTGCAACACAAGCATATTCCGGAAATCATGACCTACACCGGACTGACCCGTCGACCCTTGTTCGTGCCCGGCGTGGGCAACTTCCGCCAGGGCATGCTGGTGCAACTGCCACTGCACCTCGATGAGCTGCCCGGGCACCCGCAAGCCAGCGACCTCGAGGCCGCATTGCGCCATCACTATGCACAGACCGAGGGGGGGTGCGTGCAGGTGTGCGCCGCCACCGAAGACGGCAAACTCGATGCCACAGCGCTCAATGACACCAACTTGCTCGACATTCGGGTCTTTGCCAACCAGGCACAACGTCAGGCCGTGGTCATCGCCCGCCTGGACAACCTGGGCAAAGGCGCCAGCGGCGCGGCGGTGCAAAACCTGCGCCTGATGTTGGGCTTGTGAAACTCTGACCTGGTGTTTGATCAGTCGAAGTCTTGGGCGCGCATGACCCGGCGCACCACTTCGGCGGCAAAGCCCCGTGCAATCAGAAACCGCATTTGTTGAGCCTGCCCTTTGGCGTCAATGGCGGGCGCGCCAAATTTTTTGCGCCATACCTCGCGGGCGCGTTCTTCTTCGGTCTCGCGCAAGCGGTCCATGGCTTGCGCCACTGCTTCGGCACCCACGCCCTTTTGCTGCAACTCGCGCCGCACCCGTTGCGCGCCCAGGCGGCTGGCGCGAGTGTGCAACACCGACTCGACCACCCGTGCCTCGCTGATGAAGCCCTTGGCTTGCAAATCATCCAGTGCCGCCTTCAGTTCGGCCGGGTCGGGGTCGTGTCGGGCCAGTTTGAGCTCCAACTCGCTTCGGGTGTGCTCGCGCAGAGCCAGCAGGCGCAAGGCCCGGCCCTTCAATGAAGGGCCGGTGCGCGGCGCAGCCTCAGCGCTTGGCAACTCGCGGCGCACAACGATCACGCGGGGTCGGAGGACTCCGCCGTCGCCAGCAGCGGGATGCCGAGGGATTCACGCACCTTGTTCTCGATTTCATGGGCGAGTTCGGGGTTCTCGCGCAGGAACTCGCGGGCGTTATCACGGCCCTGGCCGATTTTTTCGCCGTTGTAGGCGTACCAGGCGCCTGATTTTTCAATGATGCGCTCATTCACACCCATGTCGATGATCGCGCCTTCGCGGCTGATGCCTTCACCAAACATGATGTCGAACTCAGCGGTCCTGAACGGAGGCGAAACCTTGTTTTTGACCACTTTGACCTTGGTTTCGTTGCCGATCGCCTCTTCGCCCTTTTTGATCGTGCCCGTGCGGCGGATGTCGATGCGCACCGAAGCATAAAATTTCAGCGCGTTACCGCCCGTGGTGGTCTCGGGCGAGCCGAACATGACGCCGATCTTCATGCGGATCTGGTTGATGAAGATCACCATGCAATTGGTCTTCTTGATGGTTGCTGTCAGTTTGCGCAGCGCCTGGCTCATCAGGCGCGCTTGCAGACCCGGCAGCGAGTCGCCCATTTCGCCTTCGAGCTCGGCCTTGGGGGTGAGGGCAGCGACCGAATCGATCACGATCAGGTCGACCGCCCCCGAGCGCACCAGGCTGTCGACGATCTCCAGCGCCTGCTCGCCGGTGTCGGGCTGGCTGATCAGCAGGTCGGGCAGGTTGACGCCCAGCTTTTGCGCATATTGCACATCGAGCGCGTGCTCGGCGTCGACAAAGGCGCAGGTGCCGCCCTGCTTTTGCATTTCGGCGATCACTTGCAGGGTCAGGGTGGTCTTACCCGACGATTCCGGCCCGTAGATTTCGACCACCCGGCCACGTGGCAGTCCGCCTACGCCCAGGGCGATGTCCAGCCCCAGCGAACCGGTGGACACCACCTGGATGTCTTCGATGGCTTCGCCTTCGCCCAGGCGCATGATCGTGCCCTTGCCGAATTGCTTCTCGATTTGGGCCAGCGCGGCCTGCAGGGCTTTGGCCTTTTCGCTGTTGGGAGCCAGGCCTTTGACGGGTGCGTCCATGAGATTTTCCTTGTGAAACAATGGGTTGTTTTGAAATCCGGCCACTGGTTCAAAACACAGGCTGGATGCTTGAACAGTAATGTATCTCGAGCATAAATAGAAAACAAGATAAATTTTGGTCAGTTTGCCTTATCATTTAAGTGGTGCGTTCCACCACTTTTCCATGCCAACCATCAGCCCACCCATTCACCACACCGGCACCCCCGGGGCGCAGGCCGACTGGCGGCGCACCCAACTGGGGCGATTGCTGGGTCATGCCATGCGTCGCTTTGACGCCCGGGTGCTCGAACTCATGGCTCACCAGCCCGATGTGCCACTGGCGCTGTCTAACCTCGCCGCCCGGCATCAAGTCAGCGCCGCCCACATCCACATCACCCGTCACCTGTCCTTGCAGGGCTCGCGCCTGAGCGAATTGGCCGACAGCGCCGGCATGACCAAGCAGGCGATGGGCGACCTGGTGGATCAATGCGAGGCGTGGGGCTTGGTCCAACGCGTGCCAGATGAGCGCGATGCCCGCGCCAAGCGCATCGTCTTCACGCCCAGCGGCCTTGATTGGTTGCAGGCCTTCGAGTGGGCGGTGGGGCAGGCCGAGGCCGAGTTGCGCCACAGCGTGGGCGACGAGGTGGCTACCGTGTTGCGGCTGGGGCTTGAAATTTACGCCGGCGAGACCGATGGTTGAAACCCCATGTCCCAAAGCCCGAAAAAAGGTTAGCATTTCACTAAAAGAGACAAAACAGAGGACGAGATGCGCATACTCATAGCAGAAGACGACCAAGTGTTGGCCGATGGTTTATTGCGCACATTGCGCGCTTCCGGGGCGGCCGTCGATCATGTCGCCACAGGCACCGAGGCCGATGCGGCCCTGATGACCACCGACGAATTCGATTTGCTCATTCTGGATTTGGGCTTGCCCAAAATGCACGGCCTCGAAGTGCTCAAGCGCTTGCGCGCCCGTGGCAGTGCCGTCCCCGTCCTGATCCTGACCGCCGCCGATGGTGTCGAAGAACGTGTCAAGGGGCTCGACTACGGCGCCGACGATTACATGGCCAAACCCTTCAGCTTGCAAGAGCTCGAAGCCCGGGTTCGTGCCCTGACTCGCCGTGGCATGGGCGGTACGTCCTCGGCCATCAAGCACGGCCCCCTGGTTTACGACCAGGCCGGGCGAGTGGCCACCATCGACGGCAAGATGGTCGAGCTCTCCGCCCGCGAGTTGGGTTTGCTCGAAGTTCTGTTGCAGCGCGCGGGCCGTCTGGTCAGCAAAGACCAATTGGTCGAACGTCTGTGCGAATGGGGTGAAGAGGTCAGCAACAATGCGATCGAGGTCTACATCCATCGCCTGCGCAAAAAGATCGAAAAAGGCCCGATCCGCATCGCCACCGTGCGCGGTTTGGGCTACTGCCTGGAAAAAATCCCGAATTGAAATTTTTTCAGCGCGAGCAAAGGTCGCTGTTCGGGGAAATCCTGGATTGGATGCTCACCCCCTTATTGCTGTTATGGCCGATCAGCTTGGTGCTGACCTGGCTGGTCGCTCAGGGCATTGCGGGCCGCCCCTTTGACCGCGCCCTGGAATACAACGTCCAGGCCTTGGCCCAGTTGGTGCGCTCCGACGGTGCGCGCGTCGAATTCAATTTGCCGGCGCCTGCGCGAGAGATCTTGCGCGCCGATGACATCGACCTGATTTACTACCAGGTGCTGGGCGCGCGCGGCGAGTTTCTGAGCGGGGAGCGCGACCTGCCCTTGCCGGGTGAAGATGAGCCCGCTGTCAGCGGCGTGGTCATGTTGCGCGACGACCTGATGCGCGGCACCTCGGTGCGCGTGGCTTACTTGTGGATTGAGGTGGAAAAACCCGGCGCCACCCCGGTGCTGGTGCAGGTGGCAGAAACCCTGGAAAAGCGTTCCATCCTGGCAACCGAGATCATCAAGGGCGTGATGCTGCCCCAATTCGTCATCTTGCCTTTGGCCGTGTTGCTGGTCTGGTTGGCCCTGGCGCGCGGCATTCGCCCCCTCAATCGACTCGAAGAGCGCATCCGCTTGCGCAAGCCCGATGACCTCAGCCCGCTCGATGACCGCACCGTTCCCCTGGAAGTGGCCCCATTGGTCACTGCCATCAACGGTTTGCTGACGCGCCTGAAAGATTCGATCGCCACCCAAAAACGATTTTTGGCCGACGCCGCCCATCAACTCAAGACTCCGCTGGCGGGCTTGCGCATGCAGGCCGATCTGGCCCAACGCGAATCCAGTGCCACCGAACTCAAACAGTCGTTGCAATTGATCGGTCGCGCCAGCATTCGCGCCACCCACACCGTCAACCAGTTGCTGGCGCTGGCGCGCGCCGAAAGCGGCGGAGCCAACCTGGGACGTCAATCTTGTGACCTGGTTGACCTGGCCATGGATGTGCTGCAAGACTCGTTGCCCCGCGCCATGGACAAACACATCGACCTGGGCTACGAGGGCGTCGAGCCTGGCAGCCCCGGCGTCAAGCTCGAGGGCAACCCGACCTTGCTCAAAGAACTCATGCGCAACCTGGTCGACAATGCCCTCAGTTACACGCCCTCCAGCGCCGAGCAGCCTGGTGTGGTCACGGTGCGCGTGCTGGCCGATCGCTTTGGCCATGTGGCCATGTTCCAGGTCGAAGACAATGGTCCGGGCGTGCCCGATCTGGAAAAGGATCTGATTTTTCAACCCTTTTACCGGGCTTTGGGCAACGGGGTCGATGGCTCCGGTCTGGGCTTGCCCATCGTGCTCGAAATCGCCCAACAGCACGGTGCCCAAGTCACTCTGGAAGACGCCCACCCGGGTCGAACCAGCCCCGGAGCGAAATTCACCATCCGCTTCACCAGCACCGGCTGACGCCGGCCAAAGGCGTCAACCCTTGTACAGGTTCAGCGTCAGGCGTTCGCGCTCGATGGTGCGCGCCACGCCGGCTTGGGCCGCCACGCGCTGCACATGCGCCCACAGCAAGGGGCGGTGTTCAGGGTTATGCCCGGCCATGCTGCCCCAGCGGGTCAGCGTCAGCGCATAGGCGTCCAGAGGCCCCCATTGCCGACCGCTCAGCCAGACATCGCCACGACCCTGGGCATCTTGCACCAAGCGCTCCAACTCGTCCAAATACAACGCATATTGCTTCACCGCATGTTGACGGATCTGCTCTTGCACATCCGTAGACTCGTGGTACTTTTGAGGCATGAACACATGGGTGAAGGTCGGGTGGACCGTGTTGTTCATCCAGGCCAGAGTCGACAGTGCCTGACTGCGCGCCACAGGGTCACGGGGCAAAAACTCGCGCTCCGGGCACAGTTGGTCGATGTGCAGGCACAGCGCCAGGATCTGATTCAGGGCCACACCGTCTTGCACCAGCACCGGAACCTGGCCGCGCGGGTTGAGGGTGCGAAACGGTTCGGCATTTTGCTCGCCCTTGTGCAACTTGACCATCAGAGGCTCAAACGCCAAGCCGCTGTCCTCCAGCATGGCATGGGGGACAAACGAACAGGCACCGGGGGCGAAATACAGATGCATCATGGGGTTCTCCTTGCAGGTTCCAGGGCGTCGGGTCGCAATTGCTGTTCAAAACGTTCGGGCTCGTTGTGGCGCTCGGGGGCCCAGCCCCAAGGCGCCAACGCATCCCGGCTCCAGGCGGCCCATGCCACATTGATCATCAGCAAAAGCAAAGCCAACCATTTCATGATGGGGCTCATTCTAGAGGGCGCACACTGACTTCCGCGCTGTCGATCCGCACCCGGCCCTGCCCCGTGTCGAGCCACAAGGCCCCGTCGGCATCGATGCCCGCCCCAAGTCCGCATGCCCCCTGGCTGGTCTGAATCGGCTGCAGGTGCAACACATCGCGCCCGGCATAACGGGCCAGCCAGTCCTGTGGACCGCGCTGGTTGAATTGCACCAGCATGGCCAGCAGATCCGGTGCGACCCGGGCCAGAACTTCGCCGGGCTGCGGCGCCGGCCCCCAGTGGTCCAAACCGCGCGGGGCGATCCCGCCGGTGTCGAGATCCGGGGTTCGAACATTCAGACCCACGCCAATCAGCGCATACCGTCCGGTTCCCGGGCCCGGCAGCGGCAAGGTTTCGATCAGGATGCCACCCAGCTTGGTCGGTGCACCCGGGCGCGGCCAATGCCACAAGTCATTCGGCCATTTCAACCCCAGCCCCAGACGGCCATCGGGATCCAAAGCGTCGGCCAGTACCACCCCCACCGCCAGCGAGAGTCCGGACCAGGTGGGCGGGTTCAAGGGCAAACCCAGCGTGAAGGTCAAGGCGCTGCCAACAGGGCTGACCCAGGGCTTGCCCAAACGCCCGCGTCCTGCCGTTTGGTGCTCCGCCACCAGCAACACCGGCTCGGCATGACCTTGCCGCAGCCGACGCGTCAATTCGCTGTTGGTCGAATCGATCTCGGGCAGCCACTCGATGGTCATGCCCGGCCACAGCGGCGCCAACTTGATCCACAAGTCCTCCAGTGGCCAGTCCGGTTGGCTCATGTCGTTCAGGACTTTTTGGCCTTCTTTTTCATTTTCGGCGCAGGCTTGTCTTGCGCCAGCAAGGTGCCCCGACACTGGCGGTGGCCGCACCAGCACGGATATTCGGCCTTGAGCTGAGGCGTCAGCGGCTCGTCGATGATCAGACCGTAGTCGTAACTCAGCTCCTCGCCCACCCGGATCGGCCGCAAGGCCTTGATGAACACCCGCCCATCGACCTCGTCAGCCTCGCAATTGGGATTGCAAGAATGATTGATCCAACGCGACGAGTTGCCCCCGTACAGGGCATCGATCACATGGTGTTCGTCGATGTGGAAATAAAAGGTGTGATTGGGGTCATTGGGATCGTGCGGATGGCGACGCAAAGCCTCGGGCCAGTCGATGATCTCCCCGGTATATTCAATGATGGTTTCACCGGCTGCGATCGGGCTCAAGGCGAAAACTCCCTTGCCATGCACGCCGGACCGGCGGGTTTGAATGCGGCGCTGGGAAGAAGGTTTTTTTGTCGACACGGCCAAACTCTGGTAAGTTGAATACATGTGCACGCATGCGCGTGTGTGTGCGTGCGCGTGTGCGCACGCGCGAGGATGCATTGTAAGCAGACACGCCCCGCGTGTCTGACGAACCCTGAAAGAAGGTCAGAAACAAGATGAGCAAAACTTTGGTGATCGCCGAAAAGCCCTCAGTGGCGCAAGACATTGTGCGGGCCCTCACCCCGCAAACAGGCAAATTCGACAAGCACGATGACCACTTTGAAAACGATCAATTTGTGGTCACCAGCGCAGTCGGCCACCTGGTGGAAATTCAGGCCCCCGAAAAATACGATGTCAAACGCGGCAAGTGGAGCTTTGCCCATTTGCCCGTCATCCCGCCGCACTTCGACCTCAAGCCGGTCGACAAAACCAAGGCCCGCCTCAACGCCGTGGTCAAGCAAGCCAAGCGCAAAGACGTCAGCCGCCTCATCAACGCCTGTGACGCCGGGCGCGAGGGCGAACTGATTTTCCGCCTGATTGAGCAATATGCCGGCGGCGCCAAGGGTCTGGGCAAGCCGGTGCAGCGCCTGTGGTTGCAATCGATGACCCCGCAAGCCATCCGCGACGGCTTTGCGCACCTGCGCAGCGAAAACGACATGCGCGGCCTGGGCGAGGCCGCCCGCAGCCGCTCCGAGGCCGACTGGCTGGTCGGCATCAATGGCACCCGCGCCTTCACCGCCTTCAACTCTCGCGACGGCGGCTTTTTCCTGACCACCGTGGGGCGCGTTCAGACGCCGACCCTCGCCATCGTGGTCGAGCGTGAGGAGCAGATCCGTCGTTTCGTCAGCCGCGACTACTGGGAGATCCACGCCCAATTCCAGGCCCAGGCCGGTTTGTATCCCGCCAAGTGGTTTGATCCGGCCTGGAAAAAATCGGACGACGGCGAACTCAAGGCCGACCGGGTCTGGAGCCTGAAAGATGCCGTCGCCATCGCCGATGCCGTGCGCGGTCGAACCGGCAGCGTCACCGAAGAGAGCAAGCCCGCCACCCAGGCCAGCCCGGGCCTGTTTGACCTGACCAGCTTGCAGCGCGAAGCCAACGGCCGCTTCGGCTTCTCGGCCAAAACCACCCTGGCCCTGGCCCAAAGCCTCTACGAGCGCCACAAAGCCTTGACCTACCCCCGTACCGACTCACGCCACCTGCCCGAGGACTATGTCCCCGTGGTCAAGCAGACCTTCGAGATGCTGGCCGACAGTGGCATGAAGCACCTGGCCCCTCACGCCCTGGTGGCCTTGAATCAGTCTTATGTCCGCAAGATCCCGCGCATTTTTGACAACAGCAAGGTCTCAGACCACTTCGCCATCATCCCCACCTTGCAAGCCCCCGGCGGTTTGTCCGAGGCCGAACAAAAACTCTACGACCTGGTGGTGCGCCGCTTCATGGCCGTGTTCTACCCCAGTGCCGAATACCTGGTCACCACCCGCATCACCCAGATCGCTCATGCCGGTCAGAGTCACCACTTCAAATCCGAGGGCAAGGTGCTGGTCAAACCCGGCTGGCTGGCCATCTATGGCAAAGAGATCGACGAAGACAACGCCGACGGCAAGACCCTGATCCCGGTGCAGGCCCACGAAACAGTGCGCAACGAATCGGTCGAGGCCAAAGGTCTCAAAACCCGCCCGCCGGCGCGCTACAGCGAAGCCACCTTGCTCGGAGCGATGGAGGGTGCCGGCAAACTGATCGATGACGACGAACTGCGCGAAGCCATGCAGGAAAAGGGCCTGGGCACCCCGGCCACCCGTGCCGCCATCATCGAAGGTTTGCTGAACGAAAAATACATGCTGCGTGACGGCCGCGAGCTCATCCCCACCGCCAAGTCGTTCCAGCTCATGACCCTGTTGCGCGGGCTGCAGGTCGAAGAACTCTCGCGCCCCGAGCTGACCGGGGAGTGGGAGTACAAATTGGCCCAGATGGAGCAAGGCAAACTCTCGCGCGAAGCCTTCATGCAAGAAATTGCCGCCATGACCGAGCGCATGGTGCGCAAGGCCAAAGAATTCGACCGCGACACCGTGCCGGGCGACTACGCCACCTTGACCGCCCCTTGCCCCAAGTGTGGCGGCGTGGTCAAAGAAAACTACCGCCGTTACGCTTGTGCCGGATCCTCAGCCGACAGCGAGGGCTGCGGCTTTTCCTTTGGCAAAACGCCCGGCGGGCGCACCTTTGAGTTGGCCGAAGTGGAGCAATTTTTGCGCGACAAGCGCATCGGCCCCCTGGACGGATTCCGTTCCAAAGCCGGTTGGCCGTTCACCGCCGAGATGGCGCTGGTCTACAACGACGACGAGCAAAACTGGAAACTCGAATTTGACTTTGGCGAAGACAAAAACGCCGACAGCGGTGAAATCGTCGATCTCAGCACCCAGGCAGTGCTGGGCGCCTGCCCCAAATGCGGCGCATCCGTGCGCGACCACGGCAGCAACTACATCTGCGAAAAATCAGTGCCCACCGATGCCCAGCCCACCCCAAGCTGTGATTTCAAAACCGGCAAGATCATCTTGCAGCAGCCCGTCGCCCCCGAGCAAATCACCAAACTGCTCGAAACCGGCAAGACCGACCTGCTGGACAAATTCGTCAGCATGCGCACCCGCCGCCCGTTCAAGGCTTTTTTGGCCTACGACGCCAATCAGGGCAAAGTGATCTTCGAATTCGAGCCCCGGCAAAGCAAATACCCGCCCCGCAAAACGGCGTCCCGCACAGCACCGGCCGCTCCCGCCTCCAAAGCCGCGGGTAAAACAGCGGCGGCCAAAAAGCCCGCAGCCAAAAAGCCCGCAGCCAAAAAGCCGTCGGTCAAGAAAGAAAAAACGCCGCGCGCCGGCAATCTGACCCCCAGCGCCGCATTGCAAGCCGTCATTGGCGCAGGCCCCGTGTCCCGGCCTGAAGTGACCAAGAAGCTGTGGGATTACATCAAGGCCCAGGCCCTGCAAGACCCACAAGACAAGCGCACCATCCGCGCCGATGACAAACTGCGCGCCGTCTTTGGCAAGGACTCAGTGACCATGTTCGAAATTGCCAAGGTCATTGGCCCTCACCTGAGCTGAGGCCGACCCCGGTCAGCTGGGCTGCTGCAACAGCGCCCAAACCCGCGCCGGGGTCAGCGGCATTTGCAACCGGGGCGCCAGGTCGGCGCGGCCATGGCGCGCCAGCGCATCGGCCACGGCGTTGACCACCGCCGGCGTTGCGCCGATGGTGCCCAACTCACCCACACCCTTGACGCCCAGCACGTTGTTTTTGCTTGGCACGCTCTGATCCATGTGGGTGTTGAACCACGCCGGCATGACATCCGCCCGCGGGGCTGCATAGTCCATCAATGAACCGCTCACAGGCTGGCCCGACTCGGCGTCGTACACCATGTGCTCCATCAGCGCCTGGCCGATGCCTTGCACCGCACCCCCATCGAGTTGACCGCGCACGATCATCGGGTTAACCACCCGGCCGACATCGTTCATCGAGGTGTAGCTCACCACCGCCACTTCGCCGGTTTGCGGATCCAGCTCGACTTCGCAAATGTGGCAACCGTTGGGCCAACTCGGACCACTGGCGGCGGTTTTGCTGTCGAGTTCGATCCGGCCCTCAGCCTGGCGCTGCGCCAATTGCCCCAGCCCGATCTTCAGATCGGTACCCGCCACACCAAACGTGCCCTGCGCATAGATCAGGTCGGCCGGTGCCGCCTCCAACGCCTCGCCCGCCAACTGTCGCGCTTTGTCCAGCGCCTGGGTAGAACCCACGCTGATGGCCGAGCCACCGGTAAACAGCGAGCGCGAGCCGGCACTGCCGAAACCGTTGCCGCGGTCGGTGTCGCCCAGCACCACCCGCACCTGTGACAACGGCACATCGAACACATCGACCACCAACTGAGCCAACGAAGTGGCAATACCCTGGCCCATTTGGTTGACCGCACTGAAGACCTCGATCACGCCATCGGCCATGATCCGCACATTCACGTTTTCTTCCAGGGCGTTGCCGCCGGTCCACTCCAAAAAGGTCGCAATGCCCAGACCGCGCCACAAGCCGCGTTGCCGGGACGCTTCGGCCCGGGCTGCAAAACCGTCCCAGTCAGCCAGCTTCAGACCCTGCTCCATCATCTGCCCGAAGGCGCCGGTGTCATAGGTTTGACCCATCGGGTTGGTGTAGGGCATCTGCTCGGGGCGAATGAAGTTGCGCCGCCGGATCTCCAGCCGATCGATACCACTGACCCGCGACGCTTCGTCGATCAGCCGCTCGATATTAAAAATCGCCTCGGGACGCCCGGCACCCCGGTAAGCCCCGGTAGGCGCGGTGTTGGTCATCACCGCCGTGTAATGGAAATCGATGCATCCAATGTCGTACACGCTGGTCTGCACCCATGGGCCGATCATGATCTGAATGCTGACCCCGGTCATGCTGGGGTACGCACCCGTATTGGCCCGTGTCTGGATTCGCAGCGCCAACATCTTGCCGTGCTCATCCAACGCCAATTCACCATGACACTCGATATCGCGCCCGTGGCAACTGGACAAAAACTCTTCCGACCGATCGGCGATCCACTTCACCGGTCGTTGCAAGCGGTGCGCACAGCAGGCCACCACAATGTCTTCCGGGTAGGCGCCGGTCTTCATGCCAAAACCTCCCCCCACATCCCCCACCAACACCCGCACCTGGTCTTCTTTCAGGCCCAGCAGGTCGCACACCTGCGTGCGGATGCCCGTTGGCATCTGCGAGCTCATCCGGATCACCAACCGCCCACCTTCGACATGCGCCTGCACACTGCGCGGCTCAATCGACAACGCCGCCACCCGCTGGTTGGTGATATCTAGCTTGACCACATGGCGAGCTTGAGCAAACGCAGCTTGCGCCTTGGCGGCATCGCCGTGGCGGGACTCGGCCACCCGGTTGTCGGGGGCATCGCTGATCAGCGGGGCATTCGAAGCCAGTGCATCGGCCAACGTCACCGCATGCGGCAAGGGCTCGTAGTCGACCGCCACGGCTTCAGCGGCATCGCGCGCCTGCTGTTCGGTATCGGCCACCACCGCCACCACGCATTCACCCACAAAGCGCACCCGGTCCACCGCCAGGATGTGACGGTCTGGCGAAGCCGGTCGACCGCCGTCGGCGCGCTTGTGCATGATCGGCTTGGCCATCACCTTGACGCCGGCGGCCTGCAACTCGGCCCCGGTCAGCACCAGCCGCACCCCGGGCATCGCCGCCGCCGCGCGGGTGTCGATCGACACAATCCGGGCATGCGGGTGTGGCGAGCGCACAAAACACAACCGGGTTTGGCCATCGGGCCGCACATCATCGGTGAACTGGCCACGGCCGGCCAGCAGGGCATCGTCTTCGAGGCGCTGGACTTCCTGTCCGCTGCCAAATCGGGTTTGGAGGTTATTCATGCGTTCTATGATAAGCCCCATGAATACCCGTTGGAAACCCAGTGTCACCGTGGCGGCGGTCATTGAGCATCAAGGCCGCTACCTGCTGATCGAAGAGCACACCCCCGAGGGCCTGCGCCTGAACAACCCCGCTGGTCATCTCGAGCAGGGCGAAGACCCTGTCGGGGCCTGCTCCCGCGAGGCCATCGAGGAGACCGCCCACCCGTTTTCGCCGGACCATTTGGTTGGCCTTTACCTGGCCCGTTTTCAGCGCCCGGCCCGAGACGGCCACCCGGCCGAAGACATCACCTACATGCGCCTGGCCTTTTGCGGTCGAGTGGGCGTCCCCGAACCTGATCGCTCACTGGACCAAGGCATCGTTCGCACCCTCTGGATGACGCTGGACGAAGTCCGAGCCAGCGTTGACCGCCACCGCAGCCCCCTGGTGCTGCAGTGCATTGAAGACCATGCCCGAGGACAGCGCTTCCCCCTGTCCGTGCTCCACACCCACCCCAGCGTCACCTCAGCCTGAAGGCTTGCGATTGACCATCACAATGCCGGCGGCCACGCCCACCAGGGCCACCAGCAAACCGGGCGTCATGGACTCTCCCAGCCAAAGGGTACCGAAAAGCAGCGCAAACACCGGAGTCAGAAAAGCAAAAGTACTCAGCCGGGTCGCCGGATAACGGCTCAACATCCACATCCACACCAGATAACTGGCAAAAGCCCCCACAGCCGCCTGCACCCCGATCGACAGCCAGGCCCAAGCGCTGTAATCCAGTCGCAACTCTTCGCCCAACGCCCAGGCCACCACCGGCAACACCAACGCACAATTGGCAATTTGATAGAACAGCAACTTTTCCGGGCTGATGCGCCCGGCGGCAGTGCTGCGGATCGCTACCGTGGTCAGACCCCAAAAAGCGCCAGCGGCCAAAGCCAGGGCATCACCCAGCCCATGGTGCGTGGCGTCGGCCAGCAAGCCATCGCGCAAGGCATAAGCAACTGCCGAAAAAGCCAGCAACAAACCCGCCCATTGCATCTTGCCCATCCGTTCGCTCGGCACCCAAAACGGCAACACAAGCGCGACCCAAAACGGGGCCGTGTACAAAAAAATCGTCAAGCGCGACGCCGTCGAATGCTGCAAGCCCAAATAAATACAGACAAACTCGGCCGAAAACAAGGTGCCGATCCACAGGCCCGCGCGGCCACTGCCATCGCGCACCGACAATGGCACACCACGCCAGCGCATCCACACCCAAAGAAGCACGGTCGCCAACATGAAACGCAGCGCCGCCTGCCACACGGGATTGACCTCGGCCAGCGTGGCTTTTACCAACACCTGCTGAAACCCCCAAAACACGCAACACACCAGCAACAACGTGCCGGCCAAGGCGTCCAGGTGGGTTTTACGCTGATCCATGGGCTTGTACTCTTGTCATAATCGGTATTCACTAGGATAACCGCTCCATGCTCCAAGAACGAATCGAACCCGCCTGGCTCGACGCCTTCGAAACCGTGTTGGGTCGCTGCGGGGTGGCGGCGGGCACCCACGTCGCCGTGCTGTGCGAAACCCAAAGCCGGCCGATCCTGGTCGAACTGGCCCGCCTCGCAGCCGCCAGGCTGGGAGCCGCACCCTTCATCACCCAGGTCTTGTCACCCCCCGCCGTGCCCGGCTTGCCCGTCATCCGATCGACCGGGGCATGCCAGGCCCTGCAAGGCCTGAGCCCTGTCGTGGCGGCCCTGGCAGCCTCGACCGTGGTCATCGACTGTACCGTCGAGGGCCTCATGCATGCCCCCGAACTGCCCGCCATATTGGCTGGCGGCGCCCGCGTCATCTACGTCAGCAACGAGCACCCCGAAACCCTGTGCCGCCTGCTGCCCAACGATCAGCTCGAAGTCAGCGTCAAAGACCACATCAAACGCCTGCGCAGCGCCCGCCGCATGCATGTGACTTCCCCCGCAGGTACCGATTTATCGGTGGACCTCCAAGGCGCCGTAGTCGGCGGCAACTGGGGCACCACCGCACGCCCCGGCACCCTGACCCATTGGCCTGGCGGCCTCGTGTTGGCCTTTCCCCGTGCCGGCAGCGTCCAGGGCGCCCTGGTGCTGGCCCAGGGTGACGTCAACCTGACCTTCAAGCGCTACCTCGAACAACCCGTCACCCTGCGCATCGCCAACGACCACATCGATGCCATCCAAGGACAAGGCCTCGACGCCGACCTCATGCGCCACTACATCGCCGCCTGGGGCGACCGCTCAGCCTACGCCGTCAGCCACCTCGGCTATGGCCTCAATCCAGCGGCGCGCTGGGACAGCATGGCCTTGCTCGACAAGCGCGACTTCAACGGCACCGAATTGCGCGCCTTTGCCGGCAACTTCCTCTACAGCACCGGCGCCAACGAAGTGGCGGGACGCCACACCCTGGGGCACTTCGACCTGCCCCTGCGCCACTGCACCATCGACATCGACGGTTCCGTGGTCGTGCGCGACGGGCAACTGGCATGAGTCGTTTGCCCACCTACTCATCCTTGGGATCCGGACCCATGGTGCTGTTTTTGCATGGCATCGGTGGCGGCCACCTGGCCTTTGCCCCCCAGCTCGAAACATTTGCCGCAGCCGGCTACTGCGCCGTCGCATGGGACATGCCCGGCTACGGCCACAGCGACCCCATCGAACCCTACACATTCAAAGGGCTCGCCGAGCGATGCATCGCCCTGATCGAAGCCTTGGCTGCCCGTCGCGGCCAGCAAGTCACCCTGGTCGGCCACAGCATGGGCGGCATGGTGGCGCAAGAAGTCCTGGTCCGTCGACCTGAACTGATCCAAAACCTGGTGCTGTGTGGCACCTCGGCGGCCTTTGGCCGCGCCAACAGCGACTGGCAAAGCCAATTCATCGGGCAACGCATGGCCCCGATCCTGGCCGGCCAAACCATGGCCGAACTGGCACGTCAACTGGTCCCTGCCATGGCCGGACCGCGCGCCTTGCCCGAAGGATTGCGCCTGGCCGAACATTGCATGGCGGGCGTCAACCCCGGCACCTACCGCCGTGCCCTGGAGGCCTTGGTGACCTTCGATCGCCGCACCGAACTGGCCTCGGTGTCGGTCCCCACCTTGCTGATCGCCGGCGAAAACGACCCCAATGCACCGCCCGAGGTCATGCGCAAAATGGCCGATCGCATCACCGACAGCCAATTCAGGATCATGCCGGGTATCGGCCACCTCATGAACCTCGAGGCCCCCGACGATTTTGATCGCCAGTTGATACAATTTCTGCAAGAAATTCGACCGGCCATCAGACATTGAAATCAGACCCCGGGAGACCACGTGCCAGACTAAACGGCTGGGGTTTGCACCGAGTCGGGGCCAGCCCGGGCTTTTCTCATGTAAGCTATCGTTCAGCAAAACACATCAACCGGCACAAGCCTCACCCCTTGTGCTTAGAGGAGTCATTCCATGCAAATAGGCGTTCCAGCCGAAACCCTGGCCGGAGAAGCGCGCGTTGCCGTCACCCCTGAAACGGTGAAAAAACTCGTGGCCCAGGGCCACGAAGTTCGCGTTCAGTCCGGTGCTGGCGTCGCAGCCAGCGTCACCGACGAGGCCTACACCGCCGCCGGTGCTCAAATCACCGACCTTGCCGGGGCCTACGGCGCCGAACTGGTCCTCAAGGTTCGTGCACCCCAGGCCACAGAACTGACCCACATCAAACCGGGCACCACCCTCGTGGGCATGCTCAACCCCTTTGACGCCGAAGGCCTGCAACGCCTGGCCGCTGCCGGCCTCACCAGCTTCGCCCTCGAGGCTGCGCCACGCACCACCCGGGCCCAAAGCATGGACGTGCTCTCCAGCCAGGCCAACATCGCCGGCTACAAGGCCGTCATGATTGCGGCCGACCGCTACCAGCGATTTTTCCCCATGCTCATGACCGCCGCCGGCACCGTCAAAGCCGCCCGCGTCGTCATTCTGGGTGTCGGGGTGGCCGGCTTGCAGGCGATCGCCACCGCCAAGCGACTGGGCGCAGTCATCGAGGCTTCTGATGTTCGCCCCAGCGTCAAAGAACAGGTCGAATCACTGGGCGCCAAATTCATCGATGTGCCCTACGAGACCGCTGAAGAAAAAGAAGCCGCCGAAGGCGTCGGCGGCTATGCCCGGCCCATGCCCCAAAGCTGGCTCGACCGCCAAAAGGCCGAAGTCGCCAAACGCGTCGCCCAAGCTGACGTCGTCATCACCACGGCCCTCATCCCGGGACGCCCCGCCCCGGTGCTGGTCACCGAAGACATGGTCAAAAGCATGAAAGCCGGCTCCGTCATCGTTGACCTCGCTGCACCGCAGGGTGGCAACTGCCCCCTCACCGAGCCGGGACAAACCGTCACCAGGCACGGCGTTGTGCTGGTGGGCGAAACCAACCTGCCGGCGCTGGTCGCTGCTGACGCCAGCTCGCTCTATGCACGCAACGTGCTCGACTTCCTCAAGCTGATCCTCCCCAAAGAAGGCGGCATCAAGGTCGACATGGAAGACGACATCGTGGCCGCCTGCCTCATGACCCAGGCCGGCGAGGTCAAAAGGAAATAATCATGGAACTGGTATCCCCCACCATCACCAACCTCATCATCTTCGTGTTGGCCATCTATGTCGGCTACCACGTGGTCTGGACCGTCACACCCGCCTTGCACACCCCCCTCATGGCGGTGACCAACGCGGTGTCCGCCATCGTCATCGTCGGCGCCATGCTGGCCGCTGCCCTGACTGAAACCGGCCTGGGCAAAACCATGGGCGTGCTGGCCGTTGCATTGGCTGCCGTGAATGTCTTTGGTGGCTTCCTCGTCACCCGCCGAATGCTCGAGATGTTCAAAAAGAAAGACAAAAAACCGGCATCGGGAGACAAAGCATGAGCATGAATCTGGTCACGCTGCTCTACCTGGTCGCCAGCGTTTGCTTCATCCAGGCCCTCAAAGGCCTCTCCCACCCCACCACTTCCATCCGCGGAAATGTGTTCGGCATGACCGGCATGGCCATCGCCGTGCTGACGACCGCCGCACTCATCGTCCAGTTGGCTGCCGATGGCGGCGTCGGCATGGTCTATGTTCTGGTTGGCCTGCTGGTCGGCGGCACCGCCGGAGCCATCATGGCCCAGCGCGTCGAAATGACCAAAATGCCCGAACTCGTCGCCTTCATGCACAGCATGATCGGCTTGGCTGCGGTGTTCATCGCCATCGCTGCCGCCACCGAACCCCAGGCCTTCCAAATCGTGGCCAAAGCGGCCGACGGCACCATCCCCCCCATCCCCACCGGCAACCGACTCGAACTGTTCCTGGGGGCCGGCATCGGCGCCATCACCTTCAGTGGTTCGGTGATCGCCTTTGGCAAACTCTCGGGCAAATACAAGTTCCGGTTGTTCCAGGGCGCGCCGGTCGTTTTTGCCGGTCAGCACAAACTCAACCTGGTCCTCGGCCTGGCCACTGTGGGCTTGGGTCTGGTCTACACCTTCACCCAGGACCCCATGGCCTTTTACGCCATGCTGGCCCTGTCCTTCGTCATGGGCGTGCTCATCATCATCCCCATCGGCGGCGCCGACATGCCGGTGGTTGTGTCCATGCTCAACAGCTACTCCGGCTGGGCGGCAGCGGGCATCGGCTTCTCGCTGAACAACAGCATGCTGATCATCGCCGGCTCATTGGTTGGCAGCTCGGGAGCGATCCTGAGCTACATCATGTGCAAGGCCATGAACCGCTCGTTCTTCAACGTCATCCTCGGCGGCTTTGGCGGTGACGCCGGCACCGCCGCCGGCGGGGCCCAACAGCAACGCAACGTCAAAAGCGGCAGCGCTGACGATGCCGCCTTCATCATGGGCAACGCCGAAACCGTCATCATCGTCCCGGGCTATGGCTTGGCGGTGGCCCGTGCCCAACACGCCGTCAAGGAACTGGCGGCCAAACTCACCGAAAAAGGGGTCAACGTCAAATACGCCATTCACCCCGTCGCCGGTCGCATGCCCGGTCACATGAACGTCTTGTTGGCTGAGGCCGAAGTGCCTTACGACCAGGTGTTTGAAATGGAAGACATCAACAGCGAATTCGGCCAAGCCGACGTGGCCATCATTTTGGGGGCCAATGACGTCGTCAACCCTGCCGCTCACGTCAAAGGCAGCCCGATCTACGGCATGCCCATTCTGGAAGCCTACAAAGCCAAGACCATCATCGTCAACAAACGTTCCATGGCCGCCGGCTACGCAGGCCTTGACAACGAATTGTTCTACATGGACAAAACCATGATGGTCTTTGGCGACGCCAAGAAAGTCGTCGAAGACATGGTCAAAGCAGTCGAGTGATCCGGGCCATACGGCTCGACCCATTGATGTTGACGCAACAGGAGGACTCATGACGGATCGCCCGTGGTTGCCCGCTTACCCCCCCGGGGTCCCTGCCGATGTCGATGTTCAGGCCTACCCCTCCCTGGTGGGCCTGCTCGAAGAAGCCTTCCGGCAATACGGACCCCGCGTGGCTTTTTCTTCCATGGGGAAAGAGCTCACCTATGCCGAGCTCGACGCCCAAAGCCGCGCCATGGCCGCTTACCTTCAGTCCCTCGGGCTACAGCAAGGCGATCGAGTCGCCCTCATGATGCCCAATGTGCTCCAGTACCCGATCACCGTAGCGGCCGTCTTGCGCGCCGGCATGGTGGTCGTCAACGTCAACCCCCTGTACACCGCCCGCGAGTTACAGCACCAACTCACCGACTCGGGGGCCAAAGCCATCATCATCATCGAGAACTTCGCCGCCACCCTACAACAGTGCCTGGCACAGACGCCCGTCAAACACATCGTCTTGTGTGCCATGGGCGACCGCCTGGGCCTGCTCAAAGGCGCGATCGTCAACCACGTGGTGCGCAAAGTCAAAAAATTGGTGCCCGCATTTCAATTGCCGGCCCCGGTGCGCTTCAACCATGCATTGGCGCAAGGCGCATCCCGAACCCTGCAAACCGTCACCCTCGGACCCGACGACCTGGCTGTACTGCAATACACCGGCGGCACCACCGGTGTATCGAAGGGGGCTGTGCTACTACACCGCAACGTCATCGCCAACGTCATCCAGTCCGAAGCCTGGAACGCCCCGGCCATGAAGCAACTGCCGCCGGACCAGCAACAGACCAACGTGTGCGCCTTGCCGCTCTATCACATCTTCGCATTCACTGTGAACATGATGCTCTCCATGCGAGTTGGCGGCAAAAGCATCCTGATCCCCAACCCCCGCGACATCCCGGCCGTCCTCAAAGAACTGTCCAAACACGTTTTTCACAACTTCCCGGCTGTCAACACCCTCTTCAACGCCCTCGCCAACCATCCCGACTTCCACACCGTCAACTGGTCCAACCTCAAAGTCTCGTTAGGCGGCGGCATGGCGGTCCAGGCTGCGGTTGCCAAACTCTGGCTGGAAAAAACCGGTTGCCCCATCTGCGAGGGCTACGGCCTGTCCGAAACCAGCCCATCGGCCAGCTGCAACCCCACCACCGCGCGCGAATTCAGCGGCACCATTGGCGTGCCCATTCCCGGCACCCGCATGATGATCGTCGACGACCAGGGCCAGCCTGTGCCCACGGGACAACCCGGCGAAATCGCCATCCAGGGCCCCCAAGTCATGGCCGGTTACTGGCAGCGGCCCGATGAAACCGCCAAAGTCATGCTACCCGGCGGATGGTTCCGCACCGGCGATGTCGGCATCATGGACGAGCGCGGCTATTTCAAAATAGTCGACCGCAAAAAAGACATGATCCTCGTCAGCGGCTTCAATGTCTACCCCAACGAAGTCGAAGAAGTCGTCGCTTCCTGCCCTGGCGTCCTCGAATGCGCCGCCATCGGAATCCCCGATGCCGAATCGGGCGAAGCCGTCAAACTCGTGGTCGTCAAAAAAGACCCGGCCCTGACCGAAGAACAAATCCGCACCCACTGCCGTGCCAACCTGACCGGCTACAAGCAACCGCGCGTGATCGAATTCCGCACCGAGCTGCCCAAAACCCCGGTCGGCAAAATCTTGCGTCGCGAACTCCGCCAAGCGGCTTAATCCCTCCCTCAGCCACCACCCTTCCACCCGCGTTGCAAAAAAACAACCATTAATTGGGGTCAGACCCCAATTAATGGTTTTCTCAAATTCGTCTCATGCGGCGCAGACCCCGGTTCGCGGCTCCCCTCATTAATCCTTGGCAGGGTTCTCAAAATCGGTTACACTACAAGGCTCTCCGGTCAAACGGTGAGTTTTATCAACCCTCTTTCGCACCCCAAACACAGCAGCCAATTGAAGTTGCTGTGGCGGAAGTACAGGAGTCAAAACAATGTCTCAAAGCACCCGTTTGGGTTTGCTGGGGCGCAAGGTGGGCATGATGCGTCTGTTCACCGATGACGGCGATGCAGTGCCCGTCACGGTGGTCGATGT